>JABAHS010149826.1_pt1 | contig 16373 bp, 16 predicted proteins | sample 7062111 | NCBI WGS metagenome assembly JABAHS01 (sample SAMN14534600, study PRJNA622989) | marine sediment metagenome | biome: marine biome [ENVO:00000428]; feature: marine pelagic biome [ENVO:01000023]; material: deep marine sediment [ENVO:00002113]; isolation source: pool of 4 deep marine... | reverse complement strand
GCCGCGCTGAGCTGCTCCATCTCTTCGAGTGCCGCCACGATCCGCTCCAAGGGCAGCTCCGACCAGCGGCGCAGCGCTTCGCGGCGCGCGCCTTCCCAGGTCGTCAGGCTCCAATCGATCGCAGGCTCGTGCTCGTCACTCGTGCTCATCGTCGTTCACAATCGTGCGCAGGTGTTCGATGTCGATACGATCCTGGGGCCGGCCCGCGGCTTCCTTCAATTGAATCAGGGTCGGGATGGAGACAAAACGCACGTCCAACCGGCCATACAGCGGCTTGACCAGTGCGCGTTCGTATTCGTCGTCGAAGGGGAAGGGTTCTGCGACAAAGATATCGATCGGTGTCTCCCGGTGGGCATCGCACCACAGTTGCAGCACCTGCATTCCCTTGTCGCGGATCCACTCCTGGCGCCGCGCAGCGTCGGCGAACTGGGCAGCCGTAACGGGTACGTTGGGCCGATATCCGAGCCGACCGAGGGCATCGAAGGCTCGCTGAATATTGTCGGGAACCAACTGGAGCACCAGATCGACGTCCTTGGTGAAACGCAGATAGCCGTGGGCATTGACGGCCAAACCACCGGCGACCAAGTACCTGACTCCAGCCTCGTTGAGGGCGGTCACGATGGCTTCGAAGCTGGTCAACTTCACTGGCTTGGACTCGGAAAAAGTGAAAGGGGCGCGCACCGGCCTGTGCCTTCGCTACTCGCCCCCCGGCTGAACAACAACAGGGGCCTGGTCACCGCGCCGCAGGGACCGCCCCATCGAATAGCCAGTGAGCGATCCGATTCGCTCGTGGAGCGGCGCGCCGCAACCGCGTCGGGTATCACTGTACGTCGTCCCGGCCGATTTGAGAAGTCGGCTCGACCTCGGGCACGCTACCGCCGCGCCGTGCACACCGCACAGTGTATTGAAAGGACGGATTTTCCGGGCCGCGCCTCAGGTCATTGCGCGCTTCTTTGGCTGAGCGGGAGCCGTTGTAGCACGGCCGCTGTCGCACTCGCGGCTACAGCCCACCGAGGGCAAGGCAAATGGGCCTTTGTTTTGGCCCCTCATCCTGTCCTTCTCCCGCGGGAGAAGGGACGTTCGCATCTCGCTTGGCTCATCGTTCAAGACCTTGCGCCCGAAGGCTTCGGGAGTGGAGTCGCGGCTAAAAGCCGCTCCCGCTCCCACCCCCAGCTTTGCCGACGGCGGCGATTGAGTCGGTTGTCTTATCCATCGCGCCGCCCGCGCGGCGAACGGCTAGCTCGCCTCGTAGCGCATGTTGGCCTCCCGGATTCGCGCGGCGACGGCCTCGCGCAGCTCCTGCGGCGCGACGACCTCCACGTCCGGCCCGTATTTGAGGATGTCCATCACCAGCTCGCGCGGGTCGGAGTACGGGACCTGCAGCTCGTAGGCCTCGCCGTTCCATTGACCGATCTGATCGGGGTGCCAGCGCTCGTCGGCCACCCAGCGGGCGCGCTCGAGGGTGAAGCGCAGCACCGCCCAATGTTTGGCCTCGCCGGTGAAGATGCCGAAGCTCGCGCCCAGGTGGCGGTCCAGGGCGGGCTCATCCGCCGCGCCGGCGGCCTCGTCCAGCTCACGCGCTCGGTCGATGCGGTCCATCGAAAAGGTGCGCAGGTCCCGGGCCCGCTCACACCAGGCCACCAGGTACCAGTTGTCGCGGTAGTGGACCAGACGATAGGGATGCACGCGCCGCTGCGTCGGCTCGTCCCTGGTACGGCCGCGGTAGGAGAGCTCCAGCAGCCGCGCGTTGAGAACGGCGCCGGCCACGGTGCCGAACCGGGCCGGGTCCAGGCTGCGAGCGGCGATGGGCTGCAGGCGGATGCGCGAGGTGACGGTGGCCGGGTCGTGGCCGCTTTGCTTGAGCAGGCTGCGGATGCGCGCCTTGAGCGGGCCGATGTAGGGGCCGAGCAGCCCCGGCTGCACGGACTCCAGGAGCTGCTCGGCGGCGAGCAGCGCGTAGAGCTCGCTCTGGTTGAACCACAGCCCCGGCAGCTCGAAGGCCGGCGCCTCCGGATCGTAATAGTACCGGTTTGCCGGGCGGTCGTAGACGACGGGCGCGCCCATGAACAGGCGCATGTAGTCGATGTCCCGGGCGACGGTGGTGCGCGAGGCGTGCAGCTCCTCGCGCAGGTGCGCCATCGTCAGCACCCGGCGGGACTTCAGCAAGGTGTGGATACGGTAGATGCGCTCGGCGCGGTTCATCGACAAGGCGTCCCTTCCCGGCGGGATCGGGCGGCCCGGGGCCGCCCCGCGTCACTGCCGTATTTGTAACATGGGATTTCGTGTTGGGAAAGTGGCCCCAGGGCGCCGGCGGGAACGAAAAAGGCCCCGCGAGGGGGCCTTTTCTCGGAAACTGCGCTTGGTCTTCTTCTACGCGACCTCCCCCTGGATGCGCTTGTACTTGTCCATGAGCTCGTCCTTGTCCTCCTGGTGCTCCGGGTCCACCAGGATGCAGTCCACGGGGCAGACCTCCACGCACTGGGGCGTGTCGAAGTGGCCGACGCACTCCGTGCACAGACCGGGGTCGATCTCGTAGATCTCCTCGCCCTGGGAGATGGCGCTGTTGGGGCACTCGGGCTCGCACACGTCGCAGTTGATGCATTCGTCGGTGATCATCATCGCCATGGTTCGCCCCCGAAATCGCTTGGTCCTGATAAAGTCAGAGTACGAGGGTGAGATACTAGCGCAGCCGAGCCGCCAATGCAGCCCCGACCTTCTCGTGGACAAAGGGCGAGACGTCGCCCCCCAGGGCGGCGATCTCCCGAACCAGGCTGGAGGAGATATAGGCGTACTGCTCGGCGGGGGTGAGAAACAGCGTCTCCACCTCGGGGGCGAGGTGGCGGTTCATGCCCGCCAGCTGGAACTCGAACTCGAAATCGGAGACCGCCCGCAGGCCCCGCAGGATGACCTGGGCCTTGTGCTCGCGCACGAAGTGCACCAGGAGGGTGTCAAAGCTGCACACCCGCACGTTGTCCAGCCCCTCCAGGGCCACCCGCGCGAATTCCACCCGCTCGTCCTGGGAAAACGCCGGCGCCTTCTGGGGATTGGCCGCCACCGCCACGATCACCCGGCCGAACAGCCGCGCCGCGCGCTGCACCAGGTCCGTGTGCCCGTTGGTGATGGGATCGAAGGTCCCGGGGTAGACTGCGGTGAGGTCTTGCATGTGGCTCGGCCCCGAGCGCGGTCCGATGTGGCCGCCGGAGCTAAGTGTGACGGGGTTGGGGTGCGGATTGCAATTCCCGGACGCGGCGTTCCGCCGCCCGGCGCCGGCCAAATGACGCCTCGCGCCCGTGCGGCGCGGCCCGGGGCCGGCAGGCCCGTGCCATGCGGCGTGCCGGCCCCGCCCGGCAATGGGGCCGCGGGCGCGAGCGAACGGCGGCCTCGGCTTCGGGTTCTCGGCGCAATCTTCGGCTTTACGGTCTGCGCCGCTGCGCAGCAGGCAGAGACGCCAATGGGCAGCTCGCGGGACGCGCCGGGTCAATCTGTTGGCGCCGAGCATCCTGGTGCCGCGGGCCGCACGCGGAGGGCCCGCCTGAAATCCGTCGCCGGGCCGGAAATTCCCAGTGGCCGGCGCGGCCGGGCGGGGCCCCGCGCCGGATCGCACCGTTTCTTGCGCCCTCCGGTACGTTTATTGCGGCACCGATCCGCAGCATAAGTGTGAACGGGAGCACATCAGGCTCTCCCTAAAGATACGTTGCCCGGCGCCGACATATTGCGCTAGAGAGGGTACGCCGGGAGGCCCGACTACATGGATCTTTACAAAGTACACACCAAGATTCTCATGCCTTTCATCGATGAGACGGTCAAGGCGCTGGCGGACATGGCCGACTTGAAGGCCACGCCGGGGCAAGGAAGAGAGGAGAACATCAGCGACTACGACTTCAAGGGCTACGCGGTGTGCGTGGTCGCCCGCACCTATGGCAACATCGAGGGCAAGGTGATCATGAATCACCAGATCCACACCGCCTTGACCATCGGCAACCGCTTCCTCGCCAAGATGTTCGGCGAGCCCTGCGAGTTCCCCGAGATCAACGATGACATCGGCGAGGCGCTCACGGAATTCTCCAACACCATAATCGGGCTGGCCACCCGTACCCTCAGCAACGCCCACGCGCAGCTCCGATTCAGTGCGCCGCTGTTCATCAACGGCCCGGCAGACGTAGAATTCATCATGGAAGGGGTCAAGGAAATCTTGTCCATCCCCATCGATATCGAGGATGTCGGCACTTTCTCCTTCAGCTATCTGCTCCACGAAAAGACCGAGTAACAGGGACACGCATATGTTAGACCGTGATGCTGCGATCTTGATCGTCGACGATATGAAGATGATTCGAACTGCGATCAAACGCTACTTGAAAGAGCTCGGCTACCACAACCTCATCGAGGCCGAGAACGGCGCCGAGGCGGTCAAGAAGTTCAAAGACAACAAGATCGGCTTCATTTTCATAGACGTTGTCATGCCGATCATGACCGGCCCGGAGGCCTTGCACCAGATCCGCGAGATGGACACCGATGTTCCCATTGCCGTGCTCTCGTCGGTTGCCGATCAGCAGGTGATCGGTGATTGCGAGCTATACGGCGTTTTGGACTACATTCTGAAGCCGCTGAACGCCGAGTCGGGCCCCGAAACCCTCCAGAAGGTGCTCGAGATCGCCTGGAATCGGAACGAGCCCTGAGATCCACAGCGGCCGGGTTCCTGCGCCGCGGTACCGAGCCGGTAACGTCCGACCTTGGCGCGCCGCGACCGATGCGCGGCCGCGCATCTCCTCGGCCGGCAGCACCGGCGCCGAACCGATCAAGATTGACGAGGGAAGGGAGCTCTCTCTCAGCTCCGGTGTCCGGCGTCCCCGCCCTCGATGGCGGCCAGGTGATACCCCACCTCTCCGGCATGCTTGCTGCGCACCACCTCCCAGCCGGCCGGCACCTGCGGGGTGCCCAATCCCCGCTCGGCCTCCAGATAGACCTGCGCGCCCGCGGCGAGCCAACCGCCTCGCGCCAGCCTGGCGCAGCACGGGGCCAGCAGCCCCTCGCCGTAGGGCGGGTCGAGGAAGACGATGTCATACGGCTTCCCCGGCCCGTCCAGGAATCGCAGCACATCGGCCTGCACCACCTGCAGGCCCGCCGTGCCCAACGCCGCGGCGCTTCGGCGCAGGGCGGTCACCACGGCCGGATGGCTGTCCACCATGACCACCGCGCCCGCTCCCCGGGACAGGGCCTCGAAGCCCAGGGCGCCGCTGCCGGCGAACAGGTCCAGGCAGCGGGCGCCGGGCAGGTACGGCCGCAGCCAGTTGAACAGGGTCTCGCGGACGCGGTCGGGGGTGGGACGCAGCCCGGGGACGGGCGCGACCTCGAGCCTGCGCCCGCGCCAGCGCCCGCCGATGATGCGCAGCCGGTTGGGGCGCGGGGGTGAGCATTTGGGTGGTTTTGTCCTCGGCGGCAAGGGTTCCCCCCCCCAACCTTCGGGTCAATAGGGCGGGCCGTACCCACCGAGTGTTCACGGCGGCCATAGGGCGGGCCGTGCCCGCCTAAAACCCGCGGCGGCCATGGGTCGGGCTGTGCCCGCCGAAAGCTCACGGCGGCCATAGGCCGCCCTATGTCTGGGGTGGGAGCGGCGTTCGCGCCGCGACCGACCAATCGGCAAACCTTGTCGCGACAAGGATGTCGCTCCCACTTCACCTCAAGTCGCGAGTGGCGAGTAACGCGCAACTAGGCCGAAAACCCGGCGGCGGTGGAAACGCCACGGCAGGCCGCGATCCGCTCTCGAGACCTCGTCCTCTCGTTTTGCCTTATTGCCTTTCCCCTTTCGACTTTTATCTCGCCCTACCGGCCCGCGCTCTCGCCGCCCACGATCACGGTGACCATGCGCTCGGGGTGCACGCGCCGGGCGAAGGCGTCCTGCACGTCCTGGCGGGTTACCGACTCGACGCGCTCGATAAACGTGTTCAGGTAATCCAGCGGCAGCTCGTAGAAGCCGATCATGGCCAGGTACTCGGCGATCTCGCGGTTGCTGTCGATGCGCAACGGGAACCCGCCGGTGATGTTCTTCTTTGTGGCCTCGAGCTCGCCGGCACCGATGCCTTCGGCGACGAAATGCTCCAGGGTCTGGCGCAGGACGCGGATGCCCTCCTCGGTCTGCTCGTTGCGTGTTTGCATGCCCATGGCGAAGGGCCCTTTACGCTCCATGGGGGCGAAGTAGCTGTATGCGCTGTAGGACAGCCCGCGCTTCTCGCGCACCTCCTCGCTGATGCGCGACACCAGCCCGCTGCCCCCCAGGGCGTGGTTGCCCACGTACAGAGAGAAATAGTCACGATCGCCGCGGGCCATGCCGGGCTGGCCGATGAGCACATGGGTCTGTGTGGAGGGGTGCTCTATGCGCACGGTGCGCGCCTCGTCCAGGCTCTGGACCGGCGGCAGGGGCGGCGGCGCCTCGCCCTCCGGCAGACCGGCCGTCAGGCGCACGGCCAGGGCCTTGGCCCGATCGCGGTCCAGGTCCCCGACGATGGCCACCACCGCGTTGCCGGCGGCATAGAAGCGCTCATAAAACCGTACCAGGTCCTCGCGCGCCAGCCTCTTCACCGATCCCGCGGTACCCAGGGGGGAGTGGGCATAGGGGTGATCCCCGAAGACCGCCCGGTAGAAGGCGCGCCGGGCGAGCCGGTCGGGAGCCTCCTTCTCCTGCTCCAGGGCCACCAGGCGCCGCTCGCGCTCGCGCGCCAGGTCCTTCTTCGGGAAGCTGGGCTCCCCCAGCACGCGGGCCAGGGTCTCCACCGCCGGGTCCAGCAGCTGCGGGTCGCTCAGGCTGCGCATGGACACCCATGCCATGTCGCGCTTGGCGCCGGCGCCGGTGCGCGCGCCCACCGCCTCGAAGCGCCTGGCGATGGCGTCGGCATCCCAGTCCCCGGCGCCGAACATGAGCATGTGGTTGGTCAGGGTGGCGAGGCCGGGCCGGTCACCGTCACGGACCGCGCCGGCGGCGAACACCACCCGCACGTCCACCACGGGCAGGTCTCCGGCCGGGACGAAGTACACCCGCGCCCCGTTGTCCGTGCGCCAGTGCTGGATGTTGGGCGCCGCCTGCAGCGGCACCGCCAGGGCAAAGAGCCAGAACAACAGGGTCGCGCGCAGGCTCAGGGGACTAATGGACACGGTGCGCCCCCTTCCCGCCGGCCTCCGGCGTCTCCCCCGCCCCCATGGGCTGGGGGTCGAGCACGGCCACCGTGAGGCGATCTTCCTGCAGGTATTTTTTCGCCACTTCCTGCACCTGCTCGGCGGTCACCGCCCGGATGCGCTCGACGTATTCCTCGCCGCGCTGCCAGCCCAGGCCCACGGTCTCCAGCATGCCGATCTGCATGGCCTGATAGAACACCGAGTCGCGCTGGTATACGTCATCGGCCACCACCTGCGCCTTGACCCGGGCGAGCTCCTGCTCACCCACCGGCTCCTGCTTCAGGCGGCGAATCTGCTGGTTCAGGGCCTGCTCCACGGCGTCCAGCCCCTGCCCGTTGGCCGGGGTCGCGTCCAGCAGGAACAGCGTCTCCAGCCGGGCGTTGGCGTCATAGCCCGCACCGGCCCGGGCCGCCACACCCGCGCGCACCACCTCGCTGGGCAGCCGCGCGCTGTCGCCCCCGTCCAGGATGCCGGCCAGCACCTCGAGGGCGTAGGGCTCCCACTCGCGCTCGGCCGTGGTGAGCACCGGCGCCTTGTAGCCCATCACCAGGTACGGCAGGCGCGCCTGGGCCTGCACCACGATGCGGCGCACGCCGCGCTGGGGTACCTCGACGACTCGGCGCGGCGGCTGCACGGCCTCGGCCGAAAGCGGCCCGAAATGTTTGCGGGCCAGCGCCAGCACCTCGTCCGGGTCCACGTTCCCGACGACGACCACCGTGGCGTTGTTGGGCGCGTACCAGCGCCGGTACCAGTGCTGCAGGTCCTCCAGGCGCAGCTGCTCCAGGTCCTGCATCCAGCCGATTACCGGGTTGCGGTAGGGGCTGGTGACGAACGCCGCCGCATTGAAGCGCTCATAGGTAATCGACTGCGGGTCGTCCTCTGTGCGCAAGCGCCGCTCCTCCATGACCACCTGCACCTCCTTGGCGAGCTCGTCCTTGGGAAGCAACAGGTTGCGCATGCGGTCGGCCTCCAGGCGGAAGCTCACCTCGAGCCGGCTTTCCTCGAGCTGCTGGAAGTACGCCGTGTAGTCCCGGCCGGTGAAGGCGTTCTCGCGCCCGCCGTTGGCCGCGATGATGCGCGAGAACTCGCCCGGCGCGTGTTTCTCCGTGCCCTTGAACATCATGTGCTCCAGCACGTGGGAGATACCGGTGATGCCGTTGTGCTCGTAGCTCGAGCCGACCTTGTACCAGACCTGGGAGACGACCACGGGGGCGCGGTGGTCCTCGCGAACCAGAAGCTTGAGCCCGTTGTCCAGGGTGAACTCGTGGACCGGTGCGGCGCCGGCGGGCAGTGCGACCAGCGCCGCAAGCCCGATCAGGGTGCGCTGCAGCATAGAAATGAGAACCTCGTGTTTGTGCATCGGAGCAGGGATAATAGAATACACCAGGCCGGCGCGATTCAGTTAACCATCCTCCATGCTCGGATCAAAAAAGCACAAAACGACAGCCGGTTCCCCTACCGGTAACGAGGTCAAGGGCGGCTGGGCCGCGCGGCTGCGCCGCGGGCTGGCCAAGACGCGCAAGGGTCTCACCGGGGGTCTGGCCGATCTGGTGCTCGGGCGCAAGACCATCGACGACGAGCTGCTCGAGGAGATCGAGACCCAGCTGCTGCTGGCCGACGTGGGCGTGGAGGCCACCCGCGAGATCATCGACGACCTCACGGCGCGCGTCTCGCGCAAGGAGCTGTCCGATGCGCCGGCCCTCATGCGGGCCCTGCGCAAGGACATGACGCGGGTCCTGGCCCCGGCGAGCAGGCCGCTGCGCGTCGGCGAGGCCCGACCCTATGTGATCCTGGTCGTAGGCGTCAACGGGGTCGGCAAGACCACCACCATCGGCAAGCTCGCCCGGCGCCTGCAGGACGAGGGGCACTCGGTGATGCTGGCCGCCGGGGACACCTTCCGCGCCGCCGCCGTCGAGCAGCTGCAGGCCTGGGGCGAGCGCAACGCCGTCCCGGTGATCGCGCAGCCAACCGGAGCCGACGCCGCCTCGGTCATCTTCGACGCGGTCGCCGCGGCGCGGGCGCGCGGCATCGACGTGCTCATCGCCGACACCGCGGGGCGGCTGCACACCCAGGCCAATCTCATGGAGGAGCTGAGGAAGATCAAGCGCGTGATCGCCAAGCAGGACCCCAACGCGCCCCACGAGGTAATGCTGGTGGTGGACGCGGGAACCGGCCAGAACGCCCTGTCCCAGGCCCGGCAGTTCAACGAGGCGGTGGAGCTCACCGGCATCGCGCTGACCAAGCTGGACGGGACGGCCAAGGGCGGGATCCTGTTCGCCCTGGCCAAGCACACGGGCCTGCCCATCCGCTTCATCGGCGTGGGCGAGCAGATCGAGGACCTGCGGGCGTTCGATGCCGAGGAGTTCGTGGAGGCACTGTTCGAAAAACAGGTACAAGAGGAAAGATAAAAGATACAAGAGGGACTTGCAGCAGCCCACACCCTTGCGAGCCAAAGACCGCGAGACAAGTGCGACCTGCGGACGCCGGAAGATGCGGGCGCAAGTGGATAGATCACATATGGAGAGTTGCCCTCCGGCGCCTTCGGTCCCGGGAGATTTTCTTCTTTTCTCTTGTATCTTGTATCTTTGCTCTTGGTCGCCATGATCCAATTCCACAACGTAACCAAGCGCTACCCGGAAGGCCACGACGCGCTGAAGGCGGTAAGCTTTCACCTGCCCCCCGGAGAAATGGGGTTTCTCACCGGGCACTCCGGTGCGGGCAAGAGCACACTGCTCAAGCTCATCGCCCTGATCGAGCGCCCCACCCGCGGCCAGGCGCTGGTGGACAACATCAATCTGTCCAGCGTGCGCCGCGGCCGCGTCCCCTACGTGCGCCGCCGCATCGGCGTCATCTTCCAGGACCACCGCCTGCTGCACGACCGCTCGGTGTTCGACAACGTGGCGCTGCCGCTGGTGATCGCCGGGTATCGCCAACAGGACATCGGGCGGCGGGTGCGGGCGGCCCTGGACAAGGTGAACCTTCTGGGCAAGGAGCGCCAGTATCCCTTGGCCCTGTCGGGCGGCGAGCAGCAGCGCGTGGGCATCGCCCGCGCGGTGGTGAACAAGCCGCCCCTGCTGCTCGCCGACGAGCCCACCGGCAACCTGGACCCCGAGCTCTCGCGCGAGATCATGGAGCTGTTCGAGCAGTTCAACCAGGTGGGCGTAACCGTGCTCATCGCCACCCATGACCTGGCCCTGATCCGAACCCTGGGCCACCGCATCCTCACCTTGAAGCAGGGCCGCATGCTCGACCAGGGCGCCGGGGGCGAGGCGCCGTGAGGCCGCTGCGCCCTGCCGGCGACGCGGGCGGCGCCCCCCGGGGGGCGAAGGTGGCGCGCCCGTCGGCCCGCCAGCGCCTGCGGGCCTACCTGGCCGGCAACGTGCAGGTGCTGCGCGCCAGCCTCGCCCGGCTGGCCGCCACGCCGCTGTCCAGTCTGATGACCGCCGCGGTCATCGGCATCGCCCTGGCGCTGCCCACGGGTCTGTACGCCACCCTGCGCAACCTGCAGACCGTGAGCACCAGCTGGGACGGGGCGGCCCAGATCTCGGTGTTCCTCAAGATGGAGGTCAGCGACGAGCGCGCCCGGGCCCTGGGCGACAGCCTTGCCCAACGCCCGGAGATCGCCGAGGTGCAGACCCTGTCGCGAGAGGCGGCCATGGCTGAGTTTCGCGACCTGTCGGGCTTCGGCGAGGCCTTGGACGTGTTGGCGAAGAACCCCCTGCCGGCGGTCCTGGTCATCCGGGGCGACCGGCGCCACAGCGACCCCCAGACGGTCCAGCGCCTGGTGACCACGCTGCGCGACATGCCCGAGACCGACCAGGCCAAGCTGGACCTGCAGTGGGTCAAGCGCCTGTACGCCATCATGGAGATCGGCCAGCGCGCGGTGCTGGTGGTGGGTGCGCTGCTGGCCCTGGCCGTGCTGCTGGTGGTCGGAAACACCATCCGCCTGGAGATCGAGAACCGCCGCGATGAGATCGTGATCACCAAGCTCATCGGCGCCACCAATGCCTTCATCCGCCGACCGTTCCTCTACAGCGGGCTGTGGTACGGGGTGCTGGGCGGGCTGATCGCCTGGGCGCTGGTGGAGACCGCCCTGGGGCTTGTAGCCGGACCGGTACGGCGCCTGGCGGGCTCCTACGGCAGCACCTTCGCCCTGTCCTCCCTGGACCTGCCCACGGTGCTGCAGCTCCTGGGCTTCAGCGCCCTACTGGGCCTGATCGGCTCGTGGCTCGCGGTGAGCCGCCACCTCAGCACCATCGAGCCCAGCTGACCTCACTCGCCCCGCCGCCGGCCGACGCCGGCGGCGAATCGCGCCCGTGGCTCGGCTCCGGGTCAAGTGTGCATCCGGAATTGCCGCCAACAACAGATACGGGCAAGTGCCCCGCTGGACGCCCACATCGGTATGGCTACTTGGTACACTTACACCGGATAGGGAAATTGGGGGAAGGGAGATGCGAACCAGGAAGACGGGCATCATGGTGGTGGATGGCTCCGAGGTCTCCCGAACCATCATCTCTCGGATCCTGCACGCCGAGATGGACGACACGCGGATCACCACCTCCGGCACCGGCGAGGAGGCCCTGGCCCGGCTCAAGACCGGGCGCTTCGACTTGATCACCACGGCGCTGATGCTCCCGGACATGGACGGGCTGGACCTGGCCCTGGCCATCCGCCAGTCGGAGACCCACCACTATACGCCGATCATCGTGGTGTCCGGCGACGCCGACACCCGCCTGCTGCGTGAGGGGTTCAATGCGGGAGTCACCGACTACTTCGACAAGTCCCTCGGCTATCAGGCCTTTCTTGAGTTCATCAAGGACTTCACCCGGCGCAACTCCGGCCTGGTGGGCCGCATCCTGTACGTGGAGGACAGCCGCACCGCGGCCATGGTGACCTGCCACATCATGGAAAAGCACGGGCTCAAGGTGACCCACACCTCCAGCGCCGAGCAGGCCCTGGAGCTGCTGGAGCAGACCGGGCCGGACAGCGGCAAGGAGGACGAGGCGTTCGACATCGTCATCACCGACTTCTACTTGAGCGGCAAGCTCACCGGCGGCGACCTGCTGCATGCCATCCGCACTCGCCTGCACTACTCCCAGCAGGAGATGCCGGTGCTGGTGGTCACCGTGGCCGACAACGACGAGCGACAGGCCGAGGTCTTCCACGCCGGCGCCAACGACTTCGTCACCAAGCCGATCATCGAGGAGATCCTGATCGCGCGCATTCGCTCCCTGCTGCTCATCAAGCAGCAGTTCAACGGCCTCAAGCGCCAGGCCGAGGAGATGCGCCGCATCGCCGCCACCGACAGCCTCACCGGCGTGCGCAGCCGCCGCTACATGCTCGACCACGGCGAGGCCTTGGTGGCCGGCGAAGAGAATCAGCCGGCGTGTGCCATGCTGATGGACATCGACCACCTCAAGCAGATCAACGACAACATGGGCCACGTCACCGGCGACCACGTGCTCGCCGCCCTGGGGGAGCTGCTCAATCAGAGCTTCGGCGAATCCAGCATGGTGGTGCGCTTCGGCGGCGAGGAGTTCGCGGTGATCCTGCCGCGGTGCGACGTGCGCGAGGCCGGCGCCCGCGCCGAGGCCCTGCGGCGCAAGGTCGAGGGGCTGCGCCCGGCCGATGTGCCGGTGACCCTGAGCATCGGGATGGCCTGCACCGTGGACCATCCGGACATGGGCCTGAACCGTTTGTTTGGGCTGGCCGACAAGGCGCTGTATGCCGCCAAGGAGGCCGGGCGCAACCGTGTCTGCGTCCACACCGGCTCGGGAGTGGACCACGGCCCCGCGGTGCAGGGCCCGGCCCCCTCCCGCGACAGCGCCGACTCGGCCGGCTGATCCCGGAACCATCCCCCCGGGCTGCGGTCTCATTATTAGCACTCTTCTGGCGAGAGTGCTGACACCATTGAAAAATGCTAAAATACTGCCAAATTCATGCGAACAACCAAGCTACAGGGGGCGACTGCATGAGCAAGTCACTGATGCTAAAAGATTTCAGTGCGGCGCTGCCGCAGCCGGTCGGCAATCTGGACCACTACGTGCAGGCCGTGAACCGGATCCCGGTGCTCAGCGCCGAGGAGGAGCACGAGCTGGCGACGCGGCTGCGCGATGAGGGGGACCTGGAGGCGGCCCGCCGGCTGGTGCTGTCGCACCTGCGGTTCGTGGTGCACGTGGCCCGGGGGTACCGCGGCTATGGCCTGGCCCTGGGAGATCTGATCCAGGAGGGCAACATCGGCCTGATGAAGGCCGTGCGGCGCTTCGACCCCACCATGGGCGTGCGGCTGGTGTCCTTCGCCGTGCACTGGATACGCGCCGAGATCCACGAGTTCATCCTGCGCAACTGGCGTATCGTCAAGGTCGCCACCACCAAGAGCCAGCGCAAGCTGTTCTTCAACCTGCGCAGCTCCAAGAAGCGCCTGGGCTGGCTCAACCGCGAGGAGGCCGAGCGGGTCGCCGAGGACCTGGGCGTCAGCCCGGAGACGGTGATCGAGATGGAGAGCCGGCTCAGCGGCCAGGACGTGGGCTTCGACGGGCACGGCGAGGAGCACGACGAGGAGCGCCCCACGCATGCGCCGGCGGCCTACCTTCCCGACCTGCGCGCCGATCCGGCCGCGGAGCTGGAGGATCGCGACTGGGCGGACCACCACACCGCGCGCATGCACGCGGCCCTGGGCCAGCTGGACGAACGCAGCCGCGACATCCTGGTGCGGCGCTGGTTGAATGAGCCCAAGTCAACGCTGCAGGAGCTGGCCGACGAGTACGGCGTCTCCGCCGAGCGCATCCGCCAACTGGAGAACAACGCGCTGAAGAAGCTCAAGCAGACCGTGGCGGCCTAGTAGTAGCCCGCATTTCTCACCGGGCGGCCAACGGCGAAAACAGCGTGTCGTCGCTTGATTGCTCTGCATCGCGCTTGATTCCTGTAGCGTTTCAGTGCGTTGAGCCTTAGCCGTTGGCCGCCCGGTGAGAAATGCGGGCTAAGGGCGGGCACTCATCGAACCAAAAAAAACGGCCTCCGATCTGGAGGCCGATTCATTTGGGCAAATGATACGAGCTATCCGAGGTTATGCAAGGATCACTGAGAAGAAGCTCAACCAAGCTACCACGACCAACGTGATCACAATAACCAAAGGAAAGTTCTGAAGCGTAAACATCGTTATCGCTCCGCTTGTCTATAAGAGAAATCTTATACGCTGCAGATCCCTCCCCGCAAGCGGCACCCCTAATTCTTGCCGAGCCGGGCCAAATTGCAACCCCATGGCCGGGGAGGCACGAGACCCCCAAAGATTGAGTTAACTTTCGGAAATATTTAATAAAATTTGTCTTCTTCCCCATCCTTGACAAATGGAAACCACGCTAAATCAACGGCATGAGGTAAAAGCTCGAGGTGGGCCTTGAGTGATAAAATTTTTTTATCGCCTTTGATAACAATGACCTATCGGCCGGACCTTGGGCCATACTACGGTAGGTCGAGCGGCGGGTGGCCTTTGCGGAAACCGAAGGCGGGCAGCCGGTGCCACGAAGATACCCATTGCGTCACTGAGTCAGCGAGGCAAAATATGCGTCAGCATATCCCCCAGGAACAATGACAACATGGACAACAATTCCATACTGAGCACCTACAAGCGCTACGCCCGCCACTATGACGCCGTCTTCGGACCCATCTTCGACCCGGGCCGAAAGACCGTTGTCGAGAAGATGAACGTAGGGCCCGGAGAGCGCGTCCTGGAGGTGGGGGTCGGCACAGGCATCTCGCTCCCGTACTACCCGGTGCAGGCGAGCGTGGTGGGCATCGACCTGTCCCCGGATATGCTGGCCCGCGCCGAGGATCGGATTGCCTCCGAGGGGCTGGACAACGTCTCCGTCGAGATCATGGATGCAGAGCACATGTGCTTTTCCGACGGCTACTTCGACAAGGTGGTGGCCATGTACGTGGCCACGGTGGTGGCAAACCCGGGAAAATTGATCGCGGAGATGGAGCGGGTGTGCAAGCCCGGGGGCGATCTCTACATCCTCAACCACTTCAGCAACTCCAATCGGGCGATCAATGCCGTAGAAAAGCTGCTCTCTCCATTTGCCAAGGTGCTGGGCTTCCGCCCCTCGTTTCCCATGGGCGCCTTCGTCCGCGACTGCGCCCTGGACGTGGTGGAGATCGAGCCCACCAACCTTTTCGGTTACTGGACCCTGATCCACGCCAAGGCACCAGGCAGGCAAGGCGGCTTCAGTGCCTGAACGCCAGAGACACTGGGATCAAGTCTATCGCGAAAAGGGCCCCACGCAGGTCAGCTGGCATCAGGACAGGCCCGATGCCTCCCTCGCGTTGATCGCCGAGGCCGGCATCGAGCCGGACGTACCCCTCATCGACGTGGGCGGCGGGGCGTCTCGGGTGGTGGATTCACTGCTCGACCGGGGCTATCGCGATGTCACCGTGCTGGACATATCGACCGAGGCCCTCGACCTGGCGAGGGCGCGCCTGGGGGACCTCGCGGGCATGGTGAGCTGGATCCACGGTGACATCACCGAGTTCGTTCCGTCGCGGCGCTATGCGCTCTGGCACGACCGGGCCGTGTTCCACTTTCTCACCGAGGCCGAGGACCGGCGCCGCTACCGCGAGGCCATGATGCGCGGGCTCGCCAGCAACGGCCATGTGATCATCGCCACCTTCGGCTTGAACGGCCCCGAGAAATGCAGCGGCCTGCCGGTGGTGCGCTACGACGCGGACAAGCTCACCGCCGAGCTCGGCGGCGAGCTCGAGCTGGTCGAGACCCGCGACGAGCCGCACCGCACCCCCAGCGGCGCGACTCAGGCCTTCACCTGCTTTCGCCTGCGCCGCCGCGCCGGTTGACCAACGGCCCAAAAAACCCAACGCAAAGGGCGCAAAGAAGAATATGATTGAGCTTCGGCAAGGGACGAGCGCGCGGGCGGTTTGCGCGCCAGCGCGAGCCGCCGCAGGCGCCCGGGCATGGGAGGAAACGGCTCGCCTTCGGCGAACCGCCCTACGGGCCGTGTTCTCAAACTCCGCGATCTCGCCGGTCGCGACAAGAATGTCGCTCCCACAGGCGCTGGATACGGGGTGGGAGCTTCGGCAAGGGACGAGCGCGCGGGCGGTTTGCGCACCAGCGCGAGCCGCCGCAGGCGCCCGGGTATGGGAGGAAACGGCTCGCCTTCGGCGAACCGCCCTACGGGCCGTGTTCTCAAACTCCG
>JABAHS010107813.1_pt3 | contig 16380 bp, 17 predicted proteins | sample 7062111 | NCBI WGS metagenome assembly JABAHS01 (sample SAMN14534600, study PRJNA622989) | marine sediment metagenome | biome: marine biome [ENVO:00000428]; feature: marine pelagic biome [ENVO:01000023]; material: deep marine sediment [ENVO:00002113]; isolation source: pool of 4 deep marine... | reverse complement strand
ATTTCTTGAATTTTCCGTGCGATCTTGCTTGCGGCCTCATATCGCTCAGACGTAATTACGGTTGAACACGAATGGTCGTGAATTTCCTCGATTTCTACCGCAAGCTTTTCTGCGGCTGGCACGATTTTAGGGTTTATCTTGAGAACCTCTTTCTTAACCTCCTCATCTCCCTCTAGGAGTTTTATTGCAACCCATCTAGCTGGATACTTAAACCGAGTTTTTTCAACCATTTTAGCGATTTTTTCAATTCTTTCTTCGATCTCTTTCCCGTATTTTGCCTTAACAGGTTTAATCTTCTTCCTTTCCCCAATTATTTCAACAGATTTTTCTAACAGGTCATAAATACCAATCCCACTTATTGCTACGGTTGGAATCACTGGCACTCCCAAGAGTTCCCGCAACTTTTCGTGGTCAATCTTCATTCCCTTTTTCTTCGCCATATCCATCTGGTTTAACGCAACAATCATCGGAGTTTCTAGTTCCAGTAACTGTAATGTAAAAAACAGATTTCTCTCAAGAACTGAAGCATCTACAACATTTATCACTAGGTCTGGTCTCTCAACTGCTATGTATTCCCTTGAGACTATCTCCTCTATAGAAAAAGTTGACAAGGAATAAATTCCAGGCAGGTCAATAATATCTATTATATAACCTTTAAAGTGGAGGGTTCCTTCCGCCCTTTCTATAGTTTTTCCTGGCCAGTTCCCAATGTGTTGATGTAAACCCGTAAGACGGTTAAATATTACAGACTTTCCAACATTCGCATTTCCAGCTAAAGCTATAGTGAAATTTTTCTTTGTCACCTTTCTACCTCTACAAAAATTCTGTCAGCCATCCCTTTACCAATAGCCAGCCTTGAACCCCTCACGTAAACTTCTAAAGGACCACGGAAGGGCGCTGATTTAACCACCGTTATTCTTGTGCCTGGAGTTAAACCCATATCTTCAAGCCTTTTTTTAAATCCCCAACCTCTTCCCGCTCTAAACCGTCTCCAGCCTCTTCCTCCACTCGCCTTTATCGAAGTTATAATTCCACTTTCTCCAGCTCTCAGCTCAGTTAGACGTAGCTCCATTGTCTTAATCTCTCCTCACACTAATGATGGATGCAAGTTTATGTTCTAGCGTATGGCTAACTTCACCCACCTTGATGGTTATGGGGCCGCCATACGAGCTTTTATGTTCAACCTCTATGAATGCTCCAGGCATGAGACCTAATGTAGCAAGGTGTTTTAATGTGGAAGATTCTTCCTTTGTTATCTTGGCTATGATGGCCTTCTCCTTGGGGTTAAGATGCAGTAGTGGCTCTGATTTTTCTTCAATTATTCCTCCACACGCTGTTGGTATCGGGTTCCCGTGAGGACAAGTTTTTGGATGTTTCAATGCTTTTTCAAGTGGTTTAATGATTTCCTCTGTAATGGCGTGTTCAAGCTTACAGGCCGCATCGTGCACTTGGCTCCAGTCTAACCGTAGAAAATCCATTAACAATCGTTCAGCGAGGCGGTGTCTCCTTAGAACCTCTAGGGCTAGTTTTCGCCCTTCCTCTGTCAGTTTCACACCTTTGTAAGGCTTATGAATAATCAGCCTGCGCCTCTCTAAGCTTTCTATTGTGTTTATAACTGAGCCTGGTGTCACATTCAACTGACGTGCGAGTTCCATGGTTCTGGCGGAGCCTGTTTTTTTCTCTAGTCTATAGATTGCCTCAAGATATTCCTCGGACCTCTTTGAGATCGAAGTTTCTTCGTTCTTCACGGCGATCACAGGCTAACTCAATTACGAGCTCTCGTAATTTTATAACACCGTTATAAATAAGCTTTGCCCTCAGTTCTTATGTGCGCTGGACTCATCATTTTTTCTGTACGCTTTTAGAATATATGCGCTCACCACTAACCAGTATCCCACGTAAACGATGATCCTCAGCCACTCTGGATTGCCATCATATCCGACTAACGCTTTCAAGATGGAACCGACGGGACCTTTCTCATGCAACAAGGGATAGCTTCCATCCGGATTGCTTGGCGGATTGATGTTGAATGCTTGTTGACCTAGTATTCCAAAGGTCACTCCAGCTCCCTCCCCAGCCTCTACGAGCTCGTGAACCCCATAACCAGCCAATCCAGCTGCAAAAATTATCAGTATCACGCTTGTATACTTGAAGAACTTCCTGACATCAAGCTGGTAAACACCCCTTATAAGAAGCAATGCTAAGACAAACACAACAACAAAGCCTATCAGCACCCCAATAATCGTGCCCAATGGGTCTAAGAAAAACGTGCCAGTTAAGAAAAGCACAGTTTCAAGACCCTCTCGAAATACTGCCACGAAGGCTAGAATGGCGATTCCGAACAGTTGCCCCTCAGTAACTGCTATTTCGATCTTTTCCTGCAGTTCACCCTTTATCGTCTGCGCATGTTTTGACATCCAAAATATCATATAAGACAAAACAACGGCCGCGGTAAGGGAAGCCACTCCCTCAAATGTCTCTGCAGCTATTCCAGTGAGACCACCGTATACCGCTTGAACGATTCCGGCCAGTATGATGCTCGCTGCGATAGCAGCACCGCTTCCCAAGTAAAGGTACCGATTTAAATTCGTTTTTCCTAATTTTTGGAGGTAAGCAGCCATTATCACTATAATCAGGGCCGCTTCAAGTGACTCCCTAAACGCTATGAGAAAACTAGGAAATAGTCCTTCGTACATTTTTTATCATGTTTAAGATTGACTTTTCTCTTGTTTGTATGAGTTTGCGCAATGCTCACAGCAGAAAACGGTTTCCCTCCCATCTATCGTCTCTTTGTATCCTCCTTCATACACTTTACAACCACAGTTGGCGCAAATTTCTAAACTCGGCTCGATGGCAACCGAAACAAGGGCTGCAAAGCGCTTGAAAAGTCTTCCACAGAGTTTCCTTCCCTCTTCGGTGAGTTCATAAACTTTCTTCTCCTTTTCTCCTACATGTTTGATTACATGTTTCACCAGTCCCTTTTGTTCAAGTTTTTGCAGGAAGGGATAGACCAAACTAGGGCTGATTTCCTTCCCTATTCTTTTCTTAAACTTGCTGATTATGCTGTAGCCGTGGCATGGTCCTTCGTAGAGGAGGGTGAGTATGTAGAAGCGGGAAAAGTCTGATATGAACTCCTCGAAGTCTAGGGAAGTCATAAATGACACTTCTAAAGATATATCTTTTCACGATATATTTATATATTTCCATCGGAAGATAACTGTTGGACGAACCCGAATTGACAAACAAACCTAAAGAACGCAAGAAAGTTTCTCTCGATATTGTTGGAATGAGTTGCACCAGTTGCGCCCAGTCAATAGAAAAAGCTTTAAAAGAGCATATAGGAGTGGAGCAAGCCAATGTCAACTTCGCCTCAGAAAAAGCCTACATAAAATACGATCCAAAGGTAACCAACAAAAAACAACTCATAGAAACAGTGAGAGACACCGGTTACGACGCGCGTTTGGAGACAAAGAAGACCATTATAAGAATAGGTGGGATGACTTGCGCATCCTGCGCTCAGACTATAGAGAACGCCTTGAAAAAAACCGAGGGAATCATAGAAGCAAACGTGAACCTTGCGTCTGAAAAGGCCGTTGTCGTGTACGATGTGCAAGAAATTGATTATGAAGGCATAAAAGGAGTTATAGAAGGCGCAGGCTATGAAGTTCTAGGCAGAGAAGAAGGCGCGGCTAAATACGAGAAGGAAATAAAGGAAGAGCAACGGAAATTTCACAAAGCAAAAATGAGAATGAGGATTGCATGGGCTTTCACCATACCGATCATGGCTTGGATGATCCCGGAGATGGTCTTGGGACAAGCTTGGCCAAGTCCAACAGTCTATAACATTGGAATGATCCTCCTGGCAGTTCCTGTGCTGTTTTGGGCTGGCAAAGAAACTCTTCTCTCTGCAGTAAGAGCTGTATCTCATGGCAGCGCCAACATGGACGTTTTGATAGCGCTGGGGACATCTACAGCCTTTATCACGGGTCCAGCTGTTTTCTTCAGCCCCATCATGAACTACGCTGGAGTTGCTGGTATGATCATGTCCTTTCACCTTACGGGAAGATACATAGAGGCAAAAGCAAAGGGAAGGGCTTCACAGGCGATCAGAAAATTGCTGGAGTTGGAGGCTAAGACCGCCCGAATCTTGGTGGATGGTGAAGAAAAGGAGGTGCCCATCGACGAAGTTGAAGTAGGCTATGCGATGATCGTTAGGCCTGGAGAAAAAATTCCTACCGACGGCATAGTGATTGAAGGTCAAAGCGCCGTGGACGAGTCCATGGCCACCGGAGAATCGATGCCAGTAATGAAAAAGGTGGGAGACGAAGTCATCGGCGCCACTGTAAACCAACGAGGAATGTTGAAGGTAAAGGCTACCAAAGTGGGGCAGGACACCTTCCTGTCCCAAGTAATAAAACTGGTAGAGGAATGCCAGGGTTCCAAGGTTCCAATCCAAGAGTTCGCCGATAGAGTAACGAGCTACTTTGTCCCAACCGTTCTCGGCCTAGCGATTGTGGCTTTGGTTATGTGGTTGGTGGTGCCCGACACGATCAAAGTGGTGAGCCTTTGGGCCCAACCGTTCTTGCCCTGGATTAATCCAAACTTGGGAGTTGTTACCCTTGCAATCTTCGCACTGGTTGCAACCCTCGTCATTGCATGTCCATGCGCGCTTGGACTAGCCACTCCCACCGCTCTAATGGTCGGAAGCGGCATGGGTGCTGAAAACGGGGTGCTAATACGTCACGGAGAAGCCATACAAACCTTAAAGAATATAGATACAATCGTCTTTGACAAAACGGGAACCATTACTAAGGGAAGACCAGAAGTTACCGACATAGTGCCAGCAGAAGGATCCACGAAGGAAGAGGTTCTCCGCTTGGCTGCAAGCGTAGAAGTCGGATCTGAACATCCACTAGGTGAAGCCATTCTGAGAAAGTCTAAGGAAGAAAACTTGGAGCTGTACAAAGCAGAGGAATTCGAAGCCGTTACAGGAAGAGGTGTAAAGGCCAAAATCGGTCTTTCTCCTCAAAAATTCGCCCTTGTTGGGAACAGAAAGCTGATGGAGGAAGANNGGAGGAAGAGGGAGTAGACCACAAATCCTTAGAAGGTGATTTAAAGCGTCTTGAAGACGAAGCTAAGACAGCGATGCTTGTGGCTGTCAATGGAAAGATAGCGGGGGCCGTGGCTGTTGCTGACACTTTGAAGGAAGATTCAGTGCAAGCCATAAGAGAACTTGAAAAAATGGGACTGAAAACCACCATGCTCACAGGAGACAACAGACGCACCGCAGAGGCCATAGCCAAAAAGGTGGGCATGTCAAGGGTTCTGGCAGAAGTTCTACCAGATCAAAAGGTGAAGGAAATCCAAAAGTTGCAGAAAAACGGCGAAATGGTTGCTATGGTCGGTGACGGCATCAACGATGCTCCTGCTTTAACAGCAGCCAATGTAGGAATCGCCATAGGAACAGGAACGGACATAGCCATAGAATCCGCTGACGTAACTTTGGTAAGAGGAGACCTGTCCAGTGTGGTAACTGCCATAAAACTCTCTAGAAAAACTTTCAGCAAGATTAAGCAAAACCTGTTCTGGGCCTTCTTCTACAACACTATCGCCCTTCCAGCAGCCATGTTGGGCTTAGCCCATCCGGTAATAGCAGAAATAGCCATGGCTACGAGCTCGGTAACGGTGGTAACCAACGCAAACCTGTTAAGACGGGCACGTGTTCGTCCAGAATAGTAAGATAAAGAAAAATAGCAACTTCAGGTTTAAGTCAAATGAGAGGTGAAAAATTATGGCAAAAGATCCTGTTTGCGGGATGGAAGTGAATGAGAAAACGGCAAAGTACAAAACTGTGCACAGGGGAAAAACCTACTACTTCTGCGCCGCCGGATGTAGAGAAGCGTTTGAAAAAAACCCGCATAAATACGTGAAGATGTGAAATGAAAGAGCAAGATGAAAAATAACGATTCTTGATTATGATGACCCTAAAACCCGAATACAGGCCTGAAGCGTATTAGAAACGGAGTTACGCACCTCATAACCCATACGTATAGAAGTGCTTGGGTTAACGGCCTCGGAGGAGAACGTCAAACTCGCCACGGTTCTGATCCTACTCTTTTTCGTGTGGAAGCTTAGCGCTAAAGTCTCTGGATTCGTTAACTAAATGGCGTAAAAGCGGACGGAAGTATTGCTCCCGCAAATGTTATGTCCCTGTTTAAATGTAAACGCCTTCCAGTGGCTTGAGAACATTAACATGGTGGAAAGTCGATTGAGGGTGTCTCGGTATCGTTGGGTTGTGCTGCTTGCCACGTTCTATACCTTTGTGGCGTTTGCCTTTGCGTTTCAAGAAGCTCCTCCGTTGATGGATTCGATAATGCAGGAGTTTGACATTAGTAGCCACGCTGAAGCCGGTTTGTTGATGTCCATAGTTATGATTCCAGGGATTTTCTTGGGCATACCTGTAGGAGCGCTTGTTGGTAGATACGGAGTGAAGTTTACAGGCTTCACATCAACGGTTCTGATAGCCGGGGGTTGCTTTTTAACCTCTACCGCAAACTCGTTCATGATGACTCTAATCGGGAGACTAATCTTAGGTGTTGGCGGAGTCCTTGTAACCACCACAATGCCCGCCGTGATATCGCAGTGGTTCTCAAGCAAAGACCTGGGCAAGGCTATGGGAATCTACGGGATAAACATGCCTCTAGCCACGGTCATAGCTTTCCCCACCGCAAGCATGTTGTTGCTCAGCCATGGTTGGCGTTACCCTTTCTACATTAGTACGATCATCGGGACAACAGCCATGGTAGTTTTTACGGTGATGGTTAAAGAGGGACCGCTCAAACATAGGGAAAACGGGCAGAGACTGAGCATCCGTGATGCTCTACGGAACGTGGAGATATGGAAGGTTGGGCTGGTGTGGCTGCTTTTCAGCGCGTCAACTCTATCATTCACAACATGGGCTCCTAACTTGTTCACGAACTACAAGAGTATGGATGAGGTCTACGCAAGCTTCTTGGCTAGCGTAGTAATGTTAGCAGCGATACCGTGTGTGCCAGTTTATGGTTGGGTTTCGGATAGAATCGGCAGGCGTAAGCCGTTAATTATGACAGGTTTCATTTTGATAACCCTAGCCCTTATAGCCGCAGGATATACATCCAATTTGGCTTTGACAGCGTCAATAGTGACTATGGGCGTAGCGGCCGCCATGGTACCTCCCCTAGCATCCGCTTTGCTAGCTGAAATCTCGGGTCCAAGCTTGGCTGGCGTAAGTTTTGGCGTAATGGTCATTTGTCAAAACACGGGTGCAACTTTAGGACCGTTGCTTATAGGATATGTTATAGACGTAACTCAATCGCTGCCACTGAGCTTTCTGGGAATATTGATGTTGTCAGCCGCAGGAGCAGTTGTAGCCTACGCATTAAAAACCAGGTGAGATTAAAATAATTTGAACGCAACATTTAATGTAACACTTCGTATGCGTCTACTTTGGTGGTGAGCAGTGGTGACCCGTCCGTCCTTTAATCCCCACGAGTTCTACATCCGGCAGACCGCGCTTCCGGAGCTGGGTGTACCGGGTCAGGAAAAGCTGAGACGTTCTAAGGTGGCTGTGGTGGGCCTAGGCGGGCTGGGCAGCGCCTCAACGCTTTATCTAGCCCTAGCCGGCGTTGGTTATCTGCGTTTGGTGGATCAAGACACGGTGGAGTTGCACAATTTGCATCGACAGATGCTTTATAGCACGGAGAACTTGCGATATCCGAAGGTTGAGGTTGCTGAGCAGAGAATTGAACAAGCAAACCCTGACGTGAAGGTGGAGCCGGTTCCGGAAAACGTTCACAAAGGCAACGTTGACGAGATTATTCGCGGCGTGGACTGCGTTGTTGATGGACTAGACAACATGCGAACACGCTATCTTCTGAATCGCGCCTGCGTGAAATACGGGGTTCCCTACGTTTTCGGGGCAGCCATAGGGATCGAGGGAAACATTTCTGTGTTCGCCCCTCCTGAAACACCTTGCCTAGAATGCGTGTTGCCAGGTCTCGACGATCGTCAATTGCCAACCTGTGAAGTGCGAGGAGTGTTGGGTGCAACAGCAGGCATTATCGGTTCGATGCAGGCCATGGAGACCATAAAGTTGCTGGCTGGAATAGAGGGCTCCCTCAAGGGCAAGCTGATGGTTTGTGATTTCAGGGACATGTACTTCTCAACAATTGAAATCTTCAGAAGGCTTGACTGTCCGGTGTGTCAGGTCAAAGAAGTTAAGCCTGTTGAAGAGGCGGAAAGACTCGTGTGGCTGTGTGGCCGCAACACAGTTAACGTCAACCCACCTAAACCTATGGACATGAAACTTGGTGAAATCTACGAGACGCTTAGACATCACTTTAGGATACTCGTGAAATCGTCGCTTGTGATCGTGTTTCAATATGACGGCGGAGTTGAGGTGAGCCTGTTTAATCGTGGACGAATGCTGATAAAGAACGTGAAGGACGAAGAGTCTGCGTTGCAGGTGTACAACAAAGTCATCGAAAAACTTGGGGTAAAGCTTCCTTCAAACTAGTGGTCCGACTTATATTTGGCGCCTCAACCAGTTTCGAGTCCACCTGCGCATGCAAGCATCAGAACAGAACACGTAGAGCTTGTTCACGCAGCAGGTCTTTCGAGTAACCGGGTTTCCGGTGATGACCTTTCCGCAAACCTGACAGCGCATACCTAAACTACCACAATAAAACACATTAGTTTTTCGCAAATCCACCATACCTCAATCAAACCCAAAACATGCGCGTCCGAGAGACATCGCGGAGAAATTCTTTGTCAAATAATCTTTAATACTCACAGAATTCCTTTAGGAAACTTTAGGAGGGAAACTCGTTGGAAACCAAGAAAGTTGAGGTTGACTTATCTTCGTTTCATCGGCTGTTACATCCGAAGCTTGTTGTATTGGTGACGTGCATAAACCCTCTGGAAGGCACGACGAACATCATAACTTTAGCTTGGACTACGCCCATATCTCGCCATCCGCCTCTGCTTCTCTTAGGCATGGCTCCGAAAAGATATTCACATGAGCTGATTGCGGGACCCAAAGAATTTGTGGTTAATATTCCAACGATGGACATAGTTAAAGAAACCCTGTTTTGCGGTAGGAGAACCGGAAGGCTACACGACAAGTTCAAGGAAACAGGGTTAACTCCCTTGCCAGCCAAGATGATTCGTTCCCCCATCATCAAGGAATGCATGGCGCATCTTGAATGTAAACTGTATCAGCAAATCTCTATGGGAGATCACACGCTCTTCGTCGGCGAAGTCCTAACCGCCTACGTGAACGAGGGAGTTTTCAACGGCAATTTTGATCTTGAGAAGGTGAAACTGATCTATCACGTGGGAGGAGACGACTTCGCAACCCTGGCCCCAGAGATTGTTAGTCCCAGTTTAGAAAAAGAGGAGAAATAAAACGGAGCGCGCGCAAATAAGCCTACGCGAAGTTTGATTAATCTAAATGTGTTTGTCAGAGCGTAGATTTCTGCAGACAGGAACAGTTACCAATTAGAGTCTAACATTTCTTAGATACCCATTCCAGATATTGGACGCTAAGTAACCAGCCACTACGCCGCTGAGAGTCCCAATAACAAGTATGCTGCGTTCTAACACAGGGTTTTTTGGAAGCAAAGGTACTAAGTAAACAGTTGTGTAATAGCTGATGCTCCCCACTAAGGCTGTGCTTACGGCCATCGAGGCAACCAGCCTGCTGGTTTTCACATTGCCTTCGGTAATATTGACCTTAAGAATGAAAAAGAAGAGGTCTACAAACAAACCATACGATAGGGCGAAGAAAAAAGTAAAAGGAGCCGTGGCCGTCCTCCATAAAGCAGTTAGAGCCCCTCCGATCACAGAAACATAAGTGGCGCCCATTCTTCCCAACAGCAAAGCGCCCAAGGCCAGTAGAAGAGCATGGACGGTAACAAACATCTTATCTATTGGATAAGGCACAAAAGTCTTGGATAAGAAGATTACAGCTCCGAAAATGGTTGCCAAGGCCACTCTTTTTGTTTTAAGCTCCAAAAGCTCAACGCCTCTTACAGTAGTTCACGTTACATAAAAAAATGGTGTGTTAGGTATTCGGCCTTTTGACTTTTGTCCGAGGCGTTTTGTCGTAGACTTCGCACACCCAAAAGATGTATCCGAATGGGAATTCAGGCTGAGGGACATGGAAGCGCTCGTGCTCGAAGAGGCGCCTAGTCAAATGGAGAAACTGGTAACGTGTATCCTCAACTGGGAGAACCTCGGTTACGCAGTTCACTTGATAGCTTCGATATGTTGGACCGGGGCCAGTGTAGTGTAACGAAACCAAGGGGTTTTCCAGCATGTTCTTGTATGCTTTTCCCGCGAAGATTTCCAGTCCACCCAGCATTCTTTCGTCAAAGTTTTCTGTGCTGGAATAGATATCTTTTATAATGGACAACCTATCTCGGAGACTTTCCTTCCAAGGCTTTTCCTTAGTGCCTGTCAAGCATTCACGAAGGCTCTGCAGGTAGGACTCTATTTGCTCAGCTTTTGGAACGAGGCCGGCACCTCTATTGCCTGTGTTAAAAGGAAAAGCGCTTTCCTGATTCAAGGTAACTAAAACGGGAAGGTGGACTCCAAACATGGCAATGAATTCACCTCTCTCTATTCGGGTGAAGAGCGCTTTCCTAGATTCCACCTGCCATTCCATAAAATCTTTGGGAAGACCACTTATCTCGAACTTTTTTACTCCGCTTGGTTCGATAACCTCAACTTGTTTTCCTTTAACCCTCACTTTCTTCATAACCTCATTCACCGCCGCATATAGTAATAAACTCCCATTTCTTCCTGGGTGCTCCTCATTTATCTTAAGACCCGGTATAAAAAATTTGCGGACTCCGTATTTAATTAATGGAAAAGCATTACGAATTTCGAAATTGAGTTTGGGCGCTCCCGGGTGAACTTAACGTGCAGTTGAGTTTTTGGAAAGTTTCATATGGAAACTTTGTTTAATACCCTTGTGGTGGAGTTGCTTGTCTGTTGAGTTGGATGAGATGGATAGGAAGCTTCTGAACATGTTGCAGAGGGATGCGCGAACTCCCTTTGCTAGGATTGCTCGTGAGTTTGGGGTTAGTGAGGCAACTGTGAGGTTTCGGGTTAAGAAATTAGTGGAGAAGGGTGTGGTCACTCGGTTTATAACCATGCTTGACCCGAGGAAGATTGGGCTGCCCATAACTGCCACGATTGTGGTCAAGGTTGAGCCGACGCTGCTCGATAAGGCTTCGGAGCGGTTGGCCTCTTTTGATGAGGCGCATCACGTGTTCCAGAGCACTGGGGAATATGACATTGTTGCTGTGGTTCACGCTAGGGACATGGCTCATCTTAGTGAGATTAGGAAGAGGGTGAAGATGATTCCTGGGGTGAGAGACGTGTTTGTGTCGGTTGCTACGCGCATAATGAGGGTTGAACCCGTGTTTAAGCTATAACCAGTTGATTACAGTGGCAAAGAGACTCCCCAGTTTTTGAATTTCTTTAGCCCAGATCCAGCAGCAACACCGTTAGCAACGACATAATAGACTTAAACAATAACCTTAGCGTCTCACTAAAGGCTCTAACAACAATACCATCAGCGGCAAAATGGTTAAAGCTTCTTCTGTCTACGCCTTTGCGTTTTTCTTCTTTAAGCCATGTAGCTTTGATTTTGAGAAGGCAGTCCATTTCGTTTGTGTTTCACGTGGGGGAGGGATTCTCTTACGTTCTAAATCGGATTCAAGGCAGTAACGCACCTCAAAGACTTTCTTTCCTTTTCGTATACAGTGACCACGTCTAATCGCTTCTCTGGTTACATTCATTATTTCTTCAGCGCTAACTTTACACGTTTGGTTGCCTGCTCTCGTTGACAATTTTCGACTTATGGCGTCCCAACCCGTCCATTCTCGATATGTTCCCTCTTCTTTATGCCAATCGCTATATTTTGTAGCCATGTGCAAATCGCTAACTGGTCCCCAAGGTCTTGTTCCTCTAACACATCTTAAGCCCCTAAGTGGTCTTTTCCAACAGAAGACTTTGAGAATTGGAATTACATAGACTTGTGTTCCATCAACTTCAAGTGGTAATGGTTCCTCACTTTCCTCAACGGAAGCCATATTCATGCACCGCTTTTTAGGCTGTGTAACTAGAATGATTTCGCGTTATTTGTGGTATAAGCTTTTAGATAGAACTTGAAAAATAAAGAGGGAGTTCGGGCAGATTAGAGGGTTTGTTCTTCTCTGCCCGTTTTTGGAAGTTTAGTCGATTTTGTCTGCTACGTCCATTGCGATGTGTACCGCTGAGTTTAGGCCGGGTCCGTAGACGTACTCGCCGGCGAAGTAGATTCTGTCGATTGGGTCTCGGAGCGTTGAGTAGGTGCCGTCTCGCACGAATCCGACTGGGTAATTGGGTATGTAGGGTCTAAAGCAAGATCAAGCTAAGTGAATAAAAAGAAACAAAAAGGCTTCACGGACGGTTAGTACTCTTCTTCGATACCTTCTGATCACCGCGTTGAACTCTGTTTTCTCCACTCGTCCCCCAACATATAACTTTTAAGTTTGGCTGACGCTCTTTTAACTATGAAAGCCAGTTTCATAGAAAAAACTTGTGAAATAAAGACCAAATACGCCACGTTTCCAATCAGATTTCACGCTCCAATGTGGGCGAAGGGCTATAAATGTGAACCTGGCACGTGTGGTTTATGCTGTATTGTGCAACGACCGGAAAAAGTTCCAAACCGATTCCTTGACGTTTTTCCTAAACTCATCTGTGGTTATTATGATCCTGAACAAAAGAAATGCAGAAGATACCTCCAGCGGCGCTTTGGGTGCAGAGTATTCCCTTTAATTTTCGGCGTTCAAGAAGGGGTAATTGTTACTTCAACGATGCTTGGTTGCCCTGCAACGAATTCCAACCTTGAAGTTGACCCTAGAGTTCTAGTAAGAGCGTTGAGTGATCCATATATACTGCGTGCAATTGTCGAAATGGACATACTGTACAAAGAAGCTAAAAGCAATGAATTGTGGAAAGAAGCTGACCGTTTTTGGGTTAGTCTGTCAGATAAGGTGAGAAGCTTCTTTGATCGGAAAAAAAGCTTTCCGTTTGTGTCAGAGATTAAAGATTTAGTTTTTGAGGCAGTTGACGATTTTCTAGAGATTCCGAAATTGAAAAGAGAACATCGTGAACTTCCTTCGTGGTCAAAACTTGTATTCAACGTTGCAAGAGGGTACATTGCAACTAGGTTTGAATCTTGCAGAGTTTATTACATAAAAGTTCGTGGTCAGGAGACCACAATAATTTCGACTGATAGCCAGTTGCAAGACAGAAGGGAAATTAAGATTAAGACTCCTGAGGGGCCTCCAGAATTAGAACTTGATAATGGCGCCCGTGATCTTTTTAGTGATTATGTTTCGCTGATGTTTAAGCGTCCTTTTCTGTCTTTAGCAGCTACGTGTCTTGAACTGGGCTCCTAGATATGTTCCAATGTATTTGTCAGAGCTCTTGGTCGGTTCTTTAGTGTCTCTGGAAATTGGGGCTGCTGTAATTTCGAGTAGAGATGAGCCTTACAAGAGTTGATCGAGATACCATGAGGGAAATAATAAGTTTTTCTGAACCCGTAGTTCTTAATCAGTTCGAGATGCTTTCACTACGTGTGATTCCTATGGAATATATTCAAAAAAACCCGGTTTTCCGCGGTAGGTTATAAACCCAGAAAGAACTATCTGCGCATAATAGCATCTGGTCGTCTAAATCTGCTGAGCATTGCGGCTTCACAAAGGCTGATTATTTCTCGCATGGTGTCTCGATCAATTGCTTTAAGTTTGTCTCTGGTTGCAATCAAGGTGGCGCCTATTTCAAGAGGCACGAAAGAGCCTGCTAGAGCGTTTAATAGATAAATCGGAACTGGTATGTGAGGTTTTATTGTTGTGGTCATTCTTGTTGCTAGGGAGAGAAAGGGACGGTTGCAAATCAACGAAACATAGTCGTTGAGTAGTTTGTGGGCTGCTCTTTCTATCTTCAAGTCCAAGCTTTTTGTAGGGGTTTTCATTTTAACTGCTTTTTTTCGTTTCAGGTTTTCGTCAAATAGAACTATCATGGTTTTTGGACCATTGGCTTTTACCAAGCAAATTCCAGATGATTCAAATTTTGTTGCGATATAGTGTTCTGCTCGCGACGCAAGTTTTGCGATGGGAGGGATAGGAGGTATTTTTGATGTAATTCCGGGAGAATCAGTAACTGTGTTAACAAGTATATTTCGGAACTCTGACAGAAATGGAAATTCGGTTTTGCGGCTGAAAAAGTCTTGGATTTGTTTGGTTAAGGTGTGCCAGATATGGTCTGCGCCTCCCCATATGTAGGGAGAGAGGATGGCGTGTTCATAATAATCATTCATTAAGATGAGTTGTTGACTGAAATCTGGGCTTTCAAACACTTCTAGTAAAACTTTTGGCTCTATGTTTGATTCTCTGTTGGTTGCTGGGCATTCAAGGCATGTTGATATGAGAACTTGCCCGTCTTCCACGCCAAATAAGAACGGGTACATTTTGCACACTGGGTGTCTTTCACTGTGTTTCTTGCAGAGTCTTCGTTTGACATCGTAGTGGGCACATATTGACCGGTCTAGTTTAGCAAAGGGTCGGTGTGGAAAGTTTCCTGGCGATGCTGTCAGGCAGCATAAGCCGCATATGCCAGCTTCGCATTTGTAGCCCTTTGCCCATGTTGGGGCGATGAAGGTTGCAGGAAAGGTGAAGAATTGAGTTTTTATGTTGAGAGTGGTTTTTACTAGGTGGTTTTGCATATCTAGATTTTGGGAGTAAAGGTTAATAAGGATTTGAATTGTGCTGTTGCTTTTAGAAAAAACAAAAGGGGAGTGTGGGCAGATCTGAGGGTTGCTCTTCTCTGCCCGTTTTTGGATTTTTACTCGAATTTGTCTGCTACGTCCATTGCAAGGTGTACCGCTGAAGTTAAGCCGGGTCCGTAGGGGTAGTCGGCGGCGAACCAGATGGGACCTAGGTCTAGGTCTGGGATTGGTTGTCTGAGCTTTGTGTAGTGGCCGTCTCGCACGAATCTTGGTGGGTAAACGGGTACGTAGGGTTGCCACGCGAACACTTTCGCTTGTCCGTTGTAGTATTGGCTGGCTGGCCAGATTTCGTCCAGCTTGGCTAGACAGTGATCGACTACGTTGGCCTTGTCGGATCCCGACACGTGTATTCCCTTGAGGTTCGCCGGCCATAGGGGAATGGATTGGGGTTCATTAATGTAGATGCTCAGTATTCCTTCTGTGCCAGTCTGCATTGATGTCTCGTCGCCAACGCAGCAGGACCCACCCTCAGGATAATCGATATATCCGCCCCAGCCTTTCATGCCCAAATCCAGCCAGAATCTTTCGCTGAATTGTAGATTTGCAACTAGGGCTTTGGGGTTCATCATCATTTCGTTGATGGCCGCTCTGTCGCTTGGAAGCTCCGGAACTATGCTGTCTACCACATTGTGGGGGACAGAGACAATTGCAATGTCAGCCGTGTACGTGCCTTTGTTAGACTCTACTTGAACGCCTGTTGCTGTGCTTGCCACGCTGGTTACACTTTCGTTCAGTTTCACGCTGCCTGCGGGTATTCTTGACATGAGGGCTTCGACGATTGCGTAGTTGCCCTGCTTGAGGCAGTAGGCGTTGTCCCAGTACCAGTAAGCCATGCAGTAGTGGCCTAGTGACTCAGAGGCCTGATTGGGTGGTACTCCCAGTTCTGATGGGAAGCAGACGTTTCCCCAGTGGTCTGCCATACTCTCATCGTACTTTGCCACCATATAGTCCCAGTAATTGTTGACGTCCCATGGTTCCTTTTTGCTGCCTAACCAGCATGTTTCTTGTGGGTCGTCGAGAGGTTCGTAAGTGACAATACAATCATAGAATTTCTTACTGTCGGTTTCGTAGTCCCAGTAAAGTTCTGGATCATATATTGGCAGGCAATCTGTCACGCATCCTTTCGCCCAGCCGCCACTGCAGTAGCAATATGTGTTCTTCCACCAGAAGAAGGTGTCATCCGGGTGTGTGTAAATGTCTTTTGACGGAAATGCAAGATAGTCCTTAACAAGCCATGCAAACTCGTAGTCACAGTCATACCATTCCATTCCCGCTGCAACAGCGTGTTGTCCATTTGGGAAATAACACGTTTGTAGTCTGCCGCCCGGTCTGTGGCAGCTCTCTATCAACGTCACCGTTTTACCCATGTCCGTGAGCAGCGAAGCCGCAGTAAGACCTCCAACTCCTGCCCCAATTATGACAGCACTGTCAATGGGAATCTTCGGTGGAGGCGGTGGTTTCTTTGCCGCCTGCACCCCCCGCGGAAACATCTGTCC
>JABAHS010001082.1_pt1 | contig 16401 bp, 10 predicted proteins | sample 7062111 | NCBI WGS metagenome assembly JABAHS01 (sample SAMN14534600, study PRJNA622989) | marine sediment metagenome | biome: marine biome [ENVO:00000428]; feature: marine pelagic biome [ENVO:01000023]; material: deep marine sediment [ENVO:00002113]; isolation source: pool of 4 deep marine... | reverse complement strand
ATGATCGATGCCGAGCTCTTCGGGGGAGGTCGCCATGGTGAGGTAGGTGGCGCCGTGGTACGCGTGATGGGTCACGACGAAACCGTCGTTGCCGGTGACCGTGCGGGCGATCCGCCAGGCAAGATCGTTGGCTTCGCTCCCCGAGTTGGCGAAGTAGACGACGCTCAGCTCGTCGGGGAACAAGGCAACCAGACGGTCCGCATAGTCGAGCACGCCATCGACTAGGTAGCGCGTATTCGTGTTCAAGAGACTCGACTGGGCGGCGATGGCGGCGACCACCCGGGGGTGACTGTGCCCTACGTGCGGAACGTTGTTGTAGGCATCGAGGTAGCGCTCGCCGTCGACGCCGATGAACCAGCATCCTTCGGACGCGGCCAGGTGGACCGGGTCGGCGTACGAGAATTGCATGCCCGGTCCGAACCGGACGGAGCGCCGGTCGATGAGCGATTGGAGATTCGCCCCGCCGTTCCGGCTGCCGGTGGGGAGCCCGCACGCGGAGCGGACGGCCACCTGCAAGGCATCCGTCCCCAGGTCCGACAGCTGCCGGAGCGACGCCCAGGTGGAGTCCTGGTAGGCGAGGATGTACTCGGCGTTGTCGGGGTGGTGATCCCCCCTCCAGGCACCGACCACCAGCGACTGCACGAGGCGCCCCGCAACCAGGTCGGGGAGGAGGTCGGCCTCGTCTGCCTCCAGCGGGAACCGGGCGTGGTAGGCGCCGGCGATCTCGCCCAGCGCCCCCGCCGGGTCATCGGTACCCAGCAGCTGGTAGGCGGCGGCCACCGCGAGGTCGATCACGACGGCGCCGTGCACGACGTCGCCGAAGTCGATGATGCCGGTGATCTCATCCGGACGGTCCGGCTCGACGAGCAGGTTGTCGGGATTGAAGTCGCAGTGGATCACTTGCGCTCTCAGGCGTTCCAGCCGAGGAGCGACGTCCGAGTCGAACCGGTCGAACCACTCCCGTACGAGGGCTTGCTGTGACGGCTCGACGTGGGGGAGTCTCGGTCGCAGCGTGCCGAGGTGGGAGAGGTCCCATAGCAACACCCGCCCGGCGGCGGGGTGGAAGAAGCCGCGCAGCGCCCGATCGAGCCGAGCGAGTGTCGCCCCGACGTTGTGCCGCAACTCGGGCGAGGAGACACCTTGCCGCAGCGGTGATCCGGGCAGGAAGTCGACCATCCGGACCGGCAACGTCACGCCGTCGACGGCGTGCGCCCCGATTTCTGCTCCGTCGACCGTGGGTCGTGGATGTGGGACGGGCAGGCCTGGGTCGACCCGGGCGAGATGCCTGAGCAGCGCCGACTGCATGTGCAGCACGTCCGCGCCTTCTGCCGGATGGCCGAACTTCAACGAGAAGTCACCGGTGGAACTCCTAACCCGGAAGTTGCGGTCCCGTTCACCGGTCAGCGGTGTCGTCTGACCTTCTACTCCGAACAGTCGCTCCGCGACCACTGCCGCCTCATCCGTCGTGACGGCGGGCATCGGCTGTTCCAGCAGGCGATCGGCGTCCCTCATACGAGCGGACGATACAGGCTGTGAAGTGGCGGGAGAAGCCGCCCGGTGCTAGTTCTTGTCGACGGCGACGATCTCGAACGCGATGCCCGATGCTCCGCCTCCGGGTGGAGCAACGTCGAAGCGGGCATTGACGGCGTACAGCGACCCACCGAAGACATCGGCGGTGGTCGGGATGCGGAAGTCGGCACTTTCGATCGTGCGGGTGACCTCGCCGCTACCGAATCCGGGATCGAGTTCGACCACTGCGATCCGATTCAGGAAGTTCTGAACGACGTACAGCGTGTGGCCCTGCAGCACCAGGCCGTCGCCGTTGGGCACCGATGCGCCTCCGAGGTCGATGGCGTCGGCATGTCCGGTGGCCGGATCGACCCGGTAGAGGGTTCCGAGTGCGGTGTTGACCACGATCAGTGCCGTGCCGTCGGCGGAGGCGACGATCCCGTTTCCGTTGAAGCCGCCTGGCACGAAGCCGAACTCACCTCCGAGCGTGATGACCTCGAACCCGGAGGCCGGCGAGCCTCCCGGACCGAGCGGCACCCTGTAGATGGCCGGGCTGAACGAGTCGGTGAAGTAGGCGGCGTCACGGGTGATGATCACATCGTTGACGAACGTTCCACCGGGTGAGGTGAACTGCACGGCTCCGACCTCGGCACCCGTCGAGGCGTCGTAGAAGTAGCCGGCACCGAAAGCTCCGCCGGCCACGGCGAGAGTGTTCGAGCGATCGTCGACGTCCAGGCCCACGGCCATCCGACCGGGTTGCGGTCCGACCAGGATCCCGCCCTCTCCGGTGGTGAGATCGGCGGCGAAGATCGAGCCGTCGTTGAGCGATCCGGCATAGATGGTGCTCCCTCTGCCGACCGCGACGCCTTCGGCGCCGAAGTCGTCGGGCAACGGGATGATGCTCGGGAATGCCGGCGCGGCCACCACCGGAAGTGCGGTCACGAGCAGCAAAGCCGTGAACGTGGAGATGATCAGTTTGCGCATGGGTCCTCCTCTGGCTCTCGCTCTGGTCCCCTCAGGTATACGGAATCGAACGGCCGGGGGTTCACAGCCTCTCCCGGCGTATCCGACTCGCCCGTCCACGATAGGAGGGAAGGAGAGTTAGGCGGGATCGCGGTCCGGCCGGTCGTGCAGGTCGACCGCAGTGATCGCGGCGTTGACGATCTGCTCGGGCAGCAGACCGAATGTCTCGTACAACTCCGCCACGGTGCCCGATTCGCCGAAGCGGTCCACGCCGATGGGAAACACCGGTTGCCCGAACACCGAACCGAGCCAGGACATCGCATGGCTCGAGGCGTCGTGCACGGTGAGGATCGGCCATCGCCGTTCCGGGCCGTGGATCAGATGCGCGAGGTGGATCGTGCCCCCGGGGCGCCGCAGAGTGGCGGCACCGGCCGCCAGATGGCGCCGCCAGCCGTGGAACAGGCGGTCGAGGCTGGTGATGTCGATGACCGATGCAGAGATGCCCTCGTCTGCCAGCAGGTCGGCGGCCTCCAACACTTCCGGCATGACCGGACCCGACGAGGCCACCACGATCCCGGCCGGTCGGTCGTAGTCGGGTTCCCGCAGCCGGTAGCCGCCCTCGAGTACATCTCCTCGCACTGCGTCGGCGCCCCTCTCCGCGACCGTGTCCTCGAACGGCCGCTGGTCGATGGGGCGGGTCGAGAGCCGGAGGTACAGGCTCGTCCCATCCGGGTTCGAGAGTTCGCGAATGCCGGCGGACAGCAACCAGTCGAGGGCTCGACCATAGGTCGGTTCGCAGTAGGTGAGCGACGGCAGTTCGAGGCCGACCGACGGGGTGATGCTGGACTGGTGGGCCCCTCCCTCCGGTGCCAGGCTGACCCCGGAGGGCGTGCCCGCCACGATGAACCGAGCGTCGTTGTACAGGGAGTACACGAGGGCGTCGAGACCCCGCAGCACGAAGGGGTCGTAGACGGTCCCGATCGGGATCAGCATCTCTCCGTGGTGCTCGTGGGCGAGACCGAGCTGGCCCAGCAAGAGGAACAGGTTCATCTCTGAGATGCCGAGCTCGATGTGGTGGCCGGAGGGGTTCGGCTGCCAGCGCAGCAGCCGGTCGCCTGCGAAGAAGTCGGTTCGCTCGACGGGGGAGAACACTCCCATCTTGTTGATCCACCCGCCGAGGTTGGTGGAGGTGGCGACGTCCGGGGATGCGGTCACGAGCCGTTCGGACACCGCGTCGTCGCCGCCCAGGGCAGACATGATGCGCCCGAACTGCTCCTGAGTGGACGAGGGCCGGTCGTTGTGCCTGGTGATCTCGGCTGCGACGGGGACGTCCGGCCGGGGTGGGGGCGGTACGTTGTTGATCTCCCGTCCCACCCGCTCACAGAGCATCCCGGCGGGGGAGTCGGGCGGGAGTCGGTCCCACTCGGTTGCGGTTGTGAGCCCGGCCGCCGAACGGAGATCATCTACCTGGGTCGGCGAAAGCAGCGCAGAGTGGTTGAGCGGGTCGCCGGCGATCGGCAGGCCCCATCCCTTGATCGTGTAGGCGAAGACGACGCTCGGTCGATCCCGCTCCGCATCGCACTCCCGGTAGGCGTCGAGCAGTACCGCCAGGTCATGCCCCCCGAGGTCGCCGACCAGGGGTGCGAGCTGCTCGTCCGGCACCTCGCTCAGGAAGCCCCCGAGTTCCCCCGGTGCATTGGCGAGGAAGCGCCGGCGCAGCTCGTCGCCGGTGTGTGCGAGGAGACTCTGGTACTCCTCGTTGGACATATCGTCGATGTGCTGCCGGAGCGCCTCACCTCCGGGGCGTGCGAACGCCTCCTGCAATCGGTTGCCGTACTTCGCTTCGACGACGTGCCAGCCGGCGTCTGCGAAGAACCTCTGCAGGCGGTCCGCCTGTATGCCGGGCACCACACGATCCAGGCTCTGACGGTTCAAGTCGATGATCAGCATCACGTTGCCGAGGCCCTGCAGCGCCGGCTCGGCGATGGCCTCCCACACGTTGCCCTCGTCGAGTTCGGCGTCGCCGACGGTGGCGATGAACCGTGCGGGTGGCGGCTCGCGGAAATGGTGGCCGACGTACCGGCGAGTCGCTGCCGAGAACAGCGGCGCCACCGCTCCGAGACCCACCGAACCGGTCGAGAAGTCGGCGACGTCGGGGTCCTTGGTCCGCGACGGATAGGACTGCAGGCCGCCCTTGCGTCGAAGCCGGGTCAGGTAGGACGCGTCGAGTTCGCCGGTCAAGTACTTGATGGCGTGATACACGGGGGAGGCGTGCGGCTTGACGGCGACCTTGTCGTCGCCGCCGATGTGCCCGAACCACAGGGCCGTCATGATCGAGACCATGGACGCCGACGACGCTTGATGCCCACCGGTCTTGACACCTCCGGCGTCGGTGCGGTTGGCGTGATCAATCATGCGAACCGCCAGCCAGAGGATCCGCTGTTCGATCGTGCGGAGGACGTCGAGGTCTGGTGGCGCAGGCATTTCCGGCATTCTCGCGGGTCGAGGACTTCGATGCTGCGGGCGGGCCCGTCGACGCCCGGTCAGTCTGTGGTCGCGATCGACGGGATGACGGCGCCGCTCATCCACTCGCGCAGAGCCCTGGTGGCCCGCACATCGTCCTCGTTGTAGGCGAGCAGGCGGGACCGGGCCGCTTCGTCTCCCGCGACGGCCTGTTCGTACCAGACCATCGATTGCCCGCCTCCCGGGTCCTCGTCTCTCCAGTCGAACCCGGCGAGTGCGGCCACCGTCTTGAGTCCGCTGCCGCCACCGGTCAGCAACTGTGAGTCGAACACCCGGTGCATGTCGATCCAGCGAGCCGAGTCGATCAGCGCTTCTACCCGGTTGCTCATTGCCGAGTCGAGGCCGTCGACTCCCCGGCGCATGTGTCGTTCCTCTGCGTGGCTCTCGTAGGAGTAGACGGCCAGCGACCGCCCGGTGGCCTCCACTCGAGCGATGAGATCGTGCAGCCCTTCCCAGAATCGACGAAACACCCGGCGGCGGGCATCCTCATCCATCGGCTGCCATGACACGAAGGGGTGATATTCGACCGCCCCGCCGTCGGCGACGAGCACTCCCCACAGGTAGGCGTGATCGTCGACCGTGTTCTCCATGTCGATATCGATCTCGACGTCCGCACGGGGGACCTCGAGGACCTCGACGCCCCGTTTGCGGTACACCGGATGGGGCCCGAGCCGCGCCCTCGCCGTGTCTATGTGCGCTGCCAGCGACGTGAGGGGTGACGGGCCGCGCCCGTAGGCGACCTCGATGGTCCGTGAGTCGAGACGGGAAGCGTCGCCGGCCGTTCGGAAACCAGCCTCGTGTAGCACCGCGATCTGCTTCCGTCGCTGCTTGCCGACCACCTCTGCAACCGCGGTGGCGGCATCGAGACCGGCGGCATTGTCGACGTAGGTCCGCAGGTCGATGCCTTGCCTGATCAGGTCGGCGGTCGTCCAGTCGAGCGCCGCCAGTTCCTCTGTGGTGGTGATCCCGCCGAGGTGGAGGTCGCGCCACTGCGGCCAGCCGACTCGCGGGAGCAGGCTGACATCGTCGGCCTCCTCGAGAGAGGGCCGGCACACCTCCCACCAGTCGCACCCAGCACAGTCGCTGATGCGCACCGGGACCACCAGGGGCTCGATGGTGGGGTCGTCTCCCCGCTGCAGGGCGACGGCGATGATGTCGAGACGGAAGTCGAACTCGAAGTCGTACCGTTCCAGCGTCGTCCGCATCCTGCCGCCCGACCGCCAGGTCGGCTTCTCGAGGTCGTACCAGACGATCACCTGCTCCTTGCCGATGATGCCCCCGATGGCGTCGGGGACGCTTCGTCCTGCCGCCTCGAGCATGCGGTGATAGTGGGCGAGTTGCAGAGCATCGCCTTCGTGTGGCCGGAGCTTGTGGTCCGGCTTCTGGATCCGTCGCATTGGATCGGACAGGGTGCTCATACCCACCGAACCGCCGTCGTCCGTGGTGAGAGTGAGATGGTGCTTGACGTCGACCGGCACGTATCCCTCGTCGATGCGGAGGAGCACGTCGGGCTCGCCGACCCTCTTGCCGTCCTCGTCGCCGGGGAGACGCCCGCCGATGATCAACGTGGCGCCCTCCCGCATGGCGGTCGCCGTGTTCGATTCCCGGCGGGCGCGGTCGAGGTCACGGTCGATCACCACTGCGTCTGCATGCAGAGCGGCGAGGTCCGAAAAGATCCTCGACTCGAACTCGACCCCGCGGTCCATGCGCAGTTGCGCGTCCTGGGGTCGCTCGACCGGGACCACCGCGATCGTGGGGTCGTTGGTCAGGTGGGCGACCACCGGGCACTGCTTGGCGATGTAGCCGCCCTGCGGCGGTACGGCGTCGACGTCGTATCTCGTAGCCATCTGCGGCGAGCATAGGACGAGTAGCGTCTGCAGCAATGCAGGTGCGTGCCTACGACCACCCGGCGGACTATGAGCTCATCAACGAGTTCCTGGTCGACATCTACCGGCCGGCCGGGGTGCTCGCCAACTGGCTGCAGCCACGGTGGGAGTACCTGCATTTCCACCCCATGTCGGGCGGACTGCCGTTCGGTCGCTGCGGCGTTGCCCGGGACGGCGAAGAGGTGGTCGGGTTCGTGCACTTCGAGGACAACCCGGCCTTCAACTACCTACAGCGGCGGCCGGGACGCAAGGCGGCGACACCTGCACTGCTCGACTGGGCGGAACGCCAACTGGGTGGGGAGTCGGTGACGTTCGGTCGCCGGGTGCTCGGCCTCTATGTCGATGAAGTCGACCGATCCCTCGAAGCTCAGGTCGCTTCGCGGGGTTTCACCGTCTACCCGCAATACACGGAGGCCCATGCCCTGTTCGTGATCGACGGTCCGGTGCCGCAACCGCAACTGCCCGATGGGTTCCGCCTGCAGAGCCTGGCCGACGAGAACGACCTCCACAAGATCAACCGGGTGTTGTGGCGCGGCTTCAATCATCCCGGTCCGCCTCCCGAAGAGGAGGTGGCCGGTCGGGAGCGTGCCCAGCGGGCGCCGAACTTCCGCAAGGACCTGACGATCGTGGCGGTTGCTCCGAACGGCGACTATGTGACGTTCGCCGGAATGTGGGTGGTGGCGCCGAACCGGGTGGCGTATGTGGAGCCGGTGGCCACCGACCCCGACTACCGTCGCATGGGTCTGGGGAAGGCGGCGGTGCTGGAGGCGATCCGGCGTGCTGCCGTCGCCGGTGCCGACGTGGTTTGGGTGGGGTCCGACCAGGCGTTCTACCTCGACATGGGGTTCACGGTCCGAAGTCGGACGCGCTTGTGGGTGAAGCCGCTCGACTGACCTCCATTCCTGCAACGCCGCTCCACACCGCGTAGACTCCGTCCACGATCGCAGGGGACTCACATGGCGACGCAACATCCAATCGAGCTCATCCTGGCCCGGCAACTCGCCGAGACGATGTCGCATCCGGTGTGGATCACCGATGCGGCAGGAACGCTGGTCTTCTACAACGAACCGGCCGAGCCGATTCTCGGCATTCGATTCGACGAAGCCGGAGAGATGCCCGCCTCGGAACTGGCCGAGCGATTCCTCACCCAGGATCTCGACGGTTCGGATCTCCCCGCCGAAGAGATCCCTCTGATGGTGGCCCTCACCCAGTGGGTTCCTGCCCACCGTCCGATGCGCATGCTCGGGTTCGACGGACGCTGGCGCACCATCGGTGTGACGGCGATTCCGCTGGTCGGGCCGGGTGATCGGCGGGTGGGGGCACTCGTCACGTTCTGGGAACTCCAGGCGTGAGAGTCACCCTGCTGGGCACCCGTGGCTCGGTGGGCCGTGCCGGACCCAACACCGTTCGCTACGGCGGCGATACTTCGTCGGTGGAGGTCCGGTCCGACGACGGGTCGACGCTGCTACTCGACGCCGGTTCGGGAGTGGTCTATGCGTCTCCCGAATCGACCACCGGGACGGTTCATGTGCTGCTGACCCACCTGCACATGGACCACATTCAGGGGTTGGGATTTCTGCATCCGCTGTTCGATCCGGACGTTCAGGTGCACATCTGGGGGCCGATCGCCGCTTCCCAGTCGCTGGGTGCCCGACTCGGTCGGTACCTGTCACCCCCGCTGTTTCCCGTTCGTCTCCGAGATCTCCCAGCGCTGACGCTGCATGAGATGAGACCGGGGACGGTGAAGATCGGCCCGTTCGCGGTGACCGCCGATTTCATCATCCATCCCGGTCAGACGTTCGGCTACCGGATCGCCGCCGACGGCCGTTCTCTGGCCTACATGCCCGACCACGAACCGGCGCTCGGGGGCGAACACCTGGAGTCCGATGCCGCATGGACGTCGGGGTTCGATCTCGCCGACGGTGTGGACCTCCTCATCCATGATGCCCAGTACACCGACGATGAGTACCGGCGGCGCGTCGGGTGGGGTCACAGCACGCTCACGCATGCGGCGGACTTCGCCGAGGCCGTCGGCGCCGGCCGCCTGGTGCCTTTTCACCACGAACCGGAGCACTCCGACGAGATGATCGACGAACTCCTGGAAGACCTCCGGCGGAGTCGCGGCTGGTCGTTCGAGCTGGAGCCCGGCCTGGCCGGTGCAACCTACGAGGCGTAGCCGTCAGAGGCCGTCGGGCATCTCGATCAGAACGGCATGACCACGGGCGGTCACTTCCCCCTCGACCGAGAGGTCGGTGTCGACCACCACCTTGCGCCCCTTGATCTCGACCAGACGGCCCGAGAGCACCATCGGCGCCAGCGGAGTAGGTGCCACGTAGTCGACCTCGAGGTGGGCGGTGACGAACCGCGGCGACTCTCCATCGCCCACCGTCCTGCTTCCGGCCTGCATGGCGAAGATCGCCGCCGAGCCGGTGGAGTGACAGTCGATCACCGAGGCGATCAGCCCGCCGTAGGCGATCCCGGGAATGGCAGTGTGGTACGGCTCGGGGACGAACTCGGTAGTGGTGCCACCGTCCGAGGCTCTCGTCTTGATCTGATGGCCGACGTCGTTGAGCCGGCCGCAGCCGTAGCAGTGGGACACGTCGTCCGGGTAGTGATCCTGGATCGCAGGTGAGGGTTCCATGCCGGGATTGTCGCATCCGGCAACCGGGATTCGCGTATCAGGACCTCACCTCCGGGCTCTGGTGAGCTGCAAGGAGGGGAAGAAGTGACGATTTCACCGACGACGGACCGAACGACCGGACGGCATGAAAGGCACGCGACGGCCGGGCACATCCGCAACCGACTCGTATCACTGATGGCAGTGCCGGCGCTGATGCTGGCTTCGGGCGCCTTCATTCGCGCCGAGGTGACGGCCGCCTGGGCGGAGCCCGCCGAGAACGTTCCCGACCTCCCTGTCGAGCTCGTGCAGGTACCGGTACCGGAGCTGGGGCTGTACGGCCGTGCTGCATTCCGGACCGACCCGGGGCTGTCGGGAGTGTCCGACAACGCTGGTCTCGACCGGGTCGCGGGCACGTACTGGGTCCGGGAGCCGGCGGGATTCCTGCGAGGGGATCCGGTGGCGAGGGGGCGGCTGCTGTTCGTTTCGAGCCCGACCTACGACACGGTGTTCGTGATGGACCTCACGACCGGGGACGTCGTCGATGAGCTGACGACGTCTTCACTCCGTTCTCGCGCGACATTCCGGAGTAATAGGTGGGGAATGTCGCGCCAGAACGAGATGGTGGGAGGGTTTCGCGTTCGGGTTCTTGCTACGTTGGTCCCATGGAACCCATCGTCCCGGGCGTCTATCAAGTACCCGGCTTCTCGAGGTCCTTTCTGATCGACGGTGACGAGGGTGTCACGCTCGTCGACACCGGTTTGCCGAAGCGGCACCGCACTGTGCTGAAAGCGCTGGACGATATCGGTCGGGCACCCTCCGACGTCCGGCGGATCCTCATTACGCACGCCCATTCCGATCATGTGGGTGGTGCTGCGGCGCTGCAGGAAGCGACGAAGGCGGCGTTCTACGCGTCCGAAGCCGACGCTCCCGCCGTCCGGGGGGAGGTGCCGGCTTCGCCCCCGCCACGCTTTGCCGGTACCCCGTTCCTCAGGCTGGTGTTCCCTCTCGTGCCGGGAGCCGATCCGGCGACGGTTGATCACTACGTTGCAGAGGGACGACCCGTGGATCTTCCCGGCGATCTGACCGTGATCGACACACCGGGCCACACGCCGGGTCATGTCTCGTACCTACTCGACCGATCCGGTGGTGTGCTCTTCGTGGGAGACGCCGCCGTGGTGACCAAGAACGGAGAGGTGAAGCGCGGGTGGATGAACGCGTCCTCGGCAACGGTCGACGCCAGCCTGCGGCACCTGGCCGGGTTCGAGTTCGAGGTGGCGTTGTTCGGCCACTCGGCGCGCCTGATCGGCGGCGCCGCGGCAGCCTTCCGTCGCTTCACCGACCGCCTCTGATCCCGTTTTCGCGCGCGGATATGTCCCTATAGAGGGAAGTTCGCGCGCGAAAACGGTGACCGTCGGCGGGGGCACGCCAACGAATGTCACGTTCCGTGGTCGCGCGGGTGCTTGCGTCGCGTAGTATCGGCAGAGAGTTTCAGCACAGGTTCGTTTCGGAAGGGGAGCTACTCGTGCGCCGTTCACTGATCGCGCTGGTCGCGTTTCTCACCATCGTTGCCGTGTTTCCGGTCGTCGCCACCGCCGATCACACGGCCGATCCGCTCTCGGTTGCCGTCGTCGGCGATCTTCAGAGCGAACTGGGATGTCCCGGTGACTGGCAGCCCGACTGCGCCGCCACCGAGCTGACCTACGACGCCGGCGACGACGTGTGGCAGGCGACGTTCACCCTCCCGGCCGGCAGCTGGCAGTACAAGGCTGCCCTCAATGACTCGTGGGACGAGAACTACGGCGCCGATGCCACCCGCGACGGCGCCAACATCGCGCTCAATCTGGCCGCTCCGACCGACGTCAAGTTCTACTACGACCACGAGACCCACTGGATCACCGACAACGTCAACTCGGTCATCGCCACGGTCCCCGGCAGCTTCCAGGCCGCGCTCGGCTGCCCGGGCGACTGGGACCCGGGCTGTCTCTTCTCCTGGCTCCAGGATCCCGATGGGGACGGCATCTACGCCTTCGCCACCACTTCGATCCCCGCCGGCGACTACGAGGCCAAGGTGGCCATCAACGAGTCGTGGGACGAGAACTACGGCGCCGGCGGTGTGCCGGGTGGGGCGAACATCCCGTTCAGTGTTTCTGCCGGCGCCACCGTCGACTTCGTCTACGACGCTGTCACTCACCTCCTGACGATCGACGTGACGGCGGCGGCGCCGATCGCCGCGCCGGTCCGCTCGCCGATCACCGACGAGGTCTTCTACTTCGTCCTGCCCGACCGGTTCTCGGACGGAGATCCCTCCAACAACACGGCCGGAGACTCGAGCGGTGACCCGCTCGTGAATGGCTACCTCCCCGATGACAAGGGCTTCTATCACGGCGGTGACCTCGCCGGCCTCATGGGCAAGCTCGACTACCTGCAAGGCCTTGGGGTGACGGCGATCTGGATGACGCCCCAGTTCACCAACCGCTGGGTGCAGGGCGACGGCACCATCGCCGGCTCGTCGGCCGCGTACCACGGCTACTGGCAGGTCGACTACGAGACCATCGACCCCCACTTCGGCACCAATGCGGAAATGATTGCCCTCATCGACGATGCCCACGCCCGCGGCATGAAGGTGTTCTTCGACGTCGTGCTCAACCACACCGGCGATGTCATCTCCTACGAAGAGGGCACGTTCACCTATCGCAACAAGGCGGACTTCCCATACAGGGACGCCGACGGGAACGTCTTCGACGATCGCGACTACGCAGGCGGGGACACGTTCCCCACCCTCGACGCGGCCGCCAGCTTCCCCTACACGCCGGTCTTCCCGACCGCAGCCGACGAGAACGCGAAGAACCCCGCCTGGCTCAACGACCCGATCTACTACCACAACCGCGGCAACTCGACCTTCGTCGGCGAGAACTCCCTGTACGGCGACTTCTTCGGGCTCGACGACCTGTTCACCGAGCACCCGGACGTCGTCGACGGGATGATCGACATCCACAAGAACATGATCAGCACCTTTGGAATCGACGGCTTCCGGGTCGACACCGTCAAACACGTCAACGACGAGCTGTGGTGGCAGTTTGTTCCTGCGATCCTCGCCCATGCCGCCTCCGAGGGGATCCCGGACTTCTTCGTGTTCGGCGAGGTATTCAGCGGCGATCCGGCCTTCGCCGGCCGCTACAGCACCGACTTGCCCTTCCCGGCCGTGCTGGATTTCGGTTTCGACGGTGCTGCCAAGCAGTTCGCCTCTGCATCCGGTGCCACCGACGCGTTGCGCGACTTCTTCGCCTCGGACGACTGGTACACCGACGTGGATTCCAACGTCCATCAACTGGTCAAGTTCGTCGGCAATCACGACATCGGACGACTCGGCTACGACATCGACGTGACCAACCCGGGATCCACCGACACCGAGCGCCTGGCCCGCGCCCGACTCGCCTACGCCCTCACCTACTTCACCCGCGGTATCCCGCTCGTCTACTACGGCGACGAGCAGGGCTTCGTCGGCGACGGTGGCGACAAGGACGCCCGGCAAGACATGATGCCCAGCCTGGTGGCGTCGTACAACGACGACGACCTGATCGGTACGGCGGCCACCACCGCCGACGACAACTTCGATCCGACCCACCCGCTGTACCAGGCATTCGCCGAGTTCGCGGCGGTGCGGGGCTCGCATCCGGCGCTGTCCCAGGGCGCCCAGCTGCACCGCTACAGCCAGGACGCTGCCGGGATCTACGCCTTCTCCCGGATCGAGCGGACGGAGCAGGTGGAGTACGTGGTGGCGCTCAACAACAGTGAGTCGTCGGCGACCGCCGCCTTCGCTACCGCGACTCCGGACACGACGTTCACCGAGATCTATCCGGGAGGAGGACCGGCACTCACCAGCGATGGCACCGGTGAGGTGACGTTGACGGTGCCGGGTCTGGACTTCGTCGTCTATCGCGCCGACGGTCCCATCACTCCGACCACGATCACCGGCCTGTCGGTCACAGCTCCGACCGACGGCGGCACCGTCACCGGCCGGACCGAGGTCGGGGCGGACGTCGGCGGCACAGGGCTCGTCGAGGTCACCTTCTCGGTCTCGGTCAACGGCGGCCCGTTCGACGTGATCGGCACCGACGACAGCGCTCCCTACCGGGTGTTCTACGACACCTCGTGGCTGGACGCCGGTACTTCGCTCACCTTCCGGGCGGCGGCCATGGATGCCGGTGGCGGTGTCTGGACCGCCCAGGTCTCGGTGACGGTCGCCGACGAAGCACCACCCGCCGAGGGACCTGCGTATGCAGTCATCCACTACGTCAGAGACGACGGAGACTACGGAGATCACACCACCGGCGACTACAACGACTACTGGGGCCTACATCTGTGGGACGACACCGACGAGATCGTCGAGTGGGCCGCCCCCAAGCCCTTCCTCGGTGAAGACGAGTACGGACGCTTTGCATGGGTGAAGCTCCAGCCCGACGCCACGAACGTAGGGTTCATCGTCCACAGAGGTGACACGAAGGACGGCACCACTGCCGACCGGTTCTTCGACCCGTCGGCAACTCCGGAGATCTGGCTGCGGAGTGACGATGCCACGGCCTACACCTCGCAGGCCGAGGCGCAGGGGTTCGTCACCATCCACTACCACCGCGGCGACGGAGACTACGGAGACCCCACCTCAACCGACTACAACGACTTCTGGGGTCTCCACCTCTGGGGCGACGCCATCGATCCGTCCGAAGGTACGACGTGGACGTCTCCGAAACCACCGACCGGCGTCGACGACTTCGGCGCCTACTGGGACGTCCTGATCCAGGACGCCACGCAACCGGTCAACTTCATCATCCACCGCGGCGATGACAAGGACCCGGGCCCGGATCAGGCGATGGTGCCGGTCGACGACGCCTCCATCTGGATCATGTCCGGCGACGAGACGATCTACTCCCAGCAAGGTGAGGCGCAGAACTTCGCCAAGATCCACTATCACCGGGCCGATGGCGATTACGGCGATCCGACCTCGAGCGACTACAACGACTTCTGGGGTCTGCACCTGTGGACGGGGTTCGACGGATCTGTGGCGTGGACCGATCCTTTCCGACCCACCGGATTCGATCAGTTCGGACCGTTCTTCTCCGTTCCGCTCGTGGAGGGGGCGGCCGAACTCGCCTACATCATCCATCGAGGCGACGAGAAGGATCCCGGACCGGACCAGTTCCTGACCTTCGACGACTGGGGCTACGAGGTATGGCAGCTCGAAGGTGAGCACCCGTCCGACCCGAATCAACCGCACTACGTGCTGCCCATTCCCGACACCGGATTCCGTCCGCAGGGAGACATCGGCGAGCAGCGCGCCTACTGGGTGAGCGCCGACACGATCGTGTGGGAGCCGGCTTCCGGAGCCACCGGCTTCGAACTGGTCTACGCGGCCGACGGCGGCCTGGCCATGACCGAGACCGGCATCGACGGTGGCTCCTCTGTTTCGCTGACCCCGGCCGGTGCGTTCGATCCGGCCGCGCTGGGCCGNNATGTTGCACGAGATCCTCACCGGCCAGATTGCCGTGCTCGCTACCAGCGACGCGGGCCGGGTCGATGCCACCGGACTCCAGATTCCGGGGGTGCTCGACGACTTGTATGCCGGCGACGCCTACGACCAGCCGCTGGGTGTGGTGTGGGACGGCGACGTCCCGACGCTGCGGGTCTGGGCACCGACGGCGAAGTCGGTCACCCTGCATCGCTTCGACGGCGCCGACCCCGCTACGCCAAGCTCGACGGCGGCGATGACGCTCGACCCTGCTACCGGGATCTGGAGCATCACCGGCGATGCGTCCTGGGACGGCATGTACTACCTCTACGAGGTTGAGGTGTACGTGCACGCGACCGGGCAGGTCGAGCACAACGTCGTGACCGATCCCTACTCGGTCGGCCTGGCGATGAACAGCGCCCGCAGTCTGATCATCGACCTCTCCGATCCGGCGCTGGCGCCCGGCGACTGGGCCGATCTCGAGAAGCCCGACCTCGCCGCCCCCGAGGACATCTCGCTGTACGAACTGCACGTGCGGGACTTCTCGGTCAACGACCCGAGCGTGCCGGACGAGCTGAAGGGAACCTTCAAGGCCTTCACCCTCGAGGGCACGTACGGCACCGACCATCTCGAGGCGCTGGCGGCCGCCGGACTCACCCACCTGCATCTGCTGCCTGCGTTCGACATCGCCACGATCAACGAGAACCGGGCCGAATGGCAGGAACCCGATGCCGCACTGCTGGCGACCTACCCGCCGGACTCCGAAGAGCAGCAGGCGGCGGTGACCGCAGTCGAGAACCTCGACGGGTTCAACTGGGGCTACGACCCGTGGCACTACACGGTCCCGGAAGGCTCGTACTCCACCGATCCGGACGGGGTGGCCCGCATCATCGAGTTCCGGGAGATGGTGCAGGCACTCAACGAGGACGGTATCCGGGTGGTCATGGACGTCGTCTACAACCACACCAACGCGTCCGGTCAGGCCGAGAAGTCGGTGCTCGACCGGATCGTGCCGGGCTACTACCACCGTCTCAACGACACGGGCCAGGTCGAGACCAGCACGTGTTGCGCCAACACCGCCACCGAGTTCCTCATGATGGAGAAGCTCATGATCGATTCGGTGGTCACCTGGGCTCGCGACTACCAGGTCGACGGGTTCCGCTTCGACCTGATGGGTCATCACTCGCTGCAGAACATGGAGAAGCTGCAGGCGGCGCTGTCGACCGCCGGCCGTGACGACGTGTACCTCTACGGCGAAGGGTGGAACTTCGGTGAGGTGGCCGACAACGCCCGGTTCGTCCAGGCCACGCAGCTCAACATGGGCGGCACCGGCATCGGGACGTTCAACGACCGGCTCCGTGACGCCGTGCGGGGTGGTGGACCCTTCGACGGAGGGC
>JABAHS010007497.1_pt5 | contig 16433 bp, 19 predicted proteins | sample 7062111 | NCBI WGS metagenome assembly JABAHS01 (sample SAMN14534600, study PRJNA622989) | marine sediment metagenome | biome: marine biome [ENVO:00000428]; feature: marine pelagic biome [ENVO:01000023]; material: deep marine sediment [ENVO:00002113]; isolation source: pool of 4 deep marine... | reverse complement strand
ACCTATCGGAATGAGGCGCATGGGAAATCAGGGCCGCAAACTGTTCGCTACGGGGTTCGCCCTCTCTGCAGCGCTTGCCACGTTCGTAACGGTGGCGCAGGAGCCCGACGACGATCTCGGACCGGCGGTCGATACGTCTGTCGTATTCGACGAAGTTGACGGGTTGGAGCCGGCGGTGGATACGTCCGCGCAACCGGCGGCTGAGGAAGCCGAGGCGGTGGTCGCGCAGGACATCACCCGGCGCGAAACCTACAGTGGTGTGATGGACGAAATGACCCTGGGCCGCACCGAGATTACCGGTAACCAGGAGCTGCCCAAGGTGCTGTATATCGTTCCCTGGCAGAAGGCGCAGCCGGGGGAACTGACGGGCCGCCCGGTGAACACCCTGCTCGACGAGGTACTGGCGCCCCTGGACCGGGAAGAATTTACACGGCAGGTCGACTATTACGGCGAGCTGTACGGCGACGAAGACTAGGAGCGCGCCTCAGCGCGCGATTTGATCGAAGAGGAGCAATCAAATGGGCACAATTGTGCGGTTTTTCCAGGACGGCGGTGCGTTCATGTACCCGATCCTGTTCGTATTCGCGTTCGGCGTCGCGATCGCCGTCGAGCGCTGGATGTATCTCACCATTTCTGGCGCCAGTAATCGCGCACTCTGGAAGAAGATCGTGCCGTTTCTCAAGGCCGGCAACTTCCAGGAGGCGGCCGCACACACGGCGAAGTCGAAGGCGGCGATCGGCTCCATCCTCACCTACGGTCTGTACCGGGTAAAGTCGGCGCGCCGGCGTGACGATATCGAAAAGGCAATGGAAGAGAGCCTCATGGAGGTCCTGCCGCGTCTCGAGAAGCGCACTCACTACCTGGCAACGCTCGCCAACATCGCCACGCTGCTCGGGCTGCTGGGAACCATCATCGGCCTGATCCGTGCGTTCACGGCCGTATCGAACGCAAACCCGGCCGACAAGGCTGACCTGCTCTCCGCCAGTATCTCCGTCGCGATGAACACGACGGCGTTCGGGCTGATGGTCGCGATTCCGTTGTTGCTGGTGCACGCGCTCTTGCAGACGAAGACGAATCAGCTCGTGGACAGCCTCGAGATGGCAAGCGTCAAGTTCCTGAATGCTGTTACTGAGAGACAGCTGAAAGGCGCCGGAGCGTAGTCATGATTCGAAGCCGAAAGAGCGGTCGTCGGAACGTAGAGACGGCTGAACTCAATATCACGGCATTTATGAACCTGATGGTCATCCTGGTTCCGTTCCTGCTGATCACGGCGGTTTTTTCGCGTTTGGCGGTTCTCGAATTGAACCTGCCCGGCTCCTCCAGCGAGCCCGTCGAGTCGCAGGACCTTGCTTTCCAGCTCGAAGTCATCATCAGAGCCGACAAGATCGAGGTTGGCGATCGTAACCAGGGACTGATCGGCGTCTACCCGAACACGGACAACGGTTACGACTATGAGGCGCTCAGCAGCAAGCTGTCCGAACTCAAGAAACGGTATCCGGCGAAGACGGATGCGTCGATCCTGCTCGAGCAGGATATCGAATACGACACGCTGGTCCAGGTAATGGACCGCGTGCGGATTGCGGAACGCGTGAACGAGGAAGAGCAGTCGGTCAAGCGCTACGACCTGTTTCCCGACATATCGATTGGCGATGCGCCGGTCGGCAAGGGAGGTGCTTAGCAATGGTCAAGTCAGCCCGCGCCAAGCGGATGGAGAAGCACCACAAGCGCCACGGTAAGAGCGCAGGGCTCAACCTCGTTTCGTTGATGGATATCTTTACGATCCTCGTGTTCTTCCTGCTCGTCAATTCGTCGGACGTGGAAACGCTGCCGAACACGAAGGACCTGCAGCTGCCCGAATCGATCGCCGAAGACAAGGCGAGAGAGACCGTGGTCATACTGATCGGCGAAGAAGACATCCTCGTTCAGGGTAAGCCGGTCGCGAAGATTGACGAAGTCATGGCGATCAAGGGCAACGACATCCCCGCGCTGCGTGAAGCACTGCTGTCGCAGAACGACCGGGTTCTGCGCCGCGAGGCGAGCCAGGACATCGCCAACCGCGAGGTGACGATCATGGGCGACAAGGAGATTCCCTATCGGCTCCTCAAGAAGGTCATGGCGACCTGTACGCGTTCTGATTATGGACAGATATCGCTCGCCGTCCTGCAGAAGAGTTCCGACAAGCTCGATAGCCTGCAGGCGGCCCGTTAAGGGCATCTCGAGGGGCGACGCGCGGCAAGCGCGAGAGAGAATCAGGAGAGACGGCTTTGGATTTACCGTTTTACAGAGAGTACGAACTGCCCTGGACGTCGGGCAAGAGCCAGGAGAAGCGTTTCCAGCGGCTGCTGGGCATCGTGTTCCTGATCGCTCTTGTGCTCGGTATCGTCTGGCCGTTCATCCCTGCTCCCGAGCCGGATCCGGCCGAGGTCATCGAGATTCCGCCGCGCATCGCGCAGCTGATGCTGGAAGAAAAGCCCCTGCCGCCACCACCGCCGCCCGAGCCGGAGCCCGAAGAGCCCGAGGAAGAACCGGAGGCCGAACAGGTGGCCGAGGCCGAACCGGAGCCAGAACCCGAACCCGTTCCCGAACCGCAACCCACACGCGAGGAAATCGCGCGCGAGAAGGCACAGGCCGCGCTGATGCCGTTCGCCGAGGACCTTGCCGATCTCGTCGACAAGGACCTTACACAGACCGTCGACGCCCGGCAGCTCACGGCCTCTGTCGGTGAGGCGCAGCGAAACGAGCGCTCGATGATCACGTCAAAGGTCGGTGCGGCGTCGGGCGGCATCAATACGTCGAACATGAGCCGTGACACCGGTGGAACGGGCATTGCCGGCCGCTCGACGACGAAGGTGGACAGCCCGGTTGCCGTCCTCGAGCAGCAGAAGGCCGGCGGCGCAAGGCGCACGGGCACCAGCGGCAAGGCATCGCGCTCGCGCGAGGAAATCGAACTCGTGTTCGACAAGAACAAGGGCGCGATCTTCGCGCTCTACAACCGCGCCCTGCGCGTCGACCCGACGCTCGAGGGAAAGCTGGTTCTCAGACTCACGATCGCGCCGTCCGGCGAAGTGACATTCTGCGAGGTCGTGTCAAGCGAGCTCGGTGACCCGGATCTCGAGCGCAAGCTGGTATTGCGCGTCAAGCAGTTCCGCTTCGAGGCGAGGGACGTCGAGCCGATAACGACCACCAAGCCGATCGACTTCTTCCCGGCCTGATTTCGCCGTCTGGCCAGGCGGTGTGCGGTCCCGTATCCTCGGGAGCATCGCAGGAACCACCCAGGAACCGATCGTGTTGCGAACCCTAATTTCTTGCCTGGTTGCGGCGGCGGCCGTCATGCCCGTCCATGCGGACGTTTCCGGCGACCGCCTCATCGAGGATGCCGGCCTGAACGAGGGACCTGTCGCGAGCCGCGACCTGCCGGGCTGGAGACCGCCACAGAAGCTCGTCGTCCGGGATATCGGAAATCTCGTCGAATCGCTGCGAGCCGAATTCCCCGGCGTCCGTTTTGTCGCAGCGCCCACGCCCGCCGATGCTACCGTCGAAGCGGCCGATGCCGACGCGATTATCGGTTTTTGCAACGAGGAACTCGTGGCTGCGGCCGACAGGGCGATCTGGGTGCAGATCTTCAGCGCGGGTGCGGAACGTTGTCTCGATGTCNNGGGTGCGGAACGTTGTCTCGATGTCGAGGAAATCGCGAGTGGTGCAGTACTGCTGACGAACATGCAGAAGATGTCGTCGCCTGTCATCGGCGAACACGCCGTCGCAATGATGCTGAGCCTCACCCGCGGGCTGGTGCAGCAGGCGAAGACGATGCAAGACGGCGCGTGGGATCGTTCCATTGGCGACGAATTCGGCATGATGTCCGTCGACAGGAAGACGGTGCTGATCGTCGGACTGGGGGGCATCGGTAGCGCGGCTGCCAGTAGAGCCGCGGCACTCGGCATGCGGGTAATCGCAACCCGCAACAGTTCGAGGTCCGGGCCGGACTACGTCGATTACGTCGGTCTTTCTGACGAACTCCTGGAGCTCGCGACAGAGGCCGATGTGGTCATCAATGCGCTGCCGCTGACGCCCGCGACCGAGGGGCTTTTCGACCAGACATTCTTCGATGCCGTCAAGCCTGGCGTGGTCTTCGTTAACGTTGCCCGCGGCGCGAGCGTCGTGACGGACGATCTCGTTGCCGCGCTTGCCGACGGGCGTGTCGCGGGCGCCGGCCTCGACGTGACCGATCCGGAGCCGCTGCCGGCGGACCACCCGCTGTGGCGTATGCCGAACGTCATTATTACTCCGCACATCGCCTGGTATGGAAACAACCGGGAGCGACAGATGATGCTCGCGCGGGAGAATGTCCGACGCTTCATTGCCGGCGACGCGCTCCTGAACGTCGTGGATCCCGAAGAGGGATACTGATCGCCACGCCTGTTCAGCGGCAGAGGCTGCTACGTTTTCGCTTGAGCTTGCGCAATTGCGCTTCGAATTTCTCGCCCTGCGCGCGCGAGTAGCCGGTGCGCATCCGCGACTCGATTTCCCGGATTTGCTGTTTGATTTCCTCGCACGCCAGCTTGTTGCAGTCCGGCTTTGCGTCAGCCAGCGGGGCAAGGAAAAGTAGAACCAGTGCTGTGGTCGAACGTGTATGCATGTCGTAACCCGGGACTTCGTTGCGTTTATACTGCGAGAACCCCAGCGTTGCGTATGCAGAAACTCTCCATTTCAACGAAGAACATGAACAGGCAGGACGCGCGCCGCGAAGGGAGCCGCATTTCGAAGGGGTTCCCGCCCATCGCGCGAGAGGACGCTCGCGTGCTGGTGCTCGGCAGCCTGCCGAGCAAGGCTTCAATCCGGGCGCGGGAGTACTATGCGCATCCGCGGAACGCTTTCTGGAAGATAATGCGGGTGATCGCGGGCGCTTCAGGCGACTATGCAGCGCGTTGCCGGGCGCTCGAAGAGTGCGGCATCGCCGTCTGGGACGTCCTGAAGAGTTCCATGCGGCCCGGCAGCCTGGATGCGGACATCGACATGGAATCCGCCGTGCCGAACGACTTTGAGGGGTTCTTCAGTTGCCATGGGCAGGTTCGCCTCGTTTGTTTCAATGGCAGGAAGGCGCAGGACATGTTTCGCCGGTTCGTGCGGCCGGAACTCTCGCACCAGCACCTGGGGTACGCGTTGCTGCCGTCGACGAGTCCGGCCCATGCAGCGCTGACGCTCGCCGGGAAGGTCGATGCCTGGCGTGGCATAATCGAGCCCCAACTCCGTCAGGGACAACAATGATGATCGGGTACGTGACGCTCGGAACCAATCGTATCGACGAAGCCGCGAGATTCTATGACGACCTGTTTGCAGTGATCGGCGTCGGCAGGCTCATGGAGACCGACAGGCTCATCGCTTGGGGTACGGGCATGAAGTCGCCCGCCGTTTCGATTGCGAAGCCTTATGATGGCAAGCCGGCGACCGTGGGGAACGGAGTCATGGTTGCGCTGGCGGTGGATTCACCGGAGAAAGTCGACGCGGTATACGCAAGGGCACTGGAGCTCGGCGGTAGCGATGAAGGCGCGCCCGGGCCGCGCGGTGAACAGTTCTATGCGGCGTACTTCAGGGACCTCGACGGCAACAAGCTCAATGCGTTTTGCATGACCGGCGGCTGATCATAGCGCGCTGTCGCCCGATTCACCGGTGCGGATTCGCCAGACTTGGTCGAGCGGCGTAACGAATATCTTGCCGTCCCCGACCTTGCCCGTCTTGGCGCTGTCGATAATGGCCTCCACGGTGCGCTCCACCAGGTCGTCCGGGACCGCAACCTCTATTTTTGCCTTTGGCAGGAAATCGACCACGTATTCGGCGCCGCGGTACAGCTCGGTGTGCCCGCGTTGTCGACCGAAGCCCTTGACCTCGCTGACCGTCATTCCCTGTATGCCGACTTCGCTCAGGGCGTTGCGAACATCGTCCAGGCGAAATGGTTTTACTATCGCGGTGACCAGTTTCATTGCGGTTCTCTCTGCGCCGGGTTGCGCGCCTATGCTAGCAATACGATACCGCTAAGTGTACAACTGGTGGCAGGAAAATCGGTGCTGGTGAGAGGGCATGTCGGCGACCGTCCCGCTGTTCAAGGAACCAAAAGGCGTGCTCATGAATGGCGCCGCGCTGCTGTATGCCGTCGCCGGTTACGTGGTGGGGTTCGCCGGCCTGTTTCACGACTCCTGGGCCGTGAATACCGTGGCCACTCTGCTGTTGGCGCATGCGATGGTCATCGCGGCCTACCTGATCCACGAGTGCACTCATAACCTCGTTTTCAGGCGCGGCCGGCACAACGCTGCGCTGGGTCGCGTGCTGAGCTGGCTTTGCGGCGCATCCTACGGCACCTACGAAGACATGCGGTACAAGCACTTCCGGCACCATATCGACAATGACGACGTCGTCTGGTTCGAATACGAGGAGTTCTTCGAGAGGCACCCGCTCGTGCTCAGGCTCGTCCGGGCGCTCGAGTGGCTCTACATTCCTGCGCACGACCTGGTCATGCATTTCGTGATGGTGTTTACGTCGTTCATCATCCCCGAACGGCGCGCCCAGCGCCGCCGCAACGTGACCGTGATCCTGGTCCGTGGCGGCGTGTTCGTCGCGTTGCTGGTGTACGCGCCGAAAGTCGCATTGCTGTATGTCGCTGCCTACCTGGTGATGATGCACGTGTTGCGCTTCATGGACATGCTGCAGCACGACTATCCGTACAACCCGACCCTGTTCGAGTACGCCCGGCCGCCGCACAAGGGCGACGATGCATGGGAGCAGGAGCACACGTTCAGCAACCCGGTGTCGCTGAGGTTCCCGCGGCTCAACTGGTTGACGCTCAACTTCGGTTACCACAATGCCCACCACTCGGACATGAATGTGCCCTGGTACCGGCTGCCGGAACTGCATCGCGAACTCACCGGGAACGACCCCGGGCGGGTCATTCCGTTCAGCTCCCAGCTGAAGCTGTATCACCGCAACCGCGTGCTGCGCGTCTGCAATCCGCAGCCGGAGGACTATCCGAAAGGGGCCGAATACCTGCGTCTTGCTCGCGCGGGACAGGGGCCGATCGGGGGCAACGCCGCATCCTTCCTTACTTCTTTCTGACGCGGAGGTTCCATGGGTAAAGAAACTGGCAAGGTCGGCTGGATCGATATCACCGTCGGCGACGCAACCGGCCTGCGCGACTTCTATGCCGACGTCGTGGGGCTGGTACCCGATGCCGTCAGCATGGGCGAATACGACGACTTCAATATGACCATGCCGGCGGGCGCCGAGCCGGTTTGCGGCATCTGCCACGCGCGGGGCGGCAATGCCGATCTTCCTGGCGGGTGGCTGGTTTATTTTACCGTCGACGACGTCGAGGCAAGCGCGGCGGTCTGCGCGGCGAAGGGTGGCACGGTCCTGGTCGAGCCTCGCGGGCTGGCCGGCGGCCGGTTCTGCGTTATCGAGGATCCGAGCGGCGCCACCGCGGCGCTGTATCAGCCCTGAGGCGGGCGGTGTTGAAATCGAGGTTCGAATCGGCGGAATGGTTTGCGGCGATGGCGCGGCTCTTGGAGGGTAGCGACGTCGACTCGACGGCGGGCGCACTCGCGGATGCGATCGGGGTCGCCGTCCGGCACGAGGGTACCTGCCTGCTCGCATTCCATCGTGACGCACCGCCGGAGGTGTTCCACCACACGCTGGAAGCTGCGGGGCGGAAGCACTACGTCGATCGGTACGTGGCGGGTCCTTACCTGCTGGATCCGCTGTACCAGCTGGCCGTGGGCGGCGATAAACCAGGTCTCTGCCGCTTCCGCGACGAGTCACCGGACCGATTTCGCTCCAGCGAGTATTACCGCCAGTACTGCGAGCGCACCCACCTGAGAGATGAGATGGACTTCCTCGTCGATGTCGCACCGAGCAGCACCCTGGTACTGGTGGTCGGGCGACGCACGCGCCGCTTCACGAAAGCCGAGCTGGAGCGGCTCAGAATGCTGGAGGCGCTCGTTCACGCAGCGATGCGGACCATATGGCAGTGCAGTTCGGCGAGTGACCGGCAGCCCGAAACGGGCGGCAGCGTGCACCGGCGTCTCACGCGCTGCTTCGAGAACTTCGGCGAGGGGCTGCTCACGGAGCGGGAGCGCCAGATCACGCAGCTGCTGCTGCGCGGCCACTCGACCAAATCGGTCGCCCGGGAACTGGGGATCGCGCCCGGCACGGTAATGGTCCACAAGCGCAACCTGTTCGCGAAGCTTGGCATAACGTCGCAATACGAACTCTTCTCGCGCTTCATCGACGCCCTGTAGGGGCCTACCGCGACCATGGTATTCAGCTGCCCGGCCGGATGCCGCAAACTGTAGTACAAGTGATTGATTTAATTCAGGAGTAATCCGCATGTTCGATTTCGATTTCGGGCTCGGCGAGGACATCGACCTGCTGCGCGAATCCGTTGCGGGCTTCGCCGCCGACCGGATTGCGCCGCGTTCGGCTGCAATCGACGAGAGCAACGAGTTCCCGCGCGACCTGTGGCCGGAACTCGGCGAACTCGGGTTGCTGGGCATCACCGTCGAGGAACAATACGGCGGGTCGGGACTCGGGTATCTCGCTCACGTGGTGGCGATGGAGGAGATCAGTCGCGCATCCGCCTCGGTGGGGCTGTCCTACGGGGCGCATTCGAACCTGTGCGTCAACCAGTTGCGCCGCTGGGGCAGCGACGAGCAGCGGCAGCGTTTCCTGCCGCGGCTGGTATCGGGCGAGCATCTCGGCGCACTGGCAATGACCGAAACGGGCGCAGGCTCCGACGTCATGAGCATGCGCACGACCGCCACGCGCGACGGCGACGAATACGTGCTCAACGGCTCGAAGATGTGGATCACGAACGCGCCGCAGTCGGACGTCATGATCGTCTACGCGGTCACGGACGCGGATGCCGGCAGTCGCGGCCTGAGCGCCTTCATCGTCGAGCGCGGCACGCCCGGCTTCTCGACGCCGCAGAAGCTCGACAAGCTCGGCATGCGCGGCTCGGATACCAGCGAGGTGCTGCTCGAAGACTGCCGTGTACCGGCCGTGAACCGGCTCGCGGAGGAGGGCAAGGGCGCCCGGATCCTGATGAGCGGTCTCGACTACGAGCGCGTCGTGCTGGCGGGCGGTTCGCTCGGCATCATGCGCGCGTGCATGGACCTCGTCATGCCCTACGTCCACGATCGCAAGCAGTTCGGCCGGCCGATCGGTGAATTCCAGCTGATGCAGGGCAAGGTAGCGGATATGTATACGGCGATGAACAGCTGCCGCGCCTACGTCTACGCGGTGGCGGCGGCGTGCGACCGCGGCCAGACTACCCGTTTCGACGCTGCAGGATGTATTCTCGTCGCTGCGGAGAAGGCAACCTGGATGGCCGGGCAGGCGATCCAGGCGCTCGGCGGCAACGGCTATATCAACGAATATCCCGCGGGCCGCCTGTTGAGGGATGCCAAACTCTACGAAATCGGTGCCGGTACCAGCGAGATTCGCCGCATGTTGATAGGGCGAGAGCTCTTCGAAGCGACCGGCAACTGAGCGGAACGTATTAGCGGACCCCGGGACGGCACATGCCCCTGATCAGATCCAAGGTCGATCGCAATTCCGACGACTTTGCCGCCAACTTCGCGGCGAACCAGGCGCTCGCGCTAGAACTCGAGGCGCTGAGAGAGCAGGTGATGCAGGGCGGCAGCGAGCGTTCCCGCGAGCGGCACGTCCAACGTGGCAAACTGCTGCCGCGCGACCGGATACGCATGCTCCTCGACACCGATTCGCCGTTCCTCGAGATCGGCCAGCTGGCGGCCTGGCAGGTTTACGAGGACGAGGTGCCAGCAGCCGGGATCGTCTGTGGCATCGGCCGGGTACACGGCATCGAGTGCATGATCATCGCCAACGACGCCACCGTCAAAGGCGGCACTTATTATCCCCTGACCGTCAAGAAGCATTTGCGCGCGCAGGAAGTCGCGGAGCAGAATCACCTGCCGTGCATCTATCTCGTTGACTCGGGCGGCGCCTTCCTGCCGCGGCAGGACGAGGTGTTTCCCGACCGCGACCATTTCGGCCGTATCTTCTACAACCAGGCGCGCCTGTCGGCCCGCGGCATTCCGCAGATCGCGGTCGTCATGGGCTCCTGCACGGCGGGCGGCGCCTACGTGCCGGCGATGTGCGACGAAGCGATCATCGTACGCAACCAGGGCACGATCTTCCTGGGCGGCCCGCCGCTCGTGAAGGCGGCGACCGGCGAGGTCGTCGACGCGGAATCGCTGGGTGGCGGAAGCGTTCATTCGCGCATCTCCGGCGTGACCGATCATCTCGCCGACGACGATACCCATGCGCTGTCCATTGCGCGCGAGATCGTTGCCAACCTGAACCACGACAAGCGGGTTTCGCTGGCGCTGCGGGAACCGGGGGACCCGGAGTACCCGGCCGAGGACATCTACGGCATCGTGTCGCGCGAGTACCGTTTTCCCTACGACGTGCGCGAGGTGATTGCCCGGATCGTCGACGCCTCAGAGTTCCATGAATTCAAGAAGCTCTACGGTTCGACGCTGNNTGGCTACCCGATCGGCATCGTCGCCAACAACGGCATCCTGTTCATGGAGTCGGCGCAGAAGGGCGCGCACTTCATCCAGCTCTGCAACCGCCGCGGCATCCCGCTGCTGTTCCTGCAGAACATCACGGGATTCATGGTCGGCAAACGCGTCGAACACGCCGGCATCGCCAAGGAAGGTGCGAAAATGGTCAATGCCGTGGCGACGGCGACCGTGCCGAAGTTCACGGTCGTGATTGGCGGCTCCTTCGGTGCCGGGAACTACGCCATGTGCGGGCGTGCTTACGGCCCGCGCATGCTCTGGATGTGGCCGAATGCGCGAATATCCGTCATGGGCGGCGAGCAGGCGGCTCTGGTGCTGTCGACAGTAAGGCGCGAAGGGCTGGAGGCTCGTGGCGAGGAGTGGTCGGAAAAGGAACAGTCGGAATTCGAGGACGCGATTCGCGAACAGTACGACCATCAGGGCCATCCGTATTACTCCAGCGCGCGGCTTTGGGACGATGGCGTCATCGACCCAGTCGATACCCGCTCGGTTCTCGGCTTCGCACTGGCGGCGGCGATGAACCGGCCACGCGATCCGGAAACGCCGTTCGGCGTGTTCCGGATGTAGGGTCGGCATGGGTTCGCGGCAGGCGCAGAATTCGGGCACGACGGAAGTCAGGGAAGGCCTGCAATTCGACGCAGCGCGGCTGCGCGACTATATGGTGTCGCACGTCGATGGGTTCCAGGGCCCGTTGCAGGTTCGGCAGTTCAGGGGCGGGCAGTCCAATCCCACTTATCTTTTGGAGGGTGGCAGCGGCCGATACGTGCTGCGCCGCAAGCCGCCCGGCAAGCTGCTGAAGTCGGCGCACGCGGTCGACAGGGAGTTCCGGGTCATCAGTGCACTCTACAGCGCCGATTTCCCGGTGCCGAGACCGTACGTTCTCTGCGAAGATGATGTCGTCATCGGTACCGCCTTTTACATTATGGAATACGTCGAGGGCCGGATCTTCTGGGACCTGGACCTCCCCGGGCTCGCGCCCGATGAACGGGCCGCGATTTACGGCAGCGCCAACGACACCATCGCGAGGCTGCACAACTTCGATTACGCGGCAATGGGACTCGACGATTTCGGCAAGCCCGGCAACTATTTCGCGCGGCAGATATCGCGCTGGAGCGGACAGTACCGCGCCTCCGAAACCCGGACCATCGACGCGATGGACCGGCTGATCGAGTGGCTGCCGCAGCACATCCCCGATGACGACTCGGCCAGCATCGTGCACGGCGATTTTCGCCTCGACAATATGATCATCCATCCCGACGAGCCACGCGTGATCGCCGTGCTCGACTGGGAACTGTCGACGATCGGGCACCCGCTGGCCGACTTCACGTATCACCTGATGTCGTGGCAGATGCCCGAGATCGGGCTCGGTTCGGCCGGGTTACGCGACAGGGATCTCGGGGAACTCGGTATTCCCTCGGAGAACGAGTACACGCGCCTCTACTGCGAGCGCACCGGGCGCGACGACGGTATCGCCGACCGAGATTTCTATTCGGCCTTCAATTTCTTCCGGTTGGCGGCAATCCTGCAGGGCATTGCGGGACGAGTACGCGATGGCACGGCGGCGAGCGCTCACGCCGGGCAGGCGGAGCGAGCCGTCGAACCGCTGGCCGCGCTGGGATGGCAATACGCCGCTCGCGCCTGATTGATACTCCTTGTAAGCTGCCACTAAACTAGCCGCGGCCGGGTTGACCGGTCGGACCGGAAACCACTCGAGCCAGGGGATCATGGCGCTGAAATACGATGAACTGATGGCGACGTCTGTCGTCGATCTGCCGTTCAGCTACGGTGACACGGAAAGCATGCTGTACGCGATCAGCATCGGCTTGGGGCGGGATGCGTTGAACGGGGACGAGCTCCCCTATGTTTTCGAGCAGGGGGGACCGGTAAGGACCGTGCCTACCATGGCATCCGTGCTGGTGCCAGATATGTCGCCGCCCGGCCTGGGCTGGGATTTCAGCCAGGTGCTGCACATCGAGCAGCGGCTCGAACTCTACCGCCCGCTCCCCGTTGCGGCCGACCTGCTGATCAACAAGAAGATCGCGGCGGCCTTCGACCACGGTCCGAAACGGGGCGCACTCGTGCTTTTCGAGGCGGAGGCGCGGCTGGCGAAGGACGACACGGCCCTGTTCAAGATCGGCAATACGATCATGGCGCGCGCGGACGGCGGTTTCGGCGGCCCGCGCGGCACGGGCCCGGCGCCGCACCGGCCGCCGCGACGGGAGCCGGACCTGAGCTGCGACCTTGCGACGCGCAGTGACCAGGCGCTGTTGTACCGGCTGAACGGCGATCGTAATCCGCTGCACGCGGATCCGGCCCTCGCGCAGCGCGTCGGATACCCGGTTCCCATCCTGCACGGGCTGTGTACTTACGGCGTCGCCTGCCATGCGATCCTCAAGACCATCTGTGCCTACGATTACACGCTGATCACCGGTTTCGATGCGCGGTTCTCGGCGCCGGTGCTGCCCGGCGATACCATTACGACGGACATGTGGCAGGACGGTAATATCGTGTCTTTCCAGTGCAGCGTCAAAGAGCGCGACATTATCGTACTCAAGAATGGCAAGTGCACTCTGGCGGCCTAGGCCGCGGCGTGAAGTCACGGGAGCGGGGATGAAGAGACGGCTGCAGATAAGCATCGAAGACCACGTTGCCGAGGTCCTGTTGAACAGGCCCGACAAGCACAATGCGGTCGACATGCCGACATTCGACGAGTTCGCGGCCGCGGGCGTTCGCCTGTCGACGGAGCCATCAGTGCGGGCGGTGGTCCTCAGCGGTGCCGGCGAAAACTTCTGCGCGGGTATCGACGTGAACATTTTCAGCGATCCTGGTGACGCGATCGACCCTGCCTCGATGGCGCCGCAGGGCGGCAGTCTCGCGAACCGCTTCCAGCGCGCGGCATTCGCATGGCGCGAGATCCCGGTGCCGGTGATCTGCGCCATACGCGGGGTCGCCTTCGGCGCGGGAGCCCAGATCGCGCTCGGCGCTGACCTGCGTTTCGCGGCGCCCGACGCAAAGCTGTCGATCATGGAAATACGCTGGGGGCTGATTCCGGACCTCGCCATTTCCGTGACCGCCAGCGGCCTGGTTCGCGAGGACCGGCTCAGGGAACTCGCTTACACGGGGCGCGTGCTGGGAGCCCGGGAAGCACTGGAATTCGGGCTCGTGACGGCTGTTCACGACGATCCGTTGCAGGCGGCACGCGACACGGCGCGCCTGATTGCCGGGCGTTCGCCGGATGCCATCCGCGCCATGAAAAAGCTGTTCAACGCGCGGCGCGACCTCGATGCCGCGCAGTCGCTGGAACTCGAGGCCCGGCTGCAGTCCCGTGTCATCGGCCGGCCGAACCAGCTCGAAGCCGTGCGCGCAAACACAGAGGGACGGGAGCCCGATTTCAAAGACTGACCGGATGCGGTGCGCGGAACTTCGGCGGGGTTGCCTGACTCAAAGATTACGGCGCATGGGCGCCTCACGGTGCGTAATTGGATTGAATAAAACCCTGAAAATTCTGGTTTTGCTGGTTGCTCTCGGGCAGTTGCCGGGTGCGGCTGCGCAGCAGTCCGCCGGCAATCTCAGTGTCGAACTCGATTCAAAGACGCTCAGCGTGCAGGCGAAAGCGGAGGAGCTGTTCGAGCGCGAGCATTATCGGCGGGCGCATGTCATCTACCTCAACGACCTTGCGCCGATCGGGGACAAGTATGCCCAGTACATGCTCGGCTTCATGAGTCTCAGCGGGCTCGGCGTGGAGCAGGATCACGTTCTAGCCTCCGCGTGGTTCCGGCTGGCGGCGGAGCGTGGCGAGCCCGAAGAATTCGTCGCGATTCGCGACGAGTTGCTGGAGCAGCTCGACGCGGCGGACAGGGAGCGGTCGGACGCGATCTATTTCCGACTGTGTAGCAAGTACAGCGATATCGCCATCAGCATGCGCGAGGCGCGCGAGGCGTTCGGGGATCTCGCGCAGGTCACGACAGGGTCGCGCCTCGGCACCAGTCCCTCAGCGGCGGTCACGATCGTGGAACCGCGTGCCGGCAGTAGCGTGTCGGCCGATGCGCACATTTACCGCACCCAGCGCCGCATGCAGGATCACCTGGACTACGTTACATCGCGGCTCGGCATGGAACGGTTGGAAGCCGAGACCATCACCGCCTCCACGCTGGCGGATCTCGAAGCGCGAGTCCAGGATTACGTCAGGCAGCTGGGGGAGCCCTAACGTGCCGCCAGCCCGGCGCTCAGGATCCGCGGGAACTCCTCGACGATCTTTGCCGCGACGGCCGGGTCGCCATGGAACCACTTGGGAATCCAGTTCAGCGAACCCATGATCGCGTTGCCGGTCATCCTGACATCACACGGCGCGATGCTGCCATCGGCTATGCCACGTTCGAGTAATTCCTCGAACGCCGCGCTGTGCTTGCGCGACAACTCGAGGACTTCCTCGCGGTGCTCCGGCTTGAGCGACGGGATCTCGCTCATGATCGCAATCGGGCCCTCGTCGCCGACCATGTATTCGATGTGATAACGCAGGTAGCGATGCACGGTGTCCAGTCCGTCTTGCCCTTCGCCGATCGCGCGCTGCATGGCCTCGCGGCCGACATCGGCCGCGCGCACGTAGCAGAGGTAGACGAGTTCCTGCTTGTTGCGCACGTAGTAGTAGAGTGCCGCGTCCGTGAGTCCCAGGAGGTCGGCGACGTCCTTGAGCGACGTGCCGCTGTAGCCCTTGAGATTGAAGCAGCGCGCCGCTGCCCTGAGCATGCGGTCGCGCTTGACGCGGAAGCGCTTGTCGACGGGATTCTCGGTCCCGAGGCTTGAGGATTCCATGAAACAGGCACTTGAGTTCTGGCTGAATGTGCATTATTTTAATCTTCATTAAAATTATTGCAACAGCAAAAACGTTTGTTTTAAAAAGCAATTTCGCCTTCGAGGCGAACCAATTAGCTGTTTTTGCCCCGGAGGAACGGTACCCATGAGCACGGTTGCGAGCGATCTGCGCGGCGCAATACGCAAGGCCAGAGAGGCCCCCTTGCGCTTCGTCACTGCGGCATCGTTGTTCGATGGGCACGATGCCGCGATCAACATCATGCGACGCCTGATACAGGCACAGGGTGCCGAGGTGATCCATCTCGGCCATAACCGCAGCGTCGAGGACATTGTGCGGGCTGCCGTCCAGGAAGATGCCGACGGTATCGCGATCAGCTCCTACCAGGGCGGCCACAACGAGTTCTTCCGCTACATGATCGACCGCCTGAACGAGCTGGGCGCCGGGCACATACGCGTGTTCGGCGGCGGCGGCGGCACGATCACGCCCGAGGAAATTCGCGAGCTCATGGCCTACGGCGTGGAGCGCATCTACCATCCGCACGACGGCATGGAGCTCGGTCTCGACGCGATGATACGCGACCTCATCGAGCGGACCGTCGCCGCACGGCGCGAGTCCGCATTACCGGCGGACCTGGATCGTCAGGACACGGTCGGTATCGCCGCCACGATCTCGGCGATCGAGGAGGGCGTGATCGACGGTGGCACGCTGTCGAGGCTGCGCAAGGAATGGCAGGTGCAGTCGGGCACCACTCCCGTCATCGGCATCACTGGAACCGGCGGCGCAGGCAAGAGCAGCGTCACCGACGAGATACTCAATCGCTTCCTCGGCAGCTATCCAGACTTGCACATCGCGGTGCTGGCCGTGGACCCGACGCGGCGGCGCACCGGCGGCGCACTGCTCGGCGACCGCATCCGCATGAATGCGCTTCGCTCGGAGCGTGTGTTCATGCGTTCCATCGCGACGCGCCGGCAGCACCTTGCGACCAGCGAGATGCTGGGTGATCACATCCTGTTCCTGAAGTCCCTGGGATG
>JABAHS010131008.1_pt1 | contig 16439 bp, 19 predicted proteins | sample 7062111 | NCBI WGS metagenome assembly JABAHS01 (sample SAMN14534600, study PRJNA622989) | marine sediment metagenome | biome: marine biome [ENVO:00000428]; feature: marine pelagic biome [ENVO:01000023]; material: deep marine sediment [ENVO:00002113]; isolation source: pool of 4 deep marine... | reverse complement strand
TTAACGTCGCAGACCGCTACGACCTGGGCATCTGATAAATCCAGGAAGCTTTGCATGACTGCCCTGCCGCGTCCTCCTACCCCGATAACACCCATAACAATCCTGTCGCCGGCCGCGACGCTGCTTTCGTTACCCAGGGCCGAGGACGAAACTATATATGGAAAACCTACCACCCCCACAGCAACACCTGTGGCTTTTTTCAATAAATCCCGACGCGTAATATCTTCATACCGCTGTATGGCTCATCCCCTTTCCATAGAATGCTTTATCTGCATAAGTATCTGCCCGACAAAAGAATCAAAATGGACTGCCAATTGTAATCAAATCCACAATCAGCGTCAAAGGAAAAAGTCGGAAAAGCACAGGTTCGGTCGGAACATCTGATTTAAGGTTGCTGAGCAGAAATGCACAAAAAATATGAAGATTTGCGACGTGAAGGGGATAATAGAACTTTCCCGATGTACTTCGATTTCTTATCTCGAGCTACTGAAGCACTAATGCCACTATAAAAAAGGGCATCATGGGCAATTCAAATCTACTCATTTATTTTGACCATATTTTTAGCTGCGTCAAGAACTTTTTTCCTAAGTGCATTTGGCGCCAGAACCTGGACCTTGTCGCCATAGCCGAGAATCCACCAGGTTATCTCTCCCAGGCCATCAACACGAAACTCAACGATGGCGGAACCATCGCTGCGGCGAGTGACTTGCTGTGTGGCGTGCCATTTTACTTCGACAACACTATCAGCTACCTCGGGCAGGAACAGCAATTTGACATTGTAGATTCTGCCTTCCGGTATCATTGACCAGGCCCTGCCGAAGTAGTCATACAAATCGAAATTCTCACCACCGAGGAAACATTGCTCAGTAGTTTTTAATTCGATGATGTGGTTAAGCTTAAAGGCTCGGACGCCTTTATGCAGGCTTGAGTAGCCCAGCACATACCAGGTCCGGTCGTTGTACAACAGATGATAGGGATTTAAGTCTAACTTAATAACCTGGCCCTCGAAAAAAGTACTGTAACTAATATGCACCTTATGTTTTCCGGTTATAGCCGTTTGCAATTGTGCGAACGTCGTATCCAGAGATTCCGCAGATGTCTGTGCACCAAGCCTGACAGAGACATTCTGCAGGGCCGTATTGCAATATTGTTTGATCTTGGCAGGCAGATTGTTTTCTATTTTAAGGGCCGCAAGCAAAGTTGAATTCTTAAATGGCAACTGCATCTGACTACCGGCCTTGTGTACCAGCAATAGTAAGCTGAGGGCCTCCTGCAGGTTCAAATCTATGGGCGGCAGGAAAAACTCGGGCTCAATGGTATAACCGCGGGTTTCCGCGTCGTAATGATACGGAACACCGATAGCCCGAAGTTCTTTCAAATCACGGAAAACTGTTCTCCGGCTCGTACCGAATATTCTGGACAAATCGCTGACGGCATAGCTCTTTCCCGCCTGCAGCGTTGTCAAAATCTGAACTATCCTACTAATCCTTCCGGATTTCATAGCTCTACCCCCTTGAATTAAGTCTAACTGCTCTGTTTCCGTTAAACTGTCAAACGGTAATATCATTATACAGCCAATATGATGGTTGTGTCAATACTTTAGCTCTGCATTCAGGAGATAAAAAACGGTCACAATCTGAGACAATGACTATTTCTTGTATGGCGATTCTCGTGTATTAATGTACCCCAGTTGGTATTGAGGCTTCAAATGGCCGATTATTTTGGTATAATTAACTTTTCTTATAATTACAGCCTTATAAATTAGAAATGGATAGAGCCTATGGCGCTGCCCGTAGTAGCAATAATTGGTCGTCCTAATGTCGGCAAAAGCAGTCTTTTTAACGCTCTGGCCGGGGCGATGATAAGTATAGTCGAGCCGACGGCAGGCGTTACAAGAGACCGCGTCAGCACCTTCATCGGAAGAGACGAGAAGTACTTCGAGCTTATCGATACCGGCGGATACGGAGTAGTAGACAGCGACCAATTGAGCGAACATATTGAACAACAGATACGGACGGCGATTGAGTCGGCGCAGCTTATCCTGTTTATGGTCGATATTCGAGACGGTGTTGTGGCATTGGACCAAATAATAGCCAGGCTCCTTCGCAAACACGATCTTGACGTTATCGGTGTCGCCAACAAGGCCGACAATGCCAGGCTTTTTCCGTCAGCAGGGGAATTCGGCAAACTCGGATTCGGCGAATTTCTTTGCATCTCGGTAAAGAACAATCTTAATAAAGCGGTTCTGCTGGACAGGATTTTCGAGAGAATTGAGCATCTCGAATCGGCCAGGCCAAAAGAGCCGGCCATGAAGATTGCGATAGTCGGCAAAAGAAACGCCGGCAAAAGCACGCTTGTGAACGCTATGGTTGGTTCGGACAGGGTCATAGTCAGCGAAACGCCGGGTACGACCAGAGATGCGGTGGACGTAAGGTTTGAGAAAGACGGCAAAACCATCATTGTTATTGACACTGCAGGTGTAAGAAAGAAGAGCAAAATAGCCAACAGTATTGAGTTTTACAGTTACGTCCGGGCGACACAGTCTGTCCGGCGGGCCGATGTTGTACTGCTTCTGATAGATGCCACACTGCCGATTTCACAGGTTGATAAAAAACTTGCCAGATTCATCTCCGAGGAATACAAAAGCTGTATAATCGTTATCAACAAGTGGGACCTGGCAAAAGAATCGGCCGTCACCGGTGACTATGAGGAGTATTTGACGAAGCGGCTGCCGGTTCTAAAGTACACACCGATAGCCTTTACTACCGCGACCAGAGCAAAGAATGTTCAGAGTGTTTTGGATTTGGCCGCCGATATCTTCAGGCAGACAACTACGTGGATACCCACTACGAAATTGAACAAGGCACTTGAAATTATCAAGTCCGAACATTTCAGCGGAATCAAAAGTAAATCCGGCCGGCCAAAGGTTTATTACGCGACACAGATTGCCGTTAATCCGATTACCATCCTAATGTTCGTAAACAAGCCGGAGCTTTTTGAAGAGAATTATATGCGGTTCATGAAAGGCAGATTACAATCGATGCTCCCTATAGGTGAGGTGCCAATCAGGCTGCTGGCCCGAAGACACAGAACCCAAAAGATTAAGGAAAATAAACGCAAGTGAAAATGACCTCGGCTATTGAAAGGACTTATTCGCAAATTTCAAAAATTATCAGGAGTGATATATGTTAGTTGCGATTCTCTTAATTGCTGTTCTTGCATTTGCATTAGCGTATGCCGTCTATGGACGGTTCCTGGCCCATCGTTATGAACTGGATGACACTCGTCCGACTCCCAGCCATACCGACTACGACGGCATTGACCGCGTACCGGCACACAAGGCGGTCCTGCTGGGGCACCATTTTTCTTCCATAGCCGGTGCCGCCCCGATTGTCGGCCCGATCATAGCATCATTGGCTTTCGGGTGGCTGCCCGTTGTGCTGTGGATTATATTAGGCACAATTTTTATCGGGGCTGTGATTGATTTTTCCGCGCTGGTTGCTTCCATCCGGCACAATGCCCGCTCTATTGCGGAAATCGCCAGACAACATATGTCCCCGGTGGCATACAGACTTCTTCTGGCCTTTATCTGGTTGACTCTTGTTTATGTCCTGACGGTCTTTGCCGACCTGACGGCCACAACATTCACCGATGACGGCGGCGTAGCTACCTCCTCTCTAATGTTTATTGCCCTGGCAGTTGTCTTCGGTCTGGCTGTCAACAAAATGAAAATCCCTCTGTTGTGGGCATCTTTAGTATTTGTGCCCCTGGTGTTTTTGGTGGTATGGGCCGGCCAAAAAATGCCGTTATCCGCAAACCTGATTCCCGAAATCATAACTGGAGAACCGAAGAAGACGTGGGCACTGATATTAATTCTATACTGTTTTCTTGCATCAACCACACCCGTCTGGATACTCTTACAACCGCGCGATTATCTCTCATCCTATTTACTTTACGCCTCTGTTTTAAGCGGTTTTGTAGGTATACTAATAGGAGGTTTTACCATCCAATATCCGGCTTTTACCGCCTGGAGTGTTCCACCAACAGGCACGCTATTTCCCATTCTGTTTATTACCGTCGCCTGTGGCGCATGTTCAGGCTTTCATTCGATTGTAGCGTCGGGTACTTCGTCGAAACAGCTTAATAAGGAAAGTGACGGAAAGGCCATCGGCTACGGTGGGATGCTGCTCGAAGGTCTCGTCGCGGTAATAGCCCTGGCCACCGTGATTATGCTTCCAAAAGACGACCAGCTTACCCTGAAAGCCCCTCTTGTAATTTACGGCAGGGGGATTGCCAATTTTCTGTCGGCTATAGGGATACCGGAAAATCTGGGCTTTTCTTTTGGATTGTTGGCACTTTCAGCCTTTATCCTTACGACTTTAGACACGGCTACGAGATTAGGGCGATACATTTTTGAGGAACTTTTCAACCTTAAAGGCAAGTCCTCGCGTTACGTTTCCACTTTTGCCACACTTACACTGCCGGCCATATTCGTTTTGATCAACCTCAAAGACGCACGGGGGAATCTAATCCCGGCGTGGAAGGCAATCTGGCCTGTTTTCGGCGCTTGCAATCAACTTCTGGCCGGTCTGGTGGCATTAGTAATCGCGGTATGGTTGAAAAAGACCGGCCGAAGGTTTGGATTCATTCTTGGCCCGGTTTTATTTATGAACACTGTGACCGTTTGGGCGTTGGTGCTTCTGCTTCGAAACTATCGTTTTTCTGCCGTCGGTATTATCGCCGCCGTTCTGCTGCTGCTGGCTTTGGTCCTGATTGTCGAAGCCTTCAGAACATTCAAAAAGATTATCATTGCTTAACAAAAACGGGATTGGAAAACCACCATTTATCCGGGCGGTACCTTCGAAGCCTCTGTAGAAGATATAGGTATCAACATAAATTTGGCTTCTGCCGGTTGCTGAGGATTTTTTAACTCAATTTCCCCTTTGCGAACGAATTCCGGAGGGAAATTGTAAACAACTTTTTTTGATTGCTCCTCTAATCCCTTTTCTGTGTCTTTATCAAGAATATAGAGGGTCATCCGAGGGATTGTTTGCTGTCTATAGGCCCGCTCCGCCTCAGGAGTGGCCCTGATAGCAAAGAAGCTGAGCACTTCTTCCGGATTGGTTACCTCAACATAGTATTTACCCTGCAGTGTCGGACTTAAAGAGATACCGAGGGTTGGTGCCTTTATGGTGTAATTAGAAAGCCGATCCGGTTCCGGCGGCAATGTGACTTCCACGGACTGGGTGGCTTGTCTTGTTTGGCCGGCTGCCAGCCTGATGTAAGGTGTTTCTTCGATGGGCGAGCCTCTTGCCTGCTCAATCTCCCTGCGTGTCAACATAACTTCTGCAATGCGTTTTTCCTGGCCCCAATCCTCCGGCACGAGCATATCCACTTGCGCAGGATCAACGGTTGCCCCACCTATCGGATTTCCGTCCTCATCTACACACTTCACATCCAACGGTCTGCTAACAAGCCTGACAACTTTAACAGAGAGCGTTTCCGGCTTGCATGATTCGACTTTGAGACCAAGCCTTCTTATCTCCTCATCTTTCTTCAGGAACGGCAGCAGGGGTAGAGGATAGCTGGCAGGTTCATTCATTTTTTCCTTTGTGGCATCAAAGTCAATTTCGAGCCTCTCCTCTTCTAATTTCCTCCTTATATTAGCAATCTTTCGCAGGGGACCTTTAAGGACAATCTGCTCAATAGTAACGGAGGGCGCATCGTCGAAACTTACCCACAGTTGGGGATTGGACTTGACAATGTTAATCTCCACATTTGAAACGGTAAAATCTTCATCCAAAGCCAGGTCAGACCAGATCCAGATTAAGATTGTGATGAACACCACAATCACTATTTTGCCGTATTTTGGCTTTCCCATCATCTTGATTTGCTCATACTATGCCAAATCTTTATGTTCCTGTTCAGGCTCTTTACCAGGATGCCCCCACAGCCTCTCGACAAAAGGTACATACTCGGCCATCGTGCTGGTCAGACTCTTTCTTAGCTGAGACTCGCTTATGTCTCGGGTCAACTTTCCCTTTCTTGCAAGCGTAATAACACCGGTTTCCTCACTTACAACCAAACAGGCAGCGTCTGAACCTGCCGTTATGCCTATAGCGGCCCGGTGCCGTGAACCGAGTTCAACACCGTCAATACTGCCGGCTTCAGCCAAGGGCAACTGCACTCTGGCGGCAACTACTCTATCGCCTCGTATTATAACGGCCATATCATGAAGGGCGGTACCCGGGTGAAAAATGGTCTTGAGCAACTCAGAGGTAACCCTTGCATCGATCCGAACGCCGGTTTCTATAAACTCGCCCAACGCTACCCGCTTCTCAATAACAATGATAGCTCCGGTTCGGGCGGCGGAAAGCTCGGTAACGGCTGTGACCATTTCTTCGACGGTTTTCACTAACTGCTGTGATGAACTTGCCCAAAACCTGGGCTGGCCTATTCGTATGAGTGCCCTCCGAATTTCAGGCTGAAATGCCGCCACGGCAATGACCAGGACGCCGATTAAAAAGCCCCGATAAAGATACTCCAGTCGCTCAAACCTTAGCTGCTCTGCCACCAGGTTTAAAATGAGCACACCGGCAATGAGAATGAATATTACGCTTCGGAATAACCTCTCTCCGCGAGTACCTTCGAGGAAGTCCACAACCCAGTAAACAACAAGGCCTATAAGAAAAAACTCGATAACGACGCGCCACCATTCATACCCTGCCACCCTGTAGAAATAGTCCAAGAGCGTATCCACAAATCAAATCCCTTTTTTACAAGTGCACACTAACATAGGAGCACAAGGCAACCTATGATTTATGCACTTATAACTTGTGTCCTTGTGCTCTACACGTCAGGGTATTCTTTTATCTGTGAGCCTGCTCGGCTGATCCAAAAGTAAAAACCTGTCTATGTCCGCCATCATCTCCTGCTGATTAATGCGCAGATTGCGCTGGTGCCGCCTCTGGCCCTCAGCAACAGTCTCGCCGGGTTGCTGGAGAGAGCATCCACAGGGCAAAAACACCAAAGCACAAAAGTAGACAAGCAAAATCACTTTACAGACAAAAAAATAAGCTTTTTTCATCACTTTTTCCTTTTTGAAATCTAAAAAGCCGATTATAGTCCTCAGATAATCATCTTTATACTGGTTTGTCGGCAAATTTCCTGCCTGAGCAGTAAAAAACCTACCGCTATTTATTGGCTTATTATAGCAGCTATCGACCATGCTGTCAACTCAAAAAGATGGCTTATCAGCCCAAAAATACCGGCTAAAATCCAAATTTACTTGACTGATAACAGCCAAAATGGTACTTACCACGAAATCCAGATAAACAGGAGGAAACATATATGGACAATAATCGACGGAATTTTCTAAAGATTGCGGCTTCCGGTGTGGCTGCGACGGCATTGCCCGGATATGCAAAGAAACTAAAAAAACAAGGAAAAAAGAGCAAATCTGTAGCCCAGACAGTGCTGCCACGCTGGCGCGGTTTTAACCTGCTGGAAATGTTCACAATGCGAAGCAAAGGCGATTTCCGAGAGGATGATTTCCGATGGATACGCGATCTGGGTTTTGATTTCGTTCGTTTTCCGATGTGCTATCGGCTGTGGATAAAAGACGGCGATGATTACAAAATCCACGAACCAATGCTCGAAAAACTCGACAGGGCTGTGAATCTTGCCAATAAATACGGTCTTCATGTTAGCCTGAACTTCCACCGGGGCCCCGGCTATTCGGTCAACCGCGAATTCACCGAGCCGCATAACCTCTGGAAAGACGCAGAGCCGCTAAAAGCGTTTTGTTTTCACTGGCAAATGCTGGCAAAGCGTTATCGCAGTATTTCAAAGGAAAAACTCAGCTTCGATTTAATCAATGAGCCGCCCTCAATCGGCAATCGAATGAGCCGGGCCGACCACGAGCGCGTAGTCCGAACGACGGTGGCGGCCATTCGCAAGATAAATCCCGACCGTATAGTCATAGCCGATGGTATGAGCTGGGGCAATGAGCCGGCGCCGGAGTTGGCCGACCTCGGCATCGGCCAGAGTACCCGGGCGTATCAGCCTATGTTCATAAGTCACTNNATGGGTCGACCTTGCCAGAAAAGGTGTGGGAGTGCACTGCGGTGAAGGCGGAACTTACAACAGGACGCCTCACAAAGTGGTTCTGGCCTGGCTGCGTGATGTTCTGGAAATCCTTACAAGCAACGGAATCGGCCTGGCGCTTTGGAACTTCCGCGGCTCATTTGGTATTCTCGATTCCGGCCGAAAAGATGTCCAATACGAGGACTTCCACGGCCATAAGCTTGACCGAAAGCTGCTAAACCTGCTCCAGGAGTTTAAATAAGCGCACATTCGGATAATCAGAAAGCTACCGACTCAGGGGATCCTTAATCCACATCAGCCCGCGCTCAAAATCTAAAACAATAACAGTATCTTGAAAATACCCCATCCCAAGTGTGAGAAATTTCTCCCCAAAAGGGGTATCAATGCTTTCAACAAATATTATGGCGTTATTAATAGAAGCATTTGCCACCTGGAGTTTTTCTACAGTAATTTTACGGCAGGCTACTATTCCCTCCGGAGTTGCCAAACGTGAGTTACGGATTCTTAGCATAGTCAAGTCGTCAGAGAGCTTCTCCCATATTTTTTCTGTGGTCGTGAGACCACAATTAAATCCTGTATCGAATACAACTTTTCGTGTTTGCCCCGCGATTGGTATATAAACCATCAATCGTTCCTGATCCAATTCATCCTTTTCGATGGACATGGAATACTGCGACCACGATTCGTTAGGTTCTGCCTCAAAACCGCCTTTCGTGCAGAATTCGACTTCGCAGGTGATGTTATCAATGAGGACATATAAGAACTTTCGTATTAATCCCAATCCCAAATTCATGTCCCTCTGTTTCCATATAGTTCGGCCAAGCACTCGCCTTTCATAATGGCCCAGAGCATAATGACACATGGGATTAATTATAGCCATATCTCCGATTTGCACACCACTGACATGACAAAATCCGCCAATATCCTTATCCACCTCTTGGATCGGATAAATTTCGAGCTTGCCATCCGCCACCACAGTATCGCTAACGATTAGCCACATGGGGTTGCCGGTATCAATAATGGTCGGATATTCTTTGTCGTCGTTCAGTTGTCCCATCACCATCACCATACCGGTGCCAAGCTGCGCTATCCGGCACGTTTGATTCTTCAGAACCAGCTTCGTTTCTGCCCATTTAATGCCGATGCGGTTAGGCTCCCTTTGTGTAACCTTGAAAAACGGGTTATTAGCATCTAAGACACGAACACCCGGCACAGATTCTAAGTTGTCCGATTGAATAAGTTCCAGCCTCGTGGACTTGTCGGCCCATGTGAGCTTTTTATATCCGATGAAAACCGCGGACGAAAAGACTATCAATACCCAGCCCATGCCGGCAATCACGACCAGAGTTACTATTGCAATAGTCCTTTTCCGCATTAAAGAGTTCCGAAGAAGCTATACAAATGTCCGGACGGATACCTTCAAATACTATAGACGCATAGACCGTTGTTGTGTTACAAAAAAAAATGCAGCAATACCGCCTGTTCTAATAGTATGAGCTAAGCACTTTCGTCTTCATATTTGAATATATTTTCTATCGGTTTTCCAAAAGCGCGGGCTATTTTGAAAGCAAGAGGAAGCGATGGCGCGTATTTACCGGCCTCGATGGCGATGATTGTCTGGCGGGTCACACCTACGCGGTCGGCCAACTGCTGCTGGGTCATCTCGCCGTTGTCAAAACGCAGCCGGCGAATCCGGTTTGTCAACTCATTTTTCGCCATCTTTTCCTCCCCGGCTGTACTGAATGAGGGTCGCCATTGATTGTGCAAAACATTGACAGAGCACAGCAATCGGCAGCAAAAATGGAAACCATTTCGTCGGTATTTTTGCCTCCGGTGCTATGCCAATCGGTAAGTAGGAAACGAGAATTACAAGCAGATAAACCGCACCAAAGCCGGCCAAGTGAGCATTTTTCTCAATAAGTCTGTCTCGTTCATCGAATGTAACGGCACCTTTATCCTTCTTTATACGACCTACAAATACAATGACACCAACGGCCAAAATAAAACCGCCAAAAGCAACAGCTGTTTTGGGGTAATCCGGAATTAAACGTCGCATTAAAATTACCGTAATTCCAAGGAACATACCAAGCAACGATACGACAAGTACGGTTACGGCTATTTTCTGCTGTCTTATCATGATACTTCTCCTTTGCCCGTCCTGCCGTACTGAACCAGAATTGAAACTGAACATACAATTGTAATAAATAGAGCCCCTCCAAGAGCCATCAGCGGTAAAGTTAGTGTCGGCACAGAGTTTCTTGGACCAATGAACCACCATAACAAAAAACTTGATAGAACAAAAACCCACCAGAATGCTTTAAAGGCAAAAGACAATGCTCTTTTTAGAATTAAACTGTCACGCTCATCGCAGACCACCCCGCTCCGGCTTTCCGGTTTCTTAAACAAAAAAGGCTTGAACTTTAAAAGTACTAAAATTGCCACAAACCAAATCCCGATTGTTGAATAACCACGCATGTGGAATTCTATTGCAACTGCAATTGAGGTAATAATAATTGTTGCCGTTATGACGATTAAATTAAACCACGCTAATTTTTGGTATCTATTCATGGTTTTTCTCCTTTCTCTCTACAACCGTATAACTCAAGCGTTATGATAGACTGTACAAGAACAACAACAATCATGCCTCCAAACACCATTGCCGCAAGGTACTTAACCGATACTGCTCCCTTTGGTCCCATCACAACAAAAGGAATCATAGCAGCAAGCACAAAAAGAAACCAAAAAATCGAGTATGCACCCAGTGACGCTCTTCTCAGAATCATCAGGTCGCGCTCATCGAAACTCACCTTGTCACGTTCTTTCTTATACAACAACTGTGACAATCCCGTAAGGCCGCAGATACCTATAAATCCAAAACCACCAAGGGCACGTCGCATCTGCAAACCAACGACAAAATGAAGTACACTAACCGCTATTGCGCTAATAACCAAAGCTGTCATTATCACAATCAAATTAAAACGTGCTATTTTCTGTGCTCTATTCATGATATTTTCTCTTTCCAAACTTTCATTTACTTTATTTTCGTGTAAAGCATACCGAACATAATGTATAGTTTACTTTACATTTTGTCAAGTATAAATTACATTTTTTTTGAAAATTTTTTAAAAAATTTCGACCTGCAACAATCCTTTGGTCAAATTCCGCGAATATTTCCGAATATATAGTTAATGACAGTTATCGATTTAACGACAAAACAATGCATTTTTTGTGCCGAGACAATTCAGGCTCAGGCTATTAAGTGCCGGTTCTGTGGTGAGTTTCTTAACAGCGACAAGGCCAGGGCCCTGGAAGCCGAATCCAGGCCGGATTCGCAAGAATCAGAGGAAGAGCAAACAGATGATAATATCCTGTTTGCCGGCAGTCCGTCTCTGTTCGGGATGGTTCCGACAGTGATCAAGGGTATGTTCTTCCTTGTAGTAGCTGCTCTTTTGGTAAAACTGCCCCTCGAAATCATGGCTAATGACCTGCTGAGCCTTGAATGGACTGAAAACCAGATGTTGGTGTTTGGTCGATACAGGATTATTACCGGCCTCGGGCTTGCCATAATTGTCGTGCTCAGACTTGCTGTCAAAATGATTAAACTCAAGATGATCTATTATGAAGTTACCCCCGATAGGATCGAGTGGGGGCGGGGTATTTTCGACAGGAGAGTAGACAATCTGGATATGTTCAGAGTAATTGACCTGAATATGCGCAGATCGATATTCGACGTTATCTTCGGGATAGGCTCCGTGAAGTTGGTAACAACCGACAAAACCGACCCGGAATTCGCATTTGAAAAAGTGCGGCATTGCCGCTTACTATACGATGTTATTAAAAAGGCCAGCCTGGAGGCGGATAAACAAAATCGAGTCATACACATGGAGTAACGAGTTGACGGTAGCTTCAGATTAGCTGCTTTGAGAATCGAACTGCGATTGTTGCTCGTGTTTTAGCAATTTTGCTTTTAATTCTGGTCCTCCGACAGCACTGAAACCGCCGATTTTGCCATCGCTTCGAACTACGCGGTGGCAGGGGATAATCAGGGGCAGCGGATTTTTGGCAAGCGCATTGCCGACGGCCCTAACAGCGGCGGGCCGGTTTATTTTTTCCGCTAAACCGGCATAGGTTATCGTTCGGCCAAATTCAACATTTCTGCAGGCTTTCAAAACCGACCCAAAAAAAGAACCGATTCCCTCCAGCTCGATGGGAATATTCCTGAAATCCACATAAGCACCCTCAAAATAGGTGTTTATCTGCTTCTGAAGAGGCTTCAAAAAGCCTTTATCGAATCGGGCATCCGGCATACTTCTTAAAAGCAAAGATTTAATTTTTTCAGGTTCGCAGCCGGGTAATTGAGTTCGGCAAAGGGCATATTCGGTGCCAAAAAGGCCAAAATACCCCCATTTAGTCTTAAAAATCGTATATTTTATAGCTTTTTGCATTTTTTACTTACAATTCACCGGTGAAATATTATCTTATGTGCCAAATTCATTGACATATGAACAATAATCTGTTAAATATAATAGTTTTTATAAAAAAAGCCAATGACGGTTTGCATCAAAGGAAGCTAAAAACGTAAAACGAAAAAGTAGAAACCATAAATTAAAATTCAAACTAATTTACTTTTTGAGTTCTATCCTCTGGTTTTGCACTTTCAGCTTTAAGTTTTTAGCTATTTTGGTATATGTCTCTTGAAGAACTGAGAAAACGAATAGACGAACTCGACCATCAGCTCGTGCAGCTACTCAATGAGCGTGCGCGCGTCGTAGTAGAAATAGGTAAGTTGAAGAACAAAGTCGGTAAGGCGGTTTATTCACCCGACCGGGAAAAAGAGGTCTTCGCCAGGATTGCCGACGCTAATATGGGCCCACTGCCGGACAAGTGCCTGGTGGCCATTTGGCGTGAATTGATGAGCGGCTCTTTTGTGCTGGAAAGGCCATTGCGAATCGGCTATCTTGGCCCCGGAGGCAGCTTCAGCCATACTGCGGCCATGCTCAAGTTCGGACAGAGCGTCGAATATGAACCGCTGGCTGATATCACGAGTATCTTTGATGAAGTCAGCAAGGGTCATTGTGATTTGGGCCTTGCGCCGATAGAAAATACCACGGGCGGCGGCGTAATAGAAACACTCGATGCCCTGATAGATTCAAATGTGAAAGTCTGTGCCGAGGTTCTAATGGCGGTTCATCACAATCTTTTAGGCAATTGCTCTCTGGATAAGATTGAGAAGATTTACTCAAAGCCGGAAGTATTCGCCCAGTGCCGCAACTGGTTAAGCGCCACCTTTAAGAATGCACAAACGGTACCGGTCGCTTCTACGGCAAAGGCGGCACAAATGGCCGCAGAAGAATCAGGCGCCGCAGCGATCGGTTCCAAAGTCGCAGCCGAACTGTATGGACTTAGAATTGTATGTGAAAACATCGAGGATATTGCTAATAATGTAACCAGATTTCTTGTAATCGGCAGAGAAGATGCAAGACCGACCGGCGAAGATAAAACCGCCATACTGTTTAGCACCGCTCATAAGGCCGGCGCCCTGGCTGATGTTCTGGAGGTTTTCAAAAGATTCAATATCAATCTGACAAATATAGAATCCAGGCCCAGCAAGAAAAGGCAGTGGGAATACTATTTCTTTATGGATTTTGTGGGGCACAGGACGGACGAACAAGTTAAAAAGGCTCTGGAAGAAACCCGTAAGCATTGCCTGCAGCTTTCGACATTAGGGAGTTTTCCAAGGGCGACGGAATTACTTTAATAGCGGCTCGCAGCCCGTAATCCAAGTGACAAGACATGAGCACCCTCTTATGAATTTAGGAGAATTTTTATGAGAAAGCCATTCGTGGCCGGCAACTGGAAAATGAATACCGACAGTCAAAGCAGTGTAAATCTGGCCGGAGGCATTGCTTCCGGGTCCTCCGAGGTAGCGGGCCGGGGCGTTGATATTGCGGTTTTTCCACCTTTTGTTTACCTGCCATCCGTGATCAAGGCCCTTAATATGGCCAACATCGCAGTCGGAGCACAGGATGTGTACTTTGAGCAAAACGGAGCTTTTACCGGCGAGATAAGTGTATCGATGTTAAAGGATGTTGGCTGTACCTATGCCTTATGCGGTCATTCGGAGCGCCGGCACGTTATCGGTGAGACCGACGAATTAATAAACAAAAAAGTTGCTGCTGCCATCTCCGGCGGCCTTTTGCCTGTATTATGCGTGGGTGAGCTGCTTGAAGAACGTAAAGCATCACAAACAAACGAGGTGGTGACCCGACAGGTGCAAAATGGCCTGGCCGGTCTAAGTGTCGAGAAAGTCTCCGCTGTAACCATTGCTTATGAACCGGTCTGGGCCATTGGGACAGGCCTGACGGCGACCCCTGAACAGGCACAGCAAGCACATGAACTTGTGCGAAAGCTGCTTGCTGAAATGTATGACGACCAGTTAGCCGAGGAAATACGCATCCTTTATGGCGGCTCGGTTAAGCCCGAAAATGCAGCAGAGTTGATGCGGCAGCAGGACGTAGACGGTTCACTGGTCGGCGGGGCAAGTTTAAAAACAGATGATTTTTTAGCAATAATTCAGGCGGCATTGTAATTGACAATTGGTTATTTACTATCTTAAAAGAAAATAGTAACAGCCAATCGAAAGGGGTAAGAATATGACTGTTTTTCCAATGTTGGCGGTGGGTTTTATTATGAAGGTCGTTGCTGTCCTTTTTGTTTTTTGCGCCCTGGCATTGATTCTAATCATTTTAGTCCAAAAAGGCAAAGGCGGTGGTTTAAGCGGGGCATTCGGCGGAGGTATGGCAAGTGGGATTTTGGGGTCAAAAACCGGCGACTTCCTGACCTGGGTTACAATAGTGCTGGTAGGCGTATTTCTCACTCTTGCCGTAGTGATGGCCAAATTCTATAAGCCGCCTGATGATTTAGGCCCAGATATCAAGACAGAGACAACTTCTTCGCCGGAACTGCCGCCAGGTCCGGAGTTTCCATCGCCGATTGACGAGACAGGAACCCCGCCGGGCGGCGAGAGTACTGATACAAATTCGCCGGTTATAAGGTAGAAGTTTTTATAAGTGTGCCATAATAACGGGAACCACGTTTTGCCCACCAGTGGAGTCAAAGCGGGAACCTTGTCTAATGCGTAATTGATTTACTTTGAAAGTGTTGTTGCTATGATAAGTAGCATGACCGGATATGGAGATGCGGAAGGCCAACTCAATGGCGTGACCTACATGGTGGAAATCAGAACGGTCAACAACCGTTATTTCAAGGCTAATATAAAATTGCCCGAGACGATAGCATTTCTGACAGATGCTGTTGAAAAGCTTCTTCGAAGAAATTTGTCACGCGGATCGATAAACTACGTCCTTCGGCTCAGGAATGCATCCGCAAATGTGCTCTTTGATATAGACGAGAAGGCTTTGCAGACCGTTATGGAAAGATTGGGCCGGATCGCCTCTTCGGCCAAAATCAAGTGCCCGATTGATATTGGCAACCTGCTTAACCTGCCGGGGATATTAGAGCCGGCAACACCGGATGAAGATACAGCTGAAAAAATCAAGAAGACAGTCCTGGAAATCAGTCAGGAAGCAATCGAGAAACTCAAACAAATGCGTGCCGCCGAAGGAACCGCCCTTGAAGCTGATTTGAAAAAACACTGTGATGCTATAAAGCAGGACATTGAGCAAATAAGTGCTCGCAGCGAAGTTGTCCTGACCAGATATGCTGATAAACTAAAGAAAAGAGTTAATGAACTGCTCGCGGATGCAAAACTGAAGTTGGATGAAGAAACACTTGCCAGAGAAGTGGCGATTTTCGCCGAGAGGTCGGATATATCTGAGGAGATCGCCCGGCTGGATTCGCACCTGCAGCAACTGATGCAGGGCTGTCAGACAAACTCTCAGGCCGGACGAAGACTGGATTTCATCAGCCAGGAGATGCTCAGAGAAGCTAACACCATCGCCAGCAAGGCATCGGATACTGAGATTACCCGCTGCGTGGTCGACATAAAATGCCGGATAGACCGGATTAAAGAGCAGGTTCAGAATATAGAGTGACAGACACCTAAAATATGAACGAGACAAAGGACAGACATGGCAAAATTGTGATAGTGAGCGGCCCATCCGGCGTTGGCAAAAGTACAATCTGCAAAGAGGTGGCTAAACGACTAAATAATGTCTATCTGAGTGTTTCGGTCACTACCCGGCCGAGAAGCAAAGCTGAAGCTGATGGAAGGGACTATTGGTTTATTTCCGAGGATGAGTTTAAACAGCGAATCTATAAGGGCCTGCTGCTGGAACACGCAGAGGTGTTCGGCCACTTATACGGCACACCGA
>JABAHS010132114.1_pt3 | contig 16446 bp, 7 predicted proteins | sample 7062111 | NCBI WGS metagenome assembly JABAHS01 (sample SAMN14534600, study PRJNA622989) | marine sediment metagenome | biome: marine biome [ENVO:00000428]; feature: marine pelagic biome [ENVO:01000023]; material: deep marine sediment [ENVO:00002113]; isolation source: pool of 4 deep marine... | reverse complement strand
GAAATGTGGTTTTTCCGGCCGGGTCTACTACCAGCCGGCACTTTGTATGTTCTGTGCCATCTTCGGCTGAATGGGAGAAGAGCCGTGCGCTGAATGTCCATTTTGTGCCCTGAGATACAGGGACGCATTGGTAAATAATCTCACGTGCGCCTGCATGATGATATACGTGTTCTCCGCCAAACATATAGCTGCCGGATACAGGTGCAACTCGTTTTGTAGAACGAGTAACGCTCATGGCGTCACAGAGATAAGCCCGCTGCCAGCCCACAACATCGCCGGCTTCGAAATCACCGTTAATCAGCAGGTTTTGACCTTTCTTTTGCGGATTACTGATAACGGTGCTTTTAAAAGTTTTTTCCAAAGTGAATTTGACCCTGACCGTTCGATTTTTCAGTATTCGTAGTCCGTCAATTCGAGTTCTTCTTCCGTTATGTTCTACATGAAGGGTATAGACGCCTTCCGGAATATCTTTTATTTGAAATTTACCTTTCGTATCGGTTCGAGCCTGGAAATGGTATGGTTCGATTGTCGCAGTTACGTCTTTAACAGGCTTATCCCTTTCACTAATCACAGATCCCTCGATTTGACCCATTGGAACGGGAATATTCTTTAGACTTATGTCATCAAAGAGGGTCCATTTACGAACATCACCCAGCAACTGCGCCCCTTGGAGTATAATGCACGCAATTTTCCCTTTTGCCCTTGTTTCTACCGATATCTTCGACCAGTGGTTATGGCTGTGGGCGAACATCCGTGCACCCCAGCAATGTGGATAATAAAATGGGTCGTGGCTGAAATCCGTGGTCCACAAATCTCCCTCTTCCGGGTGAAGTTTCATAAGAAAAGTACCAGTTGTGTTGATCCCTATTCTTGCCTTTGCCTTATCCACATAGCCGGCCTTGTCCAATCCCCAAGTGTTAATCCATGCCGACAAGCGATACCTATAGCCCGGCACCATTGCAGCCGTGCGGATGTGTCCGACACAGTTCCCTCCTCTGACAATTCCCGCCATAAACTTACCTTTATGGGCTTTTACGCCCTCGATTCCTGAAGGGTACACAACAAATGTTTCCTGTGCTCCGTCTGGTTCCCAACTGATATCTCTCCAGGGATTTAATCTACCCGACTCAAGTCCATAGTCAGCTACTTCAACAACCTCGCCGCGGCCCATTCGAACATCTGACTGAATAATGTGATTTATCTCATCAAGCCGGGGCGTAGTAATATCTAATCCCGGATCATAGCGGAACCGCTTAGATGAAGCAGGAACATCGGTCTTTTGGTAAACAATGCAGCCCCGCAGGTTTCCTCCCTTACCCGCAATGCACTCAATAAATATCCGAAATCCGTTACTGAATATCATTTCCGGCAACTTCTCAGGCATAGGGGCGGATTCAAGCATCTCCAGAAATTCCCTGACGGAGCATACGACGAACGGCGTCTGTCGACCATCCCAGTAAAGGTGTATTAGAAGCTGTTCGAGTTCCTTCTGAGTATCGACGGAGGGCTTAAGCTGAATTTTTGTGATCTTCCCGGCTACATTGTGTACATCAGCTATGCAGACCTGGTGCTTTTTATACAAAACAACATCAACATCAATTTTAACAGTAGAATTGCCATTCTTTGCAGGGCTTAACGTTGTCGCTATAACAGCAAGCATTACAAAACTCGCGATCATTGTCTTCATTCTTATCATAGTTAGCCTTGTAGGCAAATCATAATCAGTAGAACTGATTCTTTAATTGCATTTATAATATATAGTCTGATGGGTATATCANNTAGTTAGCACTGAAGTTCTGTTGCCGTGTTCAAAAGTGTATTAGGCAAATTTTCGATTATAGAGGAAATTACAAAAGTCTTAGGATATAATATTATGCGCTTACAGGATGCCTGCCGGGGTGATTTTCATTCTCAGAAGGCATTTTGAGATTTATTGCCGGAATTGACGAAAGGAGATGGTTTTGGATACCTTATCGAAGTTTATTTTAGTATGGATTTCTATTTCAGTTCTGGCGTTGCCCCCCTGTCGCACTATGGCCGCCGAGGTAAAGGCGGATTATCCTGTCAAGCCGGTTGCCTTCACCGAGGTAAGCATCGACGATGATTTCTGGGCGGCGCGTTTGTCTACCAGCCGGGACGTGACTATACCGGCCTGCTTCAAACGGTGCGAAGAAACAGGACGAATTGACAACTTTGCCATTGCCGGGGGATTGAAAGAAGGATTTTACCGCGGGGCGCGTTACAACGACTCGGATTTGTACAAGGTGATAGAGGGCGCGGCCTACCAGCTTAGTGTTAAGGCGAACCCGGAACTGGATAAATATGTAGACGATGTGATAGTGAAGATTGCGGCGGCACAGGAAGACGACGGCTACCTATCAACTCTTCGAACAATTACGCCCGAACTGGATATCAACAAGACAAGAGGAACTCCACAGCATCAGCTCGATATGTACGGAAAGCCCAGGTGGGCCCGATGTGATCACGGCCATGAACTGTATTGTGTCGGTCACATGTACGAAGCGGCCGTGGCACACTATCTGGCTACCGGCAAGAAGTCACTGCTCGATGTGGCTGTCAAAAACGCGAACCTTATCTGCAAGACGTTTGGCCCTCGAAAGGGACAAATACGGAATGTACCCGGCCATCAGGAGATTGAGATTGGATTGGTAAAACTGTATCGCCTCACAGGGGACAAGAAGTACCTGGATATGGCGAAGTTCTTTCTTGACGAACGGGGCCATTACAACGGCCGCACGGTGCACAGCCATATGGACAGTATCACCTACTGCCAGGACGACAAACCCGTAGTGGAGCAGAGAGAACCTCACGGACATGTCGTTCGTGCAGTCTATATGTACTCGGCAATGGCGGACATCGCGGCACTGACCGGCGATGAAAGATATACAAAAGCAGTTGATGCCATCTGGAACAACATCGTCTCAAAGAGGCTTTACCTGATCGGCAGCATGGGAGTGCACGGTTACCTTGAGGGCTTCGGCCCGGATTATGTGCTCCCGAACCTTCATGCCTATAACGAGACGTGCGCGACCGTGGGAACATCGCTGCTGAACTTGCGCTTGTTTCTTCTGCACAAGGACGCCAGGTACATCGATGTTTTGGAGCGCAACCTCTATAACGGAGTCATGGCGGGTGTTTCATTGAAAGGCGATGAGTTTTTCTACCCGAATCCTCTCGCTTCAGATGGCACGAATAGACAGCACGTCCGCAGTCCCTGGTTCAAGACTGCCTGCTGCCCTTCCAACATCGCACGTTTCATGCCTTCGGTGCCCGGCTACGTTTACGCTCATACGGACAACGAGCTATATGTTAATCTCTACATCGGCAGCACCGCTCGCGTTAAACTTGGCGGCCGGACCGTTCGGGTGACACAAAAGACCGACTATCCCCGGGATGGGCGGGTGGAGATGAAGGTTGATCCTGAAACTTCCGGCGAATTTGCCGTACTGCTTCGTATTCCTGGCTGGGCACGTAACCGACCTGTGCCGAGTGGCCTGTATCGATATATGAAGGACTACGATACAAAGGTGAAGCTAACTGTCAACGATAAAGAAATACCAATTTCAATTGAGAAGGGATACGTCCGTATTCACAGCCGATGGAAGGCCGGTGATACAATCATGCTGGACATACCTATGCCAATCCGCCGCGTTTTGTCCTATCCCAGGGTAGCTGACAATACCGGACGCGTGGCGATTGAGCGCGGGCCTATAGTTTACTGCGCCGAATGGAAGGACAACGGCGGCAGAGCATTAGACCTCGTTCTGGCCGACGATGTCAAGCTAACTACCGAACATCGCAAGGACATGTTAGGTGGAATAACAATCATCAAAGGCAGACTCAGTAACGGTGATATATTGACATTGATCCCCTACTACGCGTGGGCCCATCGCGGACCAGGCGAAATGGCCGTATGGCTGGCGCGCAAGTGGCGACCTTTCATTGCCTCCCATGTCGATCCCATTCACACACTATCGGCCCTAAGTGATGGTCCGGAACCGAAGAATTCCTGCGACCGTGACATTGCCCACTTTTCATGGGGCCAACATACAAACAGAGTAGAATGGGTCCAGCAGAACTTCCACACCCACAGGAAGGTTAGCTCTGTTGAAGTCTACTGGTATGACGACGAGCCCATTGATGGGGCCCATCGGGTACCGAGGTTTTGGGAGGTGATGTATAGAGACAGGGATGGTTGGAAGCCGGTATCCGGCGCATCACGAGCGGGTACAGTTAAGGACGAATACAATAAAGTGACCTTCCAACCTGTCAGTGCCACGGCCCTGCGCATCGAAGTGAGATTGCAAGGTGACTTCACGGCCGGGATACTTAAGTGGAAAGTCAACTAAGGAAAAGAGTATTAATCCAACTGAGTTTTCACGTCGTGATTTTCTGAAATCTGTGGGCCCTGGATCAGCAGCAATCTGGTTGCAGGTCCGTTTCTCCGCCGCCCCAGGTGAGCATACCATAGTAGCCACGGTCGGCAATCCATACATCATCGCGAGTAACCAGCGTTTTATCGTCAGGCTTTAATGTTTTGAGCAATTCGGGGTGATTCTTGTCTTCGCCGAGAAAGTCGATGGTTTTGAGATTTGCCTGACCATCCAGATTAGACTATCCGGCAAGAATGGAAACTTTGAGGGGGCTCTTACCCGCCTGTTTCAGAATTGCCCTCTAATCTTTACGCCCAACTTGGCCTGGAACAGACGTCACAGGCAAGGCAAATGATGCGTTTTTACTTCGTTAATCCAGACGGTCATCGCTCCCTTTTCCCTGTTGGCCCAGGAATAATACGGAACGGCCGTCAGAGTGACCGGACGCTGGTGACTATCAAGGGCTTTTCCCTGAATAATCGTTACGCCTCCGAGTAATCGGCTTCGATACTCTGCGATCAATTCCGCTTCGCGCGGCAAGGCTACATTAAGGACATTCATATCCGGATTGTCAACCGCTTCAAAGCAGTAAATGATCGGTCCGCGCATCAATGCCACTTTGCCGCTATCAGCCTTGACGTTCTTATGCGCGTAGACCCTGTTTATTGGCATCGGCAGGTCCAATTCCACGACATCAGTGGCCTTCCAAGAACGTTTCAGGTGGACGTAACCATCTTCTTGCGGTGTGGCATTTACCGTTTTTCCATTGACCTTCAGCCCAATTACGACGGATTTAGAATCGGCAAAGCGATACAAATCACCGGGGACAGGTCGTCCAAGCACCCAACCCGGTATTCGCACGCATAGGTCGAAATCGGATGTCTTCTCCGGCGTGACCGACAACTTCACATAACCATCCCATGGGTATTTTGTCTTTTGGGTCAGTTTCACTTTCACGCCGTTATCCATTGTGACTGTTGCAATTCCTGAAGCGAAGAGGTTGACATACAACCGGTTTTTATCACGGGCATAAACGAAACCTCCAACCTGCGGTAGGATTCGCGTCAGGTTTGTCGGACAACAGGCCAGGCCTATCCAAGATGATCGGCGTCCCCCCCTGCTTTCCAGCGGATTCTGATAGAAGAAGGCGTCGCCGGAGATTGAGATTCCCGAGATCGCACTATTGTACAGTGCCAATTCCATGACGTCGGCGTACTTTGCATTACCTTTCAGGAGATTCATTCGGTGCTGCCATAGCACATGGGCAATGTTTGCACAGGATTCGCAATATGTCCGGTTAGGCAACAGGTACGGATCACCAAATCCCTCGTCGCCATATTGGGCAGTTCCTATGCCACCGGTGATGTACATCTTGCGAGTCACCACATCCTGCCAGATACGATCCAGGGCCCGTTCGTAGTCGGGGGCGTCCATGAAACGGGCGATATCGGCCATCGCAGAATAGACATAACCTGCACGCACGGCATGTCCAATAGCGTTTTGCTCTATGAGTGGTTTGTGGTCCTGCATCCTACCGTTGCGTATACTGTTTCGGAACCTTCGTCGTGCCCGGTTCCGCTCCGAGGGCGGCAGATCATCAAAATTAGGCGGTTCGGGCGTCATGGTTTTAGGATCGAAGGGCTTACGCTCAGAGCCGTGGGCATGGCCTCTTTCGTCGAGAAAGAACCGCGACAATTCCAGATACCGCCGCTCACCGGTGGCACGGTAGAGTTTTACCAGTGCCAGTTCAATCTCTTCGTGGCCGGGTACGTCGTAACGTTTGCCGGAACCGAAAATACTATCGATGTGGTCGGCAAAACGTTTCGCTGCATTCAATACCTTTTTCTGTCCACTCAGTCGGTTGTGCGCGACAGCCATCTCGAAAAAGTGGCCGGCGTTGTACAACTGATGCTCAAGGCGTAAGTTTTCCCACCGCTTGTCGGGATCCTTTACGATGTAATACGAGATCAGAAAACCGTCATCCTGTTGAGGGGCCAGGATTCGATCGATAATACTTTCCACACGCTTGCGCAAAGAACTGTCATCGTGATGCTGCAGGGAGTACAACGCACCTTCGAGGGCCTTGTGTAGATCCGAGTCAAAGGCATGGTGTCCGCGGAGTGCACCGTCGAATACACCAGCTGCTTTGTCGAAGTTGGTGATGTGTCCGGCTTTCTCTAAACGATCCAGAGCATGGGGAATGGTCACTTCATGGTGAGTTTTTAGTCGAGATCCCCAGAACCCCCCTTTCAATTCCACACACTCGTGACTTACTTCAATAAGTCCTCGTTTCGGTGATACATCAGATCCTGCAGCAATGCCCATCAGGCTCAAAGTAAATACTGCATTAATCACTATCGCTGCAAGATACTTTCTCATGATGACAATTCCACCAGTCTATCTGATACACAATTTGATTGTGTTTTTTTCCTTTGATTACAAAAGTGAGCCGGAAAAAGGAGAAATTGAGTCAGCTTAATTGCTCGTATAGATTGATTTCATTTTCCAGCCTTTGACTTTTGCCTTAATATCACCACCTTTGCTAAACATGCTTATACCTACATTTTCCTTATCGTGCTTTTGCATGTATACAGCGGCCTGTCGATCGTTTATGAATACCTCGACCATGCCTTTGTCAAGGAAGATACCAAGATTCAAATCTTCACCTTTCTTAAGCTCAAACGGCGGCTTAATTTCCCCCATTGTGAATACCTTTTCCTCCGGCTTGATGGTGACAGGAAATCCCCTGCCTTCCTTATCGCAGAATAAGCTGACGCCATATTCTTTGGCGGTGGTTGGTTTGATAGTTACGCTCAGTTCTATAGTGTCGCCGGAAATCTTCTTAAGCATGTGGTAGCTATCGCTCTTGACGATGATGTTGCCTTCAATTTTCTCATCGTAACGAAGTTTTTTAAGTTCCCGCAGCGGTTTGATTCGCAATACACCATCGGCCGGCAGGCTAAGTTCACGCGGCAGTGACTGGATAGCAGTCTGGGCGCCCTCCAGCCTGCACCAGGCCCACATGACACGCCGACCATCCGGGGTGAGGAGTGATTCCGGCGCGAAGAAATTCCAATCCTTCCAGTTCATCATGGCGTGGAATTCGGGTAGATACTTTTCGTCCTTAAAGTTGCCAAGGTAGTAACGACAACCCATCCTATGACTGATGCAAAGAAGCATCCACTTGTCGCCTATTTTGAACATGTTGGGGCAAGAGACGTCCTCGTTTTTGTTTACTCCCAGATCCGGCATGTCTTCGTGCAGCAACAGGCCGAGATATTCCCAGTCTTTAAGATTCGGAGATTTCATCAAATGAGGCGGGCCGCCACCTGATATTGCATAATAGGTATCACCATTCAACCAACAGTCAGGATCCCACATACGTATTTTGGCAACCTGGCCGGATTTAGTCTTGGGCTTAACCGCAACCGGCTTAGTCCATTCATCCAGATTATCATCCAGTGCAAAAGCCAGGTAATTGTTTCCTGAGCCCTGGCCGTGATAGATCATTACCGGTTGGCCCTCCTTAGTGAAGAATCCCGTTCCACTGAACATTCCATGACCCGTATTAGGCCCGACAAGTACGGTGGGATGCCACTTCCAGGTGACCATGTCTTTGCTTGATACGTGAGCGAATGCAAAACCGTGTGTATTTTTATAAATATAGTGTAGATGGTAGCGTCCTTTGTAGAAATAAGCGGGATTGGGATCACCCGGCATACCAACACCGGGGCCCGAATGGGCAAGATGGTATGTCAGCCAATTAGGCGGTACATTTTTCGGCATTGCCGGCGTCTCCGGTACGTATGGCGGCGCCGGAGCCCGCGCGTTCTTCCTGCGAGTGGCAATCTTGGCGCCATCTTCAGTAACGGCGGCGACGACAACAGAATCTTCGTCCAGAACCAGTTTGCCGTTGGCCAGTCTTGCTCCGTTTTTCATCCTGCTGTGCGCAAACCGACCTGCACGGTCCCTGACCTTATCTCCCTCGAAATCCCACCATGCATATGGTTCGATCTTTGATTTCTTATTCGGTCTAAGCGATTTGATCTCGTCCAGAGACAAGGCTTTTGCATAGATGCGGGCGTCTTCTATATCTCCGGAGATTTGGCCGCCCCCAGCTCCAACGTGCCTTAGACCGAAGACAGCAATATTATTCTCAGGGCTCAACAAATCAATGTTCTTAGCCTGATAAGACGCATAGCTTGCACCATTGCGATAAATCAGTATTCGGTCGCCTTTATAGACGATAGCCATTTGGACCGTTTTCTTGCTGTCGGCAGTTTCACGTAAATACTTATCCTGCGATCTCTCGGTACGTTTATGATAGTCGCTGCCGGCCATCCATTTGCCTTCCTGTATCTCTCCAAACACTATACCGTCAAACTGGTCGCCACTCTGGATAGTAAGCGCGCTTCCTCCACGATGAGTCAGATCGGCCGGGGCAAACCATACGACCAGCGTCTTGTCCGTCCCGGCAGTAGCATCACCCCAAAGAGAAAGAGTTGCGAAACCTATTACTAAGCTTGCCAAAATTGTTTTAATTGTTTTCATAGTTTGTTCCCCTACCTGTTCTTTACCATATAACAACAAATTTGTTTGCCCATCTATCCCAACATGTCCGGACTGAACTTTTTTTATAAAATATGCTAACCTAACTGTTCAAATAATTCAGTTAAGACATCACTGTTTATTTTTTACCTCGACAACGTAAATCATCGTAGGATCTCGCGGATTCTGCGGTTTGCGGTCTCGGTTGGGTGAGTCTGTCTCCTGCTGCATATAATGTATATAGCCTTGCGGTAATGGGCCGTGATTGACAGCGCGGATATTAGGTATCCCTGGATGAGCTGCTTTAGCTTTCTGAAAAGGATATTGGCCGGGTTTTGCAGTAAGCAATTGTTTTCTGGTAAGGACTAACTGTCCTTTTTTGGGATTTGCATATTTATAGCTGTACGCTATCAGGATTTTGTTATCATTTGTGATTGAAATTCTGGGTACGGGAGGATTCTGTGGAATCGTTCCCCGACCCTGAAAATAAAAGCGATGTTTCCAATCGGTAAGCTGGATGATTTTCCATTTCTTATCGACCGGTGTTGCGATATATATTTGATTGTTACCGTCTTTATCAAAACGAGTATAGCTAATATATGGGTGTCCCCGGCCGTCCACTGCTAAAGAGCCGCCGTTGAGTAATCCACTTTTCTGCTCGATATGTTCAACGATGTATGCATTTTCAGGTGTGATAGGGAGTTTCAAATCAGTTCCATCCCATCCCTTCCAGGAAACACCATGGTTGGGGCTTTGGGCATAACAGATATCAAAATTGGTGACTACATCGGGAGTTTCGCGCCAACACCATGCAATGTGCCAGATGCCATCCTGTTCCAAAATACCGGACTTTGGTATTTTGCCTGCCGAGTCTGCCGCGACAACACCAAACGGATAAGCGTTGCATGTGGGATTTCGGTCCCGGCCATTGGTAAGAGAAGGAACGGTTTTTGTCCATTTCTGTGTCTCTTCGTTGTAATGAACTAAAATTCGCATCCCGTTTCCACTTCCTCCGTGACGATACATCATGTAGATTGAGCCATCTCGTAGCTTCAATACGCTCGGATATGTAACTCTGTCTTCGTAGTCGCCGGTCCACTTATGAATCGGCTTGAATGTGTGTATGTCTGCAGGTTCTTTTGTTCGATAATAGCGTAAAGGGGCACAGTGCATATTGCCTGTAACATGAAGATATCCTTTTCGATCCCGAAACAATACAACCCGATTGTGCGTGTCCCAACCGACCCGCTCCGGTAGTCTGGCAAAGTCCCATTTGGTCTCGGTAAGTTTCCGCTTTCCAACGGTCATATTATGGTCGCCATCATAAAAGGCGATGTACTGATATTTTCCGTCCGAAATCAGGCACCGGCCGCCGTTGACCGGATGTGAGGCCAAGCCTTTTGCAACAGGAATTTTGTTTATTTGTATTTTTCCGGCGATGGAAAACGCCATACAACCAGACAATATACAATAACAGACAAACACAGACATACAGCGTCGTATAAACATACTGAGTCCTCCTAAAAACCGTTGTTCTTAATTCAATTTTCCTCAGCGATAGTTCTGTTCTTATTATTCTCTAAGTATATCAGATAATTTTTGACAATTACAGGAAATTACAATGTTTGAAGGGCATATTATTCCATTTACCAAAATCCGGCATGAGATGCTCAATCTTAACATATCAGTCAGTGCTCATAATCCGTATTGAAGCTGGCAGATTCTTAGTTCGAGGACTTTTGTGGCTGAAAGTGATGAGCCTTTTCCAGACCTTTGGCATCGTTGTTTTGATGTTGTAGCGCACATCGTCCGAAAGATTGGCGCTGCTCATCGGTACACGTTTGACGTACTCGGCAGACAAGTTTCCGGGTCCACGACCGTATTTGTATTCGTAGGTGAATCCACCGTTAGATGCCAACCTGGCGCCGGCGAGGGATGCGTTAGGCACGGAAATGTAGAACTCGTCTGTCGTGAGGATGGCCTTGTCGGTTTTGCCGATGAGCAGTTTTGCGTCAGCGAGAGATTCGTATAGCTGAGTAGCAGTAATAGCGGCCGGGTCGATGAAAGATAGCTTTTCGGAAATTATACTTTTGTAAGGCCCGGTGCCATCGGCTTTACGGAATTTGCGCAGGCGTTCAAATGAATTTGCGATATTTTCAAGCTGATAAGGGAAGTGTGTACAACCCAGGATTACGGTACTGATGGGTTCTGACCAGGAACTTCGGCGGTACTGTTCCACGATGGTTGTAGTATGATATCGGATATAGTTCTCTACAGAATTTAGCCGCCAGGTATTTGGGGAGTCGTGGTCTCCTAAAAAACCTTTGGTCTCGAAGTTATATCGTGCAAACAGCGCAGGATCAATGGGGGCAGTCCTGTTGCCTACAGACGGTCCACGGTAATCAGAGGTTTCAGAAGATTCGGGTGAAGTAATGTATGATGGGTCACCTTCGATGGCACCTGCAAGACCAAGGCAGCCCTGCTGAATCACTGTCGGAGGTTCGATATCAGCCTTTCCGGCGGCCTTTTTTATTGCGCGCGGATAACCCCGGCTTTTGCATGTTCCAACAGTAGCCAAAACGGCGACAGTTCCTCTTTTACCCGTCCGTTTTATAGACTGAATAGCACCGTCAGCACCGGCTTCAACAACACCAACAAGTTGAACAGGAAGTTCCCATTGCCTGAGTGCATCGCGTACGGCTTCCAGACCATAAGCGGTAGCCGTGTTGCATGCGATGACGATGGCTTTGACCGGTGGCTTATCGTGGTAAGGATTTGACGAAGAGGCAGAAAGCCAGTAGCGGGAACCGAGGAGGAAAACTGCATCCTTGATAATTAGCTCGCGCAGGAAGTCAACCTTTTGCTCGGATGGGTAGTTTCCATAGGGCATGTTTGCCTGGTCGCCCAGGTATATGAAGCGTTCATTTTTGAAATCAGGCCAGCCATCCGGGGCGGGTTCGTGCGTCAGGTTGTTAAAGACATCAAGCTCCAAGATAGCTTTGAGTACTGTGAGGCCGCCGATGCCTGAGTCGAAGATTCCGATGGGGAGCGCTTTCGTGTCAGTTTCGTAGCGATCAAGGGGTACCGTAAAGATTTTTGACTTGCCCTGTTTTACCAGTTCAACAAGGGGAGGTGTCGTTTGACCGGTCGCTTGTTCACCACGAACGTTAACTGTCGTCAGCAGTAACAAGCCAAATATTAAAACGAGCAGTATGGATATTTTTTGTTTCATTGACGTTCCTCGCCTGCAAAGGAAGAGGCCTCATTGCGTGCGTTTACATCATTTACGGGCAAGCATAATCTCACTCGATACAATCACTGACCGCTCGTCCTTGACGGTCAGGAACCAAACGGTAGCCTCCTTGGGCGGTGGTGTTATTACAATGTAGGAACCTTCGAGTTGACCTGCAACAGTCTGCCATTTACGCTTGTTTATAGGGCCTTCGCCGACGGTATAATGAAGGGCAGCAGAGACTAATTTCGTTTCTGCATTGACCTTTGCTCGAATCCTGTTATTGTATGCCGTCGGCCGTAGTATTTGGGGGAGGGGCAGCTCGTTCTTCAAATGCTCATCTATGAAGAATCCTATTTCGATTGGAGCCCAGCCGTGTTGATGGCTATGGGGCATATTGACCGTTATCCTGAAGTTACGTTCACCCTTAACCAAACCGTATGTTTTCGCGTAGCTGTCGAGTGGATACGCAAAGTCGTTGGTTCCATTGACAAAGAACACCGGCATAGAAGCCGAAGCGATATACATCGATGGTTCCCATAGCCGGACCCATTTTGTCTTCTTCTTAAGTGTCATTTTTTCGAATTCATTGAGCCAGGCGCTGTTGTCGTGCAGAAAACCGCAACCGTATACGGGAACAGCCGCTTTAAAACGATTATCCAGTCCCGCCACGATGCACGTCAGATATCCACCCCAGCTAATGCCTGTAACAGCAGTACGTTGCGGATCGACTTCATCGAAGCTGCGAATCAGTGAATGAGCCAGGATAACATTAGCGACGGCGTGATAAGTCCATTGGTTTTGGACAGGTTCATCGATAGTTCCAAACTTATGATCGTGGCTTTGTCCGGGACCTGCATCAGCAAGCCTTTTACGGTCGGGGCCGCAGCCGGCAAGGTCCATTGCAATCGCCGCATAACCGCGTTCGGCCCATAACCGGACCCATTCCTTGAAAGCTGTTCCTCCCCCGCCATGAACTAATACCACCGCCGGGAAGTGTTGAGTGTCATTGCTCTTTCCATTCAGGGTGGCCGGGCTTGCATAATAAGCAAAGACACGTGTTGGCTTACCCTTATAATTTTGCCCTTCATAGAAAAGGGATCGTATTTGGCCCCCTTGCTGAGACCATTGGTAATGCGGCACTTTGCTCAAGGCAATCAAATCCCAAGGTGTAGTAGCCGGCAAAGATCTGGCCGGGCGAATAATATTACTGTCTTGCGGAATCAGAGAACACCCGGAACTGAACAGCAAGAATACCAAAACATACAAAAACCACCTAAGCTGTATCTTTTGTAAATCCATATTAATGATCCTTTACCAATTTCCCACAATTCCAACAGTGTCTTTGCCGGAGCAAGTTGCTGCTACAACACGCCGTACATGAAATGTACCTGACTAATGAGTAATTTTCACACATTTTTTAAGAAATTGGAAAGTAATAGTTTTGTGAGGATGAGGATAGTCCCTTTTATATTCCTAATTTTTCAGGGATTTTAGCTTAAATGGTAACACTTAGCCATCCTTTTCCCTGATTTACAGCAGTAATAGTATATTATCATATTACCAATGGCTTGTTTTCTAAAGGCAGGAAGGTTGTTAGAGTAGTGAGATAGTTGTGCGCCTTTGGGGTAATCACTTAATAAACACTAACTAACCAAAATTAATTTTTTAAAAAAGGCTGACCTTTGACAGATCAGCCTTTTCTTGAAAATTCTCTTTTTGTTAAGCTATTCTAATTTTAGCTTTGAAGCAATAAGTCAGTTCTTTCAAATCCTGATACAAAGCAGTTCACTAAAAAGACTCAGGAACCTCAAGACCACCTTTACCGGTTGTCAATATAGTCAGGATATAATCGGCTTCCATTTCGGCCGGAATACGGAACAGTTCCTCTACCTGAACTTATTGCGATTTCCGAGCCACATCCATCATTCTGTGCCACTTCTGGTGAAGTGAAACAATAATTTGGCTCCATCCAGGAATGTGGAATTACTCATAAATAGTTAGCTCCTTCTCAGAAAAGCTGGCCAACAATTCATCTGTGAGCACGATTATTTTGATTGATACAGCACCGGTTTTACCCCTCAAAGAAATAGTCCCATCTTTGTTAGCGACATTTTGACCATCCAGAGGAGCCGAAACTCTCACGATCTTCTGGTTGTGCGGCACCTTTACATCATAAGGAACCGTATTTTCGTCGGGCGCTTTATAGCCGATCTCCACACGGGGTCTTCGAGCGATAAGCTGTTGATACCCCAATGGCGACTGCACAACGAGAGCTTTATCAATTTTCTGTGCAAGAGGCAATGCCTCGTCGGCAAAACATCCCTTCGCCCGGATATTTACACAGATATTGGCCCGCACGAATATGACGCAGATATCATTGTTCTCTTGCGATCCAATTAAGTAAGAGACATTACCGAGCTTCTGAGGTTTCTGGGCCATGGTATACACACTTACAAGATCTTCGGTAGACATGGCGTTTGCCGTCATCCGGTTAAGCATGTATTCCTGTGCGGCCTTTGAGTTTGGCGCCAAAGAAACTCTTACAAACATCTCGCCCTCCAGACGGTTTTCAACAAGCCGGCGACATTTGAGTCGGCTTTGACCCCAGTAGTCACTGCCAAACTGGATTATACCATATGAAGTGAATTCATGGTTTACCAAATCAGGTTTGAGAAGCAACGATTTACCGACTGACGGGGCAAGATATCGCACTTCGGTCTGGGGCCACTTTTGGAATTCGACGGCCCCGGCTACAGCCTCGAGACGTCCGGTTTCGGAGCCTGGTGTCAACTTGAGCCACTGGAAAATTGTGGGAGGTTCTGTTTCAACCGCATGGATTAGCCCGGCAGCCATCACACTCAGGCAAATTATCATCAGAAACTTTTGAAATAGAAAGTTGGTTTTCATAATTTTATCTCCTCAAAATAAGCTTTTCACTTTTTTGAACATCGGATTACTCAACACTAAAAGTATAAACAGTTGGCGTCCCCGGATTGGATGTCGGGACATAGTCAATCACTATCTCGTCATAGTCGTTTGTCCACGTATCATCGCCATCGAGTTCGTACTCCGTAAAAGGCGGGCCGTCGTCGGGATCACTGTCAATATCCACCCGACCGACGGAGCCGTCGTAGATGTCGCTGTCAAGCCTGGAGAATCCATGATTTCCAAATGAGGTCCGAAACGAATCGCCATCAACAATCGGATTGGCAGCATTGAAGGGATTATTGGTCCACCCACATCCGATGGGCTTAATACAGTTGAGATAGCCGAAAGGCGACACGAAAACATATTCTGCCTCACATCCCAAAGCGTTTGCAAAGACGACAACAGATTTGCCCATATCGTAACAATTTACAATACCTATATTGGGATAGCTATTGAGCCAATTGGTGAGTTCGAAATCAGCACCCCCGCCGTGATCCGTGTATCGCGGCGCACCACTTGTGGTATCGTACGTTCCTCCGGCGTCATAGAAGAAATCATCCCAAATATCGCGTGTTGCGGCGGCCGCAGTGGTTTTTCCGTCGGCTTCAACACATGCGATATCGAGGGCCTCTGTCCATGGCTCAGCTTGCGGCGCCTGTGGAGTTGCCAGAACCGTATAGATGGTGTGCGCTCCGGAGGAACCAAAGGTATATACCGGTGAACCGCCACCCTGGATATCGCGGATCTTCCACTGCCAGGTTACGGTGCCTTTATCGATGGCACTGGGCGTCGAATTAGTTGGCGTGAATGAGATGTAACTGGAGACGCCGCTTGTGAAGGTGACCGTTTGCTCACCAAGATTACCAAAGATACTGTCTGTAGTAGTCGCCTTTATTTTGGCACTTGTAATTGTGGTGGGACGGATATAGAACTTGGCCTTGATGGTTACGCTGGTGCTCTTTTTGTAAGCGGCGGGCTTGTTCTGGCCCGCTTTAACCCACTCCGGCACAGTAATATCCGTCGAATCGTTTTCGCGGATATCTATGCCGTCGGCCGTATCGCCGGTGGTATGGTCAAACTTGATGTGTGTTACGGCAATGGGAACACACTCATACGCGCCCATATCAACAGTGGCCGTTGCGTCATCGTCACCGTCGATTTTACGGTCGTTTCCTACGATATCTGTGGAATTACCTATGGCGGTGTTGTTACCGGCATCGATACAGGGACTGTCGGAATTAAGGCGAAGACCATCATCATGGGTCATGAAAGTATTATCTGAACCATCCGGATCGCCTGAATCACCAAACTTGGGATTGGAATTGATATTGCCCGTTCCCG
>JABAHS010102116.1_pt4 | contig 16450 bp, 6 predicted proteins | sample 7062111 | NCBI WGS metagenome assembly JABAHS01 (sample SAMN14534600, study PRJNA622989) | marine sediment metagenome | biome: marine biome [ENVO:00000428]; feature: marine pelagic biome [ENVO:01000023]; material: deep marine sediment [ENVO:00002113]; isolation source: pool of 4 deep marine... | reverse complement strand
ATGCTCCGGTTGTGCCGCAGGTCCCGGGCGAGGAAGACGATGGCCATGCCACCCTCGCCGAGCTGCCGCTCGATGGTGTAACGGCCCGCCAGGCCCTTCTCGAGACGTTCTTTCAGGTCAGACACGGCCGGTAATATGCGGGGCCGTGGCCGAGGTGGCTAGTGCGTCGGGACAGCCGGATCGGCGGTCGCGCCCGTCCTTCGCCGGCGCGAGCCTCGGGCTCGGTCCGGTGGGCCCTTCTTGGAGGCGTGCTCCGGCCGCTATAGATTGCGCGGCGACCGTGATTCTTGCCTGAACACCCGGACCTCGGATGTCGCATGACGAGAGCCTCGCTGCCGTTGCTGACACTCTTGTTCCGCCAGGCGGTCCTGGTCATCGTGGCCGTGATGACCACGCTTCCGGCCTTCGCTCAATCCCCTCGGCCGGAGGACGCGCGGATCGTCACCGGCGACATCGAGCGCTTCTTCGCGATGGCGTTGGAGCTCGAAGCGGCGGAGAGCGAGCGGGACTCGGCCTGGATCGTGTTGAAGAGCTACTACCTGGCGGGCACGCCGGGTCTGCACGATTTCATCCTGGCTCGGATCGGATCGGAGTTCCAGCTGCTGGCCAAGATGAGGAGCCGGTCGGCCTACTACGCGCACCTTCCAGAGAGCCTGGAAGGGATCGAGGAGGTGGAGCCCGAACTTCGCGCGGCGTTCGAGCGCTTCGAGGAGCTCTACCCCGATGCCGTGTTCGCCGATGTCTACTTCGTGATCGGCCGGATGAACTCCGGCGGCACGACGTCGGCGGACAAGCTGTTGATCGGGGCGGAGATGTACGGGCTCGACGCCGACGCGCCGACCCACGAGCTGAACGATTGGGAGCGCGCGGTGCTTAGGGACCAGGAGATTCTGCCGGCCATCGTCGTGCACGAGCTGATCCACGTGAATCAAGCGCCCATGCAGGGCCCCATCACACTGCTGGCGGCGTCGATCCGGGAGGGCTCAGCGGACTTCCTGGGCGAGCTTCTGGTCGGCCGGAACATCAACGAGCACATCCACGAGTGGGCGAACCCGCGGGAGGCAGAGCTTTGGGGCGAGTTTCGAGAGGTGATGCACGGCACCGATCTCAGCGCCTGGTTATACGGCGGTGCCGACCCAGCGGTGGGACGTCCCGCCGATCTCGGCTATTGGATGGGCTACCGGATCGCGAAGGCTCACTACGACCGCGCGGAGGACAAGCGGCAAGCCGTGGCCGACATACTTCAGATCACCGATTTCGAGAGCTTCCTCGAGCGGAGCGGGTACGCGGAGACCGTGAGCCGCGATTAGGGCGACTAGATGCGCCGCCGACGGCCTACGGCTCCACGATCACCGTACCGATCATCCCCGCGCCTTCATGTGGAATACNNGCGATGACAGCGAGTAGATACGCTGCCGACGGCCTAGGGCTCCACGATCACCGTACCGATCATCGCGGCGCCTTCGTGGGGGATACAGAAGTAAGTGTAGGTTCCGGCGACGCTGAACTCGTGTGAAAACGACGCGCCGGGCTTCAGATTGCCCGAGTTGAACGGCTCGGCCCCCTCTGGCAGCTGGACGCTCCCGTCGCCGAACGGACGCGCGTCTCGAGCTGCTCGCTACGCGCGCCTACCGGCCAGCGCCGGCCTATTCCATCCGGAGCACCGACATGGCGTCGAGGTGTGCCGCGCGCCGCGCCGGGATCGAGGCGGCGGCGCCGGCCGCGACCGTGAGCAGCACGGCCACCGCGGCGAAGGTGAGCGGGTCGCTGGCGCTCACGCCGAAGAGCAGGCCCTCCATCAGCCGCGTGAGGACGAGCGCACCTGCCAGGCCCATGGCGATGCCGGCACCAACCAGCAGCAGACTGCGGCCGACGACGAGACGGACGATGTGGGCCGAGCCCGCGCCCAGCGCCATGCGGATCCCGACCTCGCGCAGCCGGCGCGCGACGCTATACGAAACGACGCTGTAGAGGCCGATCACGGCGAGGATCATGGCCAGCGCGGCGAACAGGGTGAGCAGGAAGGTCACGAAGCGGTCGGGCGCCAGATCCGCGCTGACGATGGAGTCGAGCGTCGCGATGCCGGTCGCGGCCAGGAGGGGGTCGATGTTCGCGATCTCGCGCCGCACGGTTCGGGACAGGGCGGCGGGATCGCGCGAGACCTCGAGGACCAATGCCATCCGCAGCGACCGGGATTGGTAGTAGGGCAGATAGAGAGCGTTCCGGCTGTCGACCCTGATGCCGAAGTTCTTTATGTTCGCCGCCACACCGACGATCTCGCGCCAGATCGGATCGTCGGGGTCGTTCAGGTTGATCCGCAGACCGACAGGGTTCACGCCCGGGAAGTGACGACGGGCGAAGCTCTCGTTGATGATGACGACGGGCGGTGCATCGGCATGGTCGCTCTCGGCGAAGGGTCGGCCCGACAGGAGTCGAATCCCCATCACGTCGAAATAGCCCGGCGTGATCCGCCGGTACCACACGGCAGGCTCCTGGCCGGGCTCCGGGCGTGGCCGCCCCTCGATCGTGAAGCTGACGTCACTGTTGAAGCCGGTGAGCGGGACGGTGGCCGTGGCCGCCGCAGCCTCCACGCCGGGGAGCGCCTCGAGCCTCTCCAGCAGCTGCCTGAAGAAGGCCGCCCGCTCCTCACCCGTCTCGTACCGTGAGCGGGGCAGGTTGATCTGCGCGGTCAGCCGCTCCTCTGTCTGGAAGCCCAAGTCCACCGAGCCCAGCGCGGCAAACGAACGGAGCAACAGGCCAGCGCCGACCAGCAAGGTCAGCGCCAGCGCCACCTGGCTGATGACCAGCGCGTTCTGGATGCGTCGACCCGGCACGGCAGAGTCGGCGCCGCCTCCCCGGCCGCCCTCCTTCAGCGTCTCCATCACCTCCGGCCGGCCGGCGCGCAGGGCGGGTAGGAGGCCGAAGGCCAGCCCGGCGGCGAGCGAGATGGCGCCGGTGAACGCCAGGACACGAAGGTCGACGGTAACACTCTCGATGCGTGGCGTGCCGGCGGGCGCCAGGGCGACGAGCAGACGGGTGCCCCACACGGCGAGAAGGAGACCGACCGCGCCGCCCGCGGCGGCGAGGGTGACGCTCTCGGTGAGCAGCTGCCGAACGATGCGCCAGCGGCCCGCGCCCAGCGCCGCCCGCACGGCCAGCTCGCCGCGCCGCGAGGCGCCCCGGGCCAGGAGCAGGTTCGCGACGTTCACGCACGCGATGAGCAAGATGAGGCCGACCGCCCCCAACAGCACGTGGAGCGCCGTGCGGACCGGGGTGACGATATCGTCCTGGAGCGGATAGATGAAGAATCCCGTGTCCGCCGACTCGGGGTAGGCCACGGCGAGCTGGTCGGCCAGCAGGTCCGCCTGGGCGCGAGCGGTCGCCAGCGACACACCAGGCCGCAGGCGGCCGAGCCCGCGGATGATCGCGCTGTTACGGGACTCGACGAATCCGCCCAGGTTGGGCGTCATGGGTCTCCAGATCTCGGCATTGGGCAGAAACGGCGGTCGGAAATCCGGGGGCATGACCCCGATCACGGTGTACGGCGCGGCATCCAGGCTCACCGTGCGACCGATGATCGACGGGTCGCTACCGAACGCCCGGGACCAGAGCCCGTGGCTCAGAACCACGACGCCGGGTGCGCCGGGACGATCGTCCTCGGGTCTGAACGTTCGGCCCCGCGCCGGCTCGACCTGCAACACGGTCGAGAACATCCCCGCCGTCACATCGGCGCCGGCCAGGCTCATCGCCTCGCCCACACCCGTCAGCGTGGGCGCCCAGCCAGCGTACACCGCCACGTCCTCGAATACCGAGTCCAGCTCTCGCAGGTCGGCGAAATCCGGGTAGGAAAGCCACTCGCGCCGTGGACCGCCTCGTTCGGTCTGGTCCGACCAGACCGCCACCAGCCGGTCGGGCTCAGGGTACGGAAGCGGGCGCAAGAGGATCCCGTCTACGACGCTGAAGATCGCCGTGTTCGCCCCGATCCCTAGCGCCAACGTCATCACCGCCACCACGCTGATGACCGGGCTGCGCCATAGCGCTCTCACTCCGTATCGCAGATCTCGTAGAAAGCTCTCCATGCGACCGTGCCTGCTGGGTGTTCGGGTTCTTGTCTCGGCCGATGGCCGGTTGCAAGGGAGGTGCCAAGAATTTAGCAGCCGGGGGATGGCGGACCCGTGGGACGGGCCTGGGAAGCCGGCGGCCCCGCCGACGCCCGGGTGTCCGGTAACGAGACGGGGCGTTTCGGATGTGGGCGGCGGGAGGGGACGGAAAGGCCGGGCGGGTGGACCCCTTGACCTTCTATGGGAAGGGTGGCATATTTCCCTCGAGCTTCTATGGGAAACACGCCAACCGCGGGGAGGCGCGATGGACCACGGCCCGAACCCTCGTCTCGATCTGATGCAGGGCACGCTCGATCTGCTCATTCTGAAGGCGCTGGCCTGGGAGCCGCGTCATGGATATGGGATCGCCCGCTGGCTGGAAGAGACCACGGATGACGCGCTGGGGGTGGAGGAGGGGTCGCTGTACCCGGCGTTGCACCGGATGGCGGAGCGGGGCTGGGTGAAGGCGGAGTGGGGTCGGTCGGAGAACAACCGGCGGGCGAAGTACTACTCGCTGACGGTGGAGGGTCGACGCCAGTTGGGGGTGGAGATGTCGAACTGGCTGCGGTTCGTGGAGGCGATGGGGAAGGTGCTGGAGGCGAGGCCGGCGGTGCCGCTGGTCGCGGAGCGGTGAGAGCGCGATGAGGAACTGGATACCGGATCGATACCGGGAGCTGCGCTCGCTGGTGAAGCGTGACTCGATCGACGAGGACGTTGGGGAGGAGCTGGAGCACCACATCGCGATGCGCACGGAGGAGAACATCGCGGCGGGGATGTCACCGGAGGAAGCCCGGGCGGCGGCGCTCCGCCGGTTCGGAGACGTGGAGCGATTTCGGCGTGAGACGCGGGAGATCGACCGGCGAATGCGGCGGCGGCGGTGGCGGGGCGCCACCTGGCAGGCGCTGGGCCGCGAGCTTCGGCAGAGCCTGCGGCTGTTGCGTCGGCACCCGTCGTTCGCGGCGATCGCCGGGCTGACGCTGGCGTTGGGGATCGGCGCGTTCACGTCGATCTTCGCCGTCCTCGATTCGGTGGTACTGCGGCCGCTGCCGTATCCGGATTCGGAGCGGCTGGTGTGGCTGGACAGCCCGGTGCCGGGGGTGGCGCCGGAGGCGGTGTGGGGGCTGTCGGTCGCCGGTTATTTCTACTTGAAGGATGAGAATCGAACCTTCGGCGCGCTGGGCGCCTATTCGCGGACGCGCACCAACCTGGCGGGCGTGGGCGGAGTGGCGCGGGTCGACGTGGCGGCAGTGACGGCGGGCGTGCTGGACGCGCTGCGCGCCCGGCCCCAGTTGGGTCGATCGATCGTGGACGAGGATGACGATCCGGGCGCGGAGCGTGTGGCGGTGCTGGCGCACGAGTTCTGGACGCGGGAGTACGGGGCGGACCCGGAGGTGCTGGGGCGGACGATCGAGCTGGACGCGGTGGCGTACCGGGTGGTGGGGGTGATGGAGCCGGGCTTTCGGCTGCTCGATGATCCGTTCGACGCGTGGATCCCGCTGCAGCTCGATCGGGATGCGCGGCCGGTGAATGCGCACTGGCTGTCGGGGGTGGGCCGGCTGCGGGACGGCGTGTCGCTGGAGGAGGCGCAGGCCGATCTAGCGCGGCTCACGGGCCAGTTCAGCGAGGTTTTTCCGGGGGCGTACCAGGAGTCGTTCATGCGGGGTGCGGGCTTCACCACGAGGGTGACGCCGCTGCGGGCCCGGGTGGTGGGCGACATCGATCGGGTTCTGTGGATCCTGTTCGCCTCCGTCGGTCTGGTGCTGCTGATCGCCGGTGCGAACGTGACGAACCTGTTTCTCGTGCGGTCGGAGACGCGACGGCGCGAGCTGGCGTTGCGGTCGGCGCTGGGCGCCGAGCGGCTCCACATCGCCTGGCACTATTTCACCGAGAGCCTGGTCCTCTGTCTCGGGGCCGGCGTTCTGGCGTTCGGACTGGCCTACGGCGCGCTGGAGCTGCTACTGGCGCTGGCGCCGCCCGAGCTCCCCAGGCTGACCGAGATCGAACTCGACCCCCGGGCCATTCTATTCAGCGGCGGCGTGGCGTTGGGCGCGGCGGCTTTTCTGGCGCTGTTCCCCCTGGGGCGGCGGCTGGACTACGAGGCGCTGAGGGAAAGCGGTCGGGGGATGACGGCCTCGCGGCGCCGACACGCGATTCGGCACGGGATCGTCGTGGGGCAGATCGCGCTGGCGCTGGTCCTGCTGGTGGCCGCGGGATTGATGCTGAGGAGCTTTCAGCGCTTGAGGGAGGTGAATCCGGGTTTCGAGGCCGCGAACGTGTTGACGTTCGAGGTCGCGCTGCCCACCGCCCGATACGGAAGCTACGAGGAGGTCGTCGGCTTCTACCGGGCGCTGCTGGCCGGGATCGAGGGGTTGCCGGGCGTGCGTCAGGCGGGGGCCACCGAAGCGCTCCCGCTTCAGGATCGGCACGCCTGCGCCCTGGTGTTCGTCGAGGAGCGGCCGCCGGAGCCGGACAAGAAGTACCCGTGCATTCCGAAGGCGCTGGTGTCGCCGGGCTACTTCGGGGCGCTGGGGATCCCGCTGCTGACCGGGCGCGAGCTCGAGTGGGGCGACGTGGAGCGGCGGACCGGGGCCGTGGTAGTCACCCGGGCGCTGGCCGACCGGATGTGGCCCGGCGCCGATCCGCTGGGGAAGGGTATCCGACCCAACGGATGGGGCGAGCCGTTCTACCGGGTGGTGGGCGTGACCGATGACCTGCGCGCCGATGGATTCGACCGGCCGCCGATCGAGGCGGTCTATTTTCCGCCGCTGCCATTGGAGGGCGCGCCGCTGTGGTCGCCGCCGCGCCGGATGGCGGTGGCGGTGAAGACACAGACCGCCAACCCGACGTCGCTGACGCCAGCGATCCGCCGGGTCCTGGCGGAGCTGGATCCGGATGTGCCTCTGGCGAACCTGAAGACGATGGGGCGGGTGGTCAGCGACTCGCCGTCGATGCTGCGGACGTCATTCCTGATGTCGCTGCTGGGCATCGCCGGCGGCCTCGCTCTGACGCTGAGTGTGGTCGGTCTCTACGGCGTGGTGTCCTACGTCGTCCGTCAGCGCGAGGGCGAGATCGGGGTGCGGATGGCCCTGGGAGCGCGGGTGGAGCAGGTGGTGGGTATGATCCTGAAGGGCTCGCTGCGGTTGGCGCTGATCGGCGTGGCGCTGGGCGTCCTGGCGGCCCTCGCGTTGTCGCGTCTGTTAAGCTCACTCCTGTTCGATGTGAGCCCGACCGACCCGGTGACGCTGATCGGCGTGAGCCTGCTGCTGCTCGCGCTGAGCCTGGCGGCGAGCTACAAGCCGGCGTCGCGAGCGGCGCGGGTGGATCCGACGGAGACGCTGCGGGTCGAATAGCCCGGGGCTAGAGGATCGCCTTCAACAAGCTCGCTGTCGCCGCGTCAACGCGGCCGGGATCGAGGCTCAGATCGATCTCCTGAACCGGAGTCCACTTCTTGCCATCGAGGTTGACCCGGGCTCGGACCTTTACGTCGAGCTCCGATCGGCTCGCGGCGGCTTCTACGGACGAGTGCCAGACGATGCCGTCGATCGCCAGCACATCGCGTCGCTTCGCTTGGGCGATCCGCGCGGCGACGGCGGGAGCCAACTCCACCCAGTTCGGGATCTTCTTCTCCAACTGGGCGATGAAGCTGTTTATCTGATCGTAGACGAAGTTGCGCACGTAAGAGAGCCCCTTGCGTATCTCCCGGGCCGCTTCCTTACCGCCGAGTCTCCCGACGACGCTTCCGGTTAGTTGGTCGACGCAGTCCTCGATCGTCCGCTCGACTTTTCGGATGTCGCACTTCTCGAGGGTATCTTCGGCCGACTTGAGAATGTCTCGTATCGGCTTCTTCACGATGCCGGAAAGGTCCTTCGAGGTTCGGACCTGCTTGATACGTTCGGCCATCGCCTTGGGGATCTGGTTGAGCCGTTTGGCGTACTCGTCGGGGATCTCGCTCAGTTTCTTTTTCCTGGCCACGAAGTCGCGGGCCTGACGCAACAGGACATAGTTGGAGGCGGCGAATTGGAGAAGCTCGAAGGCGGCGTCGGCCAGGGCGTCGCAAATGCCCTTGTCGAGCTCGACCCTGAAGTCGAAGGGGCCCTGGTGGAACTTGCTGGTGGGGAGCGTCGCCTCGAGGCTGCAACCGTACTTGCCGAACAGGGTTCCATCCGCGATCGAGAGCGTGAGCCGGGAGTCGCCGCCCGGGTCGGTCATGGTGATGGCGCCCGCGCCGCGAGCGATGCCCGCACCGACGGTCGTGTCGCCCGAGAGCCGCAGGGAACGGAAGGCGAGGGCGTCGGCGCCGGGATCGTACATGAGCGACAAGGCCGGGCCCTCGAACCTCACGAAGTTGAACTCGAGCGTCTCGAGTCCCGCCCGCAGCTCCAGCCCGCTGTCGGCGCCGACCGCGGCCAGGGTGACACCCTGGGTCTGGCCAGCCGCGTACGTCCATTTGCCCTCAACGAGGAACCCGTGATGGCTGTCGATTCGTGCCTGCGCGTTCATCGAGAAGAACGCGCCGGCCCGCACCTGCACGTCCCCCGCCAGCACCAGCTCGCTCGGCGACAAGTGGCCGCGCAGCGTACCGTCGATCACCTGCAGTCGGCTGCGGACGCCGATGGCGAAATGGTCATTGTGGAGGCTGAAACTGCCGTCGAGGATGAGAAGGTCGGCGACGCGCAGTCCGGCGTGGCCGCCCAGATCGAGCGAGCCCTTCGAGACGAACGCGCTGCTCGACAGGGCGAGCTCGGCCGCGTTGCCCAGGTCGCCCTGGATCCCGTAGCCGGTTCCGACACCCTTCGAGCCCGACGCCGCCATGCCCAGCGAGACCTCCATCGATGCCCAGCCCTCGATCCCCCAGCCGCCCCAGAGGAGCATGATCAGACCGGACGCGTGAGGCTCTCCCTCGAGTGGCAGGGCGCGGATCAGGTTATCGCGCTGCCGCTTCGGCATCGCCTTCAGCTCGTCGAGCACCTGGTTGCGGACCTCGGCTCCTTTCTCGCACAGCTCCTGGAACTCGTCGAAGGTGGTAACGATCCACGATGCGCCGAGATCGAGGAACCCGAACAGCGTGGTTCCCTCCTTGCGCACGCGCTTCTCGATGGGGAAAGCGCGAATCAGGTCGAGGGGGTCCCAGCGCTTGATCCCGTTGAGCAGCGGCACGATCTGTTCGGCGAAGTCGATCTCCCAATCGTCGGTCCGCGAGCCCACCAGCTTACCGCCGACGTAGGACGGCAGCTGCAGGTAGTTGGGTCCGCTCCAGAAGCGGCCCAGGTCACCGTCGTTCAGGTCGCCGGGCTGGAGCTGTTTCTGCGGATCGCCGAGGAAGTCGACCAGCTTGCGCGCCGTGCCGACGATGCTCGCCGCGTCGATGGCGGGCAACGGGAATCCCCAATGCGTCTCGAGCTCCAACCCTTCGATCCCGGTGTACTCGAAGCCGATCTCGTCGAAGAAGATGGGGATCGGCACCGGAAAGGCGGTGGCACCCAGCATGGTGACGTTGTGGAGCCGAAAGCTCTGACGGAGCTTCCCGGTCTCCGGCATGAACGCTGGCCGGTGCTCACCGAGCACCAGGTCGAGGAGCATCTCGACCACCGGGAACACCTCGATGTCGGCGTCTACTTCCATCAGGAAGAGCGTGCCGGCGGCCAGTTCGCCGATCGAGAACCCGCGCAGCTCGATCCCGATCAGGTTGGGCCCGCTGGGCAGCAGCATCCGCAGCGGCGGCGTCTTCCANNNGCGTGGACCGCCTCGAGGAACGCGGACTGGCCATCGAAGGGTGTATCGGCGAGGGCCATGAGTCGGCCGAGCAGGTCGGACGGGAATCCGGCCTCGCGTAGCTTGACCAGCGACTGGGAGGTCAGCCGGTAGGCGGGCGGTTCGTCGCCGGTCGTGATGTGACCCCGGATCGCCCCCGTCGGTGTCACGGTGACGTCGAGGTGGAAGTCGTCAGGGACCTCGAAATGGAGGAAGCGCCGGAAACTCTCGGGAAGAAGCTGAAACTCCTTCTTGATCACCTGCGCGCCCTTCTTGATCTGAGGCGGCAGCTTGATCGCCAGGGTGCTCTCCACCATGTCGAGCAGCGGTCCCACATCTCTCAGGTTTCCCCGCTCATCGACCAGCTGGAGCTTGGAAAACGGCAGCTTGTGGGGCAGAAGCCCGGCCAGCTTCTCCAACCCGGTGGCCTTGAGCAACAGCTCGAACGGTGCCAGCGTCATCGCCTCGGTACCGACCAGCTGCCAACCGCCGGCGGCGTGGAAGCTGCCGCTGGGCTGCAGGCGCAGCGCGGGGAGGTCGAACGCGAGGCTGGTCTCACCGCCGAGCGGCACGTCGATGTGCGGCATCGGGAAGCGACCGTAGGCGGTCTTCTTCTTGGTCCGCTTCACCTGCACCGCGGGCGTTGGGGACGAGAGAGGAAAGTACTCTAGCCCGTTCAGCCCCACGTGCAGGGCGAAGGTCTGGACGCAGTCGGGGTCCCGAGGCGCCAGGGCACCGGCTACCTTCAGGATCCGCGCCGCGTATTCTTTCGCCGCCTCCGCGCCGACGGCGTCCTCGATCTGTGCACGGAACTCCGCCTCGCCGACGACACGGCTGCCGATCAGACCGCGGAGCCGGCGGCGAACCGCCGGCGGAATCGCTTCGGCATCCGGCCCTCCCCGGGCCAGCGTGAGCAAAGCGTTCTCGGTCATGGTGAAGACCTGGACGAGCTGATCGTAGGCATGCAGCGCCCGGTGAAGAGGCTTCCCGTCTTCTCCGATGCCGAACAGCGCATTTACCAGTGGCGGCAGAGCGAAATTGATGGTCGCGCCGAACGCGGCTCGATCCCCGAGCGTCACGAACCAGTCGCGGGCCTCGAGCCAGAGATGGCCGAGATCGATGGAATGGTCGAGGATCTTCACGGAGCCGAGCGGGACCTGGACCGGGTCCCAGAAGCGGTCGAGCTCGAGCGAAACCGACTTCGAGTCGACTCGAAGGGTCCAGCTACGCGCGCCGCTGGGGATGATGTCGGTCTCGGTGCCCGGGATCTTGCGATTCAAATAGTCGGGTAGTCCGTCGATGTCGACGGCGACCCGGAGCTCCAGCGTGAGCGGGACCGCCACGCGCACATGTTCGATGTCGGCGGTCAGGCTGGTCCGACCGCCGCCCGGCCGCGGGATCTCGATGGGGCGCAGCGCCACCGTATCGTCGGGCTCCAGCACCAGCTCGCCGCCGCCGTCGGCGACATCGATCCGAACGGTACCGGCGGCGGCCGCGCTCAGGATCTCCGGCATCGTCAGGGTGCCGTGACCCTGGAAGCCCCAGGCGTATTTGTCGTCCCGGCAGGCGACATCGATCGCGAGCGAATCGGCATCGAGGTGAGCATCACCGATCGTGACCAGACGACCGTCGCCGCTGTCCTTCTTGCCGTCGAAGTGGATATCGCGGGTCGCGTCGGGGCCCGGCGCGTCAGCGTAGCGGCCGGTGAAGGTCCAGGCATCGCCGAAGAGCTCGAGCTTTGCCCGGGCGTCGAGCGACCAGGCCTCGCCGGCGCGGGTGAAGGTGAGCGTGGCATCGTCGACGACGATCTGATCCTTTTGGATCTGCCAGGGTCCGGCGTGGACCACGATCGATCCGCCGAGCTGGTGCTCGTTGCCGGACTTCGTGCGCGTGAGATCGAACTGGCAATCGCGTACCCGCAGGCCGCCCTTCTGGCTGATCATGCTCCAGCCGCCCGGCGATTTGGCCGACAGGGTGTACTCGCCTCGTTCCGGGGTGAGATCGATGGCGACGTCCTCGACCTTGACCGACGGGATCTCTGCAGGGAGGGTGAGGGGGACCGGCAGGATGAGCCGGGCGAGGGCGCCGAGGTCGGCGCTGGCGCCTCTCGGCATCTCGATATGGAACTTCAGCGTCTCGCCGAAACTGCCGCTGAGCTTGAACGGTGTTTTACCGGCCAGAAGCGTGCCCGAGAACTTGCCGGACAGCCAATCACTATCGGGTCCGTAGCTCAGCTCGAGCTCCGGATCGCGCCACTTCAGCTCTTTCGATAGAATTCCCTCCAGCTTCCCCAGAACATCGCAGAGGGCCACCTCATCTTTGCCTCGTTGTTCGTCATCGAAGGCGGCGTCGATCTTGAATCCCGTACCGCTGCCGGTCTCGAAGATCTGCACGTTGACATCCAGGTGAGGCACGTCGAGGAACCCCGTGCCGCGCAGCTTCAACCCCAGTGGGTCCCGGGTCCGCTCGACCTTTTTTCGGGTGGGGATCTTCAGCGTTTTGACATCAAAGCAAGAAAGGCTGACCAGCTGGTCGAGCCCGATGGTCCCCAGAGTCTTGTCGTCGAGCAGCGCTATGCCTGAGGCATCGATCTCTTTGTTCAGGGCGGCGGCGATCTCTTGCATCGTCATGGCGGGATTCCTCTGTCGCGGCACTCGGTTGGCGGACGCATGCGATCCAAGCGGAGCGCGGAACGTATACAGCGCTGCCGCGGTGCACGGCGTTCGCGACGGGTTAATGCTTGGGGCTGGTGCTCGGATGACCGCGGAGGTTGGCCCCGGCTGGCAGGGGGAGTGGCTAGCCGGAGTACAGAGCGCACGAGGACGGCTCTTACTCTAAAGTGTGACGACCTCGCAGTGGGGCTGGGCTGCCGTGGCCTTCACCTGTCCCAAGTCCGACCATAATCGGCCGTGTGCGGGCGAAAAGCAAGAATTGATCGTCGTAAGCGCGGGGAACGGACGCGACCGGCAAACGCCGGCGTCGTCGCAGGCGTACTGGACCGGAACGCCCTTCCCGGCGGTGCAGGTCAGAAAGCGATCATGAGCCACCATGCCAGGGCTGTCGCGGCCACGGACAGCCCGGCCGTCTGCCAGCTGGCTTCGAGCGGTCGCCGCCCGGCCCGCGACTCGGGGGCGAACAGATGTCGCTCGATGTCGCTCCGATACAGATCCGAGATCTTCGGTGAGCTTCGTTTCATGTGATATGCAGAGTAGGTCGTCGCCACGGCGGGTGCGGCGCCGGCAGGCAAGGGTGCAGTCAGCGTGAGGGGGGAGGTCTCGCGCCGACCCTCGAGCGATGCAGACAGCGGGCCAGAAGGGCCACCGGGAAGCAGGCGTTGCGAGATCAGGACTTGGGTTGTCGGGCTTCGTGTGCTGCGCGAGGTGCGGTTGCGGCGATGCTACAGAGCCGCGGCCGCACTGTCGCGCGGCCTCACCTCGGACCTGGTGACATGAGTGTCATTCGTGACGAAGTGCCTCCATGGGATCGATGCCGGCGGCGCGTCGAGCCGGGATGAACGTGGCCAGGGCCGCCACGACGATCAGGACGACCACGAACAGCGTCAGGGTCAGGGGGTCCCTAGCGTTCACACCGAGCAGGAAGCTCTCGATGGTGGTCGAGAGGGCGAGGGCGACGGTCAGGCCGATGGCGAGGCCGATAGCCACGGGCGGGAGCATCCCCCTCATCACCTGCAGCAGCACGTGCTGGTGGCGGGCGCCCAGGGCCATGCGGATGCCGATGGCCCGGGTCTGCTGGGCGACGGTGTAGGACACGACACCGTATACGCCGGTGGCGGCGAGGATCAGGGCGAGCACGCCGAACAGCGACAGCAGGGCAGCCCCCATGCGCTGCGGCATCAGGACCCGGAGGAGCTCTTCCTTCATGGTGCCGATGCTGGTCAACGAGAGTCGCGGGTCGAGGGTCGCGAACTGGCTCCTGAGGGCCGGCAGCAGCGCCGCGGCATCGCCATCGCTACGGGCAACGAGGGTGATGAAGCTGCTGGCAATCGTCCCCGGACTCTGATCGATAGGTATGAACATGAACGGGGTCGGGTCCTCGGTCAGTCGCACCCACTTCGGGTTCTCGACGACCCCCAAGACCTCGAACGTCATGTTCGCCAGGCTCACGCGACCGCCGACGGCGTCGCCGTCCGGCCACCGGCGTTCGGCCATCTCCCGGTTGACCACGGTAACCGGCCGGCCACGGTCCTCGGGCGAGAAAGTCCGACCTTCGATGAGCGAGATTCCCAGCGTGCGGAAGTAATCTTGGGCCACCATGACAAAATCGATGCGCAGCTCTTCGTCGGGTGCCGGCTCGTAACCCTCGACCTGGACAAACGTGCCGCGGAAGCCGCCGCTCTGAAACGGCACGAGGGTCGCGATGCTGGCGGATTCGACTTCCGGCAGGCCACGCACCCGGGTCAGCAAGTCTTCGGCGAACGTCACACCCTGCTCCTCGCCGTAGCGCAGCAGCGCCAGGTTGAAGCGGGCCCGGGCGACGTTCTCGGCGCGGAATCCGGGATCCCGACTCAACCCGCTGGCCAGCGTGCGCAGGAAGATCCCGGCGCCTGCCAACAGCACCAGGCAAAGCGCCAGCTGGAGGCCGACCAGCGTCTTGCGCAGCCGCTGGCTTCCGCCGCTCGGGCTCTTCACGTCGCCCTTGAGGGCGGTGACCAACTCCGGCCGTGTCGCCTGCAGGGCGGGTAGCAGCCCGAAAGCCAGGGCGGTGGCCAGGGAGACCAGTCCGGCGATGGCGAGGGTTCGCATATCGAGGCCGATCCCGAGAGCGCCGATCGCTACCCCGCCCGGCAGCTGGAAACCGGAGAGCGCGTCCACCAGCCACAGTGCGATGACGATCCCGGCGGCACCGCCCAGCGCGGCCAGCAGCAGACTCTCGGTGAGCAGCTGCCGGATCAGCTGCCAGCGGCCGGCACCCACCGCCAGGCGCGTGGCGATCTCGCGCTGCCTCCCGGTGGCACGGGCCAGCAGGAGGTTTGCCAGGTTGGCGCAGGCGAGGAGCAGGGTCAGGGCGACCACGCCGCTCAGCAGCCAGACGAAGCGAACGATATCGGCCCGATTCTGGCTACGCCGGGGAAGGACGTAGCCGGAGAGCGGCTCGACGGTGACCGAACGGGGACCGCGGGCATCGGGGTCCTCCTCCCGCAGCTCGTTGGAGATCGCCAGCAGGTCGGCTCGCACCTGGTCCACCGTGACGTCCGGCGCCAGGCGGCCGACCAGTGCGCTGATCCAGCGGGATCCGCGGCTCTCGAATATGTCGGCCCTCGCCACGGCGCCCGCGGCGTCGCCCAACGAGGTACCGGCAAACATCGGGATCCACAGGTCGGGGGCATTGGCCAGGTCGAGGCCGCGGAAGCCGGCGGAGGTTACACCGATTACCTGGAAGGGGACGTCGTTGAGACGGATCGTTCGACCCACGATCTCCGGGTCACCCCCGAACTGGCTTTGCCAGAGGTCGTGGCTCAGCACCACCACCTGGTTCGGTGCGCCACGCTGATTGTCCTGCGGCTGGATCGTCCGACCGACGACCGGCGCCACACCGAGCAGCGAGAAGTAGTTCCCGGTCACCACCTGGCCCGTGGCCAATCGGCCGGCCCGGCCGCCGCCGATGTTCACGGGAATCCAGCTGTAAGCGGCGAGGTCGTCGAGTGTCCGCGACCTCGATCGGTAGTCCAGGTAGTCCGGCCACGACGACGAGCAGCGCGGCATGCCGCGGCGGCAGGTCGTGAACACCATCGCCAGCCGATCCGTATCCGCTATACGTGGTCCCTCGACCAGCACGGCGTCCGCCAGACTGAAGATGGCCGTGTTCGCCCCGATCCCCAACGCCAGCGTGATGGCCGCGATGGCGGTGAATCCGGGATGTCTCAAAAGCGTGCGGATGGCGTATCGCAGATCGTGCATGGTCGAGGCCTTTCGTTGCTTCTGCAGCTTCCGGCCGGGCCGGCCGGCGGTCCGGCACGGTTGTCGCCAGATAAGAGAAGGGCAGGAGACATGCCAGCATGGGCCGGGGCATGTAAGTGTCTGATTTTTCTGAAGATACGGGTCGTGCCCTCCGCGCGTGCCGCCATCCGTCTGACCGTGGGCGGGAACGACGTTCCCGGAATCGAACAGTCTCTCGGCCGACCGGCGGACCGATCGCGGCCGTCCTGCCGGCGATCGGCGCCGGGCTGAAACGGATCGGGCTTGCCGTGCCGTAGTGTGGCGGAGTCGAGCCCTGTCCACCACGAGACGATCGAAGATCATGACGAAGATCAACTTCCTGTACACCGAGATCGGGCGTGGTCATCCCCATTATCTGGACGGGGTTCGCGAGCGTCTCCCGCCGGAGCTGATCGGCAGGGTGGCCGACGTCTTCCAGGTCAGCTCGGGGCTGAGCCGGGTAGCCTGGAAGGCGGCGGAAGCCGCTTATCGTCTGGGAGGTCGTGGGGGGCTGATCGGAGCCGTCTACAACCGGCTGCGCCTCTCGAACGAGCCGAAGCGCGGCGGACCGATCCGCTATCTGCTGGGGCGCTCGTTGCGACGTGCTTACCAGCGCGACGGGACGCCGCTGATGGTCGGCCACCCGATGGTGGCCGCGCTGCT
>JABAHS010097304.1_pt2 | contig 16450 bp, 16 predicted proteins | sample 7062111 | NCBI WGS metagenome assembly JABAHS01 (sample SAMN14534600, study PRJNA622989) | marine sediment metagenome | biome: marine biome [ENVO:00000428]; feature: marine pelagic biome [ENVO:01000023]; material: deep marine sediment [ENVO:00002113]; isolation source: pool of 4 deep marine... | reverse complement strand
TCGCCTCGGAGGCGCGCAAGCCGCGCGAGATCGCCCTCGAGCTGTCACAAGCCTGCGCCGAATGGCGCGCGCGCACGAGCGCACCGGGACCCGAGCTGGAGGCCGCCAAGATCCGAACGGCCAGCGCCTTCCACGCCATCGAGCCCGCGTTCCCGGTGCTGTGCCGAGCGCTCGAGGCGTGCAAGCATCTCGACGACCGCGTGCGCGACCTGGAGGCCCGTCTCGCCGTGCGCAACGCCGATATCGGCCCTGTGCTCGAGTCCACGTTGGGAGTGACGAAAGACGGGCGGCCCCCGAGCTCGCAGACTCCCGGCCGCCGGGTCGAGCGCGCGCGCGCCGAGTTGCTGCGCATCGAGTCGGAGAGCGGCACCACTCTCGCCACGTTGCGCGAGAGCTCCCGCGCCGCAGCCCAGGCGGCCGCCCGTTATCGTCGTGCACGGCAGCGCATGGTGGAGGCCAATCTGCGTCTCGCGTACTACACGGCGCGCAAGTTCGTCAATTACGGGGTATCGCTCGACGATCTCGTGCAGGCCGCCAATCTCGGCCTCATCCGGGCCGCCGACAAGTTCGACTACCGCCTCGGTTACAAGTTTTCCACCTACGCGAGCCAGTGGATCTGGCAGTCGGTGACCCGGGTGCTGGCTGACGAGAGCCGCACCATTCGCGTCGCCGCACACATGCACGACACCATTCTGCGCCTCAACAAGATGGACCGGCAGCTACAGCAGAAGCTCGGGCGTTCGCCGACTCTCCAGGAACTGGCCGAGGCGAGCGGGCTGCCCCTGCGCAAGGTCCGCAAAGCGCTGCAGTCGGCGCAGCACACCCTGTCACTGGACGCACCCGTCGCGGAAACGGAGGACACCACGCTCCGGCACTGGGTGGAAGACGAAGCGCAGCCAGACCCGAGCGAGACCGCGCACGACGCCCAGGTCGAGCGGGCGGTCGCCGAGCTGCTCTCCTCGCTCCCCGAGCGGGAGGCCCTCATCCTGCGTTTGCGCCATGGCATCGGCGTGGCCGAGCCGATGACCCTCGAACAGATTGGCGGTGTCCTCGGAATCACGCGCGAGCGTACCCGACAGCTCGAGGCGCGAGCCATGACTCGCCTCCGCCGACGGGCGAGCCCCCACCTCTTGCGGGCTCTCTCGAAATGACACGAGGTGAATCGGCGAAGCACAGCGCCGTCTGCGCTCCTTATTTACCATCAGGGCATGAATCATTTGCGTCGTTATCTCGGCATCGTGGACGATCCCGACGCCTTCCTCGAGACGTCGTCGCGGCCTCTGCCCAAGGCGGTATGGGTCAATACGCTCCGAACGACGCGGGAGCAGGTGGGATGCCTTGCGCGCCGAATCCGGTGTCACCGAGTGGAATGGTGCGCGCTTTCGCCACGACGTCGTGAATGCGGCGCGGGTGTGGCCTCATCAAGCGCTCGGGTTGGAACAAGATCCTGGGGTGGTGCGGTGTCTCCTCAGCACGCGCCATGGGGTGTCCGAGTCATGCCACCGTGCCAGGCGCGGCGCCGTCCCTGGCACCTCGCCCGAATAAACTACAACGAGTGTCTAGATTTCGTCAATATGATTTTTTTGACAGAAACAAGTCATAGACCGTACGGTTCCACGAAACGCAGTTGACGGAGTTGAGCGCTCGACAACCACTCGAAAAGCGCCGAGCACTTTTTGCCCCAGGAGCCGCGACCTTGAGTACCCACGTCCGAAACCTCGTGCTGGTCCTGGGTGATCAGCTCAACCGTAATTCTGCGGCCTTCGACGACTTCGACCCGGCCCGCGACGTGGTGTGGACGGCCGAGGAGGAGGAGGCCCACCACGTCTGGGCCCACAGGCGGCGCATCGCCCTCCTCTTTGCCGTCTGCGGCGCGTAAGGGTGTCCCGCGGGCAGCTCATGGCGACGATTCAAATTCAAACCGAGCGCATCCGGGCGCTCAACGACGCACCCACTCGCAAGGGCGACTACGTCCTGTACTGGATGCAGCAGTCGCAGCGCGCAGAATGCAACCATGCATTGGAATACGCGGTGCGCCGGGCCAACGAGAGGGGCGTCACGCTTCTGGTGGTCTTCGGGCTCGTGGACGACTATCCCGAGGCCAATCTCAGGCATTACCGATTTCTGCTCGAGGGCCTGCGCGACGTGCAGAGCGCGCTGGCCCGCCGCGGCATCAAGATGATCGTGGAGCGCGGGGAGCCGCCCGAGGTTGCGCTTCGTCATGCGCGGTCGGCCGCGCTGGTGGTGTGCGACCGCGGCTACCTTCGCCATCAGAAGGCGTGGCGCAATCGAGTGGCGCACGAAGCGGGGCGTTCGGTGGTGCAGGTGGAATCCGACGTCGTGGTACCGGTGGACACCGTCACGAACAAAGCGGAATACGCCGCGCGGACCATTCGGCCTAAGATTCACCGCCACCTCCAGCGCTTCCTGGTGGCTTTGAAGACCACGCCCCTTGGACGCGATTCACTCGGTCTGAGGGTGCCCGGGCTGGACCTCGGGGACCTCGACGGTGTGCTCGCCCGCCTCACGGTCGATGGCAGCGTGACTCCGGTCAGCGCCCACTTTCGCGGGGGGACGACGGAGGCGAAGCGCCTCCTACGCCAATTCCTCGCGCAACGCTTTTCCCGCTATGGCATAAATCGCAATCGCCCGGAGAACGACGACGTCTCCCACATGAGCATGTACCTTCACTTCGGGCAGATCTCGCCGCTCACCATCGCGCTCGAGGTCCAGACCGCCGCTCGCGGCTCACGCACGGACCGGGAGAGCTATCTGGAGGAGCTGATCGTGCGCCGCGAGCTGGCCGCCAACTTCACCAACTTCACGCGCGACTACGATCGCTTCAGCTCCCTGCCCCAATGGGCGCGCCGCACTTTGGCCGAGCACCAAAGCGATCCGCGCGAGCACCGCTATACCCGGCGCGAGCTGGAAGCAGCGGCGACGCACGACCCCTACTGGAACGCGGCGATGCGCGAGATGAAGCACACCGGCTTCATGCACAACTACATGCGCATGTACTGGGGCAAGAAGATTCTGGAGTGGATGGACAGCCCCAAGCGTGCCTACGAGACGGCGCTCGCGCTCAACAACAAGTACTTTCTGGACGGACGCGATCCCGCGTCCTACGCCAACGTCGGCTGGATCTTCGGCTTGCACGACCGCCCCTGGTTCGAACGGCCCATCTACGGCAAGGTGCGCTACATGTCGGGGTCGGGCCTCGAGCGCAAGTGCGACATCGACGGATATGTACGCAAGGTCGAAGCCCTGACGCGGACCGATGCCGAAGGCACGCCCAAGCGCTGACGGAAGGACTCCACGCGGGTATTCGGGGGCCGGGGGCAGCGGTTCTTCACGGATTCCCGGGAGACAGGTGGTCTCCCGGGAATCCGCGAAGAACCGAATAGAGAGGTACTCCCGGGACGATGGCGGACTACACCCGGTATCCTTCTGCGCTGCGATGGGAACGGAGCGCGCCGGCCCTGGCCCGGGAGGAGCCGGCGCAGCGACTCGGTTATCCTATGCGGGGTCGATCTGCGGCCCGTTTGGGAAGGAGGTGTCCTGATGGGTTGTTGCCATCACTACCAGTTCCTCGAGGGCCATGAAACCGTCTTCGCCGTGGAAGCGCCGGCGATACGCTTCGGGCCCGGCGTGTACGCGGAGGTCGGTGACGACGCGCGCCGGCTCGGCATCAAGCGTGCGGCCGTCTTCACCGACCCCTGGGTCGCCCAGCTCGAAGCCCTGGCGAGCGTGACCTGGGCACTCGGCGAAGCCGGCGTGGACGTGGTCGTCTACGGCGACGTACACGTCGAGCCCACGGATCGCTCGTTCCTCGCGGCAGCCGAGTTCGCCCGTGAGGGCGGATTCGACGGATTCGTCTCCGTGGGGGGCGGCTCGGTCATCGATACCTGCAAGGCCGCCAACCTCTACGCCACGTACCCGGCCGAGCTCATGGCCTACGTGAACGCACCTTTGGGCGAAGGGAAGCCCGTGCCCGGGCCGCTCAAGCCCCACATTGCATGCCCGACCACCTGCGGCACCGGCAGCGAATGCACCGGCATCGCCGTGTTCGATATCCTCTCGCGGCGCGTGAAGACCGGGATCGTCTCGCGGGCGCTGCGTCCCACCGTGGCGCTGGTCGACCCGCGGGTGACGTATACGCTGCCGCCGAATGTCGTGGCGGCGAGCGGGTTCGACGTGCTGAGCCACGCCCTCGAGGCCTACACCGCCGTCCCGTTCACGCAGCGCCCCGCCCCGGAGCGACCGGAGCTTCGCCCCATGAGCCAGGGCGCCAACCCCCACAGCGACATCGGCTGCCTGGAGGCGCTGCGCTTGTGCGGGCGTTACCTCGTGCGCGCCGTCCGCGACGAGCGCGATCGCGAAGCACGCGAGCAGATGATGCTGGCCGCCACGCTCGCCGGCGTCGCCTTCGGAAACGCCGGCGTGCACGTGCCGCACGGGATGTCGTACTCCGTGGCCGGGCTGATCCGTGATTTCCGCCCCGACGGCTACCCCGATGACGAGCCCATCTGTCCCCACGGCATGTCGGTCATCGTGGACGCACCCTCGGTGTTTCGCTTCACGGCCCCGGCACAGCCGCAACGCCACCTGCGGGCGGCGGAGTATCTCGGGGCCGACACGCGCGACGCGGCGGACCAGGACGCAGGCGAAGTGCTGGCGAAGCGGATCGTCGCAATGATGCAGGCGACGCACATGCCCAACGGCATCTCGGGGGTCGGGTATGGAGACGACGACATCCCGGCGCTGGCCGAGGGGGCTTTCGCCCAGCAGCGCCTGCTCAAGAACGCCCCGCTCGCGGTCAGCAAGGAGGATCTGGCGAGCCTCTACCGCAGCGCCCTCCGCTACTGGTAAGCGCATCCGGTCGTGGCTCCGCGTGCAATATCGGGAAGGGACAGGTCTCCGGGGTGCCGCACGGTCGCAAGCCACCGCACGGCGGGGCCGACGACTCCGGCATCCACGCCATAGCCCGCAACCAGCGCCCCCTCGAAACCGAAAAGGCCGGTCGGGCAGGGCCCGGCCCCGCTTGCGCTCGAGGTTGCAGGGCGGACTCGCGGCTTGCGACGAAGCGGCGCGCGCCCCGGAGCCCTTACATCCCAGGCCCGCGATCACCCGATATTGCGCGAGTAAGCTTATATAATGGCGGCAAGAAGGCCGGCCGGGCTCAACAGTGGATCGCCGCAGCCGCGAATCGCCTCGCGGTGCCGCATCTCCCAGCCCTGTGAAGCCCGCACGGAATCGGCATTCAGGAGGACCTCCAATGAACCTGCACGATGCCTCTCTGTTTCATCAGCAATGCTACGTGGACGGCGCCTGGGTGGACGCGGACGACGCCGGAACCATCGATGTGACCGACCCCGCTGACGGCGAAGTCATCGGCACGGTGCCGTCCCTGGGAGCAGCGGAGACGCGCCGCGCCGTGGAGGCCGCCGAGGGCGCGTGGCCCGAGTGGCGCGCGCGCACCGGCAAGGAGCGCGCCAACGTGCTGCGCAAGTGGTTCAACCTGATGATGGAGCACCAGGAGGACCTGGCCACCATCATGACCACCGAACAGGGCAAGCCCCTCGCGGAATCGCGGGGCGAGATCGCTTACGCCGCCTCGTTCATCGAGTGGTTCGCGGAGGAGGCCAAACGGACCTACGGCGACACCGTGCCCGACGTGCTTCCCGGCAAGCGCATCGTGATCATCAAGCAGCCGGTGGGCGTCGTGGCCGCCATCACGCCGTGGAACTTTCCCGCCGCCATGATCACCCGCAAGTGCGCGCCGGCGCTCGCCGCCGGCTGCCCGGTGGTGATCAAGCCGGCCAGCCAGACGCCCTACTCGGCGCTGGCGCTCGCCGAGCTCGCCGAGCGCGCCGGCATCCCCAAAGGCGTGCTCAACGTGCTTACCGGCCGCGCTAGCGAGATCGGCGCAGAGCTCACGGCCAATCCCATCGTGCGCAAGCTCTCCTTCACCGGCTCCACGGAGACGGGCAAGCTGCTGATGAAGCAGTGCGCGGACACCGTCAAGAAGCTTTCCCTCGAGCTCGGCGGCAACGCCCCGTTCATCGTGTTCGACGACGCCGATCTGGACGCCGCGGTGGCCGGAGCCATCGCGTCGAAGTACCGCAACACGGGCCAGACCTGCGTGTGCGCCAACCGCATCCTGGTGCAGGACGGCGTCTACGACGCCTTCGCCGAGAAGCTGGCCGAGGCCGTGCGCAAGCTCAAAGTCGGCCCCGGCCTGGAGGAGGGGGTGCAGCAAGGCCCGCTCATCGATATCCGGGCCGTGGAGAAGGTCGAGTACCACATCCGGGACGCCCACGAGAAGGGCGCACAGGTGGTGGCGGGCGGCTCCCGTCATGCGCTGGGGGGCACGTTCTTCGAGCCCACGGTGCTCGCCAACGTGACCGAGGCCATGGCGATCACGGAGGAAGAGACTTTCGGCCCGGTGGCACCGCTCTATCGCTTTCACGAGGAGGATGAGGCGGTCCGCATGGCCAACAACACCCGTTTCGGGCTCGCCTCCTACTTCTACAGCCGTGACATCGGCCGCATCTGGCGCGTGGCCGAGGCGCTCGAGTACGGCATCGTCGGCATCAACGAGGGCATCATCTCCAACGAGGTGGCGCCCTTCGGCGGCGTGAAGGAGTCCGGTATCGGGCGCGAGGGCTCCAAATACGGCATTGACGAGTTCGTGGAGATCAAGTACCTGCGCCTGGGAGGCCTCGACGCCTGAGGCGCCGTCCACGGGCGGGCGGCGCCCGCGAGGCGACCAGATCCACGTCGGTCCCCGGCTCGCGTGATTCGAGCGGCGGCGCATGGTGCCCAATGCCAAGCACAGGGGCGCAAATCACGTCCGCATCCACGTGTCCTTGATCCAGATCAACTCTTCGGCTGACGCGTTTCCGCTAGGCTCGTTCCGAGCAGATGCATACGGACACCTTCCGGGAATCCGCATGAGCCACATCATTCAGCAGCTACAACGCGACCACCGCAATGCGGCGCGTCTACTGGACATTCTCGACGAGTACCTTCTCGCGCTGCCGGAGCAAAGCTCGCTCGATCATATCCGCATGCTGGACGTCATGCGTTACATGACCGACTATCCGGACCTCTTTCATCATCCTCGCGAGGACCTCGTGCTGCAGCGGCTCGTAAAACGCGATCCGACCGCCCGTGAAGCCGCCCACGAGATCCTCGAGGAGCATCAGGTGATCGCCGAGAAAGGTAAGCGCTTCTGGCAACGTTTGCGCGCTGTCGTAAACATCCCGGAGCTGTCGACGGAAGCCGTGGCATCGCACGGTCGCGACTACGTCACGGCCATGCGGCGTCACATGCAGAAGGAAGAGTCTTCGATCTTTCCGCAGGCAAAAGCGACGCTGACGGCGGCCGATTGGGCTGAGATCGAGCACGCCATGGAGGCCCGACGAGACCCCCTGTTCGGGGAAGAGGTGGAGGCCGAGTACGAGGCCCTCTACCACTACATCAACGCCCTGAGCGAGGGCTCCTTGGAGCGCTGACGGAAAAAGAAAGGGGGCGGGAATGACCTGGGGTCAGGTCTTGCAATGCAAGACCTGACCCCCGTTAAGCTGGTGGGAAATGCGGGCTAACCCAGCAGCCAGCGGCGTACCGTCTCTATCTGCGCGCGGTCCATCAGCATCGGCGCATGCCCCACGCCTTCCCACTCCACCAGGTCGGTGGCCGGGCCGCGGCGGCACATCTCCGCTGCGGTCTCGGAGAGGAGCAGGTCCGAGTCGCGGCCGCGCAGCACCAGCACCGGGCAGCGCACCGCGTCCCACACGCCCCACAGGTCCATGTCCTGCAACTCTGCGGACTCGAGCGGCGCCGCGATCCCCGGGTCGTACGCCAATCCGTACCCACCGTCCGCCAGCTCGCGTGCGCTGCAGCGTGCCAGGTGCGCCCAGTGCTCGTCGCCGAGAGGTCCGAAGGGCGCGTGAATGCGCCGCAGGTAAGCCTCCAGCTCGGGTAGCGTGTCGAAGCGCGGATCGGCGCCCACGTAGCTCACGATGCGCTCCAGGGCCGCTTTGGGCACGAAGGGTCCGACGTCGTTGACCACCAGGCGCCGGATGGGCGTGCCGGGCTGGGCGGCGAGCATCATGCCGATGAGCCCTCCCATGGAGGTCCCGACCCAATCCACCGCATCAGCGCCGAGCCGTGCCAGCAGCGCCGCCATGTCGGCACAGTAGGTGGGATAGGCGTAGTCCTCCTTCACCGAAAGCCAGTCGCTCTCCCCGCGCCCGACCACGTCGGGACATACGACGCGCCGATCACCCTCCAGCCCTGCTGCCAGGTGGTCGAAATCCCGGCCGTTGCGCGTCAGTCCGTGCGCACACACGACGAGGCGTTCGTTGTCGGGATCGCCCCATTCGGTGTAGACGACCCGGTGAAATCCGTGCGGTCCCAGGGTCAGGTAGCTCTGCTTGCGCAACCTCATCCTCCTCAGCAGGGATGCACCCCGGGGCCCGGAGGTCCCTCGGAACCCGCTTCCCACTCCGAGTATCTCGCGAAGCGGGTGAAACGAACAAGCCGGCCGGCTGCCCGCTTTGGGGGGGCCCGCCAGCCCTGTAGTACAATGCGCTGGGGGAGTCGGCTCTCCGCGCCGGGAGCGGCGCAGAGAGCGCCATGGCTCCCGAGAATGCGAATCTAAACAAGGAGAGGAGGGAGAAACCGCCATGAATCTACGCAGATTCCACTCCAAGGCCGTATCCGCGGCCAGCTTCGGCGTCGCCCTCGTCGCGATGTTCCTGACGCTGGCTCCGGTATCGGCGCAGGCGGAGGTCAAAATAGGCGCTCTGATGCCCATGACCGGCGACCTGCAGGCCTACGGGCCGGCCTCGTTGAACGGCATCAAGCTCGCGGTGGAGGAGATCAACGCCGCCGGCGGTGTACTCGGGCAGAACGTATCCGTCTCGGTCGGCGATACGCAGACCCAGCCACAAGCGAGCATCGACGCTGCGGAGAAGCTGGTGTCGGTCGAAGGCGTGGCGGGTATCATCGGAGCCATGTCCAGCGGCGACACCATTCCCGTGGGCAAGAGCGTGGCGGCACGTCTGAGAGTGCCGATGATCTCCAACGCGTCCACGTCGCCGACCCTCACCGGTCTGGACGACAACGACTTTCTGTTCCGTACGGTGCCGTCGGATGCCTTTCAGGGCGTGGCGCTGGCCGAGGTGACACGCAAGCATGAGTACAGGAAGCTCGCTGTCATCTACGTCAACAACGACTACGGTGAAGGCCTGGCCCGCAGCTTCGCGGATGCGTTCGCGAAGGCGGACGGTGAGGTCACCGGATCGTTGCCCTACGAGATGGGCAAGGCGTCCTACCGCGGTGAGCTCTCGCAGCTCTCCAAAGGCGCAGATGGGTTGGTGCTCATCGGCTACCCCGAGAACGGCGTCACCATCCTGCGTCAGGGGCTCGAAGGGGGCTACTTCGACGATTTCGTGTTCACGGACGGTATGAAGGCGCCCGAGGTGATCGACGCCATCGGTCAAAAGTACCTCAACGGCTCCGTCGGGACGGTGCCGCAGGCCCGCACCGACACCGGCACCTACAAGCGCTTCGAGTCCGCCTACCGCCAACGCTTCGGAGAGCTGCCGCCCAAGCCGTTCATCGACACCGCCTACGACGCGACCATGGTGCTGGCACTGGCCATCGAGAAGGCGGGCAAGACGACCGGCACGGCGGTGCGCAATGCCCTGCGCGACGTGGCGAACCCGCCGGGTGAGACGCTCGGCCCGGGCGACTTCGCTGAGGCCAAGCGCCTCATCGCCAACGGCGTGGAAGTCGACTACGTGGGAGCCTCCGGCTCCATCAACTTCGACGACGCCGGTGACGTGAGCGGCACCTTCGCCGAATGGGCGATCCTGGACGGTGAGATCAAAACCGTGCGCATCTTCGAGCCGAAGATGTGACGGGCTTCCGCAATTTCGCCTGAGGAAAGACCCGCGGCACGGGCCGCGGGTCTTTTTTGGGTTCTTCGCCGATTTCCGGGAAAACACGCCAACCAGCGCTCTCCGAGATGGGTCCCGGGGTACGTGCCGCGCAGTCGCAAGCCCCGCAGGGCGCGGGCCGAGAGTCGGCCCGAGGGCCATGGGAGCCGACGCACGTTCAGCCGAAGTACAGCGAAGATCGAGCGGGCACAGCGCGGCCGCGCATGCCTTCGAGGTTGCCGGATTGTTTCGGGGCTTGCGACGGAGAGGTGCGTGCCCCGGGACCCGGCGTCCCCTCCGCGAAACCATCCAGCTCCCGGAAATCCGCGAAGAACCTTTTCTTTTGCAGGAAGGAGGAGAGAGCTCATGGCACATCCCGTCATCTACGGTCCCGCGTTCAGCACGTACGTGCGCAGCGTGCGTCTCGCGCTGGAGGAGAAGGGCGCGCCCTACGACCTGGTCGAGATCGACATCCTGCAGGGCGAGAAGAACGAACGACACCCCTTCGGCAAGGTGCCCGCGTTCGAGCACGACGGCTTTCAGCTCTACGAGACCTGCGCCATCGAGCGCTACGTGGACGAGGCCTTCGACGGCCCCCGGCTCCAGTCCGCGGATGTCCGCCAGCGCGCGCGCATGACGCAGGTCGTCTCCGTCATCGACTCGTACACCTACGCACCCCTGGTGGGTCAGCTCGTGATCCAGCGTCTGATCGTGCCGATGCGCGGCGGTACCCCCGACGAGGCGGCCATCGAGGCGGCGCTGCCCCAGGTGCGCCGGAGCATCGAGGCTCTCGAGGATCTGCTCGGCGGGCAGCAGTGGTTTGGCGGCGACGCGCCGAGCCTGGCCGATCTGCACGTCGCCCCGGTGTTCTGGTACTTCGTGCAGACCCCGGAGAGCAAGGCGATCCTCGAGTCCACGCCGAACCTGCGGCGGTGGTGGGACGCGATGAGCGCACGCGAGAGCATGCGCAGGACCGAGCCGCAGCTTGGCTGAAGTGCACGATCGCGCGTTCGTGATTTGGATCAAAGCCGTCTACAGGCACATGCCTTACAAAAGCGTGCATGACGCACAACCCCAGGCGGGAGGAATGAGGTGAAAGTCATGACGCGGTTTCGTTCCGTGATTGCAGTGTGTCTCGGACTCGCCCTCGGCGCCGTCGCGAATACGACCGCGGCGCACGGGAGCGGCTCCGGGCCTGGTTATGGTGGTTACGGTTACGGCTATGGGCCTCACATGGGTCCTGGCTATGGCCCGGGCCTGACGGGTCCGAGGTACGGTCCCGGGCCGCACTACTACGGTCCCGGCATGATGGGCCCCGGGTATGGTCGTCCCCACGGAGCTGGACCCATGGGACCGGGCTACGGTCAGCACGGCTACGGGCCCGGGATGATGGGCCCCGGCTACGGCCAGGGCGGCTACGGGCCGGGTATGATGGGTCCTTACGGGGAGGGGATGTACGGTTCCCGCCCGCGTCCGGTGCCCGACCGGAACCTGTCCGCCGACGACGTACGTGCGCAGCTCGAGCATTGGCTGCAGATGCACGGCCTGAGCGGACTCCAGGTGGGCAACGTTTCGGAGCAGGACGACGACACCATCGCGGCCGAGGTCACCGACCGCGACGGCAAGGTGGTGCAACGCTACGAATTCAACCGGCACACCGGCGCCATGCGCCCGAGCAGCTGAGCGCCTCGGTGCTCGAGAGCATGATCAAGACCAGTGGGCACCTGGTCGCCGCGGCGCTGAGCGGCGCCGCGGCGCTGCCACTTCACGCCCAGCCCTACGGCGACCACCCCCATTTCTGGGGGGGCTGGGGCGGCTGGGGCATGATGCTCGGGCCTCTCATGATGATCGTGTTCCTCGCCGTCGCGGTGGGCGCGGTCGTTCTGCTGGTGCGATGGCTCGGCGGCGCTTCGGGTCCGCCGCGAACCCCACGAGCGGAGGGCGAGAAGACGCCCATCGAGATTCTCGAGGAGCGCTTCGCGCGCGGAGAGATCGACGAGCAGGAGTTCCGTCAGCGCAAGCGCACGCTTTCGGAATCCTGAGGGGAGTCAGCCTCCCGGGCGCCGCCGGAATGTGAACGACGTCGAGCGCAGGCTCGAGCTGGTCCATCGCTTCTTCTCGGGCACGGGCTCGACCTACGACTCGATGGTGAACGCCGCCACCTTCGGCATCGACCGACGGTGGAAGCGGCGCATCGTCGACGCCATCCCCGCAGACGCCCGGCGCATCCTCGATCTCGCGTGCGGCACCGGCATCCTCACCTTCCGCATCGCGCGACGCTTTCCGCGCGCGCAGGTCGTCGGCGTCGAGCTGCGCGAAGAGTACCTCGAGATCGCGCGTCGCAAGGGCCGCCGGCTCGGCGCGAGCAACGTGCAGTTCTTTCAGGGCCGCGCCGAGGAGTATCTGTCGCCGGAGCCATTCGACGCGGTGGTCTCCTCGTACCTCGCCAAGTACGCGGAGCTCGACCTGCTCACACGCAATACCCGCGCAATGCTCGCCGACGGCGGTCTCGTGCTGATGCACGATTTCACCTATCCGCCCAAGCCGTTACTCGTGTGCATCTGGCGACTCTACTTTCGGATCCTTCAGCGCTTCGGGACGCCGCTCTTTCCGCAATGGCGGGACATTTTCTACGGGCTCCCCGCGCTCATCGAGGAGACGCGCTGGATGGAGGAGCTCACGCACGCCCTCGACGCGCACGGCTTCCGGGAGATCCGCCGGCGCTATCTGACCCTCTACGGCTCGGCCATCGTCACCGCGCGCAGCGTGGGGCGTACAGTGGGTTGAGCCGCTCTACGTCTCCGCGGGCTGCGGTTCCATGAGACGCATCATTGCCGCCGGCATCTCGCGCAAGAGGCGCGTGTGCTCGCTCGCGGACAGCCGATCCAGCACCGCGATCGCCTCGTCGACGCGCACCGCCATCTCGAGCCGCATGGCGCGCTCGGCGGCGCGCAGGTGCGCCGCCTCCGACGCGTCCGGCGCCTCGCCTCGCTTTCTCAGCAGCGCCAGGGTCGTCTCGGGCGTCGCGTCCGAGAAGTACAGCAGCGCCGGCGCCAGCGCCCACGCGCCATGCACGTCCCGGGGCGCGTCGGTGCGCGCCAGGCGCGTGATCTCGGTCAGATCGTCCGCCATCTGGTACACGTCGCCGATCCGCATTCCGAACTCCAGCGCCCGTGCACCGGCCGCCGTGTCGGCGTTCGCCGCCAGCGCACCGAGCTGTGCCGCGGCGCCGAAGAGACTGCCGCTCTTGCGCCGGATCACGGTGAGGTATTCGTCCGAACGATAGGTTCCGGCCTCCAGGGCCAGTCCGAGGGTGGACTGCCCGTGCAGCTCCTGGTACGCGCCGCGGGCCATGTCGACGATGGCGCGGGTGACCACGGCGCCGTCGCGAGGGTCCAGCTCCACCATCCTGCGGATGGCGGTGGCGAACATCACGTCCGCGAGCAGAACCGCCCGGCGCGCCCCCTGCACGGTCCAGGTCGCCGCTTGGCCGCGGCGCTGGCGGTCGTCGTCGACGTAGTCGTCGTGCATCAGCGACGCCGCCTGGATGCACTCGATGGCCACCGCGCGGGGGATCGCCGCCTCCAGGCGCCCGCCCAGGGCCTCGCACATCAGACACACGAGACAACCCCGCAGGCGCTTGCCGGCCGCCAGCGATGCATGGATGGCCTCGTGCTCGGCGGGCAGTCCCCCCTCGAAGAACTCCGGGATCCACGCCGCGCATTCTGCATCGATGCGATCGCGGATCCCGTGCCAGTAACCGAGAAAATCCATGCGCCGTGCTCCCCGCGCTGTCAGCCCACCCACCGCCACGCGAGCAGCCCGGCGCCGAGCACGATGATGCCGAAGCTCAGGCTCTTGAGCACGCCCTCCAGGATTTGCACCCGCTCGGCGCTCCCGGGAGCGCTGGCGACGGGGTCGCGCTTCAGCGCCTTGTAGGGCCGTGACGCCTTGATCTCCACCAGGCTGAGCAGTCCCATGGCCGCGGCCACCAGCAGCGCTCCTGCGGAGAGGGCGTTGGTTTGCAGGATGTAGCCGGCGAGCACCGGCAGCGTGCCCCACGAGAAGGCGAACCATCCGTCGGTGTGAAAGCGACCGTCGAACCACTCCAGGTTGTATGCGAACACGAAGAAGCCTTCCAGGATGGCGACCACCCACAGCAGGGGCGTATATAGCACCATGTAGTAGATGCCCACGGCGTAGGCCAGCACCAGGCTCGCGGCCGCGAGACTCCAGAGCTGGCGGCGCGAGAACGCCTCACCCCAGGGCTTGACGCCGCTGCTCCCGAGCGCGTCCAGGGCGTGGGCGCCGATCCCCAGCGCCAGGAAGTAGATCACCACGATGGCGAGGACCCGGTCCCAATGGATCGGCTCGGCGAGCATCGACCCGATGACCGTATAGGCGAGCACCATCCCGGTATAGGGCAGGAAGAGCAGCCCCACGAACACGCGGAAGCGCTCCGGCCCGAAGCGCGGCACGAACCACTCCCGGCTGCGGGCGCCCTCGCCGTGGTCCACCACGTTCACTTCTCCCTCACCGACAAGAACACCCAACAGAGCCTACGAAGCGCTAGGGTCCCGGGGTATGTGCCGCGCAGTCGCAAGCGGGCCGCCGCGCGGGGCCGACGGCCATAGCACCGCGCGATGGCTCATCCGCGCGCTACCAGAATCGTACAGGCTATCGTTTTGCACCGCCCGGCCCCGCGTAGGCTAGATGCCTCAGCGCGATGCGGCCGCTCGCGACGGAGAGGCGCGTGCCCCGGGACCCACAGCGCCCGGCTCTCTCGGAATTGCGCGCTGACCCTATGTTCTCATCTTTGGTCTGGTGTGGCCCTCTGGGGTTCCCGCGACACCGGCACCGCACCCCTCAGGGCGGCCTGGCATGCGAGTTCTGCGCCCGCTCCCGCACGGCCGCGAACACCTCGGGCAGCATGCGTCGGGTGCCGAGGCGTGCCAGCCAGTCGGGCACGGCGCCGCCCGGATCGAAGTGAATCGTGTAGGTGGCCTCCGTGGTGCCCGGGCTCGGGCCGTCGCGCAGCTCCCAGGCGCCGGAGAAGAACGTGGGCACGATGCCGACCGGCCCCTGGCTCGCCGTTGCCTCCGGGTCCAGCCGCCACTGCACCCGGTAGTGATAGTGGGGCGCCGCTTCGACGAAGTCCGTAATCCGAAGCACATACTCGCGGTCCGCCACCGGGCCCGGGAGACGCAATCGCTGATGCACCCGGCGCGACGCGGCGTCGTCGCGTACCAGCGTGCGGCTGAGCGTGACGTAAGGGACGAAGTCGGCGAAGTTGTCGTAGTCCGAGACGACCTCGTACACGCGCCGCGGCGGCGCTCCGATGATCCCGCGCGCCCGCAGGCGCGGCACGGCGGCGTCGGGCAGGGTCTGCCGGTAGACCCCGATACCATCCCCCTCGCGAACCAAGCGCCACTCGTCCGCGGGCGCCTGCGATGCGGCCGCGAGGATGGCCGCACCGGGGCAAAGCACGCCGGCAAGCACGCTCAGCGCGAGGGCGTGCCACACCGGAGGCGTTGCACCGCGTGCGTACCCGACGCCTGCGCCGCGACTGGCCGCCAAGGCCTATCCGTCCAGGTCCAGGGCCATCTGGCTGCGCGTTTCGTACATCACGCCGCGGCCCCGGCGGCGCGCCTGCGGATGCGGCTCGTGCGCCTTCGTGAAGCCGGCGTCGATCAGGTGCTCGACGGGTGTGCCCTTGAGCACGAAGAAGTCGGCGATGAGCGAGCGATGGCAGTGCTCCGGCAGGCGTTCCGCGCACATCAACGCCACGCGCCGCGATGCAGCCAGGGCTTCGACCTCGGCGGCCGTCGACGTGAAGGCGTCGCTTTGCATCTGCTCGGCGTATGCGCGCATGACGCCCGAGCGCAGGCCCGCGTGCCCGGAGCCGGCGATGGCCGCGCGGCGGCCGCCCATCGCCTCGCCGCGCCACAGGTACTCGATGCCGCGGTCCGCCAGGGCCTTTTGCAGGTTGCCCCGGTTGAAGTGCGGGTGGCGCCGCGAGCCCGGGTGGCGGCGCACGTCCACGAGCACCTGGACGCCCGCGCCCGCGAGCAGGTCCAGGAAATCGTCCGGCGCCCGGTGGCTGTGCCCTACGGTGAGAATCGCCATCGACCTGCACGCTTCTCGTTCATGGCGTGCGGGATTACAGTCGGGCGCGTCGGCTGCCGATATTCGTCCGCGTAGCTCCGGCTGCGCCCAGAGACATCAGAGGAGTGAGTCGCATGGATTGGTTTCGCCGCAAGATCTCCGTCTATCTCCTGGCCCTCGCCCTGGCCCTGCCGGGCGCCGCGCTGCAAAGCGCCGCGGCTGCGGAGGCCATCGCCAACACGAAGCCCTCGGAGCTCGATATGGCCGTCGACGGGCTGATCATACGACCGATAGGTTTTGTCAGCATCGGCGTGGGCGCCATCGTGTACGGGATCACATTTCCCTTCCACACCTTGACTCTTAGGAATCCCGGTGCCGCGTGGCAGAGGCTCATCGCA
>JABAHS010084814.1_pt1 | contig 16451 bp, 16 predicted proteins | sample 7062111 | NCBI WGS metagenome assembly JABAHS01 (sample SAMN14534600, study PRJNA622989) | marine sediment metagenome | biome: marine biome [ENVO:00000428]; feature: marine pelagic biome [ENVO:01000023]; material: deep marine sediment [ENVO:00002113]; isolation source: pool of 4 deep marine... | reverse complement strand
ACCATCGCCGGCAAATACTACTGAACCGATAAGATCTACATCAACTCCTGGATACATATGCCAGGTTAATGCACCTTCAACCTCTACACCTAAGAAATCATCAACTTCTCGCTCTAGAGGGACTAGTGGCAATCCAGAGGTAAGATCGCCTAGAGGGGCTCCAATTAATGTATCTGTTTCATCGTTCCATGCTGCTAAAACATGAGGCATAAATGACCAGTCATCATGGAATTTTATGTTTGCCCATGCCCTTGCATAGTAAGCGTTCTGAACAGAAGATTCCTGATTATAGATAGTAGGTATTATGTGTTTGAAAAGAAGCTGGTCGATGTTGTACGAAGGATGCATCGGAGCCAAGTTACCTGTTATAGCACCGGTTCCATCAAGCCCTACACCATTCGCGACATCTAATTCTGATGCATCATGTCCCTGAGACCATCCACCTTCGACTGCTATGATAGGAATCATAGCTGAAGGATAGAACTCTAAACGTCCAGCCATCTGGAACTGCCAGTCTATATCTACATCAGGACCACCGTCTGCTCCAAAGTTTTCTATCGTACCTTCCTGAGCATCTACTTCGTATGCGAGTCTCCATTTTTCACCTTTAAGATCGAGATATAAGGAATAAAGTCCAACACGATCAACATCGAAGAAACCATTTGGAACACCTGTAATTGCACTATCATCATCAAAAGCTGTGTCTATTGATACATTATCCTGCTGAGTAAATGGGAAGTAAAAACCACCGAATGTTGCATTTATTCCACCGATATCGCCATTAAGAATAGTCGCACCTGCTACTATATCAAAGGTTTTACCGCTTCCGTTTACAAGTGTACTACCATGGGATACTAGGTCAGATACTAAAACCTGAGTAAATGTAGCATTTCCTATAGGCCAGGATTTAAGCCATAGAAATCTTTCTGGAAGGAACCCAAGGTCAGAATGTGGATCCCAACCACCATTTGCCCAGATACCAAGTCCCCAGTCAAATGGCTGTCTACCAATTCTTAAGAAACCAAGACCATTTGGTAGAACGATATCTGCATGTAACATACGTACATTGAAAAAGTTCTGTTCTTCCTGTCCTGTATCAACAGCAGAGTCTCCAAGAAGTATAGAACCTCTGAATGAATCATCAGCCGTTAAAGCACCCTGTACAGCACCATTACCTCCAGTAGGACCAGAAGCATTAGTACCAAAAGCATTAGAACCAAAAGCACCAGATGTTAATCCACCCCAGAGGTTGTTTCTCATAACATCAACCTGGGCCCTGATTGTAACTGCATCACTAAGTACTAACTGTGGTGTTAAACGAAGCGTTGTGTCTACAATGGTTATTTCATCATCGCCACTATCTAAACCCAAAGCTCTTGCCTGTTCATTAGATAGTGCATTAATAAATGTACCATCCTGTATAGAACGAGCCCTTACACGCATAAAACTTGGGAATCCACCAAGGGATAGCTCAACTGCCTGTGCAGGCATTGACATAACTAGAGCCAATATAAAGACTACAAGCCATTTGGCTTTACTCATCTCTCCTTACCTCCTTGTAAGTTGTTATATTGTTTGCTAACTCTATATAAATTACAAACTTTTGTCAAGAGTTTTTTTCTTATACAAAAATTGATCTTATATACCTTTTATACCTGTTTAATATATATATTATATATAAGAAACTACTATCTAAATATTGAGGATTTAACTTATACGGTATATTCTAATATATTAAAAAAAATAATTCAACCCCTTTTTTTCTATGACTATATTTTGGCAATATTTTCTCTATATTTTCTTATTTAACCTTATATTAGTTTTAATAATACTTATTTTTCCACTCGAAAGGTACCCTCTTTCAATACTTAAGACATTTTCACAAAACCAAACTCAGGTAATCACGTTTTTGGTGCTAAGCGCTATATCAGCATTAACGGTTNNGTCTAATAAAATCAATACTTCTTGTCGTATATTAATTAAAAGAGTAAAAGGCATGACCGGTTCTGAAAATACAGACTCTCAGTCAGGAAGTACGCTCGAAAATAACTTTTTAAACTTAGAAAATTCAATCAAAGAAATGAGCACCGCCCAAAACGACGCAATATCCCGGCTAAACTCGGAAAAAAACCAGCTTCTGATTTTAGTAAACTCAATTAATGAAGGGGTAGTCGTGGTTTCAAAAGACGGTAAGATAACATTATCCAACAATGAATTTAATAATATGTTTGATATTGCAGAAAACCCGGAGGGAAGACACTACTGGGAAGTGATAAGAATAAGCGAAATAAAAGCTCTTATAGAAACCGCTTTTGAGACAAGGCTCTCAACAGCAAAGGAAATAAGCCTCATATATCCATATGAAAAATTTTATTTTGTAAACATAATAACCTTAGACTCTCCAGAAGATGAAATTATAGCAATATTTTATGACATCACAGAATTCAAAAACCTTGAGAAAGTAAAGGCTGAGTTAATTGCAAATGTGTCTCATGAGCTTAGGACCCCTCTCACAGCTATAAAAGGATACGTAGAGACCCTGGACAATGAGGCCTATGATACAATAGACCAGCAGTCCAAATTCCTGAATATTATAAAAAAGCACACCCAGCGCCTTATTGATATAGTCTCAGATCTGCTTGTGCTGTCTGAAATAGAGGTTAAGGAATCAGAAAAAATAGTTAGGTATACAGAGCAGTACGATAATCTTTCAATAAACGATATCCTGCTTTCGTGTCATGATTCACTTAAGAGTAAAATCGGGAGTAAAAACCTGGTATTTGAAAAAGATCTCCAGGAGAGTCTGCCGGACATAAGAGGCAATCAGTTTGTGCTCGAACAGGCTTTTATTAATCTTTTGGACAATGCTATAAAATATACTCCCGAAGGCGGCTCTATAGGATTCAAAACAAGCCATAATGACGACAAGGTGGAAATAGAGATTTTTGATACCGGAATCGGTATACCCAAAGAGTCCATGCCAAGGATTTTCGAGAGGTTTTACAGAGTGGATAAGGACCGCTCGAGAAAAGAAGGCGGCACGGGGCTTGGGCTTAGCATCGTAAAGCACACGATTAATATACACGGCGGAGAAATAAGGGTAGAGAGTGAAATGAGCAAGGGCACGAGATTTATTATAAATCTGCCGTGTGAGCCAAAACATTAGTCTATTGAAAATTAACATAATAATTTTATACTTAATGTATGGTTATTAAAGTCGCTGTAGCTATAGTATTTGTAATAGTGTTTGCTTATGTTGCCTTCTGGTATAAAGATACTACCGAAGAGGCTGTAGAATCAACTGCTACCTATATCAAAACAGGTATTAGAACTACAGAGCATTCCCGCGAGATGATAAAGGGCAGCAAAGAGCTGGTTAAAGAAAGAGAAAAAATGGCTGATTTTGACGATCAGTAATTCTTTTTCATATTAACTCCCTTAATTCAATATTATCACTTAATATTTTTAACGTATATAACACTTCTATATCATGAGCAAATTCGGGGTCACATCCAAAAAAGAAGACGAGCTTTATGTAAAGATGAACGCTCTCTCTATATTTGAAGAAGATATTGAGGAGAAGTTTATAAAGTCATCGGGCAAGGGCGGGCAGAACGTAAATAAAAATTCCACCTGCGTGCAGCTAAAGCATCTGCCTTCGGGAATTATAGTCAAATATCAGAAAGAAAGAACCCAGAACCTCAACAGATTTTTCGCAAGGAGGGCGCTTATACAAAAATTTGATGAGCTTCAAAATGGGGACAAGACAGCAGAGAGCCTAAAAAGAGAAAAAATAATAAAGCAGAAACAAAAAAGGAAGAAAAGGGCTAAGAAAAAACTCGAAGATAGAGATTAGTGCAATATAAAAAGAGCGTGAAGTCTAAGAACATAAGCCCTGTATTAAATGTAGTTTATTTGAATATATTAAAATTAACTAAAGTTCTTCAGACAGCGTATAAATAAACCGCTACAGAATGGCAGGCGGTGCCGGCCGTAACGAATATATGCCAAATAAAATGGCGGAAGTTCAGGTGGCTCAGTCTGTAAAAAGGAATGCCCAGTGTATATGCCAGGCCTCCAGAGAAAATCCAGAATATCCCCCATACAGGCAGGCTCAGCCATAGGGGTTTAATTGCGAATATCAGAAGCCAGCCCATAATTAGATAGAACATAACCAGAATCCCTTTGTGCTTTAACCCCGTGTAGTATAGAAAAATTATTCCTGCAAGCGCCAGAATCCATTCTGCCGAGAATAACACCCAGCCCCAGCCTCCGCCAATCACATTTAATGCAACAGGGGTATAAGTACCCGCGATTAAAATGTAGACTGCCCCGTAATCCACATACCGTAACACTTCCTTGGCCTTGTTCTTGGGCATGGCGTGGTAAAGGGTTGAAATGAGATAGACGAATATCACGGCCGCTGCAAAAACAACAGATGTCAGCACTATAAGATTATTATTTGTGTGAATTGATTTAGCGATGAGAAACGGAGCACATATGATAGCCGCAAGCAAAAACAGACCATGCGCAAGGCTATTCGCTATTTCTTCCCTTAGGGTCTGACTTCTCTCTATCATTGGTTTTAAGTATAATTCTACTATTGGTAAAAGGAAAGATAGTTTGAACAATTGTGAGTTTTTATTAATAAATTGGTAGCCCCAACGGGATTCGAACCCGTGTTTCAGCCTTGAGAGGGCTGCGTCCTGGGCCAGGCTAGACGATGGGGCCGCTTAAGAAAAAACTTAACTTATCAGATTACTTATTTAATTCAAATAGAGTTTACCACTTAGCAATATCTTTTTTAGCTTCTTTTATCATTTTATCTACATTTTTCTTTGCAGTCCCGCCGTAAGAGGTCCTGCTGTTAGCTGAGCCTTCTATTGTGATGCAGGAAAAAATATCCTTATCTATAAGCTTCGAGAATTCCTTATATTCATCCAGGGTAAGGTCTTCCAATTCTGCATCTTTTTTCTCTGCATACGAAACTACATTTCCCGTGACCTCATGAGCAGTTCTAAAAGGCATCCCTTTTCTTGCAAGATAATCTGCAATATCAGTAGCAGTCATAAACCCGCCCTTAAGAGAATTTGCAATATTATCCTTTTTAAATTTTATCCCGGCTACCATCTCGGAGATAAGCTCGGCAGACGACTTAACCGTATCAACAGTGTCAAAAAGCGGCTCCTTATCTTCCTGCATATCACGGTTATAGGAAAGCGGAAGGCCCTTCATTATAGTCATTAGTGAAAACAAGTTACCATAAACACGGCCGATCTTGCCCCTTACTAATTCACAAGCGTCAGGGTTTTTCTTCTGAGGCATTATGCTCGATCCTGTAGTAAAATCATCGCCAAGGTCTATGTAATCAAACTCTTTACTCGACCATATAATAAAATCTTCACACATTCTGGAGAGGTGCATCATGAGCATGGAACACACACTCAAAAATTCGATAATAAAATCCCTGTCGCTTACAGTATCAATACTGTTTTTTGAAACCTCGGGAAAATCCAGAAGCCTTGCCACAAGTTTTCTGTCAATTGGAAACGATGTGCCCGCCCCTGCTCCCGCTCCAAGCGGCAGGACGTTTAACCTATCCAGGCAGTCTTCCATCCTCTGTTTGTCCCTGCTTATCATTTCAAAGTAGGAAAGCAGATAATGCGACAGGTAAACCGGCTGAGCGCGCTGCAGGTGTGTATAAAAAGGTATTATAATATCTGCATTCTTCTCGGCAAGCTTAATTATATTTGAGGCTAATTTCTTAGCACGGCTGTTTATCTCGGAGATTTGTTTACGAATATAAAGCTTTTCGTCTGTAAGCACCTGATCATTACGACTCCTCGCCGTATGGAGCTTCCCTCCGACTGCCCCTATTTTCCCTATTAACCTTTTCTCTATATTTAGGTGAATATCTTCAAACTCTTCTCTAAAAGGAAACTTCCCGCTCTCGATCTCTTTCTTTATTGAGTTAAGTCCTCGGATAATTTTATCCGCCTCTGTTTTTTTAATTATCCCGGTAGTGGAGAGCATCTTAGCATGCGCTATGCTTCCCTCTATGTCCTCTGCATACAGTTTCCGGTCATATTCAACAGATGCAGAGAACTTCTCCATAAGCTTATCGGTCTGCTTTTTAAATCTCCCGCCCCAGGGTTTTTTAAACAATTTATACAGTCCTCCTGTTTTCTGATTAAATCCTTTTTATTAGATTGTAATACATTAATGGAACTAAAGGTAGTGCAAATCTTCTATTAAATCTCTATTCTCTCGTCGGAATTGTTATAGATAAGCTTAACCATAAGAGTCAGGTGCTCCTGCAGGTGCCTGGTGATTAGATAGTTCTCTCTTACAAATTCTTTTGCTTTGCTTCCCATCTCCTTAATCTTCTCAGGGTTATGAAGGAGATATCTTATCCTGAGTGCAGCACCTTCCGGACTATTCACACAAAACCCCGTGTGATGATCAATTACCTGGAGTCTTATACCGCCCGTATCCCCGCCGATTACGGGTGTTCCTTTCCAAAGCGATTCGGTTACCGTAAGGCCAAACCCCTCTTTTACAGATTTTTGAAGTATTATGTGGGCCAGCCTCTGAAGCGCGTTTATTGTCCTGTGCGCGTCGGGGGGCAGGAGCAGGATATGTATATCCTTATCATCCCCCGCCTCTTTTTTAACTTCGGCAAGCACCTCTGCACCCTCGGGATCATCATCTGCGGTCCCGCCTGCAAGTATTAGCTGTACATTTGGAAGAAATGATTTTGTGAGTTTATAAGCCTTTATAACGCCTACTGGGTCTTTAAACCTATCAAACCTCGACACTTGCAGCATTATGGGTCTTTCTCTGTCGATATTAAATTTATCAGCAACTGCATTTACTTCCGACTCGTCCAGGTCTTTATTTTTATCACTCAGTGGATCAATGCTGGGCGGGATGAGATACTGAGTGTGGGGCAGGGGCTGGGCAAAATCCGCAAGCGAGAATATGCTTGCATCATATCCGGATACAAACTGCCTTAAATATTTCCATACGGGCCTGTATGGTTTGCTGGCATCTATATGACATCTCCATACCCATTTGCCTGCTTTGCCAGGTATATAATTAAAAAGCGGGGCAGGCTGAGGGTCATGAATAATTACTACATCTGCATCTTTTAATGTACCGCCTAAATTTTCGGCGTTCTGTTTATTTGTATTTTCATAATTTTTTAACAGTCTATCTGAAATTTTCACGGCATCTCCCTGCAGGGCATTATGAAAACTTTTGGTACACTGATAAAATTTGTCGTTACCCTGAATTACTTCCCACTCTGTATTAATCTGCAGCTCTTTCATGAGCGGTACTAGCTGATGCAATATTTCTGCTACACCACCTCCAAGCCTTGTGGAGTTTACATGAATGACTCTTTTATCCCTTAAGGGCTTTGAAAGCTGTATAAGGTGATCTATTACATTTTCGCCAACAACTTCAGAATAAGAATTAAGTAATGTGCCCATCAGTTTTTCGTTCTAAAATATGATTTAAATATCTCCGTAATATGATTTCTGAGTTCTGTAAGAGTAATAAAATATGGATCAAGCTCAGCTAGTTTATTACACAGATCTTTATACCCGCCGTCTATTGTTAAAAGCCAGCTTCTAAAATCATCATCACCCTGCTGTGATCTGCGCCTTGCATCTATAAAATGATAAAATATGCTGTTTACAGAAAGTTTTGATACGACTCTGGGCAGCTGCTCCGGTTTTTTTATTAAGTATTTTGTATCAAATACCACAATCTCAGATCTTATAAAATTAAACTGTCTGTCAGAATGCGACCACGTGAGATATTCACTTTCATCCAACCGTTCTTCAATAATTTCTATTAATTCATTTCTTAAGTCCTCTATGTCCTTAAACACTGTAGGATCGAGCACACCCAGGGTTTCAGCCAGCTTTTTATCGTGAATACCCCTGTTTGCCCACTGTGCAAAATCGTTATTAAACTCTGGATCAGTAAACTTCGGCCTTACAAGACCACCCCAGAAATGATAATAGATACAGCCTGGATGACATGTGAGCAGGTTATTTCTAAGCTCCTTTAGGTTCTGAGCTCTTGCTCCAGTGGCAATTGCTAACAGGTCACAGTCTTTTATTTTTAAAGGTTCAATTTTTGCCGACATTTATATAAAAACCAAGACTTTAGAAAAATAAATTTTGCTTATAATACTGTTTCCTTAATCATTATCAACTATCAATTTTTATATTTATTTAACTGCTTTCATATTTGCCAATGTACTTAGCCGTAAAATGCTGTTAAACTTTTGCTTTTACTAAAATCGAGATATGAACAAAATTAAAAGCTTAGAGCAATCTGTAAGGCTCGTAAATAACGGGCAGAGGCTTGCAATCGGCGGCCTGCTGCTGCAGCGCACCCCGTCGGCATTTGTAAGGGAGCTTGCAAGGCAGGGCAAAAAAAACCTCAAAGTAATGAAGACCGCTGCAAATTACGATTTTGACCTACTATGCCTTGCCGGTTGCACGAATGAAGTAACCGCCGGGTTTGTGAGCTTCGAGGCAGAATTCGGCCTTGCTCCAAACTTTAGAAAATCAGTAGAAAGCGAGCAGGTGCAGTTTAATGAGAACTCCTGTTACACTGTTATATCGAGCCTCAGAGCCGCTGCCTTCGGCGTGCCTTTTATGCCCATTGCCGATCTTAAGGAAAGCTACCTGGCAGATAAATTTAAGACTGTTAATAATCCGTATAGCAACAATGGTGATAAACAAACCTTAACTGTCCCCGCCATCTATCCCGATTGGGCTGTGCTCCATGTTCAAAAAGCAGACGAGCAGGGAAATGCAATCATATACGGCCCGGTGTTTGAAGACCTCATAATGGCTCAGGCTGCAAACAAGATTATATTGACTACCGAGAAAATTGTAGCAGAAAAAGAGATTCAGGAAGAATTAGACCTTGCAATAATACCGGGATTTAAGGTGGAGGCAGTAGTGGAAATCCCTGAGGGAGCAAAACCCGCGTCATGCTATCCGTATTATGACTACAGCCCCAATGATGTAAAAGAATATTTGTCTATAAAAGATAATTCCGAATTAAATAACTATCTGCAGCAACGAATCTGATACATGTCTCTTACTAATAATAGCGAATTCACTCAGGCAGAATATATGATAGTCTCAATGGCAAGGACTCTAAAGGACGCAGAAAACGTCTTTATGGGGGTAGCATCCAATCTTCCGTTTTTTGCTATCTGGCTTACAAAACAGCTATATAATCCGGAGCTTGTGTGGCTTAATATTCCGGCAAAGGTAAACCCCTCGCCAATTAAACCCCCTAAATCCACCGTTGATTTCGAGTTCATCAATAAAAGCTGCTCATCCATGACGCTTGCAAACATATTTGATATGTCCGCAAGGGGTGAGCTTGACGTTGCTTTCCTCTCTGGAGTTCAGATAGACAAGTTTGGCAATTTTAATCTGAGCCATATTCCCGATGGTGACAGGGTGAAGATCCAGTTCACGGGAGGCGCAGGAAGCGCCCTTATCTGCGCTACCACAAAGAGGGTTATATTCTGGCGTACCAAGCATGACAAGAGAGCTTTTGTAAACAGATGTCAGATAAACACTGCTACCGGAAACATATACAAGGTAGTATCACCCCTTTGCATGTTCGAGAAAAAAGACGGTGTGCTGCATTTAGAAAGTATTAACCCTAATAGTAGTTTTGAAGAGGTATCAGATAATACCGGCTTCCCAATATCCGAGGCTCCTTTTACTGAACCCCCCACTGAAGACGAACTGGGACTGCTAAGAGACTTTGATTCCGAGCAAATAAGAAACATCGAATTTTAAACAGATTATGGCTATGGACAGAGACGAGCTTATGGCGTTAATGCTTGATCACTACGAAAACCCAAGAAACAGCGGAACTATAGAAAATGCAGAGGCTTTTCACGAGGGAGTCAACACAAGCTGCGGCGATATTGTAAAGATGTATCTAAAGATTAACGAACAAAATATTGTTGATGGCGTAAAATTCGAGGGCGAAGGCTGCATTTTGAGTCAGGCCGGGGCGTCTATGATGACAGAAATCGTGCTAGGCAAAAAAATCGAGGAGATAGAAGAGCTTGGCCCTGAAGCCATTACCGATATTATTGGAACTGATATTGCCCTTACAAGACCCAAGTGCACGACATTGGGGCTTATGACTATCAAGCTTGCATTAAAAGAGTGGTGTAGGAATAATATTGTGTAATAGTAATATATAAATCTTTTAGAAAGTGGTACGAAAAAACGGGGTGTAGCTCAGTTTGGTAGAGCGTTGCGTTCGGGACGCTTTAAGGTTAGCAAATCACACTACTTCATACTAAACCTAACTACTTATAATTATTAGGGTTTTACATAATTAGTGATGCTATCCTAACCCCTATAAAACCCGCCAATCTTGCACTATATGGACACCTATTTGGACACTAATGCTATTTTCAAGGAATATTCCAGAGCCCAACAGTACAACAAATATCCCCTTTATACCAATCTTGCATTGTAGAGAAACTTTCTATTTTTGAAATTTGTTTTAATTCTGGATATTCCTTCTTGAGTGACACTATTCTTGGATCTTTATCTTTTTGACTAGCCTTACTATCCACCAAAGCTAGAAAATATTTTACATAATTATTATCAAGTTTTTTTAACTTTTTTACATCATTTATATAGGCCGAATCTTTATCCCTAAGTTTAAGTTCAAAAACATAAGTTATTTTATCAGTTTTAAATGCAAAATCTGATGGGCCAGTATCACCAAATGAAGTCTCTCTCAGCCATTCAACTGATTGACCAAAAATCTTAATATCATTTTTCTTTATTTCTTTTCCTAGCATGAATGCTACATACAATTCGGGTGCATAATAAATCCCTTTTCCTGTGAGATTGGCAAGTTCTTCATCCTCTCTTTTAATTGTTTCAAATATTGTCTCATAAAGAATATCATCACTCATATAGTTAAATCCTCACTTAATTATAAATAATTAAGAATATTAATTATTAGTGTAGCACCTTATCTACAGCTTCTCTATATCTACAAAAATCACAACTATCATTACCTGTTGGAATTTTTTCAGAGTTAAGGCACCGATGCAAATCATACACAACATCTTCAATCCAGTCGTGTTTCCCGGTATAAGGAATTAAAGTTTTTCTGAATAATAGTTTTCTACTAAATCTATCTAGGTCTGTCCTTCCATTACAATATACAAAGTAACCAGTGTTAGAGACTTTATAATCATTTTGCTTTAACAGCCACTGGTATATTTCCATCTGTCTTTTGTAACCATCCATCCAATCCTTATCCAAAGCAGTAATTTCATCTTCTTTAGCAGTCGACTTATAATCAACCACAATGTATTCACCTTTGGAATTAACCCAAAGATCATCTATAGCACCATACAAGAGTAAATTAGTAGGCTCGTGAAGATATTGAACACCTCTAAAATTGTTTCTCCAGTCATCTAAATCTTCATGTTTTGCAGGTATTGCATCCACACCATACTCAATGATTATTGGATGTTTAGTTCCATCTTCTCTATATAAATCAAACTCTTTTTTCAGTAATGCATCAACAGCACTGTTCAGTGCAAATGGAAAGCCCGGCGGACGTCTGACTCCCAATTTGTTATCTAAATAGAAACATTTAGGACATTCCATAAATAATACTATTTTCGATCTACTAAGTTTGAATGGTTTTTCACTATTGGGATCGTAAAGATTTTTAGTTTTTATTGGGTTATAGAATTCTGACATTTTATTACCTATGAAAATTAAATTGTATTACTTTTACTTATATTTTGCAACCACAGATTTATACATAAATATCAATATAACAAGACTTGCAATAAACTATTTAGATGTAAAATCGTTGATATTTGTTTTTTAATATAATGACTAATAAAGATAATTATCTTAAGATTGCACAATTAGTTGAGACAACTTACACTAAACCTACTTTTCTATTATTAGAGTCGAAAGAGCTTCTGTACATTGTATCTTTCCACTTTGATAATGTATCTCCTATCTCTGCAGTGTCAGGAATGAAACCTTCAGTTATATAAGACCTAACTATATGCTGGAAAGCTCCATTTAACTCTGCTAGAGAGTCCGAATTTTGAATTAAATATTCTTTTAAATCTTCAGTCACTTCAAACTCAACATTATCAATATATTTATTCAAGGCATTAGACTTTATTTTGTTAGATGGTTTTTCAACCTCTATCATATAGTCTATTCTACCTGGTCTCAGAAGTGCTTTTTCTATGGAATCATAATGGTTTGAAGTGGCAATTAATATTACATTTTCAACTCTTGATAGGCCGTCAAAAGTTTCTAGTAAGTCTCCTGCCAAACTTGATGTATTATCAACTCTATCTTTATATTTGATGTCGATATCTTCTATAAATAAAATACATGGAAATAACATATTACAGTTTCTTAACAGAACTGACATATTTGTATTATCTAAACAATCCTGATAAATCTGAACGACAGTAAAATTTCTTTGAGTTATTAATTTGTTAAGATAACTTCTGAGTGCATATGTTTTTCCTACACCAGGTGCGCCATAAATAAGCATCCCTAATGTATTAGCTATGCTGTGGCTTGAGTATCTATTGCAGATTTCTTCATAATTCCAAAGAGATTTTTCTAGTAAAGAAACTACATCTGGTGGAATTGTGTCTATAATATTATCAAAATCTTCACAAATAAACTTATCTTGAACATTACAAGATAAACCATCGACTAAGATATATTTGTTCTTAAATTCTTGTACAATTGCTTTCTTGTATAAAGTTTCAAACTCATCAAATGATAGAGTAGTATATACTTCTAGAAGGTAATTTTGTTTTGATCCTGACAAGTCTATGTATACAAACTCCATACAGTCTCTGTTCAAATAAATATCTTCACTGCTTATAAATACATAACCATTTTCTGTTAATACCTCTTTAAACCTGATATATGAAAAGTAGTGAAGTGGGCATGTAATATTGTATTCATTAATTGGTTTATTTAGTATCGGATGAATAATTTCTTTAGTCCAAACCGGTAAACTCATAACGAAACCTTCTATATATAATTTATTATTGTAGATTTAATCAAACTACATCAAACAATGGACATATAATGTCCATTTCTATCTATATATTAATGATATGATTAAAATATTGAATATGCTAAAGTAGCAATAATCATGCCGCTGATTTAAACGACAACTTGCAGGGCGGTTAACAAGTACTGCTAAAGCGTCAGCCTAGCACTTCCTTAAGATAGCTAGTCTGGCTTTTAAAAGGAGGTTTCATATGTACGCTATATCAAGACTTATCACAGAAGTAATCTCTACCAGCAAAGAACGCAAAAGGGAAGCTGTAATCAAGCTAGGGTATAGGAATCTAAATAAAGGATACCGGAGATTGAATACACTCATTGAAACGGGCGAATGCCCTATGCCCCTCAGAAATAAGTTACCAAAAGCTTTAAACATTGAGAAAGAACTCATAGATCAAGCTTTTATGCGTACTGCTCAAGAGAAAGCTAAAGAAGCTGAACTAGCTAGGCAAAAAAGAGAAGAGTATGAGCGTAGAGTCTTTAAACCTCACTTGTGGATACAGCATGAAATCGAGCGACCTACAGGAATAAAGTTCTGGTGCATCGTTTTTGGTGGTATAGATATGTTGAAGGTTGTTAAACTGCCAGAATATATAAATGACCTTAGTTGGATAACACAACAACGTATAGTCAGGGCAAGAATAAAAAAGCATCTTAGGGAGAGTAAAGGTGAATGTAGTGTCTTTGGTAAGGTTACTGGTTATGTATATCAGCAGACATATGATGATAGTATTGAGTTCTCGGTGGACGGAAAGCTTTTAGGTAAGAAATATCCAAAGCCCCAGAAGCCAGAAATAGTTGTAGAAGCGGGTAATAAGAAGATTAAAGATGGAGTGTTATACAACAAGTAGTTTTGTATATGTTAGTAGAAGATCGCGTTTGATTTTGACGGTTAAAAAAATCATTTCAAGCATATTATTATAATGAGTTCAGACATCAGGGTTACATTTACTATAGATTGCCTGATAATAAATAATTCTATCGCACAGCAATACTCACTATAGAATATGGACAAACCTTTACTTAAACTCACTAAACAAAAATATCAACAAATTCAAACTCTAAAGGTGACCTAAATTAAGGGGTCTGATCTTCTTACCTTATTTGAGCTTCATTTTTCATCTGGCACCTACTCCAAAGTATCTATTTTATACCTTTATCATTGTTAATTGAAGCCCTATAATATAAATATGTCCAAAAAGAAACAAAGCAGAACAAAATCCAATACAAAGAATAGCATTGAAGAAAATAAATTCTTTCCGGATGTGTTAAGAGGAAAGAAATTAAAAAAGGAAGGTTGGTTAGGGAAAACTAATGAACTATTGGAACAATATCTACAAACCGAAGATCCAGAATTTCTTTTTAAAGCAATTGCAGAAGATTTTTCAATTTTACAGGGAGCAGCTAAAAATTTAAATACCGATTCTGATGTGAAGTATATAGATGGATATACAATAACTTGGCAATCTATATACCATTGGCAAGGAATTTGTTTAGACTGGATAATGATATATTGGGAAAATGGAGAATTAGATGCTCTAGAAGAACCAGAAATTAAAGTAAAAGAAAAATATTCAAAACAGAAACTAGCATTAGATGCAGAAAATTTACTAAAAAAAATTGGAAATAGTTTACTGATTCAATTTGATGACGGCAATATTTGCACAACTGATGGACTTACACATATAACAAACAAGTATCAACATGGATCCCGCAAACTAACTTATGATAATGCTGAAAATTTTCTTAATGATTTCGAAGTTATAAGAGATGTGTTCTCAAAAACTATTAGTAGAAAAGGTCATCTCAGTCGAAAACCTGACGAGCTAATTCTTAGTGAAGTTAGTAATGCTGTAGACAAATTGGGATCTAAATTATCTGAAGATGATATAAACACATTTTTAGATTTAGTAAAAGAAGATGTTTTCACTTACACAATAAGATATATCAGATTGGTTCATAAAAAATTATGTAAAGTTTGTTTAGCCAAGGATGTTAGTGATATGACAATTCGTAGGATTTATACAGACGCTAAAAAAGAAATTACTTCAAATCTCAATAATTAATATAACTTATTTCGGGATCAATTATCATTTAGAGTTTGATCTTCGAACACTTTTAGCTGCGTTGGTATCTTTTAGTTTATAAAACATATAAACAGGAGGAAATCAATGCACGAATTACCTAAACAGCTTACAGTCAAGCAAGCATCAGAAATTTTTAATATCCCAATTTGGACTCTCAGAGCCTACATTTCCAGAAGGATTATTCCATTCAGGAAATTAAGAGGGCGTGTTTATATACCGACTCAAAAATTTCAGGACTGGCTCGCAAAACATGATGTTGAACCATCCAGCTAAATCACATAATCACCATAACAGTCCAAATTGTCTACTAAATATAAAAACTAAAAATCAAATTGGAGGTGTTATTAAATGTATGAACAAAAATATCCCAGCCAAAATAAAAATAATAAGAGTATAGGGCATAAAGATGTTAACTCAGAAATAGACAAAATTATCCAGCTATCAAAACAACCGCCGCCAATGCCAAGAGAATGGATTGTTGATAAACTCATACCTAAAAATTGTTTAACCACAATCTATGCTTCTGGAGGTATAGGTAAATCTTACTTAGCAATTGCACTAGGGATAAATGCGTGTATTGGTAATCAAACGTTCATAGGTAAGAATTTTTATTCCCATCCACTAAACACATTATTCTTAGATTATGAGTTGGATAAAGATGAGATTATGCGAAGGTCAATTGAATTGTTTAAAGGGATGGGTTCAGAAGGTATTCCAGATAACTTCTATTACCAAGCACCTGACCCAAGTATTTCAAAATATATTAGTAAGTTACCTTCAATTATTTTTAGCTATAACATAGAGTTATTAATTATAGACTCAATGGGTGCTTCCGGCGTTGATGCAATGGATGAAAAAGCAGTTATATCTATCTACTCAGCACTCAGCAAGCTCGGAATTACATCAATCCTAATAGATCATCAATCTAAGACGCAATCACAAGATGGTCATAACTCAAAAAGCCCGTTTGGTAGTGTCTATAAATCAAACATGTCCAGATCAGAAATACATCTCACATCTGAAAAAAATACCACTGATAATTCTACTATTAAGGTTATTCATACTAAATCTAATTTTGGGGCGAAGTGTGAGGAGTTTTTGGTAGATTTTAAGTTTGCATCAGACTGTGTTTCCATAGAAATATCCGCCTCACTCACTGAAAAAGAGCAGTACTTGTTTGATATTAGAGCATATATGCTGGATAAAAAGTCAG
>JABAHS010103073.1_pt3 | contig 16458 bp, 11 predicted proteins | sample 7062111 | NCBI WGS metagenome assembly JABAHS01 (sample SAMN14534600, study PRJNA622989) | marine sediment metagenome | biome: marine biome [ENVO:00000428]; feature: marine pelagic biome [ENVO:01000023]; material: deep marine sediment [ENVO:00002113]; isolation source: pool of 4 deep marine... | reverse complement strand
TTTTGCTTTTGACGCGGGAAAGGGAAAAGAGCGAGATTACACAAAGGAAGAAAGAGCTGTTGGGAACCATCGTTCAGCAGATTACTTTTGCCATTGAAAATGAAATGCTGTTCGAGCAAGCGCTCGAAAAAAGAAGAATAGACAAAGAGCTGTCTTTAGCCAAAGAAATTCAAAACAAACTCCTGCCGATTTCAAACCCAAGTAAGGAACATTTTGAGATTGCCAGTTTTATTCATCCGTGTGAGACGGTCAGTGGCGATTATTTTGATTTTTTCGCCATCTCTCCGACCGTCATTGGCATCGCCATTGGAGACATTTGCGGCAAGGGTGTACCGGCTGCGTTGTTAACCTCCACGGTTCAGGCAGCCATTCACAGTCAGCTCGAGTACACGGAATCGCCGGAGCAAATCATCAGAAATTTGAATCGGTTGCTGATAAGAAACACGGCCGAATCAATTTTTCTGACCTTATTTTTCGGGTTAATCGATCTGGAGTCAAATCAATTCAAATACGTGAACGCCGGGCATCCGCCGCCCATTTTTATCCAAAAAAAATCCAGGATAAAAGAACTTGGGGGCACGGCACCGGCTCTCGGCGTTTTTGAGGGAAACTTTGACTCTGAGCGGAGTATAAAATTTGAACCGGGCGATATCCTGGTGATGTACACCGATGGCCTCATAGAAGGCCAAAACCCGGAGCGCAAAATTTACGGCCGAAGGCGATTACTCAAACAGGTGGACGTTCTGTTTTCAGAAAGAAACACGCAACTTGATACGCTCAATGCCGTTGTCGACTCCATTACGGACGATATTATTCATTTTATTGGCGGTGCCAAGCAACAGGATGACTTGACGCTGCTGGCGGTTAGGAGACGTTAAGCAACCTATGGGGTGTATGTCGATTTGTGTGGGTCATAAATTCCAAATTACAAATAAATCACAAATGTCCATTGTAGTCCATTGTACAAAATTCCAAACAAGAATATGATCTTGAAAAGCGTACCTTTGCGTTTGCGAAATCCGTGCGACTTTTTGTCAAAGCATTGCCAAGAACAATTTCGAATATTGAGGATGGAAAACAGTTGATTAAGTCTTCTGGTTCCATAGGCGCTAATTATCGAGAGGCGAATGACGCGTTAAGTCGAAGGGACTTTTTGATGAGAATCAAGATCAGTCGAAAAGAAGCAAAGGATAGTCTTTATTGGCTAAGATTGATCCAATGAAACCAACCGGCTGCAAAACGCTGATGCTGACGAGGCGGAAAGATTGATGCAAGAAGCGACTGAATTGAAAAAGTTTCTTTCTTCAATCGCGCAGAAATCAAAATAATAACAGGCAGTTTGGAAGTTTGTATTTTGTGATTTGTCCCGCCCTTGCGGGATGAAATTTGGTACTTGTCATTTGGAATTTTGAACATGTCGTTAAAAGACAAATTGACTTACCTACAGAAATCAATATAGAGCCACCCTATGGTTGTATCATTGCAAGACCTTACCCGGCTTTTTAAGCGCACGAACAAGTTTGCTGTGCTCTGTATTTCCATTCTCATCTTGAATGGAAGTTCAAATCCTGCTGTCCAGGAAAATCTTCTTAATAAAGGGAAATATTGGGTCTTTTTTACCGATAAAGGTATTAATGGCCTTGCCAAAACAAATCAAATGCTGAGCCGTGTCAAAGAGACCCTGTCTTCGCGGGCGTTAAAGCGACGAGCCAAAGTCAGACCTTCACACAACCTGGTAGATGAACACGATTTGCCCGTCCATTCCCGGTATGTGAAGAGGTTGGAATCCATGGGACTGAAGCCAATAGTCAAATCGAGATGGTTGAACGCCGTGAGCGTTCGGCTCGACTCGGCTCAGGTAGCAGATGTGAAAAAGCTGAGTTTTGTCGAGAAAATCAGGCCGGTTGCGCTTCGAGTTCGTCGGCCGTCTCCGGACACGGAGGAGACACCGGATTTCAAGTCACAAAAAAGCTCGGAGGCCCACACGTTCGACTATGGTCCGTCGCTGTTGCAGAATGACATGATCGCCGTTCCACAGGTCCACGATCTCGGGATCGTTGGCAAGGACGTCTGGGTTGGCATGCTTGATACCGGCTTTAGACGAGGCGGTCATGAAGCTTTTGGAAATCTTGATGTTGTCGATGAATTCGATTTCATCAACGGCGACGGCAACACCGAAAATGACCCCGATCAAGACAGTCCGAGCCAGGACTCGCATGGAACACAAACGCTGTCAGTTGTGGGTGCGTTCAAAGAAGGCCAGTTGATCGGACCGGCGTTCGGGGCGCGGTTTTTGTTGGCCAAGACCGAACTGACAAATCCGCCTGATATGCGTGCGGAAGAAGACTATTGGGTGGCCGGAATCGAATGGATGGAAAGTCAGGGAGTCGACATCGTATCCAGTTCTGTGGGGTATTTGGATTTTTATGTGCCGTCCGATATGGATGGGAACACGGCCGTGACAACCATCGCGGCAGACCTGGCGGTCAGTCGCGGTGTTATAGTGGTAAATAGCGCAGGCAACGAGCAGAATACGTCCTGGCGCACCATCATCTCACCTGCCGACGGCGACAGCGTCATGGCGGTGGGAGCGGTGACGAGCCAGGAAGAGTTGGCTGCGTTTAGTTCGGTAGGTCCCTCCGCGGATGGACGTATCAAGCCGGATTTAGTGGCGTTGGGTGTGTCGGTCCGCACCGCATTGCCGTCCACTCCCCGATTCCCTTCTCCTTTCAACTTTAACAGCGGAACGTCTTTCTCATGCCCGTTGGTTTCGGGCGTGGCGGCGTTGGTGCTCTCCGCCCATCCAAATCTGACCCCCTTGCAAGTGCACGAGGCATTGAAACTGACGGCAGACCGCGCCAATGCGCCAAACAACCGGTTTGGATGGGGATTGGTGAATGCATACGAGGCGGTTTTGTTCCACGGACCGGCTTTCAGCAACCGGCCTGAAGTGATTGTAAATAATAGTGATCTGGAAATAAGAATTAAAGTTGCTTCCAGGCCCGGCATTGACCCGAACGACGTTTTCTTATTTTATGAGTTGCCTGGCAGCAGTTCTCCTAATTCCGTTCCGATGACTGAAGGCGAGGGAAAGAATCAATTCTCAGCGACGATTCCTGACTTCGTGGGGGAAGGAGTTATCCGGTTTTATTTTACCGCTACGGATTCAAATGGAATTAACGCCATTCATCCCGTGGATGCGCCGGATTCCACATTTTCGTTTCCGAACACTCCCGTGTCCGTCGATCCGGGTGCAGAAGCAGTCCCGAGCGATTTCCGGCTTGTCCAGAATTATCCGAATCCATTTAATCCGACCACAAAAATTGTGTACGAATTGCCTGAGCCCGGCAAAGTAAGTTNNGTTGACGAGGTGAAGTCCGCAGGTCGCCACAGCGTCTCATGGAATGCTCGTGATGATGCCGGGCGACTTGTTTCTGCCGGCGTCTACCTGTATTCCATCGAGGCCAACAGCTTTGCAGATGTCAAGAAAATGGTTTTTGTTAGGTAACAAGTCGAGGAGTTTTATTCAAACGTGAAACGCAGAAAGGTTGCTTTAGCATTGGGTGGCGGAGGCGCACGAGGCTGTGCGCATATTGGGGTTCTAAAAGTTCTGGAAAGAGCAAATATTCCCATCGATATGATCGTGGGATCCAGCATTGGCGCTGTGATTGGCGCGATTTACGCCAAACACAAAAATGCCAAATCTGTCGAACAGCGATTTAAGGAATTCCTGAAGAGCGAGGAGTATCTAAAAAGCGGTCTGGATTTGTTCAAGCGCAAGGAGCCGGTTGAAAACTTTTTCGGGCAGGTGGCAACTCACATCCGACAACGCATCGTGGTGAATTTGGCCCAAAGCAAGCTCTCCCTGGTTGGCGGCCAACGCCTGCGCCGGGCCATGGAGTTTCTCATTCCGGAAGGCCGGATTGAAGAGACACGCCTGCCATTCTATCCCGTGGCTTCAGACATTCTGGGGGGTCACCAGGTTGTTTTCAAGGAAGGCGACATGAGAGAGATTGTGGGGGCCAGCGCTTCCATTCCCGGATTTCTGCCGCCGTACGAGGTAAATGGCCATCTGCTGGTGGATGGTTCGGTGGTTTGCCCAATCCCGGTTGAGCCGGCACGAGAATTAGGTGCGGATATCGTGATCGCCGTTGACGTCGGACAAGATCTCAACCAGAACCCGGATTTGGACAACGTCATCAGCATCATTTTTCAAACCAACCACATGACGGCCCGCCATTACAACCTTCACCTCCTGAAGCAAGCCACTGTGGTGATTCGCCCAAACGTAGGTCTGGTGCACTGGTCCGAATTCAAGCTGCTAAACTACATGATTGAAGAAGGCGAACGGGTTACCGAGGAGGCGCTCTCGAAGGTTCGCAAGGCAGTTGGGCGTCAAAAAAGCCTGTGGGAGAAAATTCTACCTTCGTTTTGACGAGTTGTATTAGGCACGATTACGGGGAATGCGAGATTTGCAACGATCAGATGGAAGAGAAGCGCGTCAAACAAGATTTTTGGATTCGAGGGAACCTGATTGTAGTGGAGAATATACCCGCGGGTGTGGTGTCCACAGTGTGGTGAAAAGGTCGTCAAGATGGAGGGCATAGATTGCAGACTAATAGAAGATCACGGCCGGATTGCGGACGCACCAAGAATCTTAGTGCCTACTATCGAATTTGACGTTGAACAAGCGGCGTGATAACCTTGCATGAGGTCTGTCTGGTCGTTTCTCTGATCAAAGGTCAATACAGCGATGTTCTTCCACTTAGCGTCAGATCTTAATCCGCCTTTCTTATTTGCTTGATTTGATAATTAATTAGTTTTCGCTATTTTGTGTTTGTTTTCCAATAGCTTAGAGAGTTATGTAGGAAATCGTAATGTCCCACTTGGAGACAATTAACGGACAACCCACCATGGATATTCAACAAATTAAAGATAAAGTTCGCAAAATTGTAGAAAAATGTAGTCCGGATAAAATCATTCTGTTGGGGTCTTATGCAAAAGGCTATCTCACCTCGGGAAGGGACATAGATTTACTGGTAATTATGAATGCAAAACAGTCGACATTAGATCTGGGTGCAGAGATTTCACTTCTCTTGAGATACTCGTTCCCCATGGACATAATCGTTCGGACCCCACTAAGAGACTTAAAGACGGAGATTTTTTGATTAAAGACATCGGGGAAAACGGAATTGTTCTATATGAACGAATTGTTTCAATGAATTCCAGTTAGAAAATTCAGGATGGCATTAATTAGGACTGAAAAACAATAAGACTATCTTGCAAAGTTTCCTATGACATAACAAAAATAATTTTGGCTATTATGGTAATTGGTCCGCTGGCCAAACCTGAAAGTTTCAATATATATGATTCTTCTCCAAAGTCTGGGAATACCTACTACATGTTGATGTTTAGCAATTTCGAATCATCTATGTGCAGGTTGATAAAAAACATTTGCGAGACAAAGGGACTAAATAAACATTTTTAAAAGTACTGATAAAGACAGGAAGGCGTCGTTGAAATTGGAAGTTAGAGTTTTATCGGTTTGAAATAGAGAAATTTCCCTTCCGAAGGTTCGAGACTTCCGCAAAGTCTCCCTAAAACCCCGCGACTAACTAATAAACCCGTCCCTTCGGACGCTGTTTTGCCTTGCCCCAATAAACATCCAATCCAAAGCGGAACAAGTTTTCGATGTTACCGACACGGTAGGCGGCATTCATGCCAACGGTGTAATTCTCCATCACCTGTTGCAATAAACTGATGCCGAAGCTCCAGCGCCGATTCAAATCGGTGGTGCCCAAATTGTTGGAGAAGCCGGCTCTTAGTTTTACGATGTCGTGGAAGGCTTTTTCGACGCCGATATAGGTGCGGTTGGATGTGTCATCATGCAGCGCTTTCCTCAGGTCAAATGCGATGAGGAGGCCATCCAAATTGTAAGCTCCGCCGAACCGCAAGGTGGCGGGAACATCCTCGTTGTAGGTGCCGCTGACGGATGAATCCCATCGAAACGAGTTGATGAGATCGCGGACCATGACTCCCAAACTCAAATTTTCGTTTGTGTAAAGAATGTAGCCGAGGTCGATGGAAAAGCCGCTGCCTGAACCGGTCACCTGATTCGCTCCCCCATCGGGGTTATTCCCAAAGGAAGCCCAGCGGCCTTTTATGGTGATGCCAAAGGACATCTGGTCGAAATAAATCTCCTTATCGCCGATGGCTAAGTTTGGCGGCGTGTAGGCAAAGGAAACGCCGACCGTGTACTCGCCCAAGGCATCATCACCGGTATACAAAAAGCCGCCCCCGATGGCATAATTCGTCCCCAGTGGATACAGCAGACCGACGTAGCTTGACGGAATCAATCCGAACAATTTCGCATAATTTGCTGTGAAGTTTGCACGCCTGCCCAGAAGCAGTCCCGCCGGGTTGGTGAGAAACGCGTTGGCATCATCGGAAATGGCGGTGTAAGCCTGCCCCATTCCCGAAGGTCGTACGCCAACGCCTGCCTCGGCAAACGCTCCGGGGATATTAGAGAGCCCCTGACTGAAAGAATTCTGGGAAACTCCCAGAAACATGGCGATGCAAATTGCAGTCACCGATTTGATTAAGCTCACTGACGAGTCCTTTATTTAAAAAACCGCACAAAAGTGACCGGTAATTATTAGGTTGTGTCTGACCGAAAACGGTCTGAAGCTGTCATTCCCGAACGCTTTAATCGGGAATCTCCGTGCCTAAAACCAGGAGATTCCGGCTGGACACCATGCCGGAATGACGGGCACGGGCGAGTTTTCGGTCAGACATTCACTAAGTATATTTGTACTACAAGTGTATAAGATGTTGCTTTTTAAAGTTTTTGACAAGTCGCGGATTCACACCGATTGGTTGAATGAACTCCAAGTAAAGTTTTAGCCACGGATTTTCACGGATTCAAACTGATTTATTATGTCCACGGCTTTGGATGTTATTCTTCCATTTCAATTAAATGACCCCTTCAAATGTTTTCACACATTTATCCGTGAGCATCCGTGTTTAAATCTAATTGCTGGTTGCGCCTGTTAATTAAGTTGTGTAACTTATCCCATTTACTTAATCAAGACCACGGATTTCATCTCTTCTTTCCTGTCTTCCGGGTCTTCCAAAATCATGCGTACGAGATAGCGGCCGTTTCTCGCCAGGGTGCCATTATCGGTTTTGCCGTCCCAATAAATCTTTGAATGACCGCGAAGAAACGGCGTTTGGTCGTGCAGCAGCCTGACCAGGTTCCCTTCTAAATTATAAATCTTAATCGTCAACAATGGATTTGGGGCAGCACTCGAAGCAATATCAAACTCGATCTTCAAACCGGCTTGCCCTTCAATGTTTTGAAACGGCGAGAATGGATTTGGCCTCAAACTAAAGTTCTCGATTGTCAGCGCTTTGGAAATGGCCAACGCCACATACTCGCCGGTTTCCAGAATCCGGGTTTCAAGTATATTCGCGCCTCGTTCATCGGTGGCAAAGAATATCCATTCATTTGCGACTTCGTCCCACTTGGCGATGAACCGCTGCTGACCTTCTGTATTCGGAGGCGCAGGCAGTTGCAACCTGATGGACGAATTGACAGCCACCACCTCACGACCATTTTGACTCAACCGAATTGAGGAACGTCCCTTGAACGTCAATCCCGCAGGTTTGAGTATGAAGGTTGAATCCGCCGTGAGGATTTCCGCCCGACCTCGTTTTGCGGGAGCGATTGGTTCTTTCACAATGAGGAGATTTTTCCTGGATTGAACCGCATTCTCGCTTACCCCCAACTGCAGACCGCGATCATCAAACAAGTCTGTGTTCGTTGTAGAATCAATGGTCGCAAACACCTGGACGGACAGATTGCCCGCCACACCGCTTTGAACGTCCGTTGCCGTAATGGTAAGATCGCCAAAATAGTTCGGACTCAACCGGACACAGCCGGTGGAATCGATAACGGCTGCATGACGGGACACATTGAGTGTCCATTTCGGCGTACCAATGTTGACCGGCCGATTGTCCACATCACGGGCATTGGCTGTGTAGCAGTGCATTTCTTGATTTGAAATGGTTGGTTGTTGACTCAAATCAGTCCGTACTAACGAAATGGATTGAACCATTTGCGGCTCTAACTTGAAATCAATGCCTTCTACCGTATCGACCTCAGAAACATTTAGCTGGACAAATGCTGGTTCACTTCGATTATGGGAGATGATCGGCTGGACTTTATAATTGTCGGCAATGAGGCGCAGCATGTATTGACCGTTGGTATCCGTCAGGGTTTCGACCTGGCGTCCTTCGGAACCATTGGGCGTTGCTTGCACCGGCACACCTTGAAGCGGAAAGTTATCCATGAAGTCGGTGAGGCTACCCATGACAAAACCATATCTCCGCAACAGCTTGACGACGACATTGGTGTCACCCGGAGTCACGTTTTGTATCCGGTTGGCAAAATATCCGCTTTTTGCCGCTGTGACATCATACATCTCGTTTGGCACCAACTCCGTGAGAATAAACGTACCCAAACTATCTGAAAAGCCGATGCTTCTTCCCCCACTTCGGTTAGTAGCTTCAACTCGAGCATTTTCGAGCGGTTCGTTCGTGTCCACATCCTGGACGACCCCGGACATGGTTCCGCTTTTGTTTACCAGAAGGAAGTCGACCCCTTCTGTGTTAGGGGGCACATCCGTAATCGGACCAGGGGAGAAGAATCCTTCTTTAAATGCAAAAACCTGATATGTTTTGTCTAGGATCACAGGCAGTTCGGTGATGCTGTATTGACCGGATGCATCTGTCCTCGAGCTGAATAACTGTTCGGAATTCTCCGACAATTGTGCCGAAACGAGCACATCCGCAATGCCTGAGTTGTCATCTTGGTCACGGACGGTACCCCTAATAAAACCATTCGCCGGATAGAGGGTCAAATTCAAGTCCACACTTTGCTGAGCCAGGAAAAAGAAAGAAATCTTTTCACCAAACAATCCGGATTTCGAAGGTTGGATGGTGGCCTCCCCGGGAATGATTTTTTCGATCTGGAATGAGCCTTCCGAATCGGTGGTGTCGCGGAGCGTTTGTTCCGCGTTGGTGACGGTGACCACTGCCGAGATCACCGGATTATTTTCATCATCCTGAACGGTTCCTGTAAGGGTGGCGAAATTGTCTTTCAACACGAAGTTGATACCGCTCAATGAGTCGCCATCGCTAATGACGAGCGTGGTGTCCGCCGGCAAATATCCCACCCGACTGGCCGAGACGCGAAAAATGCCGCCGTTGAGGCAAAGCTCGTAGTCCCCCGATGCGGTCGATTGTGTGGCAAATGTTGTGTCGGAGACGGCTGAAATGTCTGCACCAACGATGGGGTTACCTGACTCGTCCGACACCTTGCCCGTAATCACACTTTCTAACGCCTGCAGGGGTATGTCCAGATTTACCGTTTCCCCCGCTTCGAGGTTGACTGTCTGAGTATTCGAAAAGTGGCATTCTTTGCTTATTTCGATGTTGTATAAACCGGGAGCGATTTCGACTTCGAATTGTCCGTTGGACTCCGTCAAAATCTGCAAATCAAGCTCCTCGAAGTGAACCACGGCACCCTCGATAGGAGCGAAGCCATCGGTCACTCGCCCGCGAATGATACCCGAAAGTGGTTTAAGGAGGAAATCTTGAGACACCGTTTCGCCGGAAGCCGTGCTCACGCTAAAGGGACCGTTGCTGCCGAATCCCGGAAAGGAAGCATCGATCTGAAAAGCTGTATCCGGGGGCAAACTTAGGAAATATTTTCCGTTCACATCAGAGAGCGTCTGAATAGTCGTATCTTCCACCACGAAAACTCTTGCTTCTTCAACGGGAAGAGCGGTTTCGAGATTAATCACCGTACCCTCAACAAACCCGGCTTCGGTGAGTGCGAAATTCTCAACCAAAGTCTCACCCTCCAAAATGGAAACATCTCGTCGCAGCTCGAGGAAGTTTTGACTCACGACCCTTAGTTCGAAGTCTCCGGCTGGCAAGCCAAGCGAATAATTTCCGTGTATGTTTGAGACGGCCTTTTGCAGCAGTTCTCCCGTCTGCTTATCAAATGCCTGTACCACGGCATTTTCCAGGCCAACCCCCTGAAAACTGATCTTGCCATAGACCAAACCTCCCTGAGACAGCACGAATCCCGCCACCTGCTGTTGGCCCTGACTTAATTCAAAAGTGTAGTCAGGAGGGGAAGCAAAAAATCCCTTTGCGTCCAGGGTGATCTTCCATGGACCTGGCCCTAATTGAAAGCGATAGCCACCCTGATTTCCCGTGGTGGTTTCAAACACGATATCCTCTTTTTGGGCCCGAACGAATGCCCCGGACAAAGGTTGACCGTCTACAAAGGTTGCCTGCCCTGAGATCGAGTTTGTCGCGGGCTGCAACGTAACTTGACCAATGTCCAGGGCCACCTCCTCCTCCGCGTCAATAGTTTGAAAATCCGACGCAGCAAATCCGGCTTTGTAGGTTCGCATGGTCCATCTACCAGGCGCGACTGCGAGGGAAAAGTAACCGGATGCCTCCGACCTAGTGGACTCAACACGATCGCCGGAAGTCAATTCGATTTTGGCGTCAAATACAGGTTCTCCGCCGGGGTCGACAATCTGGCCGGAGACTGTGGTCGCGCCTCTGGATAACTGTATATTCACGACACCGGTATCGTTATTCGGAACGGTGAAACGAGTCGGCGGTGGAGTCACAAATCCCGGACGAGATACAATGTATGTGTAATTTCCGGTGGGCAGCGGCATTTTTGAGATGCCTAATGTGTCGGTCACCGCGGGCAATAAGAGTGAGCCATCCAACTCATTTCGTATTTCAACCGCAACCCTTGATAACGGCCCTTCCTCTGAGTTGACAATAAATTTTATCCAACCTGCTGATCCATCGTACTGAAACGGCAGGCGTTCGCTGGCCGAAATCCCGTCGGCATTTTCGGCTATTACGCGCCAGAAATACTGTGTCTTGACCAGGAGCTTGTTCGCCTTCAAGGTAAGTTTTGTGTCACTTGTGACCTGACTCCAAAAAGTGAATTCAACCTCGTTGTCTGCAAACTCACCGGCCTCATACAAGAATACTCGATAACGAGATACGTCTGGAACCGGACTCCATTCAAATAGAATTTCGTCTTCCGCAATGGTTTCTCCTGACGCGGGAGAGACCAAAGAAGGGGCTTGTGAAAGTTCCGATCGACTGACTTCAAAAAAAGATGGGCCCACCGGGGCAACCTCGCCCGACACCAAATCCGTAGTTGGACCGTAACTGTTCAGGACGATCCAATTGTATTCGATGCCCGGAATGAGCGGCGGGACGTCTGCGTTGACAAAGTTGTCCGTCGGATCGGGATCCCCGAATTTCATAAATGTGGAAGGGGTTAAGATCTGCCAGGTGAGATTCAGCCCCGTCAGGCCCGTCACTTCGCCCTCGTCATTTCTGTCGATGGAAAGCGGTCCTTCGGAAAGGAATAGAAAATAGTAAGGCACCCCTTCGACCGGGTCCCATCGGAACAGCGGCGCTCCCTGCGAAACATCGATGGAGCCGATGGGCTCGATGGCGCGAGCCACCTTGTTGGCCTGTACAATGATCTGGAATTCCACCGAAGTCACTGACGGGTCTTCCTCTGACACCAGGATGCAATAGTAAACCGCGGTGCCCATACCCTCTTTGGCCGGATTTAGAGTCAATTGGCCAGTACCTTTAGCGCTAATCGTTGTGGGGTAATCAGCCAGATTTCGACTCGAAGGCCGTGGGCTGTATCGGAACGTACATGGGATTTCAGGTTCCCACTTTATAATGAATTTGTCCGTTTCGTCGCCGTTGAGGAACATCCCGCGTGGGAGTCTTGTCAACACGATGGATGCGTCCTGATTCTGTTGGCTGTTCAGAATGTCATAATTCAATTCCACAGACGGAAGTTTGAATTGAGACTTGCGGCTTTGTGGAAAAGAGAGTCGGACATCGAACAGAAGCAGAAAAGCCATGCTTGCAAGCAATAGAATTGTTGATATACGCAAGGCTTGATTAGGTCTAGGCACCGCCATCATCTCAAACACATACCATTTCGAAACTTCAATTCAAAATATAGGAAGTGGAAAAACGTAAAAATGAGGAATTGTAGAGGTTAACAACATAATCAAGTCGGAAACGAGAGCTGATATTAACGCCTCCTCCCAATGAAAAATACGGTAGCAGCAGCTTGTCACGGTCGGATATATCCGGTTCCTCACCCGCTGTATTCAGGTTCTCTTCCCGGAAGGTTTCGGCCAATACTACGCCCAGTCCCACCATCAATTGCTCAACACCAATGCCTAAACGCACGGTGGTTCCCAGATTAATCCCTTGATGAATGTCACCTCTTTCCGCTTTTTGCTGCGTTTGTCCCAGTGAGTCAACTTCTTCAAATTCCTGCTCGTAGGAAAGACTGTATGCAAGATCATCAAAATACCTGGCAAAGACCAGCGAGGCAACATAGTTGCTCCATCGTGTTGAAAATCCCAGCGCCAGTTGGCCGGGCACTTCAATGTCGAGGCCAGAAACACTTGTTTCTCGTCTCTGGGTTTTGGTCAAATCGTCTTCGAGTAAAATGTCCGGGTCCAAAGACTCCTCATTGCAGGCGGCGCCCAAATTAAGCGCTCGAATTCTGTTATGAATCATCGAAAATGGCCCTCGGAGATCAATGGTGAAGGGCGTGGAGACTACAGCATCCAAACTGACATTGGGTGCAGGTTGGTAGCCGATGCCCAACCTGAAGCGAAAGGCATTCCCCTCCCAGTCCCCTCGCGCTCTTGCAAACAGGCTGTCATACTGCACTCTGGCCGGATCATTGAACGCTCGGGTGTCACCTCCGGTACTTGATACAATCCCCTCAGGCAGGAAGGTGCTTTCAAAATTCATCTCACCGTTAAAGTTGTCGTAAACAAGCCCAACACCGAGATTATGCCGCAATCGCGTTCCGACAGCAATGCTAGAAGATTCGATGGTGGAATTCAGATTCAGATTGCCGTTGACTGTGCCGAAAATACGGTTTGTCTCTTCGCCATCATCATTCAAAGCGGCCGCCAAAAATTCCATTCCTCGATATGCTGATTTGAGATTCAAGTCGAAAAGGCTGATGAAAAGAGGCTGCTATCGTAAAATAAGGTGTGCCGTACATCAAAGCTCCGCCCTTCAGCCCGCCCCGCATGTCTAATTCACTATTGACTGTCGCTTCTTCAACGACGTCTTCCGGATGAGCGAAATTCAATGAATCGACGGGTGGATTGTTGTTCAGGGATGTCTCAATCAGATTCTGGTTAATCTCGTCTTCGATGCCTAAAAAGCCATCGGGATCAATGGTAATAGGTGGAGCCCAATCTAAGGTCACCTGGAAGCCACGGGCAAAACCAAGCCCGGCAGGATTTGAGGAAATCGATTCCGCTCCTGGGTATAGCGTGCTGATGCTTCCCCCCATAGCATCAGCACGGGAACCCAAGCTGGAGAAGGCCTCTCCGGACCACTTGAAGTTCATTCCCAATACCCCACCTCGAAGTCGTTCAATCCGACTTTTCGGCAGGGTGTTCGGATCGCAATGCTGTGCACCTAAAAAGGTTGGAAGCAATATCAGACTTATACATAGTGTCGCTGGAGCAATTTTGAAGAATTGCTTTTTCGTCGAAATTGGATTTGAGTGATGGAGCTGGCGGGATCCAAAACACCGCTTGAAATTCAATCGGAATCGAGTATCCACCGAGAATGATCCCCTTTCGCCCTTAAGATTCGCAAGTTTTTAAGTTTTTTCGGGACAAAATTTGGAGGAAGTTATAATCGCGACCAATATACGTATTCAAGCTCAGATTGTCAAGCAAAAATTAGGCAGAAGTAAAACTTCGGTTCTGATGAGGAGAATATTCATTTCCGAGACCGCCAAAAATTAAAATTTCGGGCTTTGTAAACGAACATATTGGGATACCCTCATCGTAAGTGAGGTTAACAACGCTAGTTTGGGCTTTCCCACAAGAGTTTCCTAATAGGCGGCTGAAGTTTACGCTGAGTGATTTTCATTGGGTTTTCGCTTGCTTTATTTCTCACAATTCAGCATATTGAAAACCAAAATAGCAATGTTCACAGCAATCAAAGGAGAAACCCTCATGGAATTAAGAGATAAAAATGATGTCCTGAAAGTAGCCAAAGAAAACAACATCCGATTCATTCGTTTATGGTTCACGGATATCCTGGGTTTCCTGAAAAGTTTTGCGATTACCATAAAAGAGTTGGAGCCGGCATTAGAGGAAGGGGCGGGATTTGACGGCTCATCCATCGAGGGTTTTGTTCGAATCGATGAAAGCGACATGGTAGCCATGCCTGATCCAAGTACATTCCAAATATTGCCGTGGAAGCACAGCGAAGAGAGCACGGTTGCTTGCGTGTTCTGCGACATCTACACGCCGGAAGGTGAGCATTTTGAGGGCGACCCTCGCTGGGTCCTGAAGAAAAATCTGAAACGGGCAGCGGATCTGGGTTACACCTTCTACGTCGGACCCGAATTGGAATACTTTTATTTCAAGAGTTCCGACGGCATGCCGGAAACGTTGGATAGTGGCGGTTACTTCGATTTGACGCCTCTCGACGTGGCGAGTGACTTCCGCAAACAAACCGTCGTGGCGTTAGAGGCCCTGGGAATTGAGGTGGAGACCAGCCATCATGAGGTGGGCCCGAGTCAACATGAAATTGACTTGCGCTACACCGATGCTCTAAAGATGGCAGATAACGCGATGACGTACCGGCTGGTGGTGAAAGAAGTGGCCCTGCGAAACAACATTTATGCGACGTTCATGCCGAAACCGCTGTTCGGCCAAAACGGCAGCGGCATGCACACCCACATGTCTCTCTTCAAGGGTGAGCGTAATGCTTTCTTCGATGCCAACGACAAACACCATCTCTCTGATGCCGGCAAGCAGTACATTGCCGGGCTGATCAAACATGCTCCGGAATTTACGCTGGTGACCAATCAATGGGTGAATTCGTACAAGCGATTGGTGCCGGGTTACGAAGCGCCCGTTTACACAACCTGGGCGGTGCGCAACCGCTCCGACATGATTCGAGTGCCGGCTTACAAATTAGGGCAAGAAAATGCTACCCGCATCGAACTGCGTTCCCCGGATCCGGCGTGCAATCCTTACCTGGCATTCAGTGCCATGTTGGCGGCCGGCTTGGAAGGCATTGAAAAGAATTATAAACCCATTCCACCTGTGGAACGTAATGTTTATGCACTGAACGAGAAGGAGAGAGACGAGCTCAAAATCGACACGCTGCCTGAGGATCTTTTTGAAGCCATCAAAGCCATGGAATCGAGCGAGCTCATGAAGAAAGCCCTCGGAGAATACGTCTTCAACACATTATTGGAGAACAAGAGGCTCGAATGGGAAGACTACCGGGCACAACTAAGCCAATGGGAAATGGTCAATTATTTTCCGGTTTTGTAATTGAGGTTGGTTTGGTCACATGAAACTTGGCACAACGCACTATATTGACTGCGCCCACTTCTTACCCGGACATCCGAGATGTGGCCAATTGCACGGCCATACCTACAAAGTGGAAGTCATCATCGAGGGTGAAAATAAGCAAGGGATGGTCCTCGATTTTGCCGATATGAAAAAAGCCGTCAATGAAGTCCTGCAAGACTATGACCACAAATCCCTTAACGATTTTCTGGACTACCCCTCCGTGGAAAACATTTGTGAAATGCTGCAGGGACGACTGCAGGACCGACTTGACCTCCCGTTTACCATTCGTGTCTGGGAAGGGGAGGGCAAGTGGGCGGAGTTGTGAGATTTTGACACTTAACGGATGCAATCATGAAATATAAAGTCAACTTAGAGAAGAACGAAGAAGGATATGCCGTCTGGTGCCCGGGTTTGCCAGGATGTTGGTCACAAGGTCAAACAGAAAAGGAAGCTTTAGCAAATATTAAGGATGCCATCCGGGACTACTTGGAGACAGCCGAGGAATTGAGCAAGAAGTAGGAATCTCGTATTGTAGAAATCTAATTCTAATCTAATTTATGCCTAAAATTCTTGGCATTAACCACAAAGGGCGGTAACGGCATTTCAGAAATCTGGGTTTTGGATATTCACCCCAAAGACAGTAACGAAAGTAAAGTTCCAGAAGCATAGAAAGGACAGCATGAGCAAACAACAATTCGAAGCCGTGATTGAAGAGGCTTCCGTTGCGGGCGGCGCCTTTATCACGATTCCCTTTGGTGTGCAAGAAGTGTACGCAACCAAAGGCCGGGTCAAAGTGAAGGCCACCTTTGATGGCCATCCTTATCGGGGCTCGCTGGCGCCCATGGGTGGAAAACACGTCCTGGGAGTGAGAAAGGCCGTCCGGCAGGCCATTGGCAAAAACTACGGTGACACGGTAAACGTCGTCATCGAGCTGGATACTGAACCTCCCACGATCACCGTGCCG
>JABAHS010001047.1_pt1 | contig 16465 bp, 10 predicted proteins | sample 7062111 | NCBI WGS metagenome assembly JABAHS01 (sample SAMN14534600, study PRJNA622989) | marine sediment metagenome | biome: marine biome [ENVO:00000428]; feature: marine pelagic biome [ENVO:01000023]; material: deep marine sediment [ENVO:00002113]; isolation source: pool of 4 deep marine... | reverse complement strand
CCGGATGGCCGCCACCTTCTGCGTCATGTTCCCGATGTTGTAGTTGTAGAGAGTCCGACCCGTCGAAAGGATGAACGGATACTCGGCATCGGGCAGCTCCGCCGCTTCCCGGAACGCGATCTCGTGGAACGCCCCGAGGCCCCGTGTGAAGCTTCCTTCATGGAGGAATCTGGTTCCAGGATGGTCGTCCGTCGGGCAAGGCCACTGCAGTCCCACGTCGTCGATTCGATCGAAGCTCATCCCGGCGTAGCTGGGGGTCAGGCTCGCCATCTCGTCGAAGATCTCACCGGCACTCTCGTAGGACATCGGGTGGCCCATCGCCGTCGACATGAGGCAGAGGATCTCCCAGTCGGGCTTCGCTTCGCCCGGCGGCTCTACTGCCTTGCGGACACGCTGGACTCGCCGCTCGGTGTTGGTGAACGTCCCGTCCTTCTCGGCAAAGCTGGTCGCCGGCAGAATCACGTCGGCCAGCTTGGCCGTCTCGGACATGAAGATCTCCTGGCACACGAGGAACTCGAGCTTCTCGAGACTGGCGATCACCTTGGCCTGGTTGGGCTCTGAGAGCACCGGGTCCTCACCGAACACGTAGAAGCCACGCAATACGCCGTCGCCGGCTTGCTCGATGAAGTCGGTGATGCGCCCGCCCCGGTTGGTGGGGAGGTCAACCTGCCAGGCTTCGGCGAACTTCAGCCGGACGACCTCGTCGTTGACCTTCTGGTAGCCGGGGAAGTCACCGTGCATGGCGCCCATGTCGCAACCGCCCTGTACGTTGTTCTGTCCGCGCAGCGGGTTGACGCCGCTCGACTCACGACCGATTTGACCACAGAGCATTGCCAGGTTTGCCAGGTTCTGTACGTTCTCGGTACCGCTCGTGTGCTCGGTGATGCCGAGCGTATAGAAGATCGACGACGGATCGCCCTGGGCGTACATCTCGGCGGCGCCGCGTATGAGATCGGCTTCCACGTCGCACAACTCGGCCGCCGCCTCAACGGTATACTCCGCCAGATTCTTCCTGAACTCTTCGAAGTTTTCGCAGCGGGACTCGATGAACTCGGGGTCGTGGAGACCCTGCGCAATGATGTGGTTCATCATCGCGTTGATCAGCATGTTGTCGGTGCCCGGCTTGTGCTGGATGTGGATGTCGGCGTGTTCGGCTACCCAGGTCTTTCGTGGGTCGCACACGATCATCTTGGCACCTTTGCGAAGTGCCTTCTTCATCTCCAATCCGATGATGGGGTGCGCTTCGGTCGGGTTGGACCCGATGATGAACAGGGTGTCGACGTTCTTGATCTCACCGATCGAGTTCGTCATTGCCCCAGACCCGAACGCGGAAGCGAGGCCGGCCACGGTCGGGGCGTGACACGTGGTGGCGCACTGGTCGACGTTGTTCGTCGCCCCGGCTGTTCGGGCGACCTTCTGCATCAGATAGTTTTCTTCGTTGGTGCAACGGCAGGAACTCAAGAAGGCGATTGAGTCGGGGCCGTGTTGATCGCGCAGTTCCCGCAGGCGACGACCGGCTAGTTCCAGCGCTTCATCCCAGGATGCCTCGCGGAACCGACCGTTCTCCTTGATCAGTGGTGTCGTGAGCCGTTCAGGGGAATGGACGTACTCGAATCCGAACTTCCCCTTGACACAGAGGTTTCCGTCGTTCGGGACCGAACCTACCGCCGCCGTTACGCGAACGATCTGGTTGGTCTGCCGGTTCACGTTCAACTCCATCGTGCATCCCACCCCGCAGTAGGGGCACACGGTCCTGACCTTCTCGAGATCCTTGATCTGACCTCTACCGAGCGCCGCCCGTTCGTACATGGCGCCCGTCGGGCAGGTAGAGATGCAGAGGCCGCACAAGACGCATGACGTTTCATTGAGCGGCATGTCGAACGGGGTAGACACCGCCACCTTCGATGCTCGCCATGTGAACGTCAGCGCGCTGGCCATGACCACCTCGTCACAGATCCTCACACAGCGGCCGCAGCGAATGCAGAGCTCTGGATCGAAAGAGATCGCCTTGTTGCCGGTCGTGAAGTTGGGGACCTGCGGCGACGGTTGATACGCACCGAAGGCGTACTGATCGGCACCGTACCGATAGGTGTAGTCCATGAGAGCGCAGTCGCCGTTCTTGTCGCATGTCGGGCAACTCACGCGGTGGTCGCCGAGGATCAATTCGAGAACCGACCGGCGCGTCTCGGCGAGCTCATCGGTCTCGGTTTGGACCACCATGCCGTCTTCGACCTCCATGGTGCAGGCGGTCATCAGGCCCGGCTTGCCGGCGATGTCGACGATGCACAGCCGACATGCTCCGACCGGCTTGAGGCGCGGATCGTGACAGAGGCGCGGCACGTCGATACCCGCCGCCAGGGCGGCCTCGAGAACGGTGTCGCCTTCCCGGGCGGTCACCTGCAGATCATCGATGGTGAGTGTCACGGTCTTCAGTGCCGGTAGAACAGCCATCTACCCCTCCTTGTCTGCTGAGACCGGGGCAGGGAGCAGCGCCGAACACACTCCCGCCGGGCAGGTCTTGTCGATCACGTGGGCCATGTACTCGTCTCGGAAGTAGCGCAGCGTGGAGATCACCGGGTTGGGCGCGGTTTGCCCGAGCCCGCAGAGTGAGGCTCGCCGCACCACGCCTCCGAGCCGTTCCAGGTCGTCGAGATCGGCGAGTGTGCCCTTGCCCTCACAGATCCGATCCAGTATTTCCTGCAATCGCACGGTGCCCAGACGGCACGGCGCGCAGAGACCGCAGCTCTCTTCTGCGCAGAAGGCGATGAAGTAGCGGGCGATGTCCACGATGCACGTCGTGTTGTCCATCACGATCATGCCGCCGGAGCCCATGATCGCCCCGACCTCGCGCAGTGAGTCATAGTCGATGGGAAGGTCGAGATGTGAGGCCGGCACGCAGCCACCGGACGGGCCTCCCATCTGGACGGCCTTGAACTCTCGCTTGCGGGGCATGCCGCCGCCCACTCCGAACACGATGTCGCGGATGGTGGCTCCCATCGGCACCTCGACGAGGCCGGTGTTGTTCACCTGGCCGGCCAGGGCGAAGATCTTGGTGCCTTTTGATCCCGCAGTCCCGCTCTGGGCGAACGCCTCACCTCCTTCGGCGACGATCAGCGGGACATTGGCGAAGGACTCGACGTTGTTGATGATGGTCGGCTCACCGAGATACCCTCGTGAAGCCGGGTACGGAGGCTTCGGGCGGGCGATGCCCCGCTCGCCCTCCAATGAGGCGATCATCGCCGTCTCCTCGCCGCACACGAAAGCACCGGCGCCTTCTCGCACGTCGATGTCGAGCGAGAATCCCGACCCGAGGATGTTGGATCCCAGCAGGCCTCGTTCGTGGGCCTGCTCGATCGCGATCCGAATGTGCCGTACGGCGATCGGATACTCGGCTCGAACATATATGAACCCCTTGCGAGCCTCGATGGCGTAGGCGGCGATGATCATGCCTTCGAGGACGCTGTGCGGATCACCCTCCAGGAGCGCTCGATCCATGAACGCACCCGGGTCGCCTTCGTCGGCGTTGCATATGAGGTACCGGTCGTTGCCGGGGAAACTCTTGCAGATCTCCCACTTGAGCCCGGTGGGGAAGCCACCGCCGCCACGGCCGCGCAGTCCGCTCGTCTTCACCTCTGTAACGATCTCATCCGGAGTCATCGACGTGAGTGCCCGGGCGGCCGATTCATACACGCCGCGCTGGATGGCGTCCTCGATCCGCTGCGGGTCGACCCGGCCCACGTTGCGGAGCACTCGTTTGGTCTGATGGAGGTAGAAGGGGATGTCCTCCACGTGGGCCAAATCTGCATCGCGTTGGTAGCAGAAGCGACGGATGACCTCGCCCTGTTGCACCGTCTCAGAGATGACGTCGGGGATGTACTTGGTTCGATTTCGGCCGTAGATGATGTCGTCTGGTTCGATGACGATCACCGGCGCCATGGCGCACAGGCCGTGGCACCCCGTTCGGACCACTTCGACTTCATCCTCGATCCCGGCTGCCGCGACTGCTTCACGAAGGGCGGTATCGATGTCTCGGGCCCCGATCGCCAGGCAGCCGGTCGAGCAGACAAGGATTCGGCGGCGGCCTTCGGCCGAGGCGATGAGTTCCTCGCGAAGTGAAGTCAGATTGTCGGGAGTGAGGGTCCTGTGACCGTTGTCGCTCATAGCTCTCCCGCTACTCGTACGTGCCGAGGATGCCGACGACCTTGTCCGCGGTCACGTTGCCGAAGTAGTCGTGATCGACCATGACCACGGGAGCGAGGAAGCACGTTCCCAGGCAGGCGACCGTCTCCAGACTGAAGCGCTGGTCCTCGGTGGTGTCGCCCGGTTCGATGGCGAGCTGTTCGTTGATGGCGTCTTCGATGAGCTGGCGGCCGCGCACGTGACATGCGGTGCCCCGGCAGACCCGGACGGTGTGACGACCGTGTTCCTCGAGGTAGAACTGTGCATAGAAGGTGGCGACGCCGTACAGATGGCCGGCGGGGATGCCGGTCCGCCGGCTCACCTCTGCCAGCACAGGGCTGGGAAGGTAGCCGTAGACGTCTTGGATGGCCTGCAGCAACGGAATGACGTGACCGTGGTTGATCGGAGCGAGCTCGTCGAGAATCCTGCGCATCGGGTCGAGATCGACGGTCGTCATAGCGACTCACCGGCGCGTCTTTGAACCATCAGCGCTCCCTCATCTCGGTTGTTCCCTCGTTCCGGCACGTGTCGACTGGATTACACAACACAAGCTATAGGAGCCCGGAGGACCGGACAAGGTTCCATGTGGGATGGCAATAGAGTCGATCGACCCTAATTTCGAGACGCAGGCCAGTAGCCGGAACTCGGGCGTATGATCCGCCGTGGTGAACATCCTCGTCGTTTCCTCCTATGAGCTCGGCCATCAGCCGTATCACGTTGCCTCGGCGGCGGGTGCGCTTCGCGCCGCCGGACATGTGGTGCGAACCGCCGACCTCGCACTCGAGCCGCTCGACGATGCCGACATTGCCTGGGCCGACGGTTTTGCGTTTGCCGTGCCGATGCACACCGCGATGCAGGTCGCCCTTGTGTCTTCCCGGAGCGTCCGTGCTGCCCGACCTGCAGCACCCATGTGTTTCTTCGGCCTCTACGCCGGGACTGCCGATCTCCCCGTCGGCGCAACCGCACTGGCCGGGGAGTACGAGCCCGATCTGGTTCGGTGGGCCGGCGGGCAGACTGCTACCGGGTCACCGAGTCTCGTCAGATCGGCCGTCAAGATCACGCCCGACCGATCCGATCTCGCTCCGCTGGATCGGTACGTCGGTTTCGAAGTGGCGGGAGACCGGCGGATCGCCGGTTCGACCAGTGCCTCTCGCGGCTGTCGCTATCGCTGCCGTCATTGCCCCGTGCCCACCGTGTACGACGGCGCTTTTCGGATTGTGGAACGCGACGTCGTCCTCGACGACATCGATGGGCAGGTGGGGGAGGGTGCACGACATATCACCTTCAATGACCCCGACTTCCTGAACGGTCCGGTGCATGCGCTACGCATCCTCGAGGCGGTTCGATCGCGTCACCCGGATCTCACGTTCGACGTGACGATCAAGGTCGAGCACCTCCTCCGCTACCGCCATCTGCTGCCCCGTCTGAGCGAGCTGGGGGTGGCGTTCGTCGTCTCCGCGTTCGAGACCACGAACGACGACGTGCTGCGACTGCTCGACAAGGGGCACAACCGGACCGACATGGAGGAAGCCGTGCATCTGCTGCGGGCGGTCGCCATCGATGTGCGTCCGACCTGGCTCCCCTTCACTCCCTGGACCTCGATGAACGATCTCGTGGACATGCTCCTGTTCATGGAGCAGCACATCCTCGACGTCGATCCGATTCAGCTCACGATCCGGCTCCTCATTCCACGCGGATCGGTATTGCTCGAACTCCCCGAATCGGTGCTCAGCCTCGGCGCATACGATCCGGAAGCGCTGTCGTACACGTGGCGCGCCCTCGATCCCGCCCTCGACGATCTCCAGCTTCGGTTGGCGCGCCTCGCCGACGAGACCACCGACAGGCCTCGGGATGAAGTTCTCCACCGGCTGACATCGGAGATCCTGCGCGCTGCCGGACGCCCTGAGGATGAGATCAGGCTGACGAGTGGCGAAGGAGGACCACGGCTCACCGAACCGTGGTTCTGCTGAGCGGAGCCTCAGTCCCGCCGGTCCGGCGGGAACGCAGCCTCAGACTGATCTTCCTCTGAGGTGGCCGTGAGGGCATCGAGAAGCGTGAGGACTTCGTCGTCGGTGGTCTGCGCGAAGTCGCGATACCAGAACCCGACGGCACGAAGGTTGGGAGGCGCCGACAGCGCCACGACCCGATCGGCCAGCATCCCCAGGTCGTCGACAACGTCGGGTGCTCCCACCGGCACGGCGAGTATCACCCGGGCCGCTCCGCGAGCCCGAGCCGCGGCCACGGCGGCACGGGCCGTGTAACCGGTTGCGAGTCCGTCGTCGACGACGATGGCGGTGCGTCCAGTTACGTCCACCTCAGGACGGTTGCGCCGGTACCTCTGTACCCGGCGTCGGAGCTCCTCGCGCTCGCGCTCCTCGACTCGATCGAGCGCGTCGGCGGAGATGCGCAGGTACCTCACGAGTTCGTCGTTGACGACACGAGAACCGTGCTCGGCTATTGCACCGAGGCCCAGCTCCGGTTGCCCCGGCGCGCCGAGCTTCCGCACCACCACGATGTCCAGCGGGCAGTCCAGTGCCTCGGCGATCGGATGGCCGACCACGACGCCTCCCCTGGGGAGTGCCAGGACGACGGGTCGATGATCCCGGTACTCGCCCAGCGCGGCGGCCAGACGGCGACCGGCATCGGTACGGTTCGCGAACACTGTCCCTTCAGTATCTCTCGACATCTCCCACGCAACAAGCCGCGGACGGCGCCCGGAGTAGGATCTCCCAACGGGTCGGCGATTGTCTGGAGGCGTCGATGGTCGGTGGACCGATCTACAAGGCACGATGGAGCTGACATGCGAGCGATACTCTCCATTGCTTCCAAGGACCTTCGTCAGCGTCTGCGCGACAGGTCGGCCATCGTCATGGGGATCATTGCGCCCTTCGCCCTGGCGGCCATCTTCTCGGTCCTGCTCCCGGCCGGTCAGGCATTCCACACCTCGTACGCGGTGGCCGATCTCGACGGCGGCCCGGTTTCGCAACTGCTGACGAACCAGGTCCTGCCCGGAGTCGTCGATGCCGGATTCGCAGACCTGGTTCCGGTGACCGATCGGCAGGAGGCCGCCGAACTGGTCGAGCAGGGAGAGGTCGGAGCTGCGTTCGTCGTCCCGGAGGGCTTCTCGCAGGACATCACCTCCGGACGCGACGCCACGCTCACCATCATCGGCAACGTCGACGCCGGACTGGCCACGCAGATCGCATCGGCGATCGCCACCACCTACGCCGAGGAGATCAATGCCGTGTCGCTGTCGGTGGCGGCGGCACTGGGCGGATTCACCTCGGTCCAGCCGGGGGTGATCGACGACCTCTCTTCGAGGGCGGCGGTGTTCGAGCCTTCGATCACCATCGAGCAACTCGAAGCCGACGCCAAGCAAATGTCCGACAAGACCTTCTACGCGGCATCGATGGCGATCATGTTCCTGTTCTTCACCGCTCAGTTCGGCATCTTGAGCCTCCTGGCCGAACGGAGGGGAGGTACGCTCACTCGCCTCGTCGCCGCGCCGATCGGACCGTGGGCGATCGTCATTGGCAAGGCATTCACCGGGTTCGTTCTGGGGCTGGTGGCGATGGTGGTGCTGATCGTTGCCTCATCACTGATGCTCGGAGCCGAGTGGGGGAGTCCGATCGGAGTCGGTCTCCTTACGATCGCCGCCGTGATCTCCGCTTCGGGCGTCTCGGCGATGGCCGCCACCATGGCGAAGACCGAGGAACAGGCATCCGGATGGAACGCCATCATCGCCATGTCGCTCGCAATTCTTGGTGGAACCTTCTTCAGTCTGGATCGGGCCCCCGATCTCGTCGCAACGCTGAGCTTGATCACGCCACACGCCTGGTTCTTGCGCGGACTCGACGAACTCGCCGCCGCTTCCGGGACAGTTCTCGATGCGCTCCCTGCGGTGGGGGTCATGACGGCCATCGGCTTCGTGACGGGAGGCATTGGTCTGATCAGAGCGAAGACCATGGTGGTCGGCCGATGAAAGCGATCGCCATCGCCAGAGCGAACCTCACCCGATTGCTGCGGGACAGGTTGGGGTTGTTCTTCATCGTGCTGTTGCCATTCATCATCATTCTGGTGATGGGTGCCGCGTTCGGCGGATCGTTCAATCCCCAGCTCGGAGTCATCGAGGGAGACGGCGGTTCGCTGGGGGAGGAACTGCTCGCAACACTGGAGGCCGACGACGTCGACCTGGTCGCGTTCGAGGACGCCGACGCGCTCATCGAGGGTGTGTCCCGTAACCGCGTCGACGCCGGACTCGCCCTACCGGGCGACTACACCGAGCGTGTGCTGGAGGGCGAGCCGGCCGTCCTCCTCTACTACGCCCCTCCCAACACGTTCGGCGGCACGCTGAGGGAATCGGTGGACGCCGCGATTGCGGAGCAGAGTTCCGTGGTTCGGGCGGCGGCATTCGCGGCCTCGGAAGGAATCGGTGATCTCGAGCGCAACATCGCAATGGTCGAGGCGATGCGCGTCACGGTTCCCGGCGTTCGCGTCGACGTGGTCACCGCCGGCCAGTCGGTGTTTCCGGAAGGGTTCGATCCGATCGACCACTCGGCCCAGGGGATGTTGGTGCTGTTCATGTTCCTCACCTCGCTGACGGCGGCCGAGAAACTCATCCTCTCGCGGACACTCGGCGTGTCCCGCCGTATGTTCTCGACGCCGACGGCAGCCGGGACGATCCTCATCGGGGAGGCGCTGGGTCGGTTCGCGGTGGCGTTCCTGCAGGGCATGCTGATCCTGCTCGGCACCGCATTCGGTTTCGGCATCGCCTGGGGGAACATCGCCCTTGCGACGTTGATGGTGACGATCTTCGCGCTCGTCGGTACGGGAGTCGGGATGCTGGCGGGGTCGGCGTTTCGAACACCCGAGCAGGCGAGTTCGGTCGGGGTCTTCGTCGGGCTGATGTTCGCGGCCGTCGGGGGTGCGATGGTGCCGTTCGAGATCTTCCCGACTGCGATGCAGACGATTGCCCGGGGGACTCCGCACTACTGGGCGCTGCGCGGGTTCAAGGATTTGATCTACCGGGACGGTGGCCTCGGTTCGATCACCACGGAACTCGGTGTGCTGGTGGGTTTTGCCGTCGTGCTCCTCGCTGTGGCGACGGTGCTGTTCCGGCGGGCACTGACCCGATAGGTGACCGGGGGTCAGACGAGTCCGGCTCGCCGGCCTTCGGCGAGAGTGGCGATGACGTTGACCCGCCGGAGGACGTCGCGAATCTCATCGGCAAACGCCCGCCGGTCGTCGTCGACGCCATCCCGGGGCTCGAGCAGGTTGCGGTTGGCGGCCAGTCCGAGCGCCGACTTGAACAGCACCTGAGAGACCGCTTCGGCCTTGCTGATCCGAAGTTGGAGACGGTACTGCTCGCCGAGCCCGAGGCTCTCCGCGAGGATCCGCTTGGTTTCGACCGGTTCGTCGACCGGTTGCATGGCGAGTGCGTCGCCGACTACCAGGTAGGCCTCCAGGAACGGTCCGAGTGCCCAGTGTGCGCGCAGTGGCCGCAGACGACCGAGCAGCGATCGTATCGCCTTGCTTCCCTCGGTCAAGGTCTGTTCCCAGTTCTCACGGAAGTACGAGAGTTCATCCCGCACCTCGGCGACGAACGCCGGCTTGTCCGAGAAGAAGAACTCGAACTTCAACAGATCTCGCAGCCGCATCACTTCGTCCCAGAACACCTCGGTAGCGTCCTCATTCCCAGACTCGGAAGCCCGGAGAAGGGCGAGTTCGGCGATGGCGCCGGTGACGAAGTAGTGGACGATCGTGTTGCGGTAGTAGGCGGCGGCCAGGTACTGGGTTTCCTGAATGCGGTAGACGGGAACCGGTCCCTGGTCGAACCGGGTGACGATGTCGTGCTCGCGCAAGCGGTCGAGGACTTCCTTCACCTGTGCGGCACCGCCGAAGCGCACTCTCTCCGTCGTCGGCAAGCGCCTCCGCAGAATGTAGCCGACGAGGCCGCGCAACTCCTCCCGGATCTCGTCGACGGTCATCGCTCTGCGCTCGTTGGTGAGCAACGCCAGCGTCACAACCGAGGTCGGCGTGATCGGGGTCACCTTGTTGACTCCGCGGAGCGCTTTGAATGCGAGTTTCTGTACGTTCAAAGCTCGCTCTTCGGTCGTCGCCTCGGTGATGCATTCCGCTTCGACCGAGATCGGACGGCCGAATCTGACGTGGATGTCTCCGTAGCGTCTCCGGAGCGTCCGGATCGAACTGATCAACCAGCCGAAGCTCTCCGATTGCTTCTCCGTACCCTGCTGTTCGGCGGCATAGGATCCCACGTCGAAGATCTGGTCGTAGGCAATCGACGTGGGAATCAGGTAGACGTCGTCGGCCTTGCCGCGGTGGTGCGCATCGACGACGTAGGAGAGCATGCCGAAACGGGGAGGGAGGAGCTTGCCGGAGCGAGATCGGCCTCCTTCGAGATACCACTCGAGTGGGAACCGCTTCTCGATCAGGTAGTCGATATAGCTCTGCAGCACGTGTTTGTAGAGGTCGTTGTCCTTGAACGATCGCCGGATGAAGAAGACGCCGGTGCGGCGGACCAGCGGACCGACCGGGAAGAAGTTCATGTTGATGCCGCCGGCGGTGTGGTTCGGCGGCAGATCGTTCTCCCAGAGGATGTACTGCAGCACGAGCCGGTCGAGCTGAGACTTGTGTGACGGCAGGAACACGAGCGGGTGCTCTCGTCCGAACTCGTAGAGTTCCCGGATCTCGTGCTCGTCGTAGTGGATCGCCCCGTACCCCTGCCGGTACAGCCAGTGGATGGCGTTGGCGATCAGGTCGATGACCAGGGGGGAGTGGGAGGCGGCGATCTCGCGGACGTAGCGCTGAGCTTTGCGCTGCGCCGACTCGATGGATCGTCCTTCCCGTTCGGCGATCCCGGCCATGCCGTCGAGGAACTCCTGGGATCCGGTCAGTTCCCTGGCCACGAACTTCGGAACCTTGTACCGGTTGCCCCGCAGGCTCCGTTCGGCCCGCTCGAGCGCCAGCCACGCCCGGTGCGCCACGAACTCCCCCGGTGTCTTGATCTCGATCGAGTCTTCGTGGGCTCTCATTATCTCCGAGACCGACGCCGGCTCACCCACCACGATCCTGCAACGGTCGGGGTTTCTCGAGAGGATCAGGTATTGACGGACCGGGTCCGGGTCTCGCGGATCGCCGAACTTGAGCAGGTCGGCGAGCGTGACCGACCGTTTTCCCATACGCTCCGGGGGGAGCCAGGCCACCCGCAGCGGCACGAGCAGTGCGTCACCCGGTGCCCGAATTCGCTGCTCGAGAGCCGGGTCGGGGTAGCGCGTCCCGCGCATTCTTCGCGACGGCGGGAGCCAGAGGAGATCGTACGGCCGTCCGGCCGATGTCTGGTCGATCCATCCCTGGATGAGCCGGCGCTCGAGACCTGAAGAGGCATCTCCGAGGAACACCAGCGGCGGCCCGGATCCAATCCAGCCGGGCTCCGTCTCGAGTGTGTCCTCGATGCGCTCCATGAACGGATTGTATGCCGGACGATCGGTTCTCTGCCGAACGGCCGGCGCGCCGGGGTCGAGGGTCTGTTTCGAAACGTGCTGCATGCCTCTACTACGGCCCGGTTCGGAGTCGTACGTTGAAGGTGGACGCACGCCGTCGACGGGGGAAGCACCCCGTGCAGGCTGCTCCGAAGGTGGAATCATGATCGACCTCACCGCACAGCTCGATCAACAGCCCTTTCTCGACGGCCTGAGTGAGGAGCATCTTCGTTTCCTCTCGAACTTCGTCACGGAGGTGCACTACGAGGCCGGCGAGATCATGTTCCGACAGAATGATCCTGCGATCGATTTCTATCTGATCTCGTCGGGCAGGATCGCCCTCGAAGTAGAGGGCACGGACGCCGGCGTCGTCGTGCAGGTGTTGCGTCCGGGCAATCTCCTCGGGATCTCCTGGTTGTACCCACCCCACCGATGGCAGTTCACCTGTCGCGCCGTAGCTCCGACGAAGGTCTTCCGCTTCCATGGAGACGCGGTCCGCGCCGCCTGCGACGAAGATCACACGCTCGGATACGAGCTCCTCGGGCTCTTCGTCGTGGCTCTGGGGTCGCGATTGCAGGCGACCCGGTTCCAACTGCTCGACCACATAGAGCGGTGCGGGTCGTCCGGCGGCGAAGCGACCCGGTAGATTCAGCCGGATGCGAGCGGTCGTTCAGAGAGTTCAGAGTGCCCACGTGCGCGTCGACGGCGATGTCGTGGGATCGATCGGCCCCGGTCTCGCCGTCCTGGTTGGTGTTGCAGGAGGCGACACATCAGATGAGGCGAGGCGGCTGGCCGACAAGATCGTGGGGATGCGGGTCTTCGCCGATTCCGGCGGGAAGATGAACCGTTCGGTGGGGCAGATCGATGGAGCGGTCCTCGTCGTGAGCCAGTTCACCCTCTACGGTGATCTGCGGAGGGGACGCCGGCCGTCGTTCACCGCTGCCGCCGACCCGGAGGCGGCCGAACAGCTCGTTCGGGAGGTCGCTCGAAGAATCGGCGAATCCGTGCCCGTCTCCGAGGGGCGCTTCGGTGCATCCATGGAGGTCGAACTCGTGAACGACGGTCCGGTCACGATTCTGCTGGAGGTCGAATCCGGCAAGGTCGTCTGATGGAGATCACCACTCAACCGAGCTGATCTGAATGATGTCTTCGTAGACGGAGGGATGATCTGCCTCGATGATGGGGATGCCGCGTTCCCATCGAAGGGTGATGCCCGGATTGTGATGGGCCTCGCCGTCCGGAAGGATGAGGTGCGGGGATCCTGCGACATCGAGTGCGTTGCCCTCTTCGATATCGCCGATCACCGCTTTGCGGAAACGGCCGTCATCCAACGCCGCGGCGAGCTGGTCGCTCGAGAGCTGCTCCGTTGCCGCCACCTCGAGAATCTCGTCGCGCAGCGTGAGATTGTGACCGTGGAGGAACAGCGCTCTGCGCAGCGCCAGATCGAAACGTTCGCCTATGTCCTGGCCCAGCGAGTAGCCCCACTTCTGCGCCTCGAACGCCTGGAGGTAGGTCGTAGGCCAGTCATGGCGCTCGTACAGAGAGAAGGCGCTCGACTCGAGCCGGGCGGCGACGATCATCTCCGCTCGTGCCGATGCCTCAGATAACAGACCCGCCTCCGTGAGTTCCAGAGGGTACGCCCTGTGATCGAACAGCACCTCGTCCGCAGAGAGGTGGTCTCGCATCCGGTGCAGGCGGATGGTGGCGATGTATGCCCAGGGGCATCGCAGATCGCTCCAGATTCTCAACACGGCCATGGTCCTACCTCCTTGATCTCAAACTAGTCCCCGCTGTGTGTGCCGGGAGCTTCAGTCGTCGCTCCATGCCAGGCCCGGCTCGCAGAAGCGCCGGAAGTCACAGTGACCGCAGGCGGCGGACGGTGTGGCCTGCCACTGTTCCGACTCGATGCCGGCCAGCAGTCCGGTGAGTCGTTCACGTGCTCGATGGCGCCATTCGTCGTTCACGCGTTCGGTGACCGTGTGCAGCCCGTCACCGAGATAGGCAAACGTCACATCAACGGTGTCCGGGCGCGTCGTAGCGAACGGGACCTCGTGCGCGGCGACCGCATACGCCTCGAGTTGGACGACGGTCGCCGGGTCTTTCGACGGCCTGCCGCTCTTGAAGTCGACGATCTCCCAATGGCCCGGCGCCGGGGAGTAGATCGCGTCGATGCGCCCCCGAACGGTCGACCCTCCGATTCTCAAATCGAATGGTGCTTCGATCAGCAACGGCCGGCTGGTGGCGAAACGTGAGGCGAGGAATGTGTCGAAGGGTCGTGTCCCACTGCGTTCGCCGGAGTCGAGGTCGTAGGCGTGGTCGTCGAAGTCTTCGAGCGGAATTTCCCCGCGGTTGTGGAGTTCGATGCGTCGGTGCACTTCGATGCCTCTCCGCGCGCGGGCCGAAGGTCGTCTCGGCAACCGGTCGATCTCCGACCAGTAGAAGCGGCGGGGGCATGTCGCGTACGTGACGAGGCCTGTGACCGAGGTTGCCGGTGGGCTCGGTTCGGGTGCCCGGGGCGGGTCGGGGATGCGAAACAGCTTCTCCTGGTAGTGCGCCACCCGGTCATGGTATGCGTCGACGATTCCCAGCTCCTCGGATCGTCGAGCCGCCCATTCAGGATCGATGGACATCGTGCGCAACGCAGCATCCCAGCCGGCCGGGAACACCGGATCGGGGCCGCCCCCGCCGGCCGACACGTAGCGAAGTACCTCCGGACGGTCGCCCGGCTCGTCCCGACCCATGTCGTCCCCGTGTGTCGCGGCCAGTTCGAAGAACTCCCCGGGTGTGACCGGCGTGCGCCTGGGTTCGGGGCTCCCATACCAGTGGGCGCCGGACACGTACAGCCGTTCCTTGGCGCGGGTGACGGCGACGTAGGCGGTGCGCCACTCTTGCTGATCGGCTCGCGTCTTGAGCAGCGCCCGCCGTTCGTCGCGGTGCATGGCGGCGGACAGCGCCGGCAGGCTGTGCCGGTCGAGCCGCAGTTCATGAGGAAGGATGTGGGCCTTCTCGTACGGGTCTTCATACGACCGCACACCAGACGGGAAGTTGCCCTGGTAGACCGCCGGAATGAACACGACCGGCCACTCGAGCCCTTTGGCACGGTGGACCGTGAGGAGTCCGACGGCGTCGCGACCGCTCAGCCGGGCCGGCGTCAGTTCCTCGCTGTTCCCTTCGGCCATCATCTCGAGGTAGTTCAGGAAGGCCGGCAACGAAGGTCGGCCCTCGAGCGGACTCCACTCTTCGGTGAGGTCTAGGAACCGGTGCAGATTCAGTCGAATCGACAACTGATCGGGCATCGCCTCGACTTCCTGCCAGGCGCCGGTGGCCTGGAGGATTCGCCGTGCGAGTTCGACGAGGCTGGTTCCCTGCGCATCCTGCAGCAAGGTCCGGTAGATCGAACGAAAATCGCTGAGCGCAGCGCGTGCCCGCTCTTCGAGATCGGAAACTCGGTCCAGTCCATCGACCGCTTCGAGCAACGACGGCCTCCTGCCGGACGAGTCGGCAGGGTTTCTCCACGTCCACCGTGTCAGTGGCAGGAGGTCTGAGAAGCCCAGCCGGTAGCGGCTGCCCAGCAGGATGCGGAGCAATGCGGGTCCGTCGTCCGGGTTGTCGAGAATCCGCAACCAGGCATGGACGTCGACGATCTCCGGAATCGTCAGCAGGCCACCGACGCTGGCGACTTCCGCCGGGATCGAGCGTTCCTCGAGTGCCCGGCGTACCAGGGGGATGTCCTTGTTCTTGCGAAACAACACCGCCATCTCGCGCCAGGCGAAGCCGTCCTGATGGAGTTGCGTCATCGTGTCGGAGATGAACTCGGCCTCATCCACTGCTGTGCGCGCCCACCTGCAACCTAGGAAACCGGTTTCCGCCGCACCGGTGGGCGTGAGATCGGCGCCGGGCTCGCCGCCGGTGCGCGCCCGCACGGCGTTGGCGAGTTCGACCACGCGGCTGGTGGACCGCCGGTTCACCGACAGGGAGCGTGTCTCCGCAGGGCTTTGGTCGGCGTTTGCGAAGTGTTGTGGGAAGGCTGCGAAGTTCTCCAGCGAGGCCCCTCGCCACTCGTAGATCGTCTGGTCCGGATCACCTACTGCGGTGACCGGGAATCCCCCTCCGAAGATCTTCAGCAACATCTCGCGTTGGGCAGGATTGGTGTCCTGGTACTCGTCGAGGAGTACGAACCGGTATCGGGCCCTGATGCGAGCTGCGATCTCGCGATGGTCGCCAACGACCTCGTGGGCGAGCCGTACCAGATCTGAGTAGTCGACCACGCCGAGACGGCGTTTCTCGGCCTCGAACCGGGCGATGATGCCGGCGAGTTCGGCTCGTTCCTGCCAGATCCCGCTCGCGTCGTCCGGGGCAGACCGCCGCAGGTCGTCGGCGGTCTGGAGGTTGTCGCCCAGATCGGCTGCGAGCTGCTCGGGCCGGTCGACGATGCCGCGCCACGTGACGTCGAGGTGGTCGTAGGAGCCGCGATCGATGGCGTCGAAGAGCAGTTGCCGGGCGAAGACGGGCGTGATGATCCGGGCATCGTGTTCGACACCCGCCAGCATGCCGAACTCACGCAGGATCAGCGCTGCGAACCCGTGATAGGTGTAAACCTCGATGTCGCGTCCGGGTGCGGCGACGCCCTCCAGCATCGTCGCGACGCGGTCGGCGAGTTCTTGCGCCGCCTTGTTGGTGAAGGTGATGCCGAGGATCTGCTCGGGTTCGGCGTGACCGCCGCCCACGAGATGGGCGATTCGGAGCGCCAGCGTGGTCGTCTTGCCGGTGCCGGCTCCTGCGGCAAT
>JABAHS010132961.1_pt1 | contig 16470 bp, 14 predicted proteins | sample 7062111 | NCBI WGS metagenome assembly JABAHS01 (sample SAMN14534600, study PRJNA622989) | marine sediment metagenome | biome: marine biome [ENVO:00000428]; feature: marine pelagic biome [ENVO:01000023]; material: deep marine sediment [ENVO:00002113]; isolation source: pool of 4 deep marine... | reverse complement strand
ACACTTGGGCCTCTCTCCTAACCAAATCCCTTATCCTGTGCCACTTCTGCTGACGAAAAACAGTCTGTGTTCAGGATAGAGATGCGGGTCCGTGGAAAGATGATCACTTACAATCTTTGGAGACAGAAAGCCAACTCAAATGCAGCTTGATGCAAAATGTTGAAGACTTACTGGGGCAGGCTACTGCATGCAGGGACTGGCGGGGCCGGAGTGAGTAGAGAAAATGCGAACCGGAGGTAGAAATAAGTTAGTCGTTAGTCGTTAGTTTTTAGTATATAGTATTTAGCCGGATGTGGACTTCTGGAAACGCTTTTTTCGAATCGACGGGAATTGCAGTTTTGGGTTTATTGAATTATTCCTGTTTTGCCGAAAAATAGACTTCTGCTGTCGCTTTTCCAACAGCTAATAGTTTTCATTCATCGGTAACAAACTCTACATTAATATTCATAAATAAGGCATAATCCGGCAAATTTATTAAAGAATCTCTGTTCATATCGGTTTCAGGATAAACACAATCTTCCTGTAGCCAGCAACTCGCCAATTCTTCTATCACCTTCATGCCGGGATGTTTTATTCTGACCGCTGAAGTCCCAAGAAAAATATTTCCATCAGCTAAGAAACCGGCAACAGTCAACGCCTGCGGCCAATCGCCTGCAAGAGAGCAGACCGCCTGGCGCTCAAAGGCTGCTTCAATCTCTACCAGTTTATTCTTATTGACGAAGACATATAGAGTGGCGGATTGAAAACCAAAAGAATGCAAAACAGCCGGTCTGTCAGGATCAACATCGGCAACAGTAAAACCTTCAGGCAAGTTAATATGGGCTTTTACCCAGTTGCCTTCACTTCGGCAGTTCAACGAAACGGGGGTCATTTTCATAAGAACCTGTATCCCCTCCCACCACAGATGTGGATAATCTTGTTGGCCAATGAACCAGATGTCTTCTATTCCATTGACTGGTTCAGCGACAAAATCCCAGCCGGCATCAGTAAAAGTGCTCATCGTTTGCATCTGTTCTGATGGTAAACCCGTCCCGCCGTCACTCGCTGTCTGTCCGCTGGTTTCAATGTCCCAGAACGAAGCTATAATTTCACTGGTTCCAACCATATTCGAACCCATTAATCCACCTAAGTTCGACGTTCCTGTAACAGTCCCGGTTGAATAGCAGTTGGTGATTGTTCCATGATAGCTTTCTCCCACCAGTCCGCCGACATATTTCACACCCCCAACACAGCCTGTGGAATAGCAGTTGGTGATTGTGCCATGAGAATTATATCCCACGAGGCCGCCGACACGGTCATCTCCCTCAACGCTGCCCGTCGAATAGCATTCAGAAATTTTTCCATAATAATTATATCCCACCAGTCCGCCGACACCCCCGAAAAACAAACCAGAACGCGAAACGCCGGCGGTTGAATAGCAGTTGGAGATTGTGCCACGATTGAATCCCACGAGGCCGCCGACATCGGAAAATCCGGAAACTTTTCCGCCTTCTGCATAACAGTTGGTGATAATTCCCTCTCCCAGGTTGCCAACCAGCAAACCGACGTCACTTCCTGTTTCTGCATTAACATTTGGGTCAATCAATCCCAGGTTTTTGATCTGGCCAGTAACGTAACCAAAAAGTCCTATTGGTTGTTTAGACGCAGAGATGTAGCGTAAATTGGAGATTGTATGGCCGCTGCCGTCAAAAATTCCGGTAAATGGATTACTCATATTACCAATAATATTGAAGCTTGTTCCCGTGAAGTCGCTCAAGTCGAGGTCGGCGCACAGTAGAAAGTGCTTATCCCATTCACAAACAACTGAACCTATAGTATTAAGCTGCTCAGCCGTATAAATAAGAAAGGGGCTGGTTCCTGTTCCATTGCCCTTCCAGTACGATGGATTGGTTATAACCTCTCCCGGCATGTTCTCCCACCAGAGGCGTGGATAATCTTTTCCCACATCAATCGTCCAGCCAGAACCACAACCCCAGCCAATATAAGTGTTCGGGTCGTGCATTTGGGCTGTTGTTTTTCCTTCCCCGGCCGCACTGTCTACCTGTCCGCTGTTCTCAATATCCCAGAAAGAAGCAATAACATTCCCTACATTGTTTCCCACCAGACCACCGACATTAGTTGTTCCCGAGACGGTACCAGTCGAATAGCAGTTGGTGATTGTGCCCGAGACCCACCCCCCATTCATACCCACCAGTCCGCCGACATAATAATTCCCCGACACGCCGACGTTTGAATAGCAATTGGTGATTGTGCCACCATTGCTTCCCACGAGGCCACCGACATCATGCCCGCCTGAAACGCTGCCGCCCTCAACGTAGCAGTTAGTGATGGTCCCATTACTTAGCACGCTAACCAGCGAACCAACAGCCCCACTTGTTCCCGCGTCAATATTGGGACCAATCAATCCCAGATTCTTGATCTCTACTCGTTCCTCCCATCCACCGACGTATCCAAAAAGACCTATGTAGTCTGTACCTGTAGAAGTAGAAATATAGGTAAAGTTGGAGATTGTATGACCATTGCCGTCAAATATACCTTTAAAGGGATTTTCCCAAGTGCCAATGATATTGAAACTTGATCCGGTATATCCGCTCATGTCTATATCCGATATCAACATAAAGTGCTTGTCTAAGGCGCACGGAATTAAGCCGATAGTATTGAGATGTTCGGCAGTGTAAATAAGGTAAGGATCATTTGGTTCTCCACTGCCTCCGCCGTAGGACGGGCTGGTTATAGGCTCTCCAGGCTTATTTTCCCACCAGAACCTCGGGTAATCGTTCCCTTCGTCAATGGTCCAGACAGACTCACATCCCCACACAATAAACGTGCTTGCCATCTGCATCCGGGCCGTTGTCTTGCCTATTCCTCCATCGCTAATTGTCTGGCCGCTGGTCTCAATATCCCAGAAAGAATCTATAATCTCACTGCCTTGCCACACATTGTGTCCCAATAATCCACCTAAACTCGACGTTCCCGTCACTGTCCCGGCTGCATAACAGTTAGTGATTGTGGCAAAATAGCCTGATCCCACCAGTCCACCGACAGGTCCGTTGCCTATGACACTACCGGTTGAATAGCAATTTGTGATTGTGCCACTGGAATTATATCCCACCATGCCGCCGACATCAGTTGTTCCCGAGACGGCAGCCATATTATAGCAGTTGGTGATTGTGCCATAATAATCGTATCCAACCAATCCGCCGGCAGTTCCGTTCCCTTTGACACTACAGGTTGAATAGCAGTTGGTGATTGTGACTTCATTTTCACCCACCAGTCCGCCGACAGGACCGTTGCCTATGACACTACCGGTTGAATAGGAGTTGGGGACATCTCCGTAATTATATCCCACCAGCCCTCCGATTTGATGTTCTCCAAAAACTGTGCCGGTTGAAGAGCAGTCTGTGATTGTGCCCAACGCATTTTCTCCAACCAGTCCGCCAACATGCCAATTCCCTATGACACTACCGGTTGAAGAGCAGTCTGCTAATGTGCCCCTCTTGTTTTCTCCCACCATTCCGCCGACATAATTATCTCCAGCAACGCTGCCGCCCTCAACGTAGCAGTTAGTGATTTTTCCTTTACGTAGCAGTCCAACCAGCGAAGCAATATAACGCCCCTTTCCCGTGTTAACATAAGGTGCAACCAATCCAAGATTCCTGATCTCTGCATTTTCTCCAGCAACACACCCGAAAAGTCCTATGTAACTTTTATCTGTGGCAGTATAGTTGAAGTTCGAGATTTTATGTCCGTTGCCGTCAAATACACCGGTGAAGTAATTGGCGTAATTTCCAATGATATTAAAGTTTGTACCGGTAAAGCCCGCCAGGTCGCTTTCGGCCGTCAGCATCGGAGGCGGCGGCGGTGGCGGCGGCATACTCAAATCCATATCCGCCATCAGCTTGAAGCATTTGTTCCAGTCGCCTGGATTTGCGCCGATAGCCCACATATGATCAGTAGTGTTAATCAGATATGGATCATTCGGCTCACCCGTACCACCGCCGTATTTGGCTTGAGCCGGCAAGCCAAAAAAGCAGATAACAACAACTACAGTAATTTTTCCTACCAAGCTTGATTTTCTCATCTCACACATCTTTCTATCCTCCAGCCCTTCAATATCTCATTATCGAGCCGTTTTTGGGCAATATAAACGGCCCAAACTTTCACAAAACATCAAAGAGAATCCCTCGTGGTTGTGAATAAAAAACATACCATAACCTCAGGAACTTGTCAAATAAAAAAATGCAAAAAGCTATTTAGCACATAAATAACCCCCTTCATAGAGGCTGCGGAAGACATAAGGCAGAGGAAGGGGTAAAATTATATTTGACAAGAGGGTTGAAGATTTGTAGATTGGTATTATACAGGACGCAGATGACCGGGAGACGCAACTTAAATGATTATTTATTCCTTCGAATGCGCCCCCTTTGACCCGCTCAGCTACGCTCAGGGCAATCAAGGTTCAGAGCAGGCAGGACATGTAAGGATAATTGATTATTTACGAGGCCGGGGCAATGGGATATAAAAAGAAAAGCATGTAAACAATGTTTAACTAAAGGAGGTCAAAAATGAGAGCGTATAGACCAAAGATAGTAATTACGGCACTTATTCTCGTCACCTACCTGGCCTTTGCAAGCGCAGCAGCGGCCGAGGAATCCCGGATTGTTAATTTACTGGAGTTATCGAATCCAATCCATCAGGTGGCAGCGGGTCGGTGGGAATTCATTTCAGGCTCACTTGTAGTTGATGATACACGCGCAGCTCGAATGAACTTTCCCTACAAGCCGCCGGCCGAGTATGATTACATCGTGAAGTTCGTGACGACGAAGCCGGGAGGCAACATTGCGTTTCTGTTATCAAAAGGAAAGGTTCCGTTCGCCTGGAGCCTAAACACCCGCGGCCATATGGCACGGCTGGAAGATATCGACGGTCACTCGATTATTAACAATCCCTGTCTGAGGAGATACGTATTGGAACCCTGGAAGCAGTACACAGCGGAAATCCAGGTGCGTAAATCGGGTGTGAGATGTCTTATCAATGGTCAAGTGGTCCAGGAGAAATATAAGACCGACTACAGCGACCTAAGCCGCAACGTGAAGTGGACGATGCCACGCAAACGACTGTTAGGGATTGGTTCATATAGCGGTTTTATGAACATCGTGCTTGAGGCCAAAGTCCGTGAAATCACCGGTCACGGCAGAATAGTTGTGAAGAAGGCCGGAAGGCGTGGCAGGCGCAATCATCATCGGGAAGAAAATTGAGACACGTTCTGCGGGAAGCCTTTAGCCTTACTGCATGGGCTAAAGCTTATCCTACGGGGCTATATATAATTTTTCTTGACACTCCTGAATGGCCTCTACAATATATATTTTATGTCTACGGTCGAAACATTCGGAAGGCTTAAGCAAAAATGCAAAGAAGGCTTTAGTGATGCCATCAATTCCATCTCCAAAAATATCTTTACATGGCTTATAGTCCTGATCGGAGGCATTTGTCTTTTTGTTTTAATGCTGGTCCGTCAATATCTTGACCACACTTTCGAGGTTTCGGTCGGGCAGATACTTTTGTGCTCTGCGGTCTTTTGCATAATCGTTGTACTGGTTAACTGGGCAATTTATCAGTTCAGGCCACGACGTAAAGTCTCTGATTATTGCACGGACGTTATTCACGATATAATCTGGGAGTGGGAGAGCTTACAATACGGAGAATTCGGCAATATTGAGCCTATCCCTATATGCCCCGTCTGTTCTTATCAACTTCACTACCAGGACCACCCTCTCCAACAAGACTTTACATTATTAGAGTGTGAAGGCTGTCATTGGTGGACAGAGTTGAAAGGCGATTATGATTCCATAAAGACCCATATAAACAAAATCGTAGAACACCGAATGCGCAGTGATGACTGGAAGAATGCTCGAGAACGTATAAAAGAGCTAAAAAAGTAAAAGTGGTACGAAATACTCAGTCTACATGCCATAAATGATTAAGGATTATTTATAACTGATTAATGAGTTTGCCCCCCGCCCGGAGACCGTGGGTAAATATAAAGACACCTAATAAAAAAAGGCTAAAGGTGGTATCCCTTAGCCTTTTCAGGATTCCCCAAACACACATAAATGCGTTTGGGGATCCCTATATAAAATATCCACCTCATAATCGAGGAGGGGGCTCGCTGATTATTCTATACTGGATTGTAGATAACCTCTACATCCTTTGGATTTCTGCAAGGACGGTTCGGCCACTGTAACTCGTCAAACAAAAACTCAGTTGCCTGCCGGAGCATTACGGCTGGCATAGAGGGGCTCATCTCAAAAGAACCAATTACTTCATTATCGTATTTGCTCAAACCGTTAAAGAGGTATTCCCAATTTTCCCTCGGTATTCCTCCCTGCAGGCCGGGGCGCTCGTGGTCGTCCTTAATACCGTAATTATCGGTCAGGTGCAAATGAGCAACTCTGGGGCCCAAATCATCCACATATTGGGTGAAGGAGAATTCCCGGTCAACATTTGCATATCCGACATCGAGGCAATACCATAGTGATTCAAACTTTTTGCCAACGTCTTTAAGCGTCTGGAGGCTGCCGGTTTCGAGGCACAGTTTTACGTTATTATCCTCGGCCAGTTTTATTACCTCGGCGGCAAATTCACCGTTATCAAGTTCTGAACCATCGCGAATACCCAGACTGAGCAAATCGGTGACAATGTTTGCATCGAGCAACTTCGCACACTCTATCTGCTCATTCCACTCCTCTAGGGTCGGGCCATCGCTGCGAGAACGCATCGAGACGAGCATATCCCTCGTAGCTTCCACAAGCCTTGGCCAATTACGCCTTTCGTAACGGCACTCGTTCTGGCCTTTAATATTGGGCCACAGTTCGACACCAAAGCCCAAGGAGTGAAGAAAAAGACATTCCTGCTCGAAAGAAAGGTTGTTCTCACGCCACCAAAAAATCATTGTTGAAACAGCATACCTAATTTGCATCATCAAGTCTCCATACGTCCATCTGAAGCTATAGTGGCTGGTCAACCGTGCAGGTAAACACCCAGCCCAAACAGTATTATCGATTAAAAACAAACATAAATTCACTCTTTGTTGTAAATTCCATCATTTTTCGGGCCTTCCGGCCAGCTATTGACAAATATAGGGACCAGTCGCCTGTTTATAGTCCAATAAAAACATAATATCGGCCACTGACTGATGAAAAAAAGTAAAACTTGGTAAAATTTATGTTGCAATATGGCGATTAGAGTGTTAGAATTCGTGTTTGAAGGTATTCGGAGAGTTTTAAACTATGAAAAAAGGAATACATCCAAAATACGATAAGGTAGTGGTTCACTGCGGCTGCGGCAACACGTTCGAGACCCGCAGCACAATCAAGGAAATCCACGCCGAAATCTGCTCGATGTGCCATCCGTTCTATACGGGCAAGCAAAAATATGTTGACACAGCCGGCCGGATAGAGCGATTCCAAAAGAAATACGGCACAGATTACATCAAGGCAGCCCCATTATCCAAAAAGTCGGAAAATGGGAGCCCCCAAAAAACCCAAAAAGACCAGCAACAATAGCTGCCCATCCAAGATAACAGCGTTTAGCATTCATCGTTTATTCGACGTTTTATGTATGCTATTCGCTATTTTTGTATCAGAGGATTGAAATTATGGCTGAAATACAAGAAAGCCTGCTGGCAAAACTTGATGAAATCGAGGAACGGTACAGCGAAATCGAAAAGCAGATTGCAGACCCGGCGTTTGCGACAGATTCGGCCAGGCTGATATCACTATCCAAAGAGCAGGGCAAACTCAAAACAATAGTCACAAAATACCGCGATTACAAAAAAACGGTAGCCGGGATTGAGGACGCCGAGCAGATAATACAGGACAGCTCGGTCGAGGAGGATTTTAGAAACCTGGCGAAAGAAGAGATCCAGGAGCTTGAAGTTAAAAAAGGCCCCCTTCTCGAAGACATCGCAAACAGTTTGGTGATGGCCGAGGAGATAAGCGCCAATTCGGTGATAATGGAAATAAGGGCCGGGACCGGCGGTGAAGAGGCGGCGTTGTTCGCACGTGATTTATATAATATGTATATAAGATACGCCGAGAGCCGCAAATGGAAGGTTGAACAACTAAGTTTCAGCGCAACAGAAAAGAACGGTTTTCGCGAAGTTATCTTCGGTGTAAAAGGGCCGAACGTGTGGTCCGAGTTAGGCTACGAGGGCGGGGGTCACCGGGTTCAACGGGTGCCGCAGACCGAATCGCAGGGAAGGATTCATACCTCGGCGGCGACTGTAGCGGTATTGCCTGAGCCGGAAGAAGTAGACATCGAGATCAATCCCGATGATGTGATTGAACACGTCAGCAGGTCAAGCGGGCCGGGCGGACAAAACGTCAACAAAGTCAGCAGCGCGATTAAGCTTGAGCATGTCCCAACAGGGATAACGGTCAGTATGCGAGACGAGCAAAGCCAGCATAAGAACCGCGCCAAGGCGTGGCGAATCTTAAGGAGCAGGATTTACGAAGATGTAGAGAAGAAAAAAAGAAGCAAGCGCGATTCGCAGCGCAAGACAATGATCGGCTCAGGCGACAGGTCCGATAAAATCAGGACTTATAATTTTCCACAGAACCGGCTGACCGACCATAGAATTAACTTGTCGCTTTACAGCCTGGATAAGATAATGAACGGCGACATGGAAGAATTGATCGTCGCACTCAAAGAATACGACAAACAACAAAGGCTCAAAGACCTTTGAGCCTGATACAAGACTAAAGAGCCAAGACCAAGGGATAACGGGATGGGAAGAAATTTCAGGAATATAAAAGCATCTTGTCTCCGGAGTCTCGTCTGATGATAGTTGTTGTAACAGGGATGGTCGGAATTGATAAGAAAAGCTACCTTGAAAAGGTCTGTCAATTCGCGGCCGAGAGAGAAAAGAATGTGCTTTTATGCAATGTCGGGGAAGAGATGTACGCCGAAGCGCCCGATATTCCGCCGGGCAAAATCCTCGACATTCCAATGAAAAGGCTAAGCTCACTTCGTCGCAGCGTATTCAAAGACATCATTACAAAAGCCGAAAAAGCCACGGACCTGATCGTCAACACTCATGCGACGTTTCGCTGGCGGCACGGCCTGTTTCCGGCGGTGGATTTCGACCAGATGCGGCAGCTCGACGCCGATATGTATATCTGCCTGATTGATGGTGTCGCAGCATTACACACGCGGCTCGTCGACGAACACTCCACGGAACATAGTCTCAAGGACCTGATTGTCTGGCGGGAAGAAGAAATTATCGGCACGGAAATGCTGTGCAAAGGCATCGATGAGAAAATTCCTTTCTATTGTCTGGCCCGAGGGGCCGAAGAGGAAACATCCGAGACATTTTACAAACTCGCTTTTGAGCGGTTAACTAAAAAAGCCTACCTAAGCTTTCCAATGACCCAAGTCGGCGATATGGAAAATGTTAAAAAAGAAATTTACGATTTTCGCCGACTGATGAAACAATTCTTTATCTGCTTCGACCCGGCCGATCTGGAAGAATCCTATCTGCCGCACTATGCCCGGCAGGCAAGCCTGAAAGGATTGGATTTCATCGAGGTAACGGCCCTTGGGCGAACAATCCGGCTGGATTTACACGAGGTCCGGCAAATTGTACGTGATATTAACAGCCAGATATACGCCCGTGATTTTCTGCTGGTTGAACAGTCNNCGGCAAATCGAACGCGATATTAACAGCCAGATATACGCCCGCGATTTTCTGTTGATTGAACAGTCGGACATGATAATCAGCTTTATTCCCACTCTGCCTGACGGCCGGGCAGCTATATCCAGCGGAGTCGAAAGGGAACTGCAGCACGCCCACGAATCAGCCAAGGAGGTATATGTGATCTGGACGGCAAGAAAGAGCCCCTCGGTATTTGTTACGCAAACGGCAACAAAAGTCTTCAACAATCCGTCAAATGCGGTAGAATTCTTCAAAAAGAAAGGATATATTGAAGAATGACAGCCGAACAAGAAGGCTTTTGGCCGGAAATGATTAACAATCTGCCGGAAGCAGAAATCCCTATTGAAGGATTACGCTCTCATATTTTTCAGGGCCAAAACCAACAGATAGTATTTATGAGTTTCGAAAAAGACGTCGAAGTGCCTGAACATTGTCACGAAGCACAGTGGGGTGTTGTTTTAGACGGTGAAACTGAATTAACCATAAACGGCAGGAAACACAGATTGGGCAAGGGAGAGACTTACTTTATTCCCAAAGACGTCCGGCATAGTGCGAAAATAAAAAAAGGTTACAAGGACTTAACGCTATTTAATCAAAAAGACAGGTATAAAGCAAAGTGACGTCTCTGGATGCAAAGCAATTAGCCGGCTGTATCGACCATACATTGCTCAGCGCCACCGCAACAAGCGAGCAAATCAGGCAGTTATGCGAAGAGGCAAAGACCTACGGATTTCATGCGGTATCGGTCAATCCACGGTGGGTGGCTTTGGCAGCGGATGAATTACACGAATCAAAAGTGGCCGTCGGCGGAGTGGTGAGCCTGCCGCTCGGCGCTGATTCAACCAGAATCAAGGTTGAACAGGCAAGAGAAGCCATCTTCGCCGGTGCCGATGAGATTGATATGGTCGCCGATTTGGCGGCGATAATCGAGGGTAATTCACCGTACCTTACCAATCAACTGCAGGCGATGCTGAAACTTTGCCGGTCTTTCAGGCCCGCGGTTCTGCTGAAAGTGATAATCGAATCGGCCGCCCTTACCAGAGAGCAGAAGATATTTGCCTGCCAGATTGCAGATAAATGCGGGGTTGACTTTGTCAAGACGAGTACGGGAATGAACCCGGCCGGGGGAGCAACGGTCGAGGATATAAAACTGATGAAAGAATTCGCGCCAAACTGTAAAATAAAGGCGGCCGGTGGAATCAGGACCGCTAAGCAGGCCCTTGAAATGCTGGAAGCAGGTGCAGACAGAATCGGGACTTCGACAAGCGTGGAAATAATAAATGAGTTCAAAGGACAACAATAATAACGGTGAAGAATTTGTCAGTGAGCCAATCAAGCCGGTCGCAGGCACGTTTGAGCCTGCTTCAATGACAAGAGGTGAGCCGGGACTGCCGGGTCGATTTATCTGGAGAGATAAAGAGTACGCAGTCGCCGATGTGCTCGAAGTCTGGAAGGAATTGGGGCTCTGTAAAAGCGGAGGCCCTGAGAAGTATTTACGTAAACACTGGTTCAAAATCTTAACCGGTAACGGACTGATAATGACAATATACTTCGAGCGGCAGCCAAGGGCAAAAAGCCAGAACAAAATGAGATGGTGGCTATATACGGTCATCGGAAAGGAAGAAGAAGATGAGTGAGATGATATCTATTTGCGGCTTGTTATGTAATGAGTGCGGAGCATTCATTGCAACAAGCAACAATAGTGACGAAAAAAGAGCGGAGGTGGCTGAACTCTGGTCCCAGCAATACAACCAGAACATCAAACCGGAAGATATCAACTGTGACGGCTGTATATTAGACGGTGAACGTCTTTTCGTCCACTGCAAAGCCTGCAAGATAAGAAAATGTGGAAAAGAAAAGGCAGTTGAAAATTGCGCTCACTGCGATGAATATGCCTGTGAAAAGCTCGGAGAATTTTTTAAGAAGGCTCCAGATGCCGGGAGACGATTAAATGAAATAAGAAGCAAACTCTAATATTTTGACCACTTCTCGGCGAATCCAAATTCTATATGTCAAAAATACAAGATGTAAAAAAAGAACGCTCTACTGCAAGCGCAAAGTCTAACAGGACCGTAGCGTTAAAGACACCTACTACTGTCGACAGGGGAATTCCTTGTAGATTATACTACAAGCAAATTCACAAACCTATAAATCTACAGGCTCTGAGCGAAACATTCGCAACGTTAAACAATCCTTCAATTCTCGGCGGTAATATTGCCAGGAAAGATACAGACAGATTCAGCTACTGGGGGGCCGGTCCTAAAGAAGTATTTGAATTCCTATCAGGACAAACAGAGCCATTTACAAAACTGCAAAAAGTCCTGAACAAATACAAACTAAAAGATCATGAAACCGCCCTGCCCAAAGGGATGTTTCGTGGTGGATGGGTGGGGTATTTCAGCTACGAACTCGGCCGGTATATCGAGAAACTGCCGGAAAGCACAATCGATGACCTCCGGATGCCGCTGATTCGACTGTGTTTCTACGACCGTTTTATCGCATACGATCATCTGGAAGATACTTTATGGCTCATCGAATTACAGACACCGAACGATACTCAAAAACCGCAGGAAAAATTAGCCGCTCTGGAAAAATTACTGGGTGAATCCGAAAGAACTCATCTTTCATCACCCCGGCCAGCGGATATTGAAAATATAGATTTCTCACAAATTCGATGCAATATGGATAAGAGTTATTATCTGGAAGCCATCGAGAAAATAAAACGCTATATCTATGACGGCGACGTTTACCAAATAAACTTTTCGCAGCGATTCGAATGCGACTATCAAGCCAAGGCGATAGACCTTTTTCACTGGCAAAATTATTACAATCCCAGCCCTTACTCCGCCTATATCGACGCCGGGACTTTTCAAATTGTAAGCGCTTCACCTGAGATGTTTATAACAATCGAGGATGGCATAATCAGCACCAAGCCGATTAAAGGCACGCGGCCACGGGTTAGTGAAGCCGGAGAGGGTGAGAACATCAACGCAAAGAATTTCGACGAGCTGGCCGGGAGCGAAAAAGAGCAGGCCGAGCTTAATATGATAGTCGACTTAGAGCGAAACGATATCGCGCGAATCTGCGAACCCGGGACCAGAAAGGTCGTTCAGCCAAGAACTATCGAAAGCTATCCGACCGTTTTTCATGCTGTTGCAACCGTAGCCGGGCGGCTTCGAAAAGAGATTACATTCTGCGATATTCTAAGGGCGATGTTCCCCGGCGGCTCCATTACCGGCGCTCCGAAAATCCGCTCGATGGAGATTATCGACGAGACCGAACCGACAGCAAGAGGCGTTTATACCGGCAGTATCGGCTATATCGGCCTCGATGGCAGCGTCTCCCTGAATATTGCCATACGAACGATTATTATCAACAACCAAAAGGCCTTTACACAGACCGGCGGTGGCATTGTCGCAGACTCCGACCCACAGGCCGAATGGAATGAAACTCTCACAAAAGCAAGAGCGTTACTGGCCGGTATCAGGGCAGTGCAATGTAACAGTTAAGGGCAATACAATGGGATTATTAGACCGCGATGTGATTCATTCGGAACCTTGTGTTCGTGCTTTTTCGCGTATTTTCTGGGCTTTTTTGTTTTTCCTTGATTTTCGGATTGGAATCAACAACGTGCACATTGATGTACTGCCCGATTTTATCGGATGGATTTTGATGGCTACGGCATTGGGCTGGATATTAGGGCTGCACTCAGACATAAAGTTAATTCGGACCCTAAGTCTCGTATCGATTTTTCTTTCAATCTTTGATCTTATTGAGATTAAGAAGAAAGTTAGTGGAATCTCTTACGATATTTCGATTTTTTTCCCCGTTGGGATTGCCCTGGCCATTCTAAGCATTATAGTCATCTGGAAGCTATGTGGCGTGATTATGGACATGGCCGAGGCCGTCGGCAACCAGCTAATCAGAGAACGGGCGGATTTCCGCAGAAAACTGTATCTGGCTTTTATGATTGCATTGCCGGTTGTTATGGTAATTTGTTTTGTTGTTCCGCCCCTGATACCGATAGTTGCTATCGGTGGCCTCATCGCAGCCATTGTGATTTTTTGCCTGCTGATGGGCTTAATGAAAGCAACAGTAAATATATGTGTCAGCTAAAAACGCTGGAATAGTCGAAGACTATGATCCGTGAAAAGAACGGGAAAAACTAAAGCAAAAGCAAGAGCGCTGCTGGCCGGTATAAAAGCAGTGGAAAAAACCTAAATGTTAGTCTCTAATATACGTCCTTGCTAAATAAAGTTTATAAGATGAAAGTAAAACAGATATTTTTGAGCCCAGCGACTATCCTTGTGATAGCAGTTATGATAGTGGGACTTTCTTTGACAATATATGGACAAACGAGCGTTGGAATCTCAATGATGATATTTATTCCATCTGTCGCAATATTTATCCGCTCATTGTTTTTAAGTTTGAGCTCCAATAGGAAACAGGCCATCACTATGCTAATTGGTCTGGCAGCACTTTTCTTAAATGCTTACGTGGTTCTGGAACTTAGATCGAGTAGAAATTTTGCTTTTTTTTGGCTTTCAAATTCTTTCATTATTTTTGGAATAAGTGGATTGATTTATATCTGCAGAAATAAAGATGGCAATAAAACCAAGAAATAAGGCAAAGTAAAACACGAGAAAAATTCGCCAGAAATGAAGAAATGGCTGAGAAGGTTTTTCTAAATGACAAGTTGGTAGATATCGACAAGGCCGGGATATCGGTCAGCGACAGCGGTCTTTTGTACGGGGCCGGTCTTTTCGAGACGATGCGAAGCTATAACGGCGTGGTCTTCTCACTAAAAGACCATCTGGACCGGCTGTTTTTCAGCGCATGTGCCTTCTCGATAAAGCCGCCACACAGAAAGTTTATCACCGAAGCCATATATAAAGTCCTCAAGGAAAATAAATTGACCGATGCACGGCTACGCCTGACACTAACCGGCGGGCCAATGGTCGTATCAGAGGAACAGCGGCGGCCGACACTGCTTATTACAGCCGCGAAATTAGTGCCCTATCCAGACGAATATTATAAGAACGGCGTTATGGTCGTGCTGTGCCCATTCAGGCAAAATCCCGCTGAGCCGACCTGCGGGCACAAAACGACAAGCTATTTCTCTCGCATAATGGCCCTGAAATGGGCACACCAAAGGAAGGCCGCCGAGGCGATATGGTTTACAGTAGATAACCGCCTGGCGGAGGGGTGCATAAGCAACGTGTTCCTTGTCAAAGATTCGGTTCTATATACACCGCCGATTGAAACGCCGGTGCTTGCAGGGGTGGCGAGAAAGACCGTCTGTCAGATTGCCATGAAAAATTCCATTAAATTGGTTGAAAAAAATCTGTTTATAGACGATTGTTTAGCAGCCGACGAGGCCTTTCTGACCAATGTAATTATGCAGATTATGCCGATAAGCAGTATAGAGAAGCACGCAGTAGGCAACGGCAAGGTCGGGGCGATGACTAAAAAACTGCAAAAAAGCTTCAAAGAACTTATCAAAACCGAATGCAGGCAAGGAAAATGAAGATAAAAGATATCGCAGCAACGATTGAGAAAATAGCAGATCCAAAACTGGCGCAGGACTGGGACAACGTTGGCCTGCTCATCGGCGATGCGCGGCGCAATGTAAAAAACATTCTGCTGACAATCGATGTTACCGCAGAAGTTTTGGCTGAGGCAAAAAGATTAAAAACCGACCTGATTATCAGCTATCATCCCATCATCTGGGACGGCCTGAAACAAATCAGAGCCGACGGGGCAAGCGGCACCGTCTATAAATTGATAAAATCGGGGATTGCAGTTTTCTCGATACATACCGCTTTAGATGTTGCGATAGGCGGGGTGAACGACGGCCTTGCAGAGATTGTCGGTATTTTTGACGCCGAGCCTATCGGCGATTACGTTGACAATCCAACCGGCGATAATTACAAACTCATTGTCTTTGTTCCGATCGAATCTGCGGCCAAAGTCTCAAATGCCATTTTCGCCGCCGGAGCAGGTATAATCGGCAATTACAGGAATTGCAGCTTCGGCGCCGAGGGGACCGGGACGTTTCTGCCCTTGAAAGGCGCAAAGCCGGCTATCGGCAAAAAAGGGCAACCGGAAAAAGTGCCGGAGATAAGGTTCGAGACGATTGTGCCTGCTGAAAAACTGGCCGATTGCATCGAAGCGATGATAAAGGCGCATCCTTACGATACACCCGCCTTCGATGTGTTTAAGCTCTACGATACACAGGGCAAATTCGGCCTTGGGCGAATCGGGAAAGTAGTCCCGCCGGTACGGATAAAAGAGATTATCGGGAACATAAAGAAATATACCGGTGCAAAAGCCGTCGGCATAGTAGGAGACGAAAAGCGGCTGGTCAAGACCNNTCGAATCGGTAAATTAGCCCGGCCGGTACGGATAAAGCAGATCATCGAGAAAATAAAGAAACATACCGGCGCAAAAGCCGTCGGCATAGTCGGAGATGAAAAGCGGCTGGTCAAGACCGCCGCGGTTTGCGCGGGCTCGTGCGGCAAGATAATCAATTCCGTCATCGCCGCGAAAGCCGATTGCTATGTCACCGGCGAACTGAAACATCACCAGGCATTAGCCGCACAAGAGGCGGGATTAACCTGTATTTGCCTGAGCCATACCGTCTCGGAGCGGTTTATACTGAAGAAATTCGCCAAACAGTTGCAAAAGCAAATCAAACAGGTAACAATCAAGATAAGCAAAAAAGATGCAGACCCGTTTAAATGGAAAAACCTATG
>JABAHS010005009.1_pt1 | contig 16478 bp, 17 predicted proteins | sample 7062111 | NCBI WGS metagenome assembly JABAHS01 (sample SAMN14534600, study PRJNA622989) | marine sediment metagenome | biome: marine biome [ENVO:00000428]; feature: marine pelagic biome [ENVO:01000023]; material: deep marine sediment [ENVO:00002113]; isolation source: pool of 4 deep marine... | reverse complement strand
GGTTCCTCCTCGGGTTCCCGGGTGGCGACTGTTTCGGTCACTCTCGTTCGGCGAGCCACCGCTCTGCGTCGATCGCTGCCTGGCAGCCGGTCCCGGCCGCCGTTATCGCCTGGCGGTACACATGATCGGCAACGTCGCCCGCCGCGTACACACCTTCGATCGACGTCGCCGTCGACCCGTCACCAAGCAGCACGATGTAGCCGGCGTCGTCCAGATCGAGCTGGCCGTCGAAGATCTCGGTGTTCGGCTTGTGCCCGATCGCCACGAAGTACCCCTCGACGGCCAGCTCGGACTCTTCGCCGCTGACGACATCGCGGACTCGTACCCCGGTCACCTCCTCCTCGCCGAGAATCTCCTCGACGACGGTGTTCCATAGGACCTCGATCTTCGGATGCTCGAGCGCTCGTTTCGCCATGATGGCGGAGGCGCGGAACTCGTCGCGGCGGTGGACGATGGTGACCTTCGAGGCGAACTTGGTGAGGAACAGCGCCTCCTCCATCGCCGAGTCACCTCCACCGACCACCACGAGCTCCCGGTCCCTGAAGAAGAAGCCGTCACAGGTTGCACACGCCGACACCCCGCGGCCGCGCAGCTTCTCTTCCCCCGGGACACCCAGCCAGCGCGCAGACGCCCCCGTGGCGACGATGACCGATTCCGTTGTGTACTCGTCGGCGCCGACCCAGACCTTGAAAGGGCGCTCGGAGAAATCGACTTTCGTGACGTCGACGGTATGGATGCGAGGAGCGAAACGCTCCGCCTGCTTCCGCACGCGTTCCATGAGCTCGGGGCCCATGATTCCGTCGGGGAAGCCGGGGTAGTTCTCGACGTCGGTGGTGATCATGAGCTGACCGCCGGCCTGGCTTCCTTCGAAGACGAGCGGATCGAGGTCCGCACGGCCTGCATACAGCGCTGCTGTGAGTCCGGCAGGGCCGGACCCGATGACGATGACCTTCTCGGGCATGATTTAGGTTTCCTTGGGTTCCTGTGTTCGCTTCCACCAGATGAACGCACCGCCGAGCACGAATAATCCACCCACCACGGCGAAGGCTCCGGGGGCGGACAGCGGAACGGCGAGCGCTCTGATGATGGCGATGAAAAGGTAGATGATCGCGATGAGGATCAGCGTTGCGGCGACGAGGCCGAGAGCAGCGATCTTCAAACCGCGAGAGATGCGATCTACCGTCATCGAGCGCACCTTTGTCGAGGTGCTCTCCAGGAAATCGGCGAACTTGGTAGCGAATTCGTCCATGAACCCAGAGCCTAGCGGCATGAGCCATCCGGCGAATCGGCGCAACGAGAGCCGGACGCTGCCTATCCGCCGACCGTGATCTCCGTCACGGACCCGCACGTGGCAGAAGTGATCACCGCTGCCCTGGTGTCGGAGCCGAGTTCGTAGACGAACACGAAACTGTGCACTCCCTCGTACAGCACCTCGCCCGCTCCGGTGACACGCGCCTCGGCCGGCAGCGCTCCTCCGCACATCTCGAGGTTCTCCTCGATGAGCGCGGGCGGCTGCTCGTTCTCCAGAAGGCCCACGGCGTACTCCTCGAGGCCGGCAGCATCGACCTCTTCGAGGGTCATCGCGCTGGCGGAGGTGGGCGCTTCGGTGGCGTCGTCGAACCCCGCATCTGCGCCGGCCTCCTCCTGGAGGACACCGTCCGTCGCAGGGGCGAGCTCCTGCCGGGTCGATTCGTTGAGATCGGCAGCGATCTCGTCGGCGGCCGTTTCGGCGGTATCCATCCCGGTGCGCTGCAGCATCGCGACGGAGGCGAGGCCGACGACGGCGAGTCCTGCGGCCACGGCGGCGATGCGAGGTGCGAACCGCGTGAACCATCCGACCTTCGGTTCCGGAAGCGCAGCGGCAAGCGTCCGATGGAGCGATGCTCGCTCCAGATCGGTCATGCGCACCGCCGGAGCCCCTCGCAAAACCTCGAGCACATCGAGCTGCGCTCGATACTCCGCCGCGCATTCCGCGCACTCGGACATGGCGACCCGCCCCCGCTCGAGTTCGGCGGGAGAGGCGCTGCCGTCGGCGCACGCGGCGATCACGTCGTAGTCGTGCTCATGCATCTCGATTCCTTGGACGTCGAACGGCATCCCCCGGGTTCCCGAGGATCTCGGCAAGCATCCTGCGGCCGCGGAAGATGCGGGACTTCGCAGTTCCGGTCGGAACGTCGAGCACCCTGGCGACTTCGGCGACGGCGAGATCCTCGAGGTCCGACAGGACGACGGCTGCTCGGAACTCCTCCGGCAACTGTGCGAGAGCCTTCTCCAGGTCCGGCCGCTCCTCGACCGACGTGAACCCACTCGCCGCCGACGCATCGGCCGGGTCGTGGCGATCCGGTAGAGGATCGGCGCGGCGCCGTTTCTCCTTCCGGAGCAGGTCGTAGCAGGTGTTCACGGCCACCCGGTACAACCACGTGGAGAAGGCAGACTTCCCGGTGAAACGGTCCGCCTTCCGGAACACGGTGAGGAATGTCTCCTGCGTAGCATCGAGCGCCGCCTCCCGGTCGGTCATGATTCGCAGGCACACCGAGAACACCCGATCCTCGTGCGCTCGGACCAGCGCGTTGAATGCCGACCGATCTCCCTGCGAGAAGCGCTCGAGGAGTATGAGGTCTTCTTCGGAGCGGGCCGCCGTCATGGCCGGAAGCGTACTTCGCCGATGCTGCCGACGTACCCGCCCTCCGGGTCGGCCGGGACGTCCGTGAGCCAGATGAGCCAGAAGCCACCATTGCGCGGCGGCAGCTGCAGAGATCCGCTATCACCTCGCGTGGAGCCCCCCGCCAACCCCTCCCACCCGGAGAGTGTTGGATTCGCCGACTCGGACCAGTAGAGCCGGAAGGACATGCCGTCGACGGCGCCCAGGAGGTCGACTCGACCCGGCGTGCCCTCGATGGCGACCGTGAAGCCGACGCCGCTCTTGATGAGAGGGAGCGGATCGTTGTAGCGCTCCGTCGTCCATGCCGTTGCTGTGTCACCGTCGGTGAGGTTCGGGATCTCGCCGTCGTGCTCGGCTCCGTCCCCCTCCGGATCGAAGACACGGATCGCCGTTACCGAAACGCCGGCGTCGGGAGCGGGCGGGGCCGGCCCCGTGGTCGAAGGGGACGAGGAAGTCGTGACCGTCGTCGACGGACCGGGGGCGACCGGGAAGAGCAAGGGATCCTGCTCCCCGGTGTCGAGAGAGCGTCCGATGAAGAACAGCACGATGGCGACGGCGAGCAAGCCGAGCACAGGGGTGACCCACTTCCACGACCACGCACGTTCAGGGATCGTCTCCTGCCGCGTGCTCGGAGCAGCACGTAGTAGTTCGGCGAGGCCGGCGGCGTCGAGATCTCCCGCCTGGGCACGACGCAGCACTCCGTCGACTGCGGGCGACAGACCGTCGACCATCTGCGACGGCGCCACCGACTGGACCGAACTGCCGGTGACCGCCATGATCAGTGTGTCGGCGAGGTCTCGAACGTCTTCGGCTGCCGACGCCCCGGGGACATGCCCTCCAAAGCCGGCAAGTTTGGCCGGGTGGGCCATCGAGAAGAAGATCGAACCTTCACCGATGCCGCCGTGCAGCACACCCTCGGCGTGGAGGGCGGCCAGGGCCTCGGCCAGGCCGGCCGCGTTCGGAAGGAACTCGTGGACGGGGAGGGTCTCTCCTGCTGCCCGCCGGTGTGCGAGCGTCATTCCACCCGCCCATTCGGAGACGGAGTAGGCGCCGTCCGGAAGCTCGGCGGCCGCGTAGATCGAGGCAAGGTGTGTGTGCGTGACGCCGGCGGCCCCCCGGACTGCGTCGAGAAACTCCCCGCGGCGTTCCTGTCCGGTCTCGGGTCCCAGCAGGCGAATCAGAACCGGGCGGTCGAGTGCCCGGTCGGTGGCGAGCCACTCCTCCACGTCGCCGTCGCGGCCGAGACGGACTTCGAAGTGGTATCGATCGGGGAGCCGTGGTGGCACAGGGGATCCTCTCCGCCCGGGCGATCAGCCGGTCACGTAGGCGATGCCGACCGTCCCCGGTCCGGTGTGGGTGCCGACGACGGCGCCGAGCAGGGTGGTGATGAGCGCATCGGACACGTAGGGCTGAAGGCGACTCACCACGGCTTCCGCGTCGGGAGCGTCTGCGTGGAAGAGTGCCGCGGCCTTGATAGACGGACCGAGCGCTGCGAGCCGCTGTTCGAGGGCCGCGATGGCCTTGCTGCGGGTCCGGACCCGTCCGAGCGGGGCCACCACGCCGCCGTCGAGCGTGATGAGCGGCTTGATACTCAGGATGTTGCCGAAGAACGCCTGTGCTCCTCCGATTCTCCCGCCGCGGTGGAGGAACTCGAGTGTGTCGAGAGCCGCCACCACATGTGTCGATCGAATGGCTTCGAGCGCAGCATCGACGACCTCCTGCATGGTCGAGTCGCCGGACGCGGCCTGTGCGGCCGACAGCACGGGTAGCCCGAGCCCCATTCCGACACTCTGTGAGTCGATCACGCGGATCGGAATTCGATCGCCGAACCGCTCGGCGGCGATGACCGCAGACTGGTAGGTGCCGCTCAGTTGTGCCGAGATCGTCAAGACCACGATGCCGGTTGCTCCTGCTGCGTGCGCGATCCGGAACCGCTCCTCGAATGCCCCGGCACTCGGGGCCGCGGTCTCGGGCAGGAACCGGCTGTCGACCAGCTTCTCCCAGAAGGCACCGGTCGTGAGGTCGCGGCGGTCGACGAACTCGTCCTCACCGAACCGGATGGTCAAGGGAACGATGTCGATGCCGGACCGGGCGGCGAGATCGTCGGGGAGGTCGCTCGAAGAATCGGTGATGACGTGGATCATGTTCCGTTGTAGCTCCAGATGACGAGACCTCCTGCAGTCCTGGTGAATCCCTCCGACAGATACAGACGCCCGGCGGCTTCGTTGTCGGGTTGCGTGTTCAGCAACAACGTGCGGCAGCCGCGATTCCGTGCCCACCCCAGCGATGCACGGACCAGTGCCCTGCCGTATCCCCTGCGGGACCGACCGGGGTCAACGGCAACTCGCTGGAGGTAGCCGGTGGCCGCGCCGGCTCCGACGATGGCGAACCCGGCGGTGCTTCCTCCTTCCGCTCGAACGGTGAGAAATGCCGACGTCGGCGTGGCGTTCAGCGCCTCATCGAGGCCCGTCGCCCCAAGTCGCCACTGAGGTTCGAATGCGTCGTGATCGATGCGGACGGCTTGCGGCCATTCGGCGTCCTCGCCGGTAGTGACCGGGATGTCCGGCGCCTGCTGTCGGGCGAGCAGGTCGCGCTGGTAGAGGTCGAGAACGAGGTGCGGCCGGAAGCCGGCCTCCTCCCAGACGGCAGTGCTACCGGAGGCCAGGGGAGGGGAGAGCACCAGGCCGCCGTCGACGGGCACGGCAGCGGCTGCGGCGCGGAGGAAATCGGCGTTTCCCCGCACCAGGCGCAGGTGGGCGTCGGCGCTGCCGTCGTTCCACGGGCGAGCGGTCGCCAGCGACCATCCACGGCGCAGATCGATCGGCTCCGGCCAGGATCCCCGAATCTTCATACGCGCAGCCTCACGGCGATGGGTGAAACCAAGATCTGCACAGGACAAGGGTAGATCGTGCGGCGCGGGAGTGGCCGTCTGTGGCAGAGTATGGCCATGAGAGTCCTGGCGGTCGGACATCCCTCGTTTCAGATGCACCGGTCGCCGACATGGCATCCCGAGCGACCCGACCGTTTGACGGCGGCACACGAGGGCCTCGAACAGGCGCCCGTACAGATGGTGGAGATTCAGGCCACGCCCATCGACACCGACCTGCTCGAATCGGTGCATTCCTCCGAGTATGTCACGGCCATACACGGGTTCTGTTCCGCGGGCGGCGGCGATCTCGACCCGGACACCTACGCCGTGCCCGAGACGTGGGATGCGGCCGTTCGGTCCGCGGGGGCCGGTCCGCTGGCGGTCGGCCGGCTCGAGGAAGGAGCCGCCGAAGCCGCCTTCTGTATCGTGCGACCGCCGGGGCATCACGCGATGCCCAACAGAGCGATGGGATTCTGTATCTTCAACAACATCGCCCTCACCGCCCGGCACCTGGCCGACGCCGGCCACAAGGTGGCGATCGTCGACTGGGATGTGCATCACGGCAACGGTACCCAGGATCTGTTCATCTCCGACGGGCGCGTGCTGTACATATCGCTGCACCAGTTCCCCTTCTATCCGGGCACCGGATGGCTCGACGAGCTCGGCTATGGACCGGGAACCGGCACGAACGTCAACATCCCGTTGCCGAGTGGCTCGTACGGCGATGTCTACCGGGAAGCCTTCCGGCGAGTCGTTTTGCCGGTGGCACGCCAGTTCGGTCCCGACTGGCTGCTGGTGAGCGCCGGGTACGACGCCCACCTCCGTGACCCCCTCGCCGAGGTGAATCTCATCGAGGCCGACTACGCCTACATGGCCAACTCGCTCGTCGATCTCGTCCCGCAGGGGCGGACGGTGGCGTTTCTCGAAGGCGGTTACGACCTGGATGCGATTCGAGACTCGGTTGCCGCAACGTTCGCCGGATTCGCGGGCGTGATCGACCCGGCTGCCGGACCGCACGGGCAGTCCGACCCGGCCGCCTGGCGATCGCTCGAACTCGTCGAGCGGGCGGTCGCAGAGTTCTGGGAAGTCCATTAAGTCCACCCCTCTCGCTGCCGATATCCCCGTTGACATTCACGGGAGAAGTACATGGCAGTCGCGCTCGACGACCTTCTGAAGAAAGTGATCGAGGTGGAGGCATCCGACCTTCATTTGAAGGTGGGATCGCCGCCGGTGATGCGGATCGACGGTGAGCTGCATCCCACCAGCCTCGAGTCGCTCACCCCAACCGACACCGAAGCCTATGCGCAGACGATCTTCACACAGCGGGCGGCGAAGGAGTTCCGCGAGACCAGCGAAGCCGACTTCGCCTACGGCAAGCAGGAACTCGGGCGCTTCCGTGTCAACGTCTACCGCCAGCGTGGATCGGTCAGCCTGGTGTTGCGGCGAGTGCTCCCCACGACCCAGAACTTCGAGGAACTCGGACTTCCGAGGGTGCTCGAGAAGCTCTCCATGGAGCAGAGAGGTCTGGTCCTCGTCACCGGCCCCACCGGCTCGGGCAAGACGACCACCCTGGCCTCGATGATCGACTACATCAACGAGGTCCGCCGCGTGAACATCGTCACCATCGAGGACCCGATCGAAGTGCTTCATCGTGACCGGAATTCGATCATCTCGCAGCGCGAGATCGGCATGGACACCGAGGACTTCACCCAGGCGCTCCGTCGCGTGCTCCGGCAGGACCCCGACGTGATCCTCATCGGCGAGATCCGCGATGCCGAGACCGTGCGTGCGTCCCTGCAGGCGGCCGAGACCGGACACCTGGTGTTGTCGTCTCTCCATACGATCGACGCCACAGAGACCATCAACCGGATCGTCGACTTCTTCCCGCCCTACCAGCAGAAGCAGATCAGGCTCCTGCTCGCTTCCACGCTGAAGGGTGTCGTGAGCCAGCGACTCCTGGAGAAGTCGGACGGTCAAGGACGGGTTCCCTCGGTGGAGGTGCTCACGATGAACGGTCGGGTGTACGACCGGATCATCGATGAGAACCTGACGAACGAGATCGTCGACGTGATCGAGGAAAGCGAGTTCTACGGGATGCAGACGTTCGACCAGTCGATCCTGCAGCTCTACAAGCAGGGTCAGATCTCCTTCCAGGTGGCCGTCGCCAACGCCTCCAATCCTCATGACTTCCGGGTCAAAGCAGAGCAGATGGGACTGGTCACGGTCTAGATCACGGCTCTCCTCGGGTGGAGAACGGGCCGAGCGAGTGGGGCCGCCTCGGGGCGGCCCCACTCGCGTGACGGCTGCCTGTGCAGACTCCTCTTCTATCCTGATGGCATGATCCCTGAGCGGCTTCAGTGGCTGGTCCGCGCCGACGCCCCGTCGGTGGAACTCGCCAATTTGTTCGTCGCCGCCGGTCACCAGTTGTTCCTGGTCGGAGGGTCGGTCCGCGATGCCTTGTTGGGGAGAGCTCCGGCCGACCTCGACTTCGCCACCGACGCCCGCCCGGAGCGTATTCGCGATGTGGTCGATGGGTGGGCCGATGCCGTGTACGGCATCGGTGAGCAGTTCGGCACCGTCGGGGTGCGACGTGGCGAGCAGATTCACGAGATCACCACGTTCCGTGCCGAGGTCTACCGGAGCGAGTCGAGGAAGCCCCGGGTGTCGTTCTCGGACGATATCGAGACCGACCTCTCCCGCCGTGACTTCACGGTGAACGCGATGGCCCTGCGGCTTCCAGAAGCAGAACTGATCGATCCTTTCGGTGGTCTCCCGCACATGGCACAGTCGATTCTCAGCACCCCGCTGTCCCCGGAGGTCTCGTTTTCCGACGACCCGCTCCGCATGTTGCGCCTCTTCCGTTTCATGTCAGAGATCGGGTTCGTGCCGGACGAGGCGGCCCTCAACGCCGTCGGGTGGATGGCGGATCGGCTCGAGATCGTGTCGGCGGAGAGAATCCGAGACGAGTTCTCGAAACTGGTGGTCGGGGAGCACGTCGGCGACGCGCTGTGGGGCCTGGTGCACAGCGGACTCGCCGATCACTTCATCCCCGAGTTCGCAGAACTCCGCATGGAGCAGGATCCCATCCACCATCACAAGGACGTGCTCGCCCACACCATCGCGGTCGTGGAGAAGACGGACCCACGGCTGGTGATCCGCCTGGCTGCACTCCTCCACGACGTCGGCAAGCCGGCGACGAGAGAGTTCGGGCCGCGCGGCGTCACGTTCCATCACCATGAGGTGGTAGGAGCGCGTATGGCGCGTGAGCGGCTGCGTGTGCTCCGCTACGAGCGCTCCGTGGTCGACGACGTCTCCAGACTGGTGTTCCTCCACCTTCGCCCACACACGTTCAAGATGGGTTGGACGGACTCGGCGGTACGGAGGTACGTCCGCGACGCCGGAGACCTGCTCGACGATCTCAACCAGCTGGTGCGTTGCGATGTCACCACCGCGAGCGCGGTGCGGGCCGGGGCGATCCAGCGGAGAATCGATGAGTTGGAGGCCGCCATCGACGATCTCCGCCAGCGAGAGGAACTGGCGGCGTTGCGTCCGCCGATCAACGGTCACCGGGTGATGGAGCACCTCGGCATCGCTCCTGGGCCCGCCGTCGGCGAGATCATGGATCTCCTGCTCGAGCATCGCCTCGATCACGGGCCGTACTCCGAAGAGGAGGCACTCCGACTCGTTGATGGGTGGGCGGAGCAGAAGGGAATCTCCCGATCGTGAAGCGGTGGGCGGTGATGCTCACCGTGCTGTTCGCCGCTTGCAGTCCGGCGGAAGGAGGGGACACCACTACGACGGAGCCGGAACCCCGGTCCGTTCCGCAGCTACCCGTGGTCGGGACGACCACCGTTCCCGAGCCGGCCGTTCCCGGGACGCCGGGTCTGGGCGATTCCCTCTACGCCTCGCTCGGCAACGGTGGGTACGACGTCGAGCACTACGACCTCGACCTCAGTTTCGACGGGGAGCGCCTCGTCGGCGTGGCGACACTGACCGTGACGCCGGAACGGCGGCTCGGGTCGCTTTTCCTCGACCTCACCGGACTGACCGCCACGTCGATCACCGTGGACGGAGTCCCGGCCGCCCACGAGTTGATCGATGGACTCTCCGTCGATCCCGCTTCGCCGCTGGAGGCGGGACAACCCCACGTGATCGTGATCGAGTACGGAGGTGTGCCGGCGCCGATCCAGAACGTGGCCGGCAGGTTCGACGTGGGATGGCAACAGAGCACCGACGGATGGTTCGCGCTGAGCGAACCGGCGGGAGCCGACACCTGGTTCCCATCGAACAACCATCCCCTCGACAAGGCAACCTTCTCGCTGCGCATGACGGTGCCGGCGCCGTACACCGTGGTGTCGTCCGGCACATTGATAGAGGTTTCGAGGGCCGGCGACGGCGCCACCTTCCGCTGGGAGTCGGACGATCCCATCGCCCCCTACCTCGTTGCGCTCGCCGTCGGGGACTTCGACACCCGTTCGACGGTGTCGGAGGCAGGCGTGCCCGTCAACGACTACTTCGACGACGATCTGACCGTCGAGCAGCAGGCTCCGTTCGCCAGGCAAGGGGAGATGCTGGACTTCTTCTCCGGCCTCTTCGGGCCCTACCCGTTCGACGAGTACGGCGCGCTCGTTCTCGAGACCGAACGTCTCCCCGCAGCTCTCGAGACACAAACCCGATCGACGTTTGGAACCCAGATCCTCGTCCTGGGCGAGAGCGTGGTCGCACATGAGATCGTTCACCAGTGGTTCGGCAACTCGGTGAGTGTCGAGGACTGGAGCGATGTCTGGCTGAACGAGGGCTTCGCGACCTACGGCCAGTGGCTGTGGGCCGAGCACGACGAAGGAGCACACGCCATCGAATCAGAGGTCGTCGCCGCCTACCGTCTCCTCGCCGGAGGCGTCACGGGAGAGGCCACCGTCGAGAGCTACCGCCTGGCGCTCGAGCAGTATCCTCCGCCAGGGACCCCGCCGCCCGACGACTTGTTCAATGCTTCGGTGTACTTGCGGGGGGGCCTCACGCTGCATGTGCTGCGTCTGACGGTGGGAGACGAGGCATTCTTCGGGCTGGTACGGGAGTGGGCCGACTCCAATCGCCATGGAAACGCGGGCACTGCGGACTTCCTGGAGCTGGTCGAACGGTGGGGAGGAACGGCTGCACTGAACCTGGTTGATCGGTGGTTGTACTCTTCCGAACTGCCACCGATCGACGAACTCGAATTGAGGCCGCCGGAGTAGCCGTACCCGGCAGTGCCTTCCAGCGATAGGTGCCGGCGAGGGCCCACCGCTTTGACATATCTATACAAATGGTCGTATATTCATGCGTTCTATGGTCTACGCCGTTGCCGTCCTCGGAGCGTCGGGCTATGCGGGCGGTGAGGCCGTCCGCCTCCTCGACGAGCATCCGGATTTTCACATCGCATATCTGGGCGCGCACTCCCAGGAGGGGCTGCCGCTCTCCTCCGTGCATCCGCACCTCTCAGGGGGAGATCGCCGGTTCGGCTCGAACGATGCGGGTGCGGTGCCCGACGTGGATCTGGTGTTCCTCGGACTGCCGCACGGATCATCGTTCGAGCCCGCCGTTGCCCTCGCCGCACGGGGGATGCGAATCGTCGATCTGGGAAGCGATTTTCGGATGGACACTGCCGGACGATACGAGGAGGCCTACGGTTCGCTCCATCCGGAGCCGTCGACGCTCGCGAGTTGGGTCTACGGGCTACCCGAGTTGTTCAGAGAGCAGATCGCGGGCGCAACGAGGGTCGCCGCTCCCGGCTGCTATCCAACTGCCGCGCTGCTGGCGCTGGCCCCGCTGGTGGCGGCCGGGGCAGTCGACGGCGATCGGATCGTCGTCGATGCGCTTTCGGGAGTCTCCGGGGCAGGCCGATCGTTGCGCGACGACCTCCTGTTCGGGTCCGTCGACGAGGGCGTCCGCTCGTACGCCGTAGGCAAGCACCGGCATCGGCCGGAGATGGAGATGGGTCTCGAACTGTTCACAGGCGGACACGTTCGGGTGACCTTCACGCCCCATCTCGTCCCGATGCAGCGCGGGATACTGGCGACCTGTACGGCTCCGGCCGTCGAAGGACTCACCGCCGGTAGATTGCGGGAGGTGATGCAACGTGCCTACGAGCAAGAGCCGTTCGTCGAGGTCATCGACGGCCCACCCCAAACGCGCTGGGTCGTGGGTTCGAATCGTGTCCTGATCTCGGCGGTACTGGATGAGCGAACGCGGATGGTCATCGTGTCCTCGGCGATCGACAACCTCGTGAAGGGAGCCGCAGGGCAGGCCGTCCAGGCGGCAAACCTCATGGTGGGACTGCCTGAGACCTCCGGGCTCCCGCTCTCCGGGTGGATGCCGTGAGCGTGACCGCGGCGTTGGGGTTCTCCGCGGCCGGCGTCGCGTGCGGTATCAAGAACGATGGCGAACTCGACCTCGCAGTGATCGTCGCCGACGACGTCGTGCCGGCTGCCGGGGTGTTCACGTCGTCGACGACGGCCGCCCCGCCCGTCGAGGTATCCCGCCGGCACCTGGAAGGCGGCACGGCGCGCGTCGTCGTCGTCAACTCCGGCTGCGCCAACGCCGGCACCGGGACCCGGGGTCTGCAGGCTGCGATGGCCACGGCCGAAGCCGCCGCGTCCACGTACGGATGTGTCCCGCAGGACGTGTTGATCTGCTCGACCGGAACGATAGGGCCACAACTGCCGGTGCAGCGCCTGATCGAAGGACTTCCCAGCCGTCTCGGGAGGAACCTCGCCGACGGGTCGACGGCCGCCGCCGCCATTCTCACGACCGATTCCGTGATCAAGGAGTCTGTGGCAGCGGCATCCGGCTGGACCGTCGGCGGAATGGCGAAGGGAGCGGGCATGGTCAGACCGGACATGGCGACGATGCTCGCGGTACTGACGACCGACGCCATCGTCGCCGCCGCCGATCTGCAGCGAATCCTCACAGAGGCGGTCGACGTGACGTTCAATGCCCTCAACGTGGACGGCTGCCAGTCCACCAACGACACGGTCCTGATGCTGGCATCAGGAGCATCTGGAGTCGCTCCGGATCTCGCCGAGTTCGCAGACGCCGTTGCCTCGGTGTGCGCCGACCTTGCGCAGCAGATCGCCGCCGACGCCGAGGGCGCATCCCGTGTCGTGACCATCCGAGTGACCGGGGCGCGCGACGACGCTCAGGCTCGCATGCTCGGCAAGATCATCGCCGACTCCGACCTCGTCCGATCCTCGTTCTACGGGGGAGATCCGAACTGGGGGAGGATCTTCGCCGCTCTCGGCACGGCGGGCGTCGCAATAGAGCCGGCAGCGATCGACATCGCCTACGAAAGCATTGGGGTGGCGGCGGCAGGTGTTGCGGTCGGGCACGATGCTGCCGCCCTCGAGCAGCGTCTCGCCGTGGGGGATTTCACCGTGGAGGTGAACGTCGGCTCCGGGCCGGGCCGGGCGGGTGTGCTCACCACCGACCTCACCCCCGAGTACGTCAGGTTCAACGGAGAACGATCATGAGCCGAACCCCGCCGGACCCCGCCAAGAGTCGCATCGCTCGCACCATGGGTCGAGCCAAGGTGCTGATGGAGGCCATGCCCTACATCCAGGAGTTCAAAGGCAAGACCTTCGTCATCAAATACGGTGGGTCGGCGATGGCCGACGAGACCCTTCGCCAGACCTTCGCCGGGGACGTGGCGCTGCTCGCACTGGTGGGGTTGCAACCTGTGATCGTGCACGGCGGTGGGCCGCACATCACAAGGGCCATGGGGCAGGCCGGCGTCGAACCCGAGTGGGTGGATGGGCTGCGGGTGACCGACGCCGAGACGATCCGGGTCGTGCAGACCACCCTCGCAGGCGAGATCAACCCGGACATCGTTCGTCTGCTGGGGTCGCACGGGGCGATGGCCGCAGGATTGACCGGAATCGACGGGAGCCTGTTCATCGCCGCCCCCCGCGACCCGAAGCTCGGATTCGTCGGCGAGATCACACAGGTCAATCCCGAACTCATTCAGAGGATGGTCGCCGAAGGGGTTGTGCCGGTGGTGGCGCCTCTCGCGCTGGGCGAGGACGGCAACGTCTACAACCTCAACGCCGACACGGCTGCCGGCGCCCTCGCCGAAGCGCTGGGCGCTGAGAAACTCGTGTACCTCACGGATGTGGAGGGTCTCTACCGGGACCTCGGGGACCGTGATTCGTTGATTCAACGAGTGACGGTGGAGGGACTGCGCGAGCTCGTCGCCTCCGGGTCGGTCTCGAAGGGGATGCTCCCGAAGCTGGGTTCCTGCATCTCGGCCATCGAGGCGGGGATCCATCACGCCCACATCCTCGACGGGAGAGTGCAGCACGCGCTGCTGCTCGAGATCTTCACGCGTGAGGGAATCGGAACCATGGTGATGCCGTGAGCGACGTGGCGTCTCGTGAGGCGCGATCGATCATGCAGACCTACCGGCGGCTACCCGTCGAGTTCGTGCGCGGCGAGGGGAGCTTCCTCATGGACGGCGCAGGCCGGCGCTACCTGGACTGCCTGAGTGGGATCGCCGTCACGTCGGTCGGGCATGCCAATCCACGGGTTGCCGCCGCCGTGGCCGCGCAGATGCAGGCGTTGGTTCACGTTTCCAATCTCTTCTACACGGCGCCACAGGTGGACCTCGCCGAACGATTGACGGAGCGCTCAGGCCTGGGAAAGGTGTTCTTCTCCAACGATGGGGCGACCGCCAACGAGGCGGCGATCAAATTGGCGAGGCGGTGGGGTCGTGCCCGGCACGGATCGGAGTGCTTCGAGATCGTCACCCTCGACGGGTCGTTTCACGGCAGAACGCTTGCAACCCTCGCCGCTACCGGTCAGCCGGAGAAACAGGCGGCGTTCACGCCGTTGCCTCCCGGGTTCGTGCAGGTTCCCCCTCACGACCTCGATGCCGTTGCCGCAGCAGTCCACTCCGGCACTGCGGCGGTGATGGTGGAGACGACCCAGGGGGAGGGGGGCGTGGTTCCCTTGGCCCCCGAATACCTCCAGGGCCTGCGGGCACTCTGCGACGAGCGGGAGGTGCTCCTGATCGTCGACGACGTGCAAGCCGGCATCGGTCGCACCGGCACCTGGTTCTCGTGGCAGAGCCTCGGATTCGCCCCGGACATCGCCACCTCCGCCAAGGCCCTGGCGAACGGACTCCCGATCGGTGCCTGTCTGGCGACAGACGAGGTGGCGGAGGCGTTTTCGGCGGGTGACCATGCCACGACCTTCGGGGGAGGCCCGGTTGTCTGTGCCGCTGCGCTCGCCACACTCGACGAGATCGAACACGCCCGTTTGCTCGAGAACGTGGTGGCCAGAAGCGAGCAGTTCCGGGCCGCACTCGTTGCGGTGGACGGAGTCCGCGAGGTCCGTGGCCGCGGCTTGCTTCTGGGTGTCGTGCTCGAGGAGGAACAGGCGGCAGCGGTTGTCGTGGCCGCCCTCGACGAGGGGCTCGTGATCAACAACGTGCGTGCCGACGTGATCCGTTTCGCTCCGCCGCTGTCGATCTCTACGGAGGAAACCGAGACGGCGGTCCGGCGCTTCGTGCGCGCCATGCGACAGGCGACTCCCTGAAGCCTGAGCCGCCTCCCGGTTCTCCGGGCCTCGGATGTGAGTCGGTTCTACTGTGTGCCCAACCGACCGAGGAGGGTGAGTGAATTTCAGCGAGCGGGTGGTCCTGGTGACGGGCGCGTCCAGCGGGATCGGCGAGCGGGTGGCCGAGCGCTTCGCTGAACTCGGCGCTCGGGTCGTGGTCAACTCTTCGACCAGCGTCGCCACCGGGGAGGACGTCGCGGCCAGGGTCGGCGGCATCTACTGCCGGGCAAACGTCGCCGTGGAAGCAGAGGTCCTGACGATGATCAATGAGATCGTCGAGACGTTCGGCAGGCTCGACGTGGTGGTGAACAACGCCGGAACCACCCGTTTCATTGCGCACGATGACCTCGATGGGGTCACAGACGACGTCTGGAACGAAATCCTCGGTGTGAATCTGCTGGGGACCTGGTATGTGACGCGAGCCGCCTTTCCCCTCCTCAGCCGATCCGACAATGGATCGGTCATCAACATCACCTCACTCGCCGGCTCGAAAGCCGTCGGCTCGTCGGTTCCGTATGCGGTTTCGAAAGCCGGCCTGAACCACATGACCAGGCTGCTCGCCCGGGCCCTCGGCCCGGCGGTCAGGGTCAATGCGGTTGCTCCCGGACTCGTCGAGACGCCGTGGACGGCCGGTTGGGAGGAGATGCACGAGTTCGTCACGGGCAACGTTCCCATGGGCCGGCCGGGAGTCCCCGACGACGTCGCCGACGCCTGTCTCTACCTCGCCCACTCGCGCTTCGTAACGGGTGACGTCCTGGCCGTCGACGGGGGTCACCTCCTCATCTGAATCACTCTCTGCTTTGCATGAATATGCGACAGCTCGTATAGTCACGCAATGCCCAACACTGCCGCACGCCGGCGCACCATCCGTCGCATTCTGTCCAGAGACCCGGTGTCGAGCCAGACCGCCCTCGTCGAGCGGCTCTCGGCGCAGGGTTTCGAGGTGACGCAGGCAACGGTCTCCCGCGACCTGAGAGAGCTTGGAGCGATCAAGGTGCGCGACGGGAGCGGAGCCTCGGTATACGCGCTACCCGCACTCGACGAGCAGGCCGACCAGGGGTGGCCGGAGCACGCGTTGCGACGGGTTCTCGTCGACTTCGCTCTGACGATCACCTCGACCTCGAATCTCGTGGTCGTCAAGACACCACCCGGAGCTGCACAGGTGGTCGCCGGTGCCGTCGATCACAGCGAACTGCGCGGAGTCCTGGGGACGGTGGCCGGCGACGACACGGTGCTCGTCGTCGTGGAGGACAGGGTCGGAGGATGGCGGATCGCAAAGCAACTAGAGCAAATCGGAGCCGGAACATGAAGGTAGTCCTTGCCTACAGCGGGGGTCTCGACACCTCGATCATCCTCAAA
>JABAHS010148080.1_pt1 | contig 16491 bp, 13 predicted proteins | sample 7062111 | NCBI WGS metagenome assembly JABAHS01 (sample SAMN14534600, study PRJNA622989) | marine sediment metagenome | biome: marine biome [ENVO:00000428]; feature: marine pelagic biome [ENVO:01000023]; material: deep marine sediment [ENVO:00002113]; isolation source: pool of 4 deep marine... | reverse complement strand
AAATGATCTCGGCACCTAAGGCCTGTGCACCATTGCCCCCCAAAAACCCTTTGGCGAAAACCGTGTAGATTTTTCCCGCCTCAAGCGTAATGCCTGGCAAGTCCAGAGCGACCGTGTTTGTTCCGGCCACCCTCACCTGCAAATCATATGTAGCCGCATCAAGGGGTGTAAAGTCGGTAAATTCCTTGAAAGCCTTGTTGGCGAAAATGACGGTGCCGTCGGTCAGAGTAATATCCACGGCCGGTGCGTCCGGTGAAAGGTGGAGAAACCTGACTTTGGCTTGTCCGGAAGCAGGGTCGGTTAAATCGTCTTGAAGCACCAGCGCTGAAATGCTGGATACTGAATCAACCGCAAACACGGAATAATTAACGCCTGCTTCCAAATCCAGATTGGCTTCAATGACCGTGGTCGTTGTTCCGGAAACGTTGACTTTGACGTTCCGCGTGCCGGAATCCACTGTAAGGTAACCGGTATTGTTCGGGAATTCGAGGTTGGTTCCGGCAACTGAATCGTCCAGAAGTAAATCCACGCCGGGTGCATTTGGCGAAGCGTGCACGACAAGTACCCGACTCTGGCCGACAGGTGTTGCCGGATTGTCGTCGTCATCACAACTAAAAAATAGAAGAAATGGAATTGTCAATATCGACACGAAAATTTTGTTCAACATTTCGATCTCCTTTCGATACTTTAAGTATATTAAATCGCTTCAGTAAGAAAAGGCGGTCGCGATTATCTGTTCGCAACCGCCGGTCAACCACTACTCTTTTGGCAAAATCACTGAATCGATGACGTGAATAATGCCATTTGTCGCGATGAGGTCTGTCTTGATTACCTTAGCATCATTGATCATCACGCTACCATAGCTAGTTTTGATCGTCACTTTCTGCCCGTTCACGGTTCGGGCGGAATTCAACTTTACGACCTCCTCAGCGGTTACCTTGCCAGGTACCACGTGATAGGTTAAAATGGCCTGCAGCTTTTCTTTATTCTCAGGTTTCAGCAGAGTGTCCAATGTTCCTGCTGGCAATTTCTCAAAAGCCGCGTCAGTTGGCGCGAAGACCGTGAAAGACCCTTCTCCCTTAAGCGTTTCGACCAAGTCAGCAGCCTTGACGGCAGTCACTAAGGTGTTGAATGAGTCTGACGCCATGGCCAGGTCAACGATATCTTTAGGCAGGATCACCGAGTCGATCACGTGAATGATGCCATTGCTGGCGGCGATGTTGGTTTTAATCACGGTAGCGTCGTCCACGCGGACCGTACTGCCGTCAGTCCGGATGGCAATCTCCTGCCCGAACACCGTCTCGGCTGAATTCAACTTTACCACGTCGTTAGCCATCAACTTGCCGGGCACAACATGATATGTTAAGATAGATTGCAGCTTAGACCTGTTCTCGGGGCGAAGCAAAGCATCCAATGTTTCGTTGGGTAATTTGGCGAACGCCGCGTCTGTTGGTGCGAAAACCGTGAACGGTCCATCATCCTGAAGTGTCTCAACCAGGCCTGCTGCTTTCACTGCCGTGACTAACGTCTTAAACTGGCCAGCAGACTGCGCTGTATCCACGATATCCTTCGTGTCTTTGCCAAAAATGGTAGACCAAGTAAGACTCGTGAAGATTAGACACCAAAAGTACGCTTTGAAATTGAGCATTGTGAAAACCTCCATTTTACGGTTAAAAAACTGCACTCATTAAAAACAACAATTAGACATGTCTAACAATGTGCCAGCTAATATAAGTTAATGTCTAATAAATGTCAAGTAAAAAATGAAAAAAATAGGTGTTTTTTAGACAATGGTGCGAGATTGTATAACTTTGAGGTAAACTAAAAGGGATGTCCGTAAAACGTATGGCGCCTGTCTCGATGACTGAGCATTTTCGCGACCGCAAGCGCTTCAGAAGCTTGCGCAAAACACGACACCTCTCCTCACTATAATTATGTAACTCATTCAGCCCGTCCTTGCATATCGCAGGAAAAATCGAGGCAAAATAATTTACTGGCAAAATAATTTAACAGAGAAGGCAATCCCGATAGGTTATGATGTGGAGGTCAAAGCAATATAGGAAGAAGATTTTTGTTTTTTACAACGAAGAATGAAGATCTCAATTCTTAATTAGTAGCTGAACGAAAACTCGTTAGGGCAGGTCATTCCGGCATTGTTTTGTGCCGGAATCTCCAGGANNGGAGATTCCCGAACAAAAGATCTCGGGAATGACTGCAACACCCGTTTTCGTTCAGCCACTAATTATTTTACCATAAAATGATTTCGCATCACCTTTTTTTGGAGTTTTGCCCAAAATGGTTTTGTTTCTTGAATGGCCTGAATACTTACATACATGATATTTAAAATATTTAAAGAGAAGTCGGGACCTGATTTTCACACGACTTCTACCAGCGTACATTTCCGATTATGAGCAAGAAATTTGCAACAACTCCTTGACATTCTTTAGACATTCCCTATATTATACACTATGGAAAACAAGCAAGGATACAGCATCAAATTCGTTTCACGCCGTACTGGATTAAGCCCTCATGTGATTCGAGCCTGGGAGAGGCGGTACAATGCCGTCGAGCCTGTGCGCTCTTCAACAAATCGGAGGCTTTATTCTGAAGAAAACATCAAGCGATTGGAGTTGCTGCAAAAGGCGACCGCACTCGGGCACAGCATCGGGCAGGTAGCGCAATTGTCAACCCAGAAATTGCAGGAATTGACAAACTACGAATCCACAGAGAGACAATCGTCCGTTGGATTGGACATCGAGACAAACGAAGGGTTCAGTGAGGCAGAGTACATGAAGTCCTGTATTGCCGCCATTGAGCAGTTTGACGCATATGGTTTGGAGCAAATGTTATGGCGAGCATCGGTGACGTTCAGTCAACCTGAACTTATCGACCAGATTGTGGTTCCGCTCATCCATGAAGTCGGTAACCGTTGGCAAAACGGGACACTCCGAGTCGTACACGAGCATCTGGCTTCCAATGTCTTGCGAAGGTTTCTGGGAAACATGAGAAGCGCTTCTGACATACCTGAGTCTGCGCCAAAAATGATCGCCACCACCCCGATTGGGCAGTTGCATGAACTGGGTGCGCTGATTGTGGCCGTTACGGGTGCTTCAGAGGGTTGGCATGTGACGTATCTGGGGCCGAATTTGCCCGCCGAAGAAATCGCTGCAGCGGCGGTGAACAATCGAGTCAAAGCCGTGTGCTTGAGCATTATCTATCCTCCGAGTGATGCACGCTTGTTTCGGGACTTGGCCAAGCTCCGTCAACTGCTGCCCGAGAAGACAGAACTGATTATCGGAGGCCGAGTGGCTTTTTCGTACGCTGACATCCTCACTAAAATCGGCGCCACCCTGATTGCCGACCTACCAAGTTTCCGACAAGAATTAGAGTCGTTGTGATCAAACTCTCCGTGATGGTTCTCCGATAAATGAAGTTGCTACAATCAGCTAATTTCTTAAGACACAGAGGTCATCGAGATTACCATGGGGCGCGGAGAACGAAACTTACTAAGATTTTTGAACAGCAAACTCCAACGTTTATCTTATGCGACTAAAATTCTTACTTATCCTTCTGTTGTTGCTAATTACGGCCGCGGGTGTTTCTGCCCAGGGAAAGGGCAGCATCAAGGGTCGCGTCTTTGATGCTCAAACAAAAGAGCCGCTGGTTGGCGTGAACATCCAGCTCCTCGACACCGAAACGGGCACCTCCACGGACGTCGAGGGAAACTTCAGGCTAACCAATCTACCGCCCGGAAGCTACCGACTCAAGTTTACTTATATCGGATACGAACCGGTGGTGCGAACTGATGTCGTTGTGTCTACGGCTCGTCCGGAACTCATCAATGTCGGCATGAAAGAAAGTTATGTGCAAACGGAGACCGTGGTTGTCAGGCCCAAATATTTTGTCGACGAAGTTGAAACTTCGGTGAGCAGCACCCTGCTTTCGCGCGAAGAGATTCGACGCTTTCCCGGCGGCTTTGAAGATGTGGTGAGAACTTTAGCCACCCTGCCGGGTGTGGCAGTCGTGAGCGAGGGCGGCAGAAACGATTTGATCGTTCGTGGCGGCGGCCCATCTGAAAACCTTTATTTGATCAACGGCATTCAGGTGCCGAACATCAATCATTTTGGCAATCAAGGTACCAGCAGCGGCGCACTCAGTTTTGTCAATCTCGATTTCATCAACTCTGTGGAATTTTCCACCGGCGGCTTTAGCGCCCGGTACGGCGACAAAATGTCATCCGTACTGGCGTTGACCATGCGTCGTGGCCGCCGCGATCGCATCGGCGGAAAGACGACCATCTCGGCGACGCAATTCGGTTTAAACCTGGAAGGCCCGATTGCAGAGCAGGGCGATTTTCTATGTTCTGCGCGCAAAAGTTATCTTGATTTGATATTTAAAGCGACTGGCCAGCCTTTCGTGCCCGTTTATACCGATTTTAATCTTCTTGCCAATTACACGCTCTCAGATAGAGACAAGATCTCGTTTCTAACTCTGGCCGCCATCGACAGAGTGGATCGCGATCAGAGCACATTGGAAAATCGCGTTCGAAATGCGGGTCTTCTGAATAATTCCCAGAACCAGCTTATCGCCGGACTGATCTACCAAAGACTGCTGAAGAAAGGCTACCTGGATTTTTCTGTGAATACAAATTACAATCGATTTCGGCTCAATCAAGTGGACGAATTCCAGGAAGACTATTTTAAGAGCAAAGCGGATGAAACCGAATTTAATGTCAAGTTGAGATCTTACTTCAAGCTGCTGGGTTCGGGCGGACTTTATTCGGGTGTCACCATGAGACGCGTCTTCAATAAGAACAACACCGTATTCGCCGATACGGTTTATGACCGAAGCGGCCGGCGCGTGCCGGTGAGCGAACTCGAAGTCCCTCAGGTCACGGACGTCGAGGTTTCCGCTCAGCAGTTTGCCGCGTATGCAGAGTGGGAGCAGGACTTAGGCAATCGAATGAATTTCACGCTTGGCGTTCGCGGTAATTATTACGATTTCATCGAGGAATCATTTTATCCTTCGTTGAGAGCATCCTTAAATTTCAGAGCTTCGAAAAGACTGAGGGTGAAGAGCAGTATTGGCCGCTATTTTCAATCTCCATCGTATGTTTGGGTGGTCAATCCGTTCAACAAGCGTCTCAAAGCTTTAAAGAATGACATGGTCGTCTGGGGTCTGGATTATTTAGTACGCGACGACTTAAACGCGTCATTAGAGGTGTATCATAAGTCTTATGATGATTTGCCGACCGGAATTGTCCCCGATGAAACGGACTACCTGGTGCTGACGAACACGGGTGTGGGTTTCGGAGGCCGCGAAGATGATTTTCAATCTTTTGGATACATCGATCTGGTCTCGAACGGCACTGGCAAATCATTCGGATTTGAAGTCTTGCTGCAGAAGAAATATTCAGAGGTGCCGCTTTACGGTCAGATTAGCGTAGCAGTGGGAAAGAGCGAGTACACGGCCAACAATGGTTTGACCTATCCAGGTCAATTTGATCAAAGATTTGTTCTGAATATTTCGGGTGGTTACAAGTTCAATTCCAGATGGGAAATCAGTGGCAAGTTCCGTTTCTTCACCGGAGCGCCGTTTACACCCGTTCGGGTTCCTTCGGAAAACAATGGCGTCATTCAGAATCTGCCCGAGGAATATTTGTCGGATCGATTGAGGAACGGACACCATTTGGATGTACGCGTCGACCGCCGGTTCAACTTCAATCGCTGGACGATGATTTTGTTTCTTGATATCCAGAACATTTATAACTATAAATACCAAGTGCGACCTTCGTACGATTTTTGGGAAAATGACATTGAGGATACAAATTCCATCGGCATCCTGCCGTCCATCGGGATTAGCGCCGAGTTTTAGACATCAAAATGGGTGAAAAGAATAAGCCACTAATTTTGCTGACAGGCGCAACCGGCTACGTCGGTGGGCGTCTTTTGCACGTCCTGGAGAAAAAAGGCTGCCTGGTTCGTTGTCTTGCTCGCAAACCGGAGTACCTGCAAGCTCGCGTTTCCGGCAAGACGCAGATTGTCGCTGGCGACGTTCTGGACAAAGACAGTTTGAAGCGAGCGCTCACGGGTGTGCACACGGCTTATTACATGGTGCATTCCATGGGTTCCGACACAGACTTTGAAGACCTGGATCGGCAAGCGGCCTGGAATTTTGGAGAAGCTGCAAGCGAGTGCAAGGTTCAGCGTATTGTCTACCTGGGCGGGTTAGGAGACAGCAGCAACCACTTGTCGCCGCATCTCCGAAGCCGCCAGGAAGTGGGGCGCGTATTGAGGCAGTTTGGCGTGCAGGTGATTGAGTTGCGCGCGTCCATTGTCATCGGTTCTGGCAGCCTTTCGTTTGAGATGGTGCGGACACTGGTTGAACGATTGCCGGTCATGGTCACGCCGCGCTGGGTTGGCGTGAAGGCGCAACCCATTGCCATCTCCGATTTGTTGGCGTATTTGGTGACTGCTTTTAAGGGCGAGTTCGACGGCCACCAGATATTTGAAATCGGTGGCACGGATCAAGTCTCCTATGGACAGATCATGCAGGAATATGCGCGTCAACGAGGTCTCCGTCGTTACATGATTCCCGTGCCCGTGCTGACACCGCATTTATCGAGTCTCTGGTTGGGACTCGTGACGCCTTTATATGCCCGAATCGGACGCAAACTCATCAGTAGCATTCAGCATCCGACCGTGGTGCAAGATGATTCGGCATCACGGGTCTTCGAGATTTGTCCGAAGGGCGTCAAAGACGCAATAGCAGAAGCGCTTCAAAACGAAGATAAAGAATTGGCAGAAACGCGCTGGACCGATGCGGTTTCTGCGGCTGGTCCTCAGCGAAATTGGGGCGGTGTGCGTTTTGGAAACCGTTTGATCGATGCGCGCGAAGTCTCAGTCGATACGACACCGGAACAGGCTTTTAGGGCCATTCAGCGCATTGGCGGTTCGACAGGCTGGTATTTTGCCAACTGGCTATGGCATCTGCGTGGCTTTCTGGATTTGTTGGTCGGTGGAGTGGGCATGCGCCGCGGCCGGCGGCATCCGGAAAAGTTGCGAGTGGGAGACGTGCTGGACTTCTGGCGCGTGGAGGCATTTGAGCCTCACAAACGGCTCCGGTTGCAGGCCGAGATGAAGCTTCCTGGTCGCGCCTGGCTCGAGTTTGAAGTTCAGGGAAATGGTGCACGCGCCACCATCAGGCAATCTGCGGTGTTTGACCCGGTGGGGTTATTCGGACTCGTCTACTGGTATGGGATTTATCCGTTGCATAGCCTGATATTTGCTGGCATGATTCGTGGGGTGGCCAATGTTGCCATGAAAGATGAAGAGTCTGATGATTGACGGTAACTGCGCTTCGACCGAAGCACTATTTCATGTGGGTAGCAATTAGTAAAAGAATAAGCCACGGATTCACACTGATTGAACAGATTTGGTTTTTTCAATTTTTTGAAACAATTCTCTTGCAACTGCTCGAAGATGCCTGCAAATTGCTTTCACAACAAACCAATGAAATATCTGTGAAAATCCTTGTACATCCGTGGCTTAAACTTCAAGGGCCTTTGCTTGCTGCTTTGGCTGCGCTGTGTGAATGTATGGCCAAAGATTGAGTAGATCGACATAGAGTCGTTTTTTTTAAATCAGCAAACAAATGGGGATTTAGTGACTCAAATGCTCACATTCCGACCCTGGCTCGGTCTCGTCGTGTTCTTAGCAATTTGTTTTGCGGCTGCCGGAATTGGAGCCGTCTTCACGAGCATGTCCGTGAATAGCTGGTATCAAACGTTGACCAAGCCCTCTTGGAATCCACCAGCCTGGATCTTTGGGCCTGTTTGGATGTTCCTTTATATCATGATGGCGGTTTCGGTATGGCTCATTTGGCGGCAGTACGGAATCTCGGTGGTGGTTTTGCCGCTCACACTTTTCGGCATCCAGCTTTTCTTGAACGCAGCCTGGTCCGGATTCTTCTTCGGACTTCGCAAGCCAGGCTACGCGCTCATTGAAATCGTGTTGTTGTGGTGCGCAATCTTGGTTACCGTACTTTCATTTTACAAAGTCAAACCCGTTTCGGCATGGTTGATGACGCCCTATCTCGTGTGGGTGACATTTGCGGCCATGTTAAATTTTGAAATCTGGCGATTGAATGGCTAAACTTCAAATAGGGTGGTGTCCATGAAAGCAGCCGTGTTTAGCACAAAAACTTACGATCGGGAATTTCTTGAATTGGCAAATAATGCCCACCAACATGAATTGGTGTTTTTGGAGCCGCGATTAACCAGGGACACTGCTGCCCTGGCAGAAGGTTTTCCGGCAGTGTGCCTCTTCGTGAACGACCAGGCCGATCAAGTTGCGATACAGAAATTGGCGGAGGCTGGTACGCGCTTCATCTCCCTGAGGTCTGCCGGTTTTAATAATGTAGACCTGAAAGCAGCCGGACGTTTTGGAGTCAAGGTGGCCCGAGTGCCGGCCTATTCGCCCTATGCCGTGGCGGAGCATACGGTTGGTTTGCTCTTGACCCTGAATCGAAAAATTAACCGGGCCTATGCCCGGGTTCGAGAAGGGAATTTTGCTCTGGATGGATTGCTGGGATTTGACATCCACGGTAAGACGGTGGGCATTGTTGGCACGGGTAAAATTGGGGAGGTCGTCGCGAGAATCATGTACGGTTTTGGCTGCGATTTGTTGGCGTACGATCCGGTGACCAATCCGCAATGCGAGAAACTGGGCGTGAGATACGTGTCGCCTTCGGACCTGTTTGCCAACTCAGATATCATCACCTTGCATTGTCCGCTCATGCCAGCCACACATCACATCATCGATGCTGAGGCGATCGCGCGGATGAAATCCGGAGTTGTTCTGCTCAACACCAGTCGAGGCGCACTTATCGACACGCAAGCCGTAATCGAAGGACTGAAGTCCGGCAAAATCGGCTATCTCGGACTGGACGTTTACGAAGAGGAAGCCGACCTGTTTTTTGAAGATTTGTCAAATCAGGTTATTCAAGATGATGTCTTCGCCCGGCTGCTCACATTTCCGAATGTGGTGATAACCGGCCACCAGGCCTATTTTACCCGGAATGCTTTGGAGAAAATTGCCGACACCACGCTGTCAAATATCACTGAGTTTGAACAAACAAACTCGTGCGCCAACGAAGTGCAAATTGAAGACATAAAAAGGTAAGTCTGAATCCATGAAAAAAGTTTTGGTAACCGGTGCAACCGGATTTATCGGGTACGAGGTATCCCGACGGCTTTGCAAATTAGGGTTTAAACCTCGGCTTTTAGTCAGGAGACCGTTGCGGGGCGGACTGCTGGCACCTCTCGCTGCCGAGTTGGTACAAGGTGATCTGCAAAGTCCCGAAAGCCTGTCTCGCGCAGTCAAGGACGTGGACACCATTTTACATCTGGGCGCTCGAGCCGCCTTTGAGGAATACAAGTTGCTTCGACCCACCATTATAGATGGGTCCACAGCTTTGATGAAAGCCGCCATCTCAGCAGGTGTAAAGAAGTTTGTTTACGCCAGCAGTCTGTTGGTTTATGCGAATCAAGCGGAGCCAATTGATCATGACACAGCGGCAAACTCAGGACTCGGATATGGCAGAGCCAAACTCGAGGCCGAACAAGCTTTATCGAAATTGGCTGAGGAGGCCGATGTGTCTTTTGCGGCCATTCGATTGCCGCATGTCTACGGAGCTCGTGACTTGATGTTCGAACAAGTGCGGCAAGGACGTGTGATTTTTCCGGGAAATGGACACAATCTCTTTGCGCATCTGCACATCGAGGATGCCGCCAAGATTTTGATCGAGGTTGGTCGAAAAGGCTGGACCGGCATTTCGGCCGTCGGGGATTATCTGGCTGCCACCTGGAATGACTTCTTTGGCGTGATTCGAGAGTACTATCCGAGATTTTCAGAGATTGGTGTACCGAGATGGCTGGCCTTACTTGGGACGAGACTGTATACGCCCTTCCGCCGACTGCAACACATGCCTTCACTTTACACGCCGGAGGCGGTCATTGGCTGGAATTTGAATCTACCGGTTGAACCCGGCTTGCTCTGGAATGAACTTGACATCGAACCGAACTACCCCACCATTCGATTCGGCATCCCCGCGGTTTTGGACGATTGTATCGCATTCCGATGGATACACCCTCTTGCCGATAAGAAATAGTCGAACGCATGAGATCACTTTAATCCGAAGACGCTTCATTTTAATTGCAAAATTTGTCCGTGTTTCTTAAAATCGAACATGTCAGCTTTTCAATCGCTTTGGCTTCTGTACCTGATATCGTTGCTGCTCATCCCGGTCGTTATCACCAAGAAGGACAAGCCCGTCACGTCCGTGGCGTGGCTGCTTACGATCGTATTTCTGCCCGTGGTGGGTGCCGTCATATTTCTCATCTTCGGAACGGACCGTATTACAAATAGAGGAAGAAAGAAGCTCACTTCCAATGCGATTCTGAGAATACGGCTGAGAGAAATTGAAGAGGAATGGGCGCCAAACAAAGCCCAAATGGCGAGAAATGAAATGCCCAAGGAGCTCGAAACCATCAGAAAGCTATGCCAACAGCTCAGTCTTTTCGATGTTGTTGGGTACAACCAGGTCGATATCCTGGTAGACGCAGAAGACACATATCTGAAAATCGAGGAAGCAATAGAAGCTGCCACCGAACACATCAACGTGGAATACTACATTTTTCGTCCTGATAAGACGGGGCGTCGTTTTCGCGATTTGTTGGCGAACAAAGCCAAGCAGGGCGTAAAAATCAACTTCCTGTACGACGCCATCGGCTCGTACAAATTGGGATGGGACCGAACGTTTTTGCAAGGCTTTTGGGAGGCAGGTATTGAGCCGAAAGAGTTTTTGCCTTTGCGGACGTTTTTCAGGCCGTGGAATATGAATCTTCGAAACCATCGTAAAATCCTTGTCATTGATAACCAGATTGGATTTACCGGGAGTCTGAACATTGGCGACGATTTCCTGGCAAAAAATCAACCCAAGGGAGTAAACTGGCGTGAGACGCATTTGATGATTCGGGGTCCAGCAGCTGCCCAATTGCAATGGGTTTTTTGTGAAGACTGGTATTTTGCAACGGATGAAGAGCTGTTGTCACCCCAATACTTCAAACCGGTTGATGCCTGCGGAAAGGAGATCGTACAGGTTGTGGCAAGTGGCCCCGATGAGAGCGAAGAAGTGATTCATAAAGCTGTGATTATGGCGGTCAACCAGGCAAGGAATTCAGTCTACATAACCTCTCCCTATTTTATCCCGGATCAGGCTCTGAGTTTGTCTCTGGAAATGGCCGCGATGAGAGGAGTAGACGTGAGACTTCTCGTCCCGGCCCGATCCGATCACACGCTTGTGTCTTACGCGGGCCGATCGTACTACGATAATCTCTTGCGGAACTATGTCAGGATATACGAATACAAACGCGGCTATCTCCACGCCAAAATGATGATCGTAGACGGCAAGTTCACCGTGATCGGATCGGCAAACGTCGATATTCGCAGCTTCAGTTACAACTTTGAGGTGAACGTTCAAATTTACGGTGATTCTATTGCAAACCGTGCCAAAAAAATATTCTTCAGAGATCTGGAAAACAGCCGCGAACTTGTTGCGGAAAGCTACTTGAATCGGCCTGCTTACATTCGTTTTAGTGAAAATTTCTGTCGACTATTCAGCCCTGTTTTGTAGCTATTTTTGTTTTCAAAAAACTAAAAATCAGGGAACATTTGGTCAATAATTGGATTAGTTAGTTTTGTTGCACCTCACACATTGATTGGAAAAGAGAGAAGATTCCGGGAGCTGCCCTCGTCGAACTAGCTCAAAAGATTACCGGATGATGTGATTCTTACTCGGCTGTTTAGACAATAGGTTCGGTTATTCATACTGGTCACAAACTAAAATAGAAAGTTTAATAAAGTACAATGAAGAATATAGATCCTGAGAAAGCTCAAATACTCACAGTTTCCCAAAACCGAGATTTCGTCCGCCGTATTCGAAATCTGTTCCCCAGGAAAGATTTCTTCGTCGCGTGGGAATCTTCGATTGATCAATTGTTAAAAAAGTTTGAAGTCGGAACCTATGACGTGGTCATAATCACAAGTTCGGTTTGCAGGGAGAAAGACGCCTACAACATGAAGGTCGTGGACGATTTAACGTCAAGAAGTCCATCCACGCAATTCTTGACGTTTGTGGAGCCAGAAGACATTGACATTGCCATGGCGGCTTTGAAAGCCGGTTCCTACCAGTACGCAAAGGCTCCTGTACGAGACGATGAGTTGCAATTGCTGATTGAATCGGCGCTGGAAAACAAAGATCGACTGGATGCGAATTTGGTCCCCAAAAAAATTGAGAGCGAGGATAAGTTTGAAAACCTCGTGGGCTCTTCAACGGCTATGCGAGAGGTCTACACGCATATTCGTCAAGCCGCCGCCACCGAAGTCCCGGTGCTTCTTCTCGGCGAGACGGGAACGGGCAAGGATCTCGCAGCGCAGGCCATTCACGCCCGCGGCAAGCGAAAAGACGGGCCGTACATTCCGGTCAATTTGGGAGCTTTGCCATCTGAACTTGTGGCCAGCGAATTGTTCGGTCATGAGAAGGGCGCCTTCACCGGGGCCGTATCCCAACACAAAGGGAAGTTCGAACAGGCAAAGAGAGGCACCATTTTCCTGGATGAAATTGACACCGTTGTTGAGAGAATTCAGGTGAGTCTGCTACGCGTTATTGAGCAGAAAAAGTTCGTTCCCCTGGGCGGTCGACGGAATATTACCACCGATGCCCGCTTGATCGTGGCATCCAATCAAGATCTCGAAAGCCTGGTTGAGGCAGGTTCATTCCGTCAGGATCTCTTTTATCGCCTGGATGTTTTCCGCATCGAAATGCCCCCTTTAAGAGCGCGCCACGGCGATATTCCCCTGCTCGTTAAAGACTTCCTGGCGAGATACAACCAAGCATTTAACAAAAATATTGCCGGGATTTCTTCAGAGGCTACACAGCTTTTGGAGACCTATGATTGGCCGGGGAATGTGAGAGAACTGAAAAATGTGATCCAAAGAGCTGCCCTGCTTTGCAATAAAGACACCATTCTGCCCGAACACTTGCCCCCGCGATTCGTCAAATCGAAGTCCAAACGACCTACGGTCACGTTTGAAATCGGCACTCCTCTCGACGATGTAGAACGAGAAATGATTGTGCGTGCTCTCGCCTACGCCAAGAACAACCGGACCCACGCGGCTGAACTGCTGGGGATCAGCCGCCGCGCCATCTACAACAAAATCAACAAGCACAACATAGATTGATGCAGAATTGGTACAGACGAGCTTTTGGTTCGGCTTCTGGTCAAACTAATATAAGTTCTTAAATTGATTAAGATTAACCAAAACTTTCAGGCAGGCCTTTGTGCTGTTTTAAATTAGTACGGCCCGTTTTTTGTACCAAAAGTGCACACACACACAATTTGCTTTGTCCGTATGTGCTTTTCGTGCACATCTCGTTTGTTTTAATGCTCGCAAGTATACAAAGAAGTCCTGAGTTAACTTTTTAAATTACAAGATCTTAAATGAAGGGCCATTGGCGCTGGCATTTCTCTTGCGTATTATTCATACCATGAACGAGTGTGCTGCAAAAAGAAGAAACAATGTTCCAAAACAGTCTCTGACTGTGCTGAAAGAAAAAGGAATTGTCAAAAACAGTGTCGGCTTATTTTAGCGAAAATCGTCTTATTATTTTTGCAGTAAAATGATGGATTTTGTAACAAAAATCGAGGATTTTAAACATGTTAAATAGTGTCAAAGAGCTTCGTGGATACAAAATATTAGCCAATGATGGAGAGATTGGCAAAGTGTACGATCTGTATTTTGACGACAAGAACTGGATTGTTCGATACCTGGTAGTGGACACTGGCGGTTGGCTCTCGGATCGCAAGGTGCTCATTTCGCCGATTGCACTCGAGCAGCCTAATTGGGAGGATCAGGTCTTGCCTGTGAATCTCACAAAGGAGCAGGTCGAAAACAGTCCTGGAACCGATGTCGAACGGCCAGTATCAAGGCAACACGAGATCAGACTCCATAAATATTATAACTGGCCCTACTATTGGGCCACCGCAGGCACCGCCGGAACCGGCACGAATATTGTGCCACCGCCGCGAATCCCGGAGGAGCCTGAGGAATTTGTCGAGGAGGCAGAATTGGAGGAAGATGCCGACCCCCATCTCAGAAGCACAAGAGAAGTGGAAAGCTACCGTATTCAGGCAAGCGACAGTGAAATTGGTCACGTTGAGGATTTTATTATCGACGACGAACATTGGATTTTACGCTACATTGTGGTCGACACCCGAAATTGGCTGCCCGGCAGGAAAGTTTTGGTGGCACCGCCCTGGATCGAGGAGATTGTCTGGGCTGAAGCCAACGTTTTTGTCGATCTGCCTCGTGACCACATTCAGAATGCACCGGAATATGATCCGTCAGCGCCAATCGATCGAGAGTATGAGGACCGACTTTATGATTATTATGACCGACAAAAATATTGGCAGAGCAGCTAAGAGGGGCTGCTCAATTTAAATGAAATGTCGATCGCGTTTTTTAAGTGCGTCGCACATGAGTGATTATGGAATCACTCCGAGTTCTCAAGGTTGCAGGCGTGGAGCACCTAATTGTATGAAATGGAGGGTATGAATCATGTTTGGAAAGAGTGTTCGTTTATTCAAGCTGTTTGGTTTTGAAGTCAAAATCGACCTGAGTTGGTTGGTTCTCGCCGTCCTGATTACCTGGAGCTTGGCGCAAGGTTGGTTTCCGCATAATTACGAGAATTTTTCGCCAGCTACTTATTGGTGGATGGGGGTGGCAGGTGCCTTTGGGCTGTTTTTTTCGATCGTATTTCATGAGCTGTCGCATTCGCTGGTGGCCAGGCAGTATGGCATTCCCATGCGAGGCATTACGCTCTTTATTTTTGGCGGTGTTGCAGAAATGACCGAGGAACCGCCGAGTGCCAAGTCCGAATTCATGATGGCGATCGCCGGTCCTATTGCCAGCATTGTTTTGGCTGCGGCATTCATTGGGATAAATTGGATATTCGGAAGCGTTGGAGAGGTCGCTCCGGGCGCAGCCGTGGTTAGCTATCTTGCCTTGATCAATATGATTCTGGCTGCCTTCAATTTGGTACCCGCATTTCCTCTGGACGGAGGCCGTGTGCTGCGGTCGATTTTGTGGGGCTGGAAAAACAATCTGCGCAAGGCAACTTACATTTCATCCAAAATTGGCTCAGGGTTTGGGCTGTTTTTAATCCTACTTGGTGTGGTTTGGTTTATTCGCGGCAACTTCATCGGGGGTGTGTGGCAGTTCTTGATCGGAATGTTCCTCAGAAACGCCTCGCAGATGTCTTATAAACAGCTTCTGATGCGCAAAGCTTTGGAAGGCGAGCAAATCGAAAAGTTTATGAAACGCGATCCGGTAACCGTCCCTTCGTCACTTTCTTTGAATGAACTTGCCGAAGATTATTTTTATAAATACCAACATAAGATGTTTCCTGTTGTAGAAAATGACAAAGTAGTTGGGTGCGTTACAATCCCTCAATTAAAAGAGTTTCCCAGAGACGAATGGAATCAGCACACCGTGGGTGAAGTGGCGAAAAATTGTACCCAGGAAAATTCCATCACTGCTGAATCCGATCCGGTTAAAGTGCTTTCAACCATGAAGCGGACCGGCAACAGCAGACTCATGGTCCTGGATAACAGTCACTTGGTTGGGGTGGTGGCCCTGAAAGACATGTTGAACTTCTTGTCGACAAAAGTCGATCTGGAGGAGGAGACTTAGAGGATTGAGAGAATCCGTGCGTTCAGGATCATTTAGTGCTCTTGGGTGTTAATTAAATCAACAATGAACTCGTGAGCAAGAGAAAGACTCTGATTCGGCAAATTCTGGGATGGACGTCTCTGGTTCTGGGTATTGCGGGGCTGGTGCTTCCGATTTTGCAGGGCATCCTGTTCATTTGCATCGGCGTGCTTTTGTTATCAGCAGATGTGCCCCTATTCAAGCGCCTCTTGGAATGGATCAAGCGCCGTTACCCGAGAATTGCCAGGAAAGCCGACAAGATTACAAACCAAATCGAAGACGAGGTGTGAAGTTTGAATATTGTCAAATCAATCTTAGTTTTGTTAAAGGACTCCTACCATGCCTGGAAGGATGACAACGCCTTCCTGCTTGGTGCAGCGTTGGCGTTCTTTACCATCTTTTCTCTGGCCCCGGTGCTAATCGTAGTTCTTTCCATATCCGGTTTGATTTTCGGCCAGGAGGCTGCACAGAGCGAGCTTATGTCGCAAGTCCGTGATTTCGTTGGGCCAAAAGGGGCCTCAACCATTGTAACGATGATTGAACGTGCCGGGTCTTCGGAATCTAATCTCGCTGCAGGTGTCTTTGGAATCGGGACGTTACTTTTTGGTGCATCAGCCGTTTTCGTGCAGTTGCGCGAAGCCATCAACACCATCTGGCGCAT
>JABAHS010088853.1_pt2 | contig 16518 bp, 13 predicted proteins | sample 7062111 | NCBI WGS metagenome assembly JABAHS01 (sample SAMN14534600, study PRJNA622989) | marine sediment metagenome | biome: marine biome [ENVO:00000428]; feature: marine pelagic biome [ENVO:01000023]; material: deep marine sediment [ENVO:00002113]; isolation source: pool of 4 deep marine... | reverse complement strand
AATAGTTGATTTGATGATGCGTTTTTAAATTTCACATGGAATATTTGATTCAGAGTGATTCGTGAATACTTTGTTTGACAATCAAAAGATAAAGAGGCCTATCATTATGTTGAGTGTATTTCTAATGCTTATCGGAGCTTTCGGGTGTGCCGGGAGCGAATATGATTTCAACCCAGATGAGCCGCCTTCCCCGGATGAAAATGAAGACGGGGACTCCGGCACGGCATACCGTCTGGTGATCGATTTCCAGGACGGCTTTGACTCCGACACCGTCCAAATTGAGGTCGATGGGGACTTGGTACACGAAGAAAATGATGTGTCCACTTCCCTCCTGACAGGCATTGCTTCCTCCTACGAGGTGGCAGTCGAGGAGGGAGAGGTCTCGCTGACGGTTCAAGTCCCCACACGGGACACTCGGTCAAGCATTGATCTGGAGATCAGCGCAGATACATTTGTCGGGGTGTCCCTGGTCGATGGGATGATTGAATTCTTTGTCTCGGATACACCTTTCGGCTACGGGTAGATCGGTCCCCCTAATTGATACGATTGAGGCAATCCGTTCCCAATCAGGAAATGAACACCCGCTAGCCAATCAACGTCTGCTGATTGACCAATCCGCAGATTGGATGTTGGAGAATAACCCCCCAGGAGGTAAAAATGTCTGAAAAAAAAGCAGCAGAATCAGAGCCCAATCCGTCTGAAGTGGAAGAAACGGCCGGCTCAAATCCGGCAGCGGAACCAGAACCCGAGCACCTGCGGGAATCCCCGGATTGGTGGCGCTGCCACCGCATCGGCCCCGTCAGCGGCCGGTATGAAGGCGGGATGACCTCCCCCCATTACGGCAGGTACAGCCTGGACCTGAGGGTGGATGTCGATCCCCGCTATGCCAACTCCCCGGTATTGAACGTGATCAGTGCGGATGTTTACCGCACTTTTTCTTTCAGGTGGTTTGGAAAAGAATATTCCTGGAAAGTGTATCAGGAATCATGGATCATGGAAGACCTTACCGTGGACTGGCACCGCTGCCATGTGGAAATCAACGGCGATGTGCGCTACTGGAAAAGCACACACCCGGCCACCACTGCGTCGGTGACTGTCCCGTGGGGATCGTTCAAGGCGGCCGGTCCGGCAACGGTCACCCTCTCTACCAATACGGATCAAGATCAGTTCTTTGAATGCGCCCGCAAATCGGATGCGTTTAGAGAAATCACCTTAGAGGTTGATATCTGCGATTCGGTCAAAGCAGAGCCCACCATGCCCAGCTATGATACGCACCTGCACCTGCACCGTCCCAGCGGCCTGCTCCAACGCACCCTGGATATCCGGGAATCTTACCTGGAAGCCGGCATTGACCTGGAGATCAACCCCACCCATACCATCATCGACGACAGCGCCGCAGAATTTGATACCTGGTCTGCGGATGAACTGCACGATGCGATGGAACAGCATTTCAGCAAATTTAAGGAGGCCTGGCCAAAGTGGCATATGTGGTGCATCTTGGCCGGGACATATGACTCTCCGAGCGTGGGCGGGATCATGTTTGATGCCAAAGCGATCTACGGCGGGGCCGGTGAGGCCCCTGACCGCCAGGGATGCGCGGTATTCCGCAACCATGGCTGGTTCAATCAGCTGGTCGAAAACCCCCGCACCCAGGCAGAAGCGGCTGCAATGCGCAAACTGCTCTACACCTACGTCCACGAAATCGGCCATGCCTTCAACTTCCTACACTCCTGGGATAAGGGCAGGCCGGACTCCCTGTCGTGGATGAACTATGACTGGAAGTACGACAAGCGCAACGGGTCGAGCGAGTTTTGGAAGAACTTCGAGTTCCGCTTCGATGACGAAGAGCTGATCCATATCCGCCATGGAAACCGGGCGGCGGTCATCATGGGCGGCGACGATTGGGCGTCCGGCGGGCATATTGAGCTGACCAGCGATGTCTTTGCGGAAGCGGAAGGCCACCTGCCAATCGAACTCCTCGTGCGCTCCCAGGGGTACTTCGATTTCATGCAGCCCGTGATGCTGGAGTTCCGCCTGCGCAACCTGAGCGATCTTTCCCTGGAACTCGATACGCGCCTTAACCCCGAATTTGGCAACGTGGTGGTTTACATCCAAAAGCCCAGCGGGATCATCATGCAGTACGATCCCATCCTGTGCAAGGTGGCCACCCCCGAGACCAACGAGCTGAAACGGCTGCAGAAGAACAAACGCAACAAAGGAGAAGACCGGCTCAGNNATTACTTCGATGATCCGGGTGAGTACCTGATCAAAGCCATCTATCACGGCGGCGGAGATGTCCTCATCCCTTCCAACGTGCACCGCCTGCGCATCGGAAGGCCTTTCGAACGCGAAGAAGAACGCCTCGCCCAGGATTATTTCAACTATTCCACTGGGATGACGCTCTACCTGAATGGCTCCAGCTCTCCATACCTGGACAGCGGGATGAACACCCTGCAGGAAATCGTGGAAAAATTCCCCGAGAGCCGGCTCGCCGCCCAGACAAAACTGACGCTGGCCAAGAACCTCCAGCGCGACTTCTACCGCATTGAAGAAGACAAACAGGAACTCAAGCTGTACCGGAAAGCCGATCCGGATAGGGTGCTGAATCTGACCAAGGACACCCTGGCGCAGCACCAGAAAAATGAAGAGACCCTGACCAACCTGGAATATCACGAGGTACGGCGCGTGCGGGCAGACACCCTGGCCGCCATCGGAGAAGTTACCGAAGCCAAGAAAGAGCTGACACAAACGGTCGAGTACCTCAAAGGGAAAGGCGTCAATCAGCCGGTTTTGGAAGAGATCACCGATTACGCTGATGATCTGGAAAAAGGAAGATTAAAACCGAAATAAGTTCCATTTTGGGATTGCTTCAGGTTGGTTTTATGGCAAATATTATTTCAACGCGCATACCGCTGATTCACAATGGGGCAACCAGAAATGGATTTCTCTATATTTAACTGCATGGAAACTGCCAGCTGCTAGCTGCAGTAGGAGTCTAAAAAATGGAAACAAAACATCTCTATCAGCGGCGGGCGCCTATTGAGATTGAACCCGGGGAGTTCCGCAAACTCGGCCACCAGGTGGTTGATCAACTCGCTGATTTCCTCGAAAATTTACCTCAACTGCCGGTGACTGCCGGAGAAGCGCCCAACGAAATCCGGAACGCCCTCGGGCAAGGATCGCTGCCGGTTGAGGGGACCGATCCCGAAACCCTGTTAAAGGAAACCATCGATTTGCTCGTCGAGCATTCTTTGTTCAATGGGCATCCACGTTTCTGGGGGTACATCACCTCTCCCGCCGCGCCGATCGGGGCATTGGGGGACCTGATCGCCGCCATGATCAATGCCAACGTCGGGGCCTGGCTGCTTTCACCGATGGCCTCGGAACTTGAGGCGCAAACTGTCCAATGGATCGCGGAATTGATGGAGTATCCCCCGGATTGCGGCGGGCTGCTGGTCAGCGGGGGAAACGTGGCTAATTTTGTTGGCTTTATGTGTGCACGGAATTCAAAAGCGCCCTGGGATATCCGGAAAAAGGGACTCGCCCACAGAAAAAATAAGGGGTTGATTGTTTATTGTTCCGCTGAAACGCATACCTGGATCGAAAAATCTGTTGACCAGTACGGGTTAGGCAAGGACGCCCTTCGCTGGATCCAAACCGACGAACAATTAAAAATGGATATCCGGGCGTTAAGGGAGCAAATCACAGCAGACCGACAAGCCGGGCACCTGCCCTTGATGGTGGTTGGAACCGCGGGTTCCACGGGGGTGGGCGTGATCGATCCCCTCTTTGAGATTGCTGAAGTGTGCCGGGAGTTTGATTTATGGTTCCATGTGGATGCCGCCTACGGGGGCTGTGCGGCCTGTTTACCCGATGCCCCGCATGATTTATACGGCCTGAGGGAAGCAGATTCGGTTGCCGTTGATCCGCATAAATGGCTCTATACGCCCCTTGAAGCCGGGTGTGTGCTGGTGCGCGATCCAGATATCCTCAGGGATACCTTCAGCCACCACCCCCCCTCCTATTATAAATTCGACCAGCACTCGCAAGAACTGCCCACCAATTATTACAATCTCGGCCCGCAAAACTCGCGCGGGTTCCGGGCACTAAAAGTATGGCTGGCACTCAAACAGGTGGGGCTAGATGGATACCGGCAAATGATCTCAGATGACATTCAGCTGGCGCAAGCACTGCATGAAATAGCGGAACAGCACCCCAAGCTGCAGCCGCTCACCCACAATCTGAGCATCACCACCTTCCGGTTCGTTCCTGAGGACCTTGATGTAGAAACAGAAGAAGCGGAGGCGTATTTAAATGCCATAAACGAAGAGCTGCTGACCCGTCTGCAGCAGGGCGGCCAAGTGTTTTTATCTAACGCGGTGGTCAGAGGGGCATTCGCACTCAGAGTGAGCATCGTCAATTTCCGCACCTCAATGGAAGACATTGAAGCGCTGCCCGGCATCGTTGTCCGCATCGGAGAGCAGGTGGATAAAGAGTTACGCCCTGAGTTGAGGGGGTGACCCGGTTCATCCCGGANNCGCCCTGAGTTGAGGGGGTGACCCGCTTCATCCCGGAAACGTCTAAGGAGGGTATCTTAGATACTACATAACCGAAGGGAATCCGCAATCTTGATCTTTTCCTACAACCCCCACCTGTGATCGTTTGAGCATTCTATCAGGTATTTTTCCTCCCCCTTATGAAAGGGGGAGGAAGACGACATTGTCAGTAAGAGGGGGTTAAGTACCCTCCTACAATCTTTTTCTCACTAAAAATAGCTGCTTGCCTTAATTTTCCTGTTTTAATCTCCAACTTCGAGCACGATTTTTCCCCTGGTATGTTTGCCCTCAATCAGCTGGTGGGCTTTTTTAACCTCTTGGAGAGGAAGGACTTCCGATACCACGGGCTTGATATGCCCTTCGCTGACCAGTTCCGCAACCTGGGTCAGCGTTTCTCCAACCGGTTGAGCACCAACGACCATTGCACCGCGCACCCCGTGTGACTCTGCCGCCTCTGCTGATGGCTCCTGGAGGGTTGACACCAGCATCCCTCCCGGTTTACAGGTCGCCCAGGACCTTTCCAGAGTCTCACCACCTATCGTATCTAACACGACATCCACATCCCGGACAACGTCCTCGAAGGCCGTCTCCTCGTAATGGATCGCCTGGTCAACCCCGAGGCTCTCGAGGAGGTCTAAATTAATCGAGGCCGTGCCGATCACCTTTGCGCCGCGCCATTTAGCCAGCTGGACGGCGATATGCCCGACTCCCCCTGCCGCGCCATGGATGAGAACTGTCTGTCCCTCACGCAGGTCAGCGTGCCCGAAGAGTGCCTCCCAGGCAGCCAGGGTCACATGGGGGAGCGCTGCAGCATGCTGGTGGTCGAGAGATGAAGGTTTTGCAATGACATCCGCAGAAGAGGCCAGAACATATTCAGCATAAGCACCATCGCGGTAGAGCCCAGCTCGAGTAAACACCTCATCCCCGGGCGAGAAACTGTTGGCGCCCGGACCAAGCTCTTCCACCGTCCCCGAGACATCTGTACCCAGGATCAACGGCAAAGTGTGATTAAAATAATCCCCCATGTAACCAGATCGGACTGCAACGTCAAAGGGATTGACGGTCGTTGCGTGCACCTTGATTAGGACCTCACCTTCTCCGGGAACCGGGCGCGGCGCGTCCTCGTAGGTCAGCACATCCGAACTGCCATAAGCATGGATTCGAACTGCCTTCATTTCAGACATATTTACCTCCATATGATGGGATAGGTTCTACAGAGATCGCAGCGATGGGGATTGATATTTTGTAATTATTACTAATTATATCATTTTTGTCTCAATATAATTGGTTTCGCCTAAATACGTTTTTTATGACGATGCAATGGTTTGTCGTTCCAAAGGAGCCTGACGCGTGAGATATCCCCAAATAAATGATTGGATTCTGCAATCCACCTGNNTCCCTGCGCTCAACATGGCATTTCGTTTGAAGCGCGACTTGCGCCATGAAATTTTACGTGAACTCGCATTCAAAGGTTTTGCCTTCTTCTCCGTCTTTGTTTTTGGGTGTTTTGTCCGAAGGTGAGATCCGCTTATTGACCCAACTACCAAAATTCGTGTAGGATATAAATAATCACCGTACATTGAATTCTATTCTCATCCAGCCAGGGGCGTATATGGGTTTAATACATTACTAAATCTGAATTCATCATGACAGTCTGGTGATCGTCTGTTCAAATAATTATTTCAACCATTACGTTCCATCTATCCCAGAAATAACCACCATTTTTTAGGAGGAAAATCATGAAAAGGTTTTTGGTTTTGGTACTTGCGTTACTGCTGGTGCTGGTCTTCTCCCCTGCGCTGACCGCTTTCGGTGAACGTCCACCGGAGTATTTCGTGGACCCCGAAGAGCTGCCTTTCGATCCCATCCCCGGTTTGGACTCCACCAGATACTGGGGCATCCATAACCGCGCCGGCTACCGTATCGAGGTGCCTGCCAACTGGAACGGAGATTTGGTGCTCTATGCCCACGGCTACCGGGGCACCGGCCTGGAACTCACTGTGGACAGTCACCCCCTCAGGGAATGGCTGGTGGCTAACGGCTACGCCTGGGCTGCTTCCAGCTACAGCCAGAACGACTACAATGTCGCCCAGGGAGCAAAAGATACTCATGCCCTCGGAGAGTACTTCGGAGACCTGGTGGGGGAACCCAACCGCACCTATGTGACCGGGGTGTCGATGGGCGGGCATATTACGGCAGTGATGATCGAGCAGTGGCAGCACACCTATGATGGGGCCCTCCCCGCGTGCGGCGTCCTCGGGGACCACGAGCTGTTCGATTTCTTCCTGGACTTCAACCTGGTGGCGCAGGCCTTGGCTGGAATAAATGCCCAATTCCCCGTTGATGCCGATTATTTGACCGTCACGGTGCCGGCAGTCAAGTCTAACCTGGAGCTCTTCCCCGGGACATTCCCCTTCACCTTAAATACAGCAGGAGAGCAGTTGATGGCGGCGACCATGATGCAAACAGGCGGGCCGCGCCCGGTGTTCGAGCAGGGCTTCCTCTACTGGAACGGGTTCGCGGGAGATTTCCTGTTCTCGTTCGGCATCCTGGACGGCACAGTTCCCAACTCGCCCGGCGTGGTGGTCGATAACACCGATACAATCTTCCAATTTGATACAGACCCGGCACTCACTCAGGCAGAGCAGGCGCTTAATGAGAGCGTGCTCCGGGTGGCCCAGGAACCACAGGGCAGAGTCAAAAATGGCATGGCAAATGTGCCGATCGTGAACGGGGATATCCATATCCCGGTACTCACGCTGCATACCCTTGGAGACTTGTTCGTTCCCTTCTCGATGGAACAAATCTATGCCGAGCGAGTAGCCGCCCACGGCGCATCGGACTTGCTGGTACAGCGTGCCATCCGGGACGTCGGGCACTGCACCTTCACCCCCGAGGAAATGCTGTTTGGGTTTATTGACCTAGTGACCTGGGTGGAAACGGGGATCAAGCCTGCCGGGGATGATGTCCTGGATATCGCCACTGTTGCCGACCCGAATTACGGCTGCACCTTCACCAGCGCAGACCGGGTGTACCCGCCCCCGCTAACCATCCCGTCCTGCCCGTGAGGTAAAAAAATTACCACACCTAAAAGCTCAGGGAGTGTTTAAATGGCGTAGTACATGTCCGATGATCAAGTAAGCGGCTGGCAGCCGCCGAAACGAGACCTGATCCTCCTGATGCNNAACCTTTTTCATCCAAAACAAGCTAACCTAATACTATTCAAACAGGGGTACTCAATCACCAGATTATTTTGAAAATATTACACACATAATTAGACACTCTCAAAACTCAATGAACCCCGCATAAAGCGGGGTTCTTGCTTATAATAGGGATAACGGTACCCGGGTGCCGTTTCTATTCATTATCGGCAAATAGGCCATCAGCGGTGCCCAACCCCCGGCGGTGCTGGCAAAAGAGTAAACGAAGCTAAATGAACAATAAGCGCCTCTTCCCGATCGTCCTGATCCTGTTCACCAATATTCTCGGTGCGGGAGCCATCCTCCCAATCCTTCCGCTGTTCGCTGAGGGTGCCTTCCAGGGCACCGTCTTCCAGATCACCCTGCTGGCCACAGCCTTCTTCGGTGCGCAGTTTCTCGCCTCCCCCTGGTTGGGACGCCTTTCCGACCGCTACGGCAGACGTCCAATCTTGCTCATCAGCCAGGCAGGAACCGTGCTTTCATTTGTGATGTTCATCTTCGCCCGGCAGCTCGGCGCGCTGGTGGATGGTTGGGGCATCGCCCTGCCGGTCACTGGCGGGATGCTGATCTTGTTCGTAGCGCGCACCCTGGACGGGATCACGGGCGGGAACATCTCCATCGCCCAGGCATATGTCAGCGACGTGACCGATCCCAAGCACCGCACCCAGGGATTGGGGATGCTGCAGGCAGGGTTTGGCGCGGGGTTCATTTTCGGTCCTGCGTTTGGCGGGTTTTTAAGCGGGCTGGGCGAAACCGCCCCATTCATCGGGGCGGCCATCATCACCACCGTCACATTCCTGCTGACCTTCTTCATCCTGGAAGAATCCCATCCCCCAGAAGCGCGCTCGACTGAGGAGGAAAGGAAAACCAACACAATCCCGCTGCGCACAGTGTTGAGCGAAAGGGCCATGCTGTACATCATCTCAATCACGTTCCTTGCTTCCCTGGCCTTCTCTGCCCTGCCCGCAACTTTCGCCCTGTTTGCCGACCGCGTCTTATTCACGACGATCGAAAACCAGGAGCGGATCAACCTCTTTATCGGCCTGATGCTGACCTACAACGGGCTGGTGCAGGTGCTCACGCAAATGGTTTCCCTGCGCCCGCTGGTGAAAAAATTTGGGGAACGAAAGCTGCTGATCCTCGGCGAGGTCGCCTTGATGGTGGGATTTCTGGGGATTTTCTCCAACGCTAACCCGGTGGTGGTCACAATCCTGTTCACTCCGCTGGCTTTCGGGAGAGGGGTCAGCGAGCCCAGTTTACAGGCCCTCTTGACTCGCTTCGGGACGGAAAAGACGCGCGGGCGCCTGTTCGGGATCTATCAAGCGGCGCGCAGCCTGGCCTTGATCATCGGCCCCATCTGGGCGGGATACGCTTTCGAGAACATTGCCCCCCAAGCAGTTTTCCTGGTTGCGGGCGGGTTAATGCTGGTCGCGCTGGTGTTTGCTTTTTCTCTGCTGAGACAGCAGCTACCTGAGGTGGAAGACCGACCTAAAAGTTCACCGCTACAGGCAGCATAACCGCACAAAAAAATTAAACATTTCATCAAGGAGAAAGACATATGAAAATCACGATATTTGGAGCGTCTTCAGCCAGCGGGCAACTGCTGGTAGAGAAAGCACTGGCCGCCGGTCATCATGTGACGGCTTTTGTGCGCGATGCGGAAAAACTGGACGCCAGCCACGATCGANNGCAGACGGTGGAAGCCGCCGTTCAGGAGGCAGAGGCTGTCCTCAACGTGATCGGGCCCATTGGAACACCAACCGCGATTACCGCTGAGACAACCCAGAATATTGTGGATGCCATGAAGAAGTCCGGGACGAAAAGAATCGTAGTGATCTCAGTCGGTGGGATCACCGTGCCCGAAGACCAGCGCACCGGATTTGACAAAATCCTCAGCAGCCTGCTTAAATTCCTGCTCAACGAGATGTTTCAAGACCGGGAGAAGCAGCTCGAGGTACTCATGGACAGCGGACTGGAATGGGTGGCCGTGCGTGTGCCTCGCCTGGTCAATGGCGCAGCCAGCGGAAAGGTCTTTGCGGGATTTTTCGGAGAGGACGGTGCCAGCACCAGCCTGACGCGCGCCGACCTGGCAGATTTTATGCTGGCCCAACTGACAGACGACACCTGGTTGGGCAAAGCGCCGTTGGTCACCAACAAAAAATAGCTCAAACCTGCCGGGACGCCGGGGGCAGATTTTGCCAAAATAAATCCAAATTTGATCTTTTTCCGTATATTTTATCAGGGTAGGCTCAGAAAACATGCAAACGATTGAATGTACGGAGGATAAAATGAAAAAACTTGTACTTGTCTTTTTAGTGATCGTCATTGCCCTGATGATCGTGCCCACAGCTTTTGCCGCCCCGCCCTGCAACGACACCAACGGTGATGGCAGCCCCAGCGGTTACGAATATGCCCAATATCACATCGTCGAAGCCGCACATAACGGCATTCTTGGTCAAATCCATAAACCCGGCGCTGCCCACCAGGGATTCTCAATCTGCCACTAGCAATCAACATCTGGCTTAACCGATAGAATTTTTCTCTTAAAAAGGAAGAAATGCGGCCGATCCTACCCCGGCCGCTTCTTCTATTAAGTAACACAAAGATCTAAAATGGGTTATTATAGGTAGACTATATCTAAATAATAATTTTTCTCCACCATAAGACAGGAGGGCAGCATGGAAAGCAACCGGATGGTAAAAGTCGCCTTGCTCACCGCGGGGATGATGACGATATTTGGGGGCGTTGCCATGTCTCCTGCTCTTCCCGGCATTCGAAACCATTTTGCAGAAATGGAAAATATTGATTATCTCGTCCGCTTCGTGCTCACCCTGACGGCATTTTTCATCGCGTCTTCTGCGCCGGTTGCCGGGTACCTGGTCGACCGCATCGGCCGGCGGAAGATTTTGATCTCTTCCCTGCTACTGGCCGGGATTGCCGGAACATCGAGTTACTTCGCACCTTCCCTCAATTGGATTCTGGCCGGTAGGGCATTTTTAGGCATCGCCGTCGCCGGAATTATGACCAGCGCCACCACCCTGATCGCAGATTACCATACGGGGGAAGAGCGCGGCCGGTTGCTGGGCTTACAAACAGGTCTGATGGGGATCGGAGGCACGCTGATGCTCACCTTTGTGGGCATGATGTCCGATGCGCAGTGGAACTCGCCCTTCCTCCTGCACCTGATCGCCCTGTTTGTCGTTCCCCTGGTGCTGATCTATGTTCGCGAACCCCAGCGCTTTGCCCGCTGCCAGGACGACCATCCCCCCGCGGGTGAACCAGGGATCTGTGCTGCCGAAGCCGAACTGCGGGAAAGTCCTTCTTCTTTAGACCCCGCTTTACCGACCCAGTCTGCCCCAATAAAATTGCTGGCATTTATCTATTTTGTCGTCATCTTCACCCAAGTCAATTTTTTCCTCGTGCCCCTGCACCTGCCCTTTTATTTAAGTGACCTGCTCGGGGCCTCGGCCACACAGAGCGGTTTCGCCATCTCTTTCATGGCGTTGGCTTACGCCCTCTCCTCCATTTTCTTAGGCAAAACCCTGGCGCGCCAAGACAGGATCACCGTCATCATCGGCGCTCTTCTCATCCTATCCCTAGGATACAGCCTGATTTCTCTGGGTGCAGCGTCCATTTTGCTGTATGTCGGCTTGGTGATTGGCGGCATCGGGTTGGGAATCATGATCCCCAGTTTGTACGTGTGGTTGGCGAACGGCGTGCCGGCGGCCTTCCGGGGACGCGCCCTGGGCGGGTTTACCACGGCAACCTTCTTAGGCCAGTTCCTCTCCCCCCTTCTCAGCCAGCCGCTGATTAATACCTTTAGCATCGGCCAAACCATCCTGATGGCTGGCGTGCTGTTTGCCATCTTCATACCCGTTTTGTTGTTGAGCCGGCGCCAGCTGCGGACTTTGGGCGCGCCAGCCTGATCCAAATTTAGATGCACCATTTCAGGCATCCCGGCTGATTTAACCGGCGCGGCTTGTGCCTACCCGATAACCGATTAATTATCCGGCGTTTCGCTTCAGGGGGACAGGTTTGACTTATAATCAAGCTGATTGTTGTATTTTTTGATTTAAAAACGCCTGGACAGAGATGGAAACCCAACCGCAGGTTAAACTCCAATTAAAAGCGCGCTGGATGAGGGTGGTCGTCCTTCTCCTGCTGATTTTACAATTGGCAGACCCCAACAAAGCCTGGATGATCGTCTTGGTCGGATTTTGTGCCATCTGGTTGCTCTCTTACCTGTGGGGCAAACAGCTGGCACGCGGCTTGAGATTAAAAAGGGAACAGCTCTACGGATGGCTGCAGGTTGGAGACTGGCTGGAAGAACGCTTCACGCTGGAAAACGCCTCCATCGCTCCTGCGGTCTGGTTATCGATTGAAGATGCCTCCGATTTGCCGGGATATTCGGGGAGTATAGGGACCGGGATCGGCAGCGGTTCCGAGCGGCGCTGGATGAAGCGCACGGCGTGTGAAAGAAGAGGAGAATACCACTTAGGGCCGTTATCCTTGGTGAGCGGCGATATTTTCGGCATTTATTCTGTCGAGGTGCGGTACCCGGAGCGCCAGACCTTCATCGTTGCCCCGCCCGCCATTCCTTTGCCGTTCGACCTTCAAATCATCTCAGGGCCCAGGGTGGATGAGAGCCGGCCGTCCAGAATCCCGGCAGAAAAATCAACCAGCAGCATCAGCGCCCGTGAATATTTACCGGGAGACAGTTTCGCCAAAATCCATTGGATGATCACCGCCAAACAGAACCAGCCCTATGTGCGCGTATTTGAGAACATCCACGCATCGGACTCCTGGTGGATCTTGCTCGACCTCGACGAGACCGTCCAGGTGGGGTCCGGCGACGATGCCACCGATGAACGCGGCATTATCCTGGCGGCCTCCCTGGTCGATCAGGGGATTAAATCCGGAAAATCCGTCGGGCTGATCGCGTCCGGCGAGGAGTTTGTGCTGCATCCCTCCAGGCACGGGTCCCCCCAAAGAGGGGAGATTCTGCGATCTTTGGCGCTGGTTCGGCGCGGGTCAATGGGGCTTTCCGAACTGTTGAACCAAAGCCAGCGGTACCTCCAGCGTCACAGCAACATCATGGTGATCACATCCTCCACCCAGATGGGATGGATATACAAGCTGGACTACTTCCTGAAGAAAGAGATCACCCCCACCGTGTTGCTGGTGGCATCCGACCAACCAGAGCACGCCGATCAAATCAACCGCATGGGAGAACTGCTGAGGAGCAGGGGCATCAACCAGCATGTCGCCACCCCGAAGTTGTTTTCGATCCCCGAAGCCCGGCCCGGCCGCCACGGCGAGATTGAATGGAANNCCCCGAAGCCAAGCCCGGCCGCCACGGCGAGATTGAATGGAAGTTCACCCCCATGGGCCGGGCGATCAAAATCCGGGTAGATGGAGAGGAGGGCTAAATGCGCCGGGTGGTTCAGCGGGTCATTCAGCGGAACGAAACCGGGCAGTATGAGCTGCTGATTGCTGCCGTCTCGATTGTGTTTGTGCTGGTGATCGGCTTGAACGAACTGGTGCGCGGCGTGAGCCCGCCCGCGATGCTGGCCTGCTCCTTACTGGGCTTAACTTTGGCATGGAAGCTCTTCTCCAAACGGGGAAAACTGGCCCTCAAAGCGGCAGCTTTATTGCTGCTCGGGGCTATTTTCTCNNTCGCGGACATCTGGAACGCCCTGGTCTCATGGATGGGCACCTTGGTGCGGGTTCTCCCGATCCTGGCAGGGGAACAGCCGCAGGAGGGCTATCTCCAGATTCAGCAGGCGTCAGTCAGAGTATTGTTTTCGGGTCAATCCTTGTTTGCAGAAGTCTCTACCTGGTGGCAAGCCCTGCTGGATGGAAGCGCAGGTTTCAACCCCCAGGTCACGGTGCTCGTCTGGAATATGATCGTCTGGCTGCTGGCCGCATGGGTGGGATCTTCCGTGCGGTTGGCGCGCAAACCCTTCCTGGTGATCCTCCCCGTCCTGGGTGCGATGACGACCATCGTGGCTTATATCAATCTGAAAACCTGGATTCTGAGCATGGTGCTGGTGGTCTGTTTTGTGCTGGTAGCCTTTGTCCAGCACCATTTAAGAGAGCAGGATTGGGAAAAACGGGCGATCAGCTATTCTGAAGAAATCCGATTGGACCTGCTCGGCGTGACGGTGGTGATCTCTTTTTTCCTGCTGGTGACCACCTTAATCATCCCTTCTTTCTCTTTGCAGGAACTGGTGGACACCATCCGGGAGTTTACCCGCTCCGAGGAAAGGGTCGATCTCGCCCCGGCAATCGGTTTGTATCGGGCCCCCGAGGATACAAAAGCCCGCAGCAGCCAGAANNCGGGCCCCCGAGGATAAAAAAGCCCGCAGCAGCCAGAATTTAGGCGTTCTACCAGCCAGCCAGTTAATCGGCAATCCGCCGGAATTAGCCGAGACGGTCGTCATGCAGGTGCAGGCCAGCGACGCTTTCCTCGCCGAAGCCACCGACCATCCCTACTGGCGCAGCCATACCTATGAGGAATACACCGGAAGCGGATGGCTGGTTGGCGATGTTGAACTGGAGCAGCTGGACCCATACGAAGAACTGCCGCTTGCCAATCTTCGTCCGGGCAGCAGGTACCAATTTAGAGTCTCAGTTTTGGAGAACGCGGACAAACGGCTGTACTATACCGGCCGGATGATCACCGCGAGCCGCTCATTTGGGGCAATTTACCGCAGCACTCCCGAGGGTGAACTGCAAAATGATCTTTTTTCGGGGCTGATGGATTACCAATCTTATCTGGTTGAGGTTGCCTGGCCTTCCACTTCCGTCCAATCCTTGCGGGCATCCTCCCGCGACAACCCGGCATGGATTGAAGCAAGATACCTGCAGCTTCCAGAAAAACTCCCCCAGCGCATTTATGACCTGGCCGCTGAGATTACAAGCGGGGCGGAAGACCCCTACAGCAAAGCCAGCGCCATCGAAAGCTACCTGAGAAATTTTCCCTACACGCTGCTGGTCTCACCTCCAGCCAGAGACCAGGATGTGGTCGATTACTTTTTATTTGACCTCCAGCAAGGTTATTGCGATTACTACGCCTCCTCGATGGTGGTGTTATCGCGCGCGGTCGGGCTCCCGGCAAGGCTGGTGGTGGGCTATGCAACCGGCACTTATGACCCTGACGGAGAAATGTTCGTCGTCACGGAGGCGGATGCCCATTCCTGGGCCGAAATCTATTTCCCCGAACACGGGTGGGTGGAGTTCGAACCCACCAGCGGCCGCCTGCTGATGGAGCGTACTTCCCAAACGGTCTCAGAGCCCCTGCCAGAAATGGAGTTTTCCTTCCCGCGCCGCAGCACCTTCATCTGGAGGAAGATCGGTGCCGGGCTGATGTATTCGGGAATCGGCGTTTTGCTGGCGTTAGGGACGGCCGGCGCGGCTGATGCTTATCTTCTGGGGCGCAAGGACGCACGCGAGGTTCCGGTAATCCTCTACAGGCGGTTGATCTGGTTTGCACGGAAGAGTAAAATGCCGTTCAGCCCGAGCCTGACTCCGTTCGAGTTTGCGGAACTGTATAAGGGGCACACCCGCCAATTCTGGGGCCAGACAAAGATTCCCGGCGAGTTTATCCGACATGGGGAAAGGCACTTTGATTACCTTGTCCGGCAGTGTGTGATGGCCGTGTACGGGGGGAGAAAATTGGCACGGCGTGAAACGCGGGTGATGTTCGCTGCCTGGCTGAAACTGGTTCCATATCTGGTGATTATCCTGATCTCGAATTTTTGTACACCAATTTGATTGTGCTNNAACTGTTTTCATCGCACTGAAATCAATACAAAATAACAGTCCATGCTTTCCATCTAAGGAGGAGATCAATGGAGACAAAGGGTACCCGCTGGCAGCTAATCGTGATCATCATTCTGCTGCTCGCTCTCATCGGCGGTGCTGTATGGAGCATTAACCTGCAGCAGCGCGCCGATAAGCTTGCCGCAGAGCTGGGAGAAGCTCTCACAGACCTGGAGGACGCTCAAAGTGAGGTGGCTGTTGCCCTCGCCGCAGTGGAGGGCTGCAACGAGGAAAAGGACGACGCCCTTGCTGACCTGGCTGTTGCCAACGCCATGCTCAATCCGGAAATGCCGGAGATCCTCGTTGCCTATGAAGCTGCATTTGAGAGTGGTGATTACGAACAGGTGCGCGACCTGTTCACCGAAGATGGGGTTTTACTTGGTGTCGGCGAGGTTCATAATGCGGTTGCCACAGACAGTACTGCATTGTTAAATAGCCGGGTCGATGAAGGTGAGTTCTACCGTCTGGCCGTATTTCATGGGCGAGCAGGTGGTGACCTGAAGATCAAGGATTGGCAGGTTAGCGGAAAATCAATCACCTTTCGATGGAGTTGGGGCGGCAATATACACGGCCAGGGCATAATCTATATGCGAGGAGATAAGATCGCGATCCATATACTGACCTTAGCGGATTCATACCTCCCTTTCACCCCCTTCGTAAACCACCGTCCGTACACACCTTAAGATCGTATATACCGACACACAAAACGACTGTATGAAAGAGCGGATTAATTTCTGCTCTTTCATACAGCATGCTGATCGCCACTGACTGCAACGGGCAGTTAATTGGTCCTGGGATCACGGCACCTGCCTGAATTTCACCTCACATTAGCGATTAATCCTTTCAAGTCCACCATCTAAATAAATCCTCCTCTTTTGATATAATAGCCAGCTGGTAAAGTGAAAATAAAGAGTGTTCGTTCTTCCGAATTTTTCAGG
>JABAHS010156202.1_pt2 | contig 16541 bp, 16 predicted proteins | sample 7062111 | NCBI WGS metagenome assembly JABAHS01 (sample SAMN14534600, study PRJNA622989) | marine sediment metagenome | biome: marine biome [ENVO:00000428]; feature: marine pelagic biome [ENVO:01000023]; material: deep marine sediment [ENVO:00002113]; isolation source: pool of 4 deep marine... | reverse complement strand
CCAACCAAAAAGAGAAGCACTGCAACTGACAGAAGATCTTTCGTATCCATCCGCGCCATTTTCAGGTACTCCTAAAACTTCTTTACCCCTTTTCATCTACCTTTGAAAGTCTTACTAACCATGGAAGTATTGATGTTTTAAAGCTTCTTCCAAAGTTGCATCTCCCCCCTCTCTAACAGAAAAGTAGCCGCTTCATAGTACCAATCTTACAAGAAAGGTGAAAATAGGAGAGAAACTACTTTGAAACTACAGTGAATCCCCTGAGTTTTCCTCTTTCCAAGAAAAAATGCCCTTTCCCTCCCCCGTTTCAACTAGCAAATCTCAGCCCAAAGAAGAACCTCTTTTGGAGAGTATACAGCGTACCTAATGGATAGATTTGGGAAGAGAAGAGACTACAGACCTTCATGTAGGAGGTTCCAGAATAGTTCTACCTAAGTATGAATAGATACATCGATAACTGAGCTAGCAAATAGTAGAACCAGAAGGCTACAACCCCTCATTAAGCACTTAAAATAGATTTTTACATCTTACTTCAAAGGAGCTACGGAAAATGGATGAAGCATCTGCAAATACATCGGAAAAAGCCGAATGGTGGAAACGCTACTTGGTTACGACAAGTATTGGGGTTGTCGGACTGGCGATCGTGATTTTTGGCTTGTGGTATTTTGGTTTTCATCAGCCTTTGCAAGTGCTTTCGGCACTGCTGGTCGCGGAGATTCTCTTGCTCCCTCTGGGTTTAGGGTTTGGATACCTGATCCAGCATCGGGAACGGAAACTCGTGGGGAAGGTCGCGTATCCATTAGCAGGAGGCTTTTTGGCGGGTCTCTTTGCTATGATCGGCGCAATGGTCTTGTATTTTATTGCCCCAAGTCTTGCTCCTGCAAACAATGAGAACATAAGTGCAACAGTCACTATGCTGATTATGTTTGGTATTATTCCCCTTATCGGCGGAGTGTTCGGGTACTTCTTCGGCAAGCGGTGCGACTTTGAAGTCCCCTCCCACGACATCAAAGACCTCAATGCAAGCGAAGAAGAGCGCGCGTCTACATAACAAATTCCTTTTTCCTTATTTTTTGGGAAGTTGATAGGTATCCCTACTACTTCGTTTCTAGCGGCGTTCCCGTAACGGAAACTCTCCCCGCCCAAAAGGCAAAAAGTTCAACTAAAATTACTTGGTTGAAGCCCCCAGAGAACCGTGCCTGTCGGGGCTGTCAAGAAGTAGCATGGATTACTGAACCTGTGTCCATTGGTTTATACAACGTTAGGTCGGATTTGTCCACAGCCCCCCTGTGGACACGAGAGATATATTTGAAAAATATATCTGAAACCTCCACTAAAGAGTATCCTTCAGCGAACTGATCAAAAAAGAATGTGGACAAAGAACCTGGACAACTGTTGTGAAACTGGACAGTCAGAGGGGAAATTTGGACAAAAAATGTGGACAAATAGCATGGAACGTGGACAAATTCTTTAAATCTGGCCAATTTTTTTGGACAAATTCTTTTCATTTGAACAAATTCTCTTAGCTGGTGGCCAGATTCTTGGCACCTAATGGACAAATTTAGGTAGGTTTACCTTATTCTTACCCCTCTTTCTCCGCATCTTTCGTTTCTGGGGTGGCTTTAGGGGTGTTTCTCGATGATTCCTTCTTCAACTGCGTGCCTAGTAGGGGGTTGACTTGCCCGTAATCTATAAGATCCTCCTCCTCTACGTTTTCGGATTGATAGTGGGGTGGGGATCCCAAGGTTGGTCATCATGTCCTTTACGTCTTTTAGAAAACCCTTGGACTTGTTACTGTAGTAGAGGCGCCCTTCTTTATAGAGAACTGCTTTGTTGAACACTCCCCTGAGAAAGTTCCTCTGTGTGTTGGGGGCTGACTCTCGTATCCTTCTTGGCACCCTAGCCCCCTTTATTTCTCTCTTGTTTGTTGGAAACCCATAGTCTTCGCGTAAATGTGTACACAAACCGCGAGAATAATATCTTATACGCGATACTTCATGTTCGTCAAAAGTAACTTTCCTCCCTCCGACAGTCCACTCACTAGGTGGGGCTTTCCAATTTTCGACTTTTGCTTTTATGTTGTAGATGTCTTCCACCTTTGAACGTATCCTACCAAACAGCTTTTCGTCCTCCTCCCTTCCAAGAAAACATAGCTCGGGGATTTCAGGATAGTTGAAAATATAGGCAAAACTATACATGAGACCTAACACGTAAGCTTCTCCCCCTGGTTCAGGGATGTGTAAACCTCTCCTCAAATCATTAAGGGTAAAACTTACGTGGGGATAGTCTCCTGGGTTGCTCGCAGTTAAATCCAAATCCAACAGCAGCCCCCTACTCCCCCTTCTCTTGTCCCTTCATAACGACTTATCTTATGACGTCCCTTAGAAACAGGCCAGCCAATAACCCTGCATATGTTCAATCCCGAGGCTAGTTCGGCTCTAGGNNCCTCAACACACGCCCCCTTGTACCCCTTCCTGTAAGCTAACTTTGCCTCCCCCCATTCCAACCCCAATTCATCCCCCAGAAAGCTAACCCTCCTCTTCCAGTAGGGGAAAGCCTCTGTTCTCCGTATTATAAAAGAGGACTCCTCCACGGTTACCTCCTCATCCTCAAGAATCCTGCTACAGTAATCAGCAAACACTTTCGCTGGAACCCTCCTCACTCCCCTTACTATCCCCTTGATTAGTCGGCCAAATTCCTCCGGTAGTTCGATTCCACCCAGTAACTCGCTGTACATTTTTTTGAGGGGGGATCTGGTTTCCTCCAATTCCGCGTCCCTAAAATGCCTCCCACGGTAGCTTTGGATTTTCCCGACCACGTCCTCAACCCTTTCAGGTTTGGAATCGTCCACCGTCTTCAAGCTAGCATCCGTCAAAGACATCCTACATCCTCTAACTTCCAATCAACATCAAGTCTTCCCCCTCTGTTAAATTAGCCTCTTGCCCTCCTCATGCCCTTATCGGTCAACCAGACCCTCGATAGCCTCCCACCGACTGTTTCTATGTATCCTGCATCCTCAAGCGTTTCCCTCCGTCTCCTCCCAGTTCTGGGCGCATTCTCGCCATCTTTCAGGAAAACGGAGATTATTTCGTTATGAAGGGATTTTTTATGAAAAGTTATTTTACTAACTACTCACATAGAACTTCCTAACCCGCCTGACATGTACAAAACGGAGCTGACGATCGGAAACGGGATGGAGAGATTCATTCCCTTTCGTCCATCATAACGGCTGTCCTCTTCGCCCCTAACAGCCGAATGGATGCTCCGTGTTTTTCCTCTCACCTGTGTTGAAATCTTTTGTCATTTTCGTCAATATGCAAGTAGAGACGGGTTTAGATTACGGATGCGACTAGAGTATGCGGAGTTAAAAGGGTATTGACAGGTATGATAGGTGAACAACCGTGAGTTCGATAGGAACTACAAGGTTGGAATACAAAAAAGGCGTGGAACGAATCAAAACATTCACAAAGAGTGCAACGATCATCAGCCTTCTCTTGCTTGGAATCATGGGGTTCAACATACTCTCACCAGTTTCCATAGTAGATACTGTGGCGAATCCTACCACAACTGATCCATCCATCATCCAAAACCGAAAATACGATGGGTTTTCAGCTAATGCGTCCTCCGTTCTAAAAGATAGAATTCATAGTGGCCCACTCGGAGAGGTTGGAATGGTTGAACAGGCGTATCATGGGTCGTGGCATACGGTAGATCTGCAGAATACATATGTCAGACCTGTCGTGATTATGGAACCAGTATCTTATAATGGCGGAGATCCCGCTCATGTAAGATTACGAAATGTGGATACGGATAGTTTCGAGTATAAGATTGAGGAATGGTCGGGGGGAGACCACACTACGGAAACCATGCACTATATCGTTATGGAGAGTGGAACGCACACCCTTGCAGATGGGACTAAGGTCGAGGCTGGTACCATCTCGATGACCAATTGTTGGGGGGATCCGACTCGGGTTTGGTATACGATACAGTTCTCCCAGAGTTTTTCCGCGGCCCCAGTAACGCTCACCCAAGTGCAGAGTTATAACGGAAATCAAGCAGTTGTAACCCGTGAACGGGATGTGGGGAGATACGACTTTGATGTGATTATGCGTGAGAAGGAAAGCAGAGATAATACGCATGCACGGGAAACGATTGGCTACCTCGCGATAGCAGAAGGCACGGGCACGAATAACAACAACGATTTTGAGGCAGGTCGCACACCGAATACGGTTACCGATGATCCGAACACCATTAACTTCCAACACTCGTATGGTAGTGCTCCTTTGTTTATTGCGTGGATGGAGACGACCGATGGAGGAGATACCGCTGATGTACGCTATGAAAGCCTTAGCAGTTCAAGTGTAGATGTATTTATTGATGAAGAAACGAGTGCTGATGAGGAAACAGGTCATACCAGCGAGGTTATCGGCTACTTTGCCTTTGCATCCTCCAAGGGCATCATTGGGCAAACGACTCCATGGGGAATACGAAAAATTAATGCCAGAGACGCGGAAGTGGAGGTAAACGATGGGTGGGAAGACGAAATCGATGTCGCTGTGCTTGATACGGGTGTCGATCCAGATCATGAAGATTTACAGGGTAACATCGCCTGGAAGTATAATGAACTGACTGACACCCCTGGAAGTGCTCCCGATGGAAATGGACATGGCACTCATGCCACGGGTATCATCGGAGCATTAGCTAATTCTGTGGGAGTGATTGGAGTCACTCTACAAGTCGATCTGTATTGTATTAAAGTACTCAATGATTTAGGCGGTGGGAGTTGGCGAGATATTGCTGACGGTATTAGGCGAGCTGTCAAAGGACCAAATGGAGTAGAAGGCGACTATGATGATGCCGAAATTATTTCTATGAGTTTAGAAGATGATGAAAAACCACCTACATATTTAAAATATGCTATAGATTATGCCTACAATCGCGGTACCGTACTTGTCGCTGCCGCTGGAAATCTCTATCCGGGGGAAGAGGATGTAGTTAAGTATCCGGCAAAGTACCCAGAGGTAATTGCTGTTGCTGCTTCTGACGAGAATAATATGGTTGCAGACTTTGACGAATGGGGCAGTAATTCTGGTCCAGAGGTTGAAGTGACTGCTCCTGGGGTAAACATTTATTCAACCTACATCAATAACAGATACACGTTAATGAACGGTACGAGTATGGCTTGCCCTCATGTTACTGCTACGGTGGCCCTCATTATGGCTGAAGATTTAGAGGATGGGACTCGACACCTCAGTATTGGAGACTATGATTCAGACACGAAGTGGACGATCAGGGGAGTCCTGCACATTACTGCAGAGGATATCGATGTTCCAGGTAATGACGAGGATTCTGGATATGGCCTCATTGATGCTCTCGAAGCCGTCCTCGAAGTGCCTTACGAACCATACTATTCATAGGCAGATCCATCACATTGTACGTGAAGCTCACCATTTATTTTATTTTTTTTAGGAGCTGGAGCAGCGAAAGCATCGATCCACGGCAGGCACATACGAAACCTTTTAAAAAAATTATATATAGAATTATAAGAGGAGGATAAATGAAGAAAAAAGTTGTTGCTGGAGGCATCGCTGGGTTAGTCGTGTGCTCGCTTACCTATGTTACTTGGATAGGGTGGTTTGCCAATACCCAAACGATTGAGAGAGTCACGTTTGGCGTGTCGAAAGGATTCTATGGGAAGAAGGATCCTGTCAAGATCTGGGTCAAAAATGAAAGAAACAAACCAACAAAGATTATTGCCTTTCCATCCCTCTTACAGAAATTGACTGTGAAAGGCTGGAAATACGTGTTAGGACTTGCTTGGATTCCAGAGTTTTCTGTTACAGTGTCTCCAGATGAAAAAGTAGTGTTGTATACTTGGGACGAGCCCAAGGATCGAGGTATGTATAGAGTCAGTTTTACGCGTGAAGAGGAACTGGTCGGAAAAGACGTATACCTCTTTTTCAGTGTGATTTAATCTTTTTTTCCTATTTTTATCGCAGGTCGATATACGCCGCAAAAAGTCATAGGACAAGACAAAATCCTCTTCCTAGTACCAAAAAGGACCGCATACGTAGGACAAAAAAGCTCTAAGAACAGTCTACCCGCGGACGAGCAATATTAAAAAGTACTAACCGAATGAGCAATACTATTCCCTATAGTCGAGAGCAAAGGTTATGCCTATCCCCTTCCCCCATTCTTCATCCTCCCCTATTTCCCTAAGAAGAATCATAGAGTTTTGGTGTATCGTGAGGGTAAGTGGGTTATAGCCCGTATGGGGAATGTCTGCCCTCAGCTTGAAGTTGACGTCGTCCTCAATGGGCATGTTTACGCGAAAGATCTGCTACAGTCTCATAATTTGGTGTCTAAATTTTTAAAATAGAAAAAATAAAGGAGATTTGAAATGAGTAATGCGGAGGATAACGGAAACGAGGAAGAGAGAGGATTTAATAGACGTCTATATCTCATTACTATAGTAATAACGCTTTTTGCTATGGGATTTCTGGTTCTCGAGTTTTTCACAAAAGGGCATTTCAAATCTCCTGCGATCTCTTTCTTCTATTTGGGTGTTGTCTTAGTTTATTCAGTGCATAAAGAACTAATTCGATGGATGGGAGAGAAAACAGGCGAGCGTCGTGGTGAGTACTTTGTATACGGGTGGTTAATACTTACGATGGTTTTCTATGTCATCAATTTTGTCACAAGAGGGCATTTTGGTGAAGATGTGGCTATCGAGTCTGGAACAATTGCAGTTGAAATTTTAGTAATATATTTAGCCACTCGCTTTATCAAGTTATTCAGAATGATGGCAAAAGAACAGAATGAAGCGGAACCAGAATGAACCGAAATTTAACTCCCCTAACCAAGTAGTTCACAGAATCATAAAGCATCGAGTTACAGATAGGTCTAACGTAGATATCGTTCACTATACTCCTTTGTAAAGAAAAAAGGAGTATAGTATGAGATCACGACTTGGGTCTTAAAAACACCCTCTGGGTTCAATGGCATGAGGCTGGGTTCAATAAAGAAATATATTTTTTAAAAAAAATATATCTGAAACACGTGTGAAGCGACTTCATCTTCAAAAGCGTGTCCGTTCCGACCGAGAATAACTGCTCCCCCATCGTGAAACCCTTCCTTCCCGCTATCTGCCTTGCTGGTCGGAATTGGGGCAAAAGTTGAGATTCTTTGTCAAAGGCACGTCTTTTCTCTCCCTATAATTCCAAGAAAGCTCCCAAGACGGATATACTTACAATATTAAAGAAAATTTATTGACAAGCGAGATAATTACAAGATTAGAGAGCTTTTTCTACTTTTTATTGGGCTTTTCACCGTCTTTTACATTTTCAATTACATTTCTTTCCAAATCCGTTTTTAATACTCCTTTGGATAAATCTAAAAGAATATATCGATTATTCCATGGGTCTTTCACTTCTGCACACTTTCCTACTTTAATCTCAAAGGGTTCAGTAAGCACTCTACCTCCCGCTTTTACGAATTTATCTAAAGCTTCTTCTACAGAATTGACTTTAAAATCAATTTCTAATCCATTCTTCTCTGTATACAGTACAAGTTCGGTAGAATCACTACCCATTTTCAGACCGGCGGAGTCTTCAGTCCTCCAAATTAATTTATGTCCTAGCTTATCTCTATAAACTTTCAGTCCTTCTTCTAAGTTGTCGACTGGAACTCTTATACAATCTACTTGGGTAAACAACGATGTATTCTTTTCTTTGTTCATTTTCCTCCCACATTATCAGTATAACCATTTTTAAGGAAGGTGTAACGAGCTAATTTCCATAATTTAACCGCATCATTAAGCTTGTAGAGAGTGCGCCACTCTCAATCTTTTAACTTAGTTGAGTAGCTCCTTGAGAAGACTGTAGTTAAACACAGTATTTGCGCATCCGTTTTTGAGGAGGGGAAGGCCTTTAGCAGGGATGTTGAATTGTTGAAGGGCCTCCAATCCCATTTTTGCCTCCATGGGACAAGCAACTCCTACAACTGCTTTATATCTTTTCTTCTCTAGGATCTTCTGTACAGATGAGCCCCCTGGTAACACGTAGACGTCATACCCCATGCGTTCAGCCATATTTGTAGTCCTATTTATTAAACAATCATTTGAACAATGATTACAGAAGTACGAGGAGGTTTCTGGATCAAATTCTGCTTTGCAGCGACTATCCATGTACTTTCTTGAGCAGTGGGGGAGGAAGAGAGCTTTCTGTTGGGGAGGTATCTGGGAGAAGTCTGCCTCAACTTCGGTATTATGATAGTAAATTTTTATCATATCCTCGAGTACTTGCACAATGTTCGAAACTGCGAGCTTTGAAAGGTTTACAATACTAAATTTCCGTATTATTTTGGTAACCTTGGGGAGGGTCCCCTTCAGGTCTAGTACTTTCCGTAAGAATGAAGGTGATACGGGAGTTAAATCGTAATTAAAATTGTAACCCATTCCTGCATCTTCGTTGATTTCTTATAGCAACAAACTAATCAAGAGATATAAATGTTAACCTTTCTTACATCAATTTCCTAGTTTGGGAGACCCAACATGAAACGAACCAAATGATGAGTGGATTGCCGTGAGAGTTGTGTTTCTTTATGACGTGGAAGCGCAGGAATTGGAAGTATTACGAGAGAATCTGAGAAAAGATATTGACATCACGTCTATTCAGCGTACCGAGAAGGATCTTTTTTTGAAACAAGCGAATCGGTTTGATGCCCTTGTAGGAGCACGCGTTCCCAAAGAATTTTTGGAACCTGCTACAAACCTCAAATACTTCATCATTCCTTTTGCTGGCATTCCTAAAGAAGATAAGAAGACTCTTTCAGAATTTCCTAACTTGACCATTCTAAACTGTCATTACAATGCTCCATTTGTCGCAGAACACGCTTTAGCTCTTCTTTTAGCATCTGCGCGAAAAGTGTGTTCGATTCACAATCAACTGAAAAACGGCGATTGGACTCCACGGTACGAACGAGAATGGGGGGTGACTCTCAGGAAGAAAACGTTATTGATTTTGGGCTATGGAAAAATTGGTGAATACCTTGCAGAAATGACTAAAGGCTTGGGAATGGTCGTTAAAGCAATAAAACGCACCCCTGGTAAGGCTCCTGAGCTTGATTTCCTTGGTACAAATGAGGATTTACATCGTCTTCTTCCTGAAGCAGATTTCATTGTATGTACTTTACCAGAGACAGAGAGTACCAGGGGATACCTTGGTGAGAAAGAGTTTGAGCTGATGAAAGAGGGAGTACACCTTGTCAACGTGGGAAGAGGGCCTGTCATTGTGGAAGAAGCGTTTTACGAAGCGTTAAAATCGGGAAAGCTTGGTGGAGCAGGTATCGATACTTGGTGGGTGTATCCCGATGAAGATGCACGCTCAAATACCTTTCCGTCCCATTACCCCCTTGATGACTTTGAGAATGTGGTGTTTTCTCCCCATAGAGCAAGCCATGTACGAGAACGAGAACGATATAGGATGCAACGACTAGCGAGAATCCTAAACTCTCTGGCATCAGGTGTGTTCATCAACGTGGTTGACTTAGAAGCAGGGTACTGAGTGTTCTTTCTTTTAACATGCTCTTTCGTCGGAGCGTAAGAAACATCCATTTATCTTTCACGTTCTATGCTTTGAGAGATGCTAGAGAAACAGTGTTCTATGGGATTACCAGAATTTTAACTTACCTTTCTCTTTTCTCTTCTAATAGGATTCTAAGGTCGTATAAAGGACAATAATAACATTTGAGACTAGAGATCCCGAAAATATGGGCCTTCCACACGATCTAAAAAGAGAGATGGTCTTGAAAGAAGAAAATAAAAGCCAAAGAAATAACGACATGAACGGTTAAACGAAATTAAGTTAATCCCTGAATTGGTCAAAAGCGTCTAAAGATCCATCATCTGACCCCCCATGAACACATGAAATACCTCAAACTTACTTGGCAGAGAACACTCTTACTTTTCCATCCTCTTCATTTTAACCACCAAAGGAGGTCCCTTCCAATCTCTGATTGGTAGGGGAGGGCTTTGGCAAACATGTACATACGTTCTCTAGCATAGTAACACCAACGGTCTAAAGGCACTCCCATATGGGGGGAAATGGTTAATGACCACTTCCAACCCGACTCCAACGGAAACGGTTGGGAATACAGCCTACGGTTACAATCAAACCATGTGCCGTCTGGGAGCCCTTTCGGGTAGCGGATAGATCCAAGCGCTGCTTGGCATAGCGAGTCTCGGCTGTGTGTAAACCTGCTCATGATATGAGGTTGGATGATCCCGAAGGTACATCTCGTGCAATTGAGAAGGATCTAACTCGAAATTCCCTTCCTTAATCCTGTTACGGATGTAGATAGGGGGTATCTACTACTGTTTCACATGTTCAGTTGTAGGAGGACGTGTACTTACTTTCTCAGTGATCTTGATGAGGATGTGGTGGATCGCCAGGAGGGAATCCCTCCAGTCTTCACGTTCGGCATACAATAGTTCCTCTAAATGACGGTAGCCTTCTCGCAGGAGGCTCGAGTAGGAAGGTCCAGCCCGTTCGATCAACGTGGACAGGTACTCTCCAACCGTCCACGCTTCCTTCCATATAACATCAAACCGTTTGCCAAGGAGAGAGAAGGTTTTCTTCACTATGTTGACGAGATCAGGCTTTCCCTCCTCCCGCACCCGTTCTTCAAGCCGTTTACCCAGCTTATCAACAGCCGCCTCCAACACTCTCTGTATGCTTGGTGTTTCATGTTCGCGATCCGTCAGGAGCTGTCGAAGGTAGGCTGTTATGGTCGTGATCGTGGTCTTCAGCCTTGTGTGGTGTATGAACGTTCGGAGACGTGTGGGATCACTCACATGATGCACAATGAAGACCCCTAAAAAGACGGCAGTCGCAAGCACCACGACAGGGATCACGAAGCTGGAGCGTAGTAAACCTTGCGAACGCGGTTTTCCTGGTGAATGTGGGAGTTTAAAGGGGGCCATCGCGGGAAGGTAGTCCACANNCTACTGTTGAAAGCGGTACCACCATAGCATGTAGCGTGTACCCTATTTTCAATAAAGGCATTTCTATAAACTAAATTCTTCACCAATGAACTAATGACCACGCCATAAGAATTATTTTTGATGAGATTATTCTTGACGATATTGTTGGATGCAATGGAATCCACGATTTTAATTCCCTTACGGTTATTACGGATAACATTATCATTGATAAGATTGTGAGTACTATTCCATCTTAACAAAATACCTATTGAACAGTCAGTTATGAGGTTTTGGTTTATTGTTGAATTTTTTGTGGACGCCAGGTGTAGGAGGCCTCCCATGATGTGAGAGTTCGTAACGAGTACATCTTTACAGTATGCGAGCGTGAGTTGTGGTGTACGAATTCCCTCAATGCGTATATCCTTCTTATTGAAAAAATAGTAAATGTTTTGTCCATCCACTGTATTGTTACGGATAATATGGTCATAATAACTCTTCTGCCATCCTTGTACGTGAAAAGCTATACCCTTATGCTCGCTCATAACATTATCTACCACCGTATTGGTGCTTGAATAATGTGAGACTATTCCCTCCCCATTGTTTCGAAGAGTATTTTCTTTCACGATGTTGTTAGCACACCATCGAATGTAAATACCTGATCTGGAGTTGTCCTTAATGCTATTTCCCTGAATCCTGTTATCCCAACCTCGCAAATTTATCCCTCTTACATTGTTGATGAACGAGTTATCGACAATAGAAGATTTGTTAGTATACACCCCCCTGAGCCCGGCTACACTGGTGTTTCTTAATATATTGTGACTGACCGTATGATTTCTTGAATTCTCCAAGTAAATCCCATCTTCATTGTGTTGAATGTTATTAAAGGTAATCAGACTATTACTCCAATCAGCTATGTTAATTCCCTGTTGAAAGTTCGTAATGGTAAATCCTCTAATAGTGGGGTTGTTAGCTTCTACCTGTATGCCCGTCGAGTCTTTTCCTCCTTTGATAATAGTATTTGTGAAGATCTCAGAGGCTTCAAGGGTAACATTCTGACTATCCAGAAGTAATGGGAAGCTCTCACATTTATTGGAATAAATCCCTGACTTGACTTTGACAATATCATTGGCCAAGTTATACTTCTCAAGTATATAGGAAATGTTGCCCGCCGGATTAGCTTCACTCGTTCCGTCTCCTTTGATCCCCGCTTCCACCCAATACATGGCGGAAGACCCAGCAATAGACATGGTAAATCTGCAGTCTTTTTGGTTATTCTCGTGAACGGAGGCCTGTCTCTTGTATTTGCTTGTTCGTGGTGTGGTTTGAGGGGGCAGCCCTTCGGTGTGTTGGTTGGTTTTCTTCAGCGTTGACGGGATGCTCTTGTTTTCGAAAGTATATGTTATGTGTTTCTTCTGTAAGGCTGGTGGTGTGTGATTGGTTAATGCGGTGACAAATGGTTGGAAGAGTAAAAGGCAGAGGAGGACGAGTAAGAGAATGTTTCTCATGTACATGTGAGCTGTTTTCATGTTTGTTCTTCATATTGTATAGGTTATCTTTTTAAAAGGCTTGGTCGTGTGGTGAAACAATATCACCTTTAGTACGGTACTAGACTCCGTGTAGTGGTACAAAGAAGTTACATAGACTAAGATCATCTTTTGCACAGGATATGAATTCAATACCGTGTAGGAAGGTATCCTTTTATAACTCAAGAAACGAGGGTAAGGTGGAAAAACTGAAAAAGAGGGGCGCTAAAGAGTATTAGGAGTATCTACTGGAACGGAAGAGATCGCTTCGCTGAGAAGTAGAACGTTAGTCGAGGAATTCTTGAGTATTACCTATTAATGAGGAGGGCCCTTCTAACGTGCCAGAGATAGTTCCTCTAGCCAAAAATTAATCACAAACATCGCAATCATCACATCACCTTTAAAACGGCGGAAAGGTGCGCTCACTAGTTGAGGACACCAGCCTTACCCTTTTGCCCCTCAAAAGATCAGTTAACTCTTTTTATTAACAAAAATCTCCTCAAATATGAGCGAAAATAAATACTTTGGGGATGTTCCATGCAAAAATCCAGAATTGAGTTAACAATTGGAATTCTCGGGTTAGTCTGTTACGTCCTCTTCCTCTTTTTAGGTCTTTCTCGAGTGAGCCTCATTTTCGGCTTCATTTTTGGGGTTTGGATTATCACGAGAGGAAGCGAAGTAGCGGTGGAAGGCCTGAAGGATACCTCGATTCATGTAGGCATGCGAGAATATGACGCTGGTGTGCTTTCTAGTTTGGCCTCTAATTTTCCCTAGTTAGCTCTTGCTTCTCTGTTAATCTTTGAAGGTCTCGCAATGAATTCTGGAGAACTAATCGATATAGCAGTATTAAGCGTGATTATTGCCTCTGGCTTCAACGTACTTCTACTAGGCCTACTAATTGTGATGATAAGCTGGAACGAGGGGGAAATTGAAATTCCATACGGTAGGATTGCACATGAAAGGGATCTTATACGTATGACCATCATAATTTGCTCACTTGTTTTTGTGTTAGGAGTGATATGTGGAGAGGGTGGTACTCTTCCAAGAGAGGTCGGGCTCTTTATGTTAGTAACGTATGTCGCCTACATACTCTTTCTTCTAAAAAGTAAGCGGAAAAGAATGGAGACGTTTGAATCACACGAAACTGAGTGATCCCTCAGAAAGGCGGTGATTCTGCTGATTGTAGGGTTCGTATCCGTGTTCATTGGTGGCGAGGTTCTCACTGAATCAGTTGAATTTGTACTACACACCTTCAATTTACCCTTAATCCTTGTGGCTACTATTATCGGAGCACTTGGTAGTATCCCTGAACATGGGATTGCTCTTATCGGAGCTAGGAAGGGACTTACAGAATTGGGGGTGGCAAACTTACTAGCGGGGAGTTCCCAATCTATACTCGTGGTCTTCGGTGTTATCGCCTTAATAGTTTCAGTCCCCCTTGGGGGTTATGTACTATTTCAGCTTGTTGCTGTTGCTGCATCTCTATGGATCGTCAAGGAGGCAATCTGGACGATGGAAAGTTAACTATTGATGAGGGGGTCTTCATCCTGATCCTGCAGATTTTGCTTTTCACCCTTCTTGAAGAGCTTGCTTTCATTTAAGCGTAGGTTTTAAAGCTTATTTCCTTCTTTCTTTTTAGAACTTTCTACTTTGTTAATTTAACTCCCTTTCCATTGTATCCTTTGATTACCTCTCTTTTTTTATCCCGAACAATGTTTTTTCCCACTTCGTGTTTGCCAACAACCATGTTACCTGTAGGTGTTCAAAGTGGTTCGCAAGAAGTTCTTTAGTCCGTGTAATTAACATACTCCGTGTTTCTTTTCCTTTCAAGACTAATTTTATCGTCATAATAAGAAACCCCTGTGGGCTCAAGAGAGGTGCAACCTGCGCTATCACTCGAGCTACTTCTCGGGGGTCTTGATTAATGTCACACATGATCATGTCATACGGAGCATAACGCCTTATTTCCGTCAAACACTCTTCCACTTTATTGGAGAGATGGATAACATTCTTCCTGTCAAAGTCTAAGTTTGCAGGGTCAACGGCAATTACCTTTTCGACTTTTTTGCTCATATATTCCGTCCATCCTCCTGGGGCAGCACCGAGGTCTAATACTCTGGAGGTAGGTGGGAGAGGTACGTTGAATCTATGAACTGCTTCGTTGATTTTATAATATGAACTTGCGACCGAAGGCGAGGGTTTTGGCCGCCTAAAGAACAACTTTTTAGGATAGAGACCGTAATGGTAGGTATTCTTTAACAATGCAACAGAAAGAAAATGGGTGAAGGTTTTAGGGTTTAACTCAATTGAGGGTTCCAACTCCTTAAGTAGCCGCTCCTCCAGTTCTGGCGGGTACGCTTGAATCCGGATGGTTTTCTTATTGAAATTCAAATTGAGAAGTTGTTGGTATTCCTGGGAACGGAAATCATAGAAATAGAGTCGGTTAATGTACCGCCAAACTTTCAGTTCATCATGCAAAAGAGCCTCTAAAAAGGATTGTTTGTCAATGGTCTCTAAGAAAACAAATGTATCTACTGTGTTACTCTGTTCTCCATATTTCTCGCCTAGGTACCTTTCCATCCTTGGAACAAGGGAGGCCGAAGTGTGTATGATGGCATTAGTTACACTTTTTTGCATGGTAGACCTTCAATAAGTAAAAACCACTCAAAAATCCATTTTTTCTTGTGAAAGTAGATCCGAAGAATCCTTTAATTCTTCTGAAACATGCTTTCAAGGAGCAAGAGAAAATGAATAACCATTTGAGTTTTGAAGTGACTGATTGGAAAGAAATCGTGAGATTATCTTTAAAACTTTCAAAGTTAATTAGAGAGAATTCTTTTTCTCCAGATCTAATCATCGGCATATTGAAGGGGGGAGCCGTTGTATCTCGAATCGTTTCTGATTTTTTGGGAAAAGAACTCTTTACTCTGAAAATTTCTTTTTATGAGGGGATCGGACAAACAGGTGAAACGACTATTACCCAAGAGTTAAACGCCGATGTTGCTGACAAGAAGGTGGTGATTGTAGACGATATCGTTGATAAAGGGGATACTCTTGCTCTAGCTTTCAATTACTTTCAAAAGAAAGGTGCAGAAGAAATACGGACTGGAGTGCTTCATCGAAAACCTTGGACCGACTTTAACCCTGATTTTTGGGTAAAAGAAACTGAAAAGTGGGTGGTATACCCTTGGGAACACTTTGAATTCCTCAGGTTGGGCAACAAGAAACTTAATTCAAACTTAGGGACGAAGAATAAAAAACGGCTGAAAAGAGCAATGCAAAAAGTAAAAGCCAAAATACAGGAATTTTCAGATATGTAGGTGGTAGCTTGCCCATTTTACTAACTATTATATACGACTACATTAGGTTATTGCTGGTTTCTTTTTGACGAACTTGATAGCGTATTGGAGAAGAACACTTCTTGGGTCTATGGGATTGAATCTTATAGTTCATTTTATTCCTTACTCACATGACGTGGATATTCTTGCCTCAATTTTTCTCCACAGTTCGCACAGAACAAAGGGGTCGAATCGTAGATGCTACCACATTGTGAACAAATACTTCGTACCTGTTCTGTTTTTACCGTGGGAGGGGGTGGAGTTGGTGTCTTTTGAGTGAGCTTTCCTCCAATTGAAGCGAAAATTCCAATAAGAACACCAATAATGAAACCATTAACAACATTTAATACAANNTAGCGAGAGGCTGCGAGATAAGCCACAGACCGAGGTCGTAAAAAACCCCCACAAGAAGGCCAGCGACTAAGGAGGAAAGGAACGCGTGGAAGGGATCCCGGTACAATAAGCCTGTCAAAAAACCAGTAAGGAAGAGTGGAAGACCAAGAGTCAAGAAGTGGTATATGTTCAATGGGGAAACATACGTGAAATCAAGTGATACTTCAAACTCTGCGAGTACCCATCTTAGTAGTTGCACTGTAGAGTATTTAGATTGTAACGTTACAATTTCTTGATAAGAAAGGAGAGATATGAGGGCAACTAAGGTTATATGGGCTACAAACCCAAAGGTAACTATCTTTTTAA
>JABAHS010132054.1_pt2 | contig 16543 bp, 18 predicted proteins | sample 7062111 | NCBI WGS metagenome assembly JABAHS01 (sample SAMN14534600, study PRJNA622989) | marine sediment metagenome | biome: marine biome [ENVO:00000428]; feature: marine pelagic biome [ENVO:01000023]; material: deep marine sediment [ENVO:00002113]; isolation source: pool of 4 deep marine... | reverse complement strand
AAAATTTCATCTATAAATGGTAAAAACTTTTTAAAAAAATTATATCTATTCATTTTGCCCCTCCTTTATATCCGATAGTCTATACTTTCCCATTCGGTCATTACTCCTATAAATTCTAATCCAAACCTTCCTGTTGTTCCAGAAGTTTCTATCTTATACTGAATAGCTTTTCCTGTGCCGCCCTTAAACGCCACACCTGCGTCTAAAAATTGATAATAATCTATTAAAGTGCCATCTGCCTCTGTGTGTTGATCAAATGATTTTGTGACGGCAGGAGACCAGCTCCCATCATCTATTTTTTTGTAAAACGATACTTGACCTTGAGATGTATTGTCGTAATTAACTTGAGGACTGCAAAAAAATACAGTTCTTTGAAAAGTTTTTTCAAGAAATGGTTGCCCCATATTAAGTTTTGCTGTTATCTTCGTTGCAGTTATAGAACTTAATACTGGGTCATTAGGATTTTCATAACTTAAATCATAAGAGAATCCTTTGTGTAGAGAATACAAACACCCATCTTCTCCACCATACCATAATGTGTATTTTGGATCGGCTGCCCTATATATTACATATGATATATTAGGGTCTTCATCAAATCCATTTGCTGTAAAAAAATATGTAGGCTCAGAAGAATATGGAAATTCCCATGTGCTAAATGAACTATTCGCAAGGTTGTAACATAAAACCAAGCTATCTCGATTATATGAATAATTATCTTTAAATAACATTACTAACATATTCATGTCTGGAAAATATACAAGCTGCGTCCTTTCAAGAATTGTTTTTTCTGTAACATCTTTATGTACATCATTAACAGGCGAAGATAATAAATTTAACCCAAGATTGCCTTGTTGCGACACAACAGAAAGCTGCTGTAACCCATCATCAGAATAAAAAAATATATCATTACCCGCCCTCGCCCAAGCATTCGGACCAACAATGCCTGTTGCTTTTGTCACTGGGACAGGCTGGAAAGCAAATGATTGGTTAGGTGTAAGTATATCGAATCCAGGATCATCCCCCCTTAAAAAATAAATACTGTGTTCACAAAAAATTACAAGCATTCCATTGAAGTCAGGAGCCAAAGCAACCACTTTATCTTGCATATCAAAATAACCTACTCCATCATCTTGCCCATATCTGTCTCTCCATAAATCATAAAAATATTGAGTTGCATATCTTGACCTTGACCAAAATAAATATGTAGGCAATTCACTGCATCCGCCAGCAAACAATCTGCCTTTATGACCCGCTAAACAAGTCGGATTAAAATTTCCATCATCAGTAACGCCATAAGAGCCACTAAAAGTAACATCCGAATACGAAACTGTTTCATTTGTAACATTTTCACTTACAGCAATTCGCTCCCGATTCCCCCCATAACTAATCTGAGAAATAGTATAAGTCCCATCATTAGAAACAGTGCCAGACACAACTACAGACGAACCAACAGTGAAGCCAGTTTTTTCCCAATTAAACTCCACATCTATTATTTCTGCATTATCAGGTCCAAGATCATGTTCAAAAACAGTTAGCCCACTTTCTATTTGAGAAAAACTTGCCGTTCTAGAGGACGATAAGCTGTCAGGCATAGCAAACCCAGTAAGTGTAATACTTGTATCTGATTCTTCAGTCAAACTTACAGCCGTTCCGTCAGTATTTTTTATTATAATAACATTTGAGTCTACTGATACTATTTCATACGTATCATTATTATTGCTGTCTGCAACAGTTATATCCATTCCCGCCCTAAAATGATATCCGTTGGCATCAAAATAAATACCTGCATCAGAAACAATTTCATTGGTATCCTCAAAAACCGCAGCGCCACTATATGTAGTTCTCGCAATTTGGATTACATCATTATCCTGGTCATACATAATTGGGTTATCTTCACCATTTGCCATAAATAATAAGTTATAAAAAATATCAAACTGAGGTATTCCAATGTCAGAAAAAGATAATCCTCCACTAATATCTGTATTAGATGCTCCATATTTATTTGTAGTTTGATATATTTTGTTGTCAGTATTGGCAACTAAATAGGTTCTGCTGCCACCCTCTATTTGTTTTGTATATTCATATGCTCCCAAAATATTTTCCTGGCTGAAAAGAACTCCCATATATCCATCAGAAACAGATTCATTTACTTTGAAGGTAGTAGCGCCTATTGAAGATATTGTATATGTTCCATTATTTATTTTTGCTCCATGTACAGTAAGCGTCATTCCTGCCGCAAAACCAAGCTCTATTATACCTCCACCGGTAATATGTATCTCGTCAGGAGCATATCCTGTTACAGTTTGTCCTACAATATAAGGCCATATAATAGGGTCTGCGCTGTCAGAATAACCTATAATAACTACCCTATTTGCATCTTCAAAGCTATCTTTCCAACAATAAAATCCTGGCCTCATTACAATCTTACCTTGCTCATCTATATAATAATTTGTAAGTTCTGCCCAGGCATTTTCAGGAATAGTCCAATCCGAATAGCCGGATATTTGGCCCTTGTAAGGAGGGCCTAAGGAATGACGTTGTAAAGTATCTTGTGCAAATACTAATTTAGTACAAATTAGTATTAAAATGCACATAACCATCACATAAACTTTTATCAATCTTTTCATATAGTTAGCTCCCCACATATACCTTCAACCAATTGCTTCCATCATATACAAAAATACCTCTTTCGGATTGCGCTATTGCCTGATTCAATCCTGTGCTATCAAATGTTATTGTTTCGGCTGCATTAGCAGTATTAACAACAATTAATTCATTGACTCTGGGCCATGTAACAGCCCTTGGATTAAGATTTATGCCTCCTCCATTAGGATCAATAACAATAGTCTTAAATTCCCCAATTTCAAAAGTTCTAGTTCCGCTTCCATCATCAGTTTCCACAACAACTTCGTCTGATTCTACAACGCTACTTGTTCCGGTTATCTGATATTCGTATGAAGTAAGACTTCTTCCATCATTGTTTATAAAAATATTATTATCACTACCCGTACTTTCCGTTATCCCATATTTTTGGGTAGCTGTTGATTGATTATCCCCTACCATATTATCAACAAATCTGCAATATGTAGTATTTAGCATAGATATGCCGGACCTGTTGGCAGCAGCATTCATACAAACATTATCAGTTACCAATGAATCAATTGCATAATTTAAAATAATCCCATCATTTGTACCGCCGGATACATCATTAGCTTTTATAAGCATCCCACTATGTGTATCGGTATTGGGGTCATCTACAGTAAGATAGATACCTATAGAATGCCCTGAAATATTATTTCCTACAACAGAAGCCTTACTTGTCCTCCCGTCAAACCTAATCCCATATGCCCCACCAGATTCTATTTCTATCGTATTGTTTACCACTTTAGGATTCTTGAGATAATATCCACCATCGGCGGCAGTGGCTATGCCGGTTGCAAAGGGGCCAATAATATGATTATCTTTAATTACTGTATCATACCCATTATAATTGTTTGCATCGGCAGCTCCATCGCCATATGCCACTATACCATAAATAGCTGAACTATCTTCAACCTCTATCAAATTCCCTATTATCTCATAACTATTTCCTTTAACCGTAATAGCTTCATCTAACAAATCATGACCCGAATCACCACTGTCCTTGATCAAATTATAAGAAATAGTTACGTTATTTGAGTCTGTAAATAATATTGGTTCTTCCCCAGTATCATAAAAACCATTGTGGGCAATCATACATGAATGCAACTCAACTCCATATATCCCCCCAAAATTACTATCTACAAAATAATTATTTGTAACAATAGCATGCCTATGATAATCTGTATTAGCATCACCCATAAGAAACAAAATTCCATAATCATTGGCAACAAATGTATTTCCAATAATAGACACCCTATCTGTTTGGTTTTCTAACCTTATCCCATAAGCATATCCACCCCATGCCGTCCTTTCTATGTAATTATTTTTAATGGTATGATCGGTTCCCCCTATAGATATAGCAACATGAGCACTTGTGGCATGATACCAATCCTCTATAATATTTTCAGATATATCAAGATGTGTAGCGTTAGTTATTTTAATAACATATTGAGGACTGTCATATATAGCATTACCTATTATTTTTGACTCGCTCATATAATCAGTTATTATCGGATATGTCTCGGTATCTGTAATATGGTTTTCAGATATTAATCCATTCACATGTGTATCAGTGTTGGCGTCATCTACTGAAACATATATTCCATAATCAGCATTTTTAATAGTATTATTGCTTAATACCATGCCTATAGATCTTCCATCTATATGAATACCGTAATTTAGCTCGTTAGGATCGTCTTCAGTTTCTATAGAATTGCCAACGATTAAAGGATTTTTTAAATACCCGCTATCTTGGATGGCAGATCCAATACCATTTGTAAATAGCCCTCTAATTGTATTTCCCACTACTATAACTTGCTCTCCATTATAGCCATTTGCGTCAGGCGTACCGTTACCTGTTATATTAATTCCCGTAACGCCTCCCGCCCATCCATTGGCATCAACAAGATTATCAGATATTAAATGATACGAATCTCTTGTTCTTATGCTGGTGCCATCACAACCCATAACTACATTTCCTGTGATAACACACCATTGACCAGATGATATATAAATTCCATTGTTGTCACCGTTAGAAATGCTATTGCTATTCAAAATATTATAATAACTGCTTCCCCCGTGCAGAATAGGGTTCCCATATCCTGAAAACTTATTATTACTGACTTTACAATAAGATGAGCTATCAATCCTTATAGCTGCATGATAGTTATTTACACCATCTCCTGCCTTAATAATATCATTTATAAAGTTACAATTTTTAATAGAACAATGGTTTGCCCCGCTTAGCTCTATTCCCACTATCGAATTAGTATCTGTAAGATTATCACAAATAACATAATTTGCTGTTATTTTAATACTTCTTCTTAGCTCTGTGCTAAAATTATCATTATTGAAATTGGTATGATCCCCCACTATATCAAAATCAGCCAAATAACTTTTATTACCTGATATAGTTATAGCAGGAGAATTGCCAACTGATGAACCTATTATAAACCCGCCTGGGCCAAATATCTTTACTTTGTTTGTAAATGTCAAACCATTAGCAGTGTTAAGATAATAGGTATTGGCAAGATAAACTACTGCGTCATTACTCCCCATCGCAGTAATAAGTGAATTGAATGCCGTCGTATCATCTATTGCCCCATCTCCTTCAGCCCCATAAGCTTCAGGAGTATAATACAATAATTCATTTGTTAATTGATTTGTTACCTGAGATGCATCACCATCTTTATCATTAAACCAAAGCTCACCATCATATTGATAAAGTCTACCAATATATCCAGTGGCATCAGTTAAATGATCAGGAAGGTTTTTAAAGCTTTCCCAATTTTTAGGGATATAAGGTGGAGGCAGTTCTTGGGCGCAACTCCAATTTGGTATAAAAAAAAATACTAAAATAGTTAATAATATTATTTTATTAGCTTTAGATTTCAACATGTATCTGTTTTGTTTGATAATTAAAGACAATAAAATTTACCATTATATTGTCAACCTCTGATGTATCAGTTTCAAGATTAATTCTGAAAACAAATACATCATTTGCGTCTACTGTATCATTAGGATCATCATAATCAATTGTATGAATGCTTGTAAATTGCTTATATTGAGCAGAAGCCCCAACAGTATTGGCAGTTTCTAGTGTTTGAGACTTGCAAGATGTTTCCCCGTCTCCTTTAAAATAAGCCAGAAGGCTCAAATCTACTGTGTCTCCGGCATTACCTCCTGAATTATCAGTATTCACCTCAAATGTAATTTTAACATTTAAGTCGCTAGCAGCATCCCAATTAGAACAAGTTCTAGCGTTAAAATATAAATATTCATTAGCTGCATCTAACTGATATCCCCCAAGCGTATTAGTATCTGGTACTGTTAAAGTTGCTCCTGATCCACCAGGGGAAACGCTAAATGAATCTACATATTTACAGTAATACCACTTAGAGGTAGCAGTTCTTAACACATTTTGCAATGTCACAACTCCATCTGTAGCCTCAACAAAAATAGCTGCATTAGGCCCGATAGATACGTCTATAGCATTAGAGCCATCATAGCCTAAATATAAATATGTATTGGCTCCTACCTCGACTGCATCTATCATGGTCCTGCCGCCTGCGTATAGAGTAGCCCTATCAGCCCTATAATACCATGCCGTATCAGCATCACCATCATGATATAAATAATCTGAAAAATATGAATTACCAGCACTAAAAGTACCAGTAGTTGAAAGATTTTCATTTCCAAAAGAAATAGCTCCTGAGGAATCGGTAATAGAAGCAGAACCTAAAGATAAAGTTCCTATGGAAGTAGGGTTTGCAAGCCCCCCATTTGGGTCTGATACGTTTAGTTTATATGAATCTCCATCCTCATGCCTACTAAAAAGGTTGTTATTGGCATCCGCCCACAATTTAATTCCATCGTCAGAAGCGTCAGGGGCGGAAGCCTGTTCCCTTAGCCCCCACCACGGGCGAAAAGGAGAGTTGAGAAAGCCAAACAATACAGGAACAAGTAATATAAGAATTATCCATTTAAATTTATTTTTCATATTTCTCTCCAGGGAGGGGTTAATGCCCCTCCCTATCAATTTATTCTAAACTAATATTAACAAAACTTGTAACCAATTGAAAATTTTCAAGATCGGCTTCTACTTGACTTTTTGATCTTGAATATATTTGGCCAGTATCATTATTTATCTGAATAAAATAATTAGAATTTGATCCTTCACCTATCAACAAAACTTCTATATTAGAATTTTTTGCTTTGGCCTTGTAAAATTCTAAACTTGTTAATTCGGAAGGATCTATTTCCAAAAGACCATCTAAATCCAAATTACTAATTTGTGGCATTTTATTGCCTCCTTTCTAATTATATTTAATTTCCATAAGGAAATTTTTTGCCCCACCCAATCTATTTTTTACAACTAAGGGCTCTTGGGTGGCAGAGGTGCCAATACAAACTTTTGCATCAGTATCAGCGCCAGCAACTACATTGGCTGACCCGTCAACCAATGTAACATCACCATCATTATCAACCCAAAATTCTGTATATTCTTCTGCATTTCCAATCATAACCCATCCTTTACACCCATTAGTAAAAGATGGTAATACTATATTGGCATCATCTGCTACTGATTCATTATAAGTATTTATTTTTAAATCACCATTCCCAGTGTCAATATAAATATGATCCTCTTGGATACTCATTCTTTCACTACCATTAGCATAAAATCTTATATTATGAGTAGTAATAGTATCAAAATAAGTACCTGAAGTATCACCTATTATTTTAATTCCTCTTATCGTCCCACTAATATTCCTTCTGAATCGTGCAATATCAGTAAATCCAGAACGGTAATTATCATATACGTCTAATTGAACATTTTGCGTAGCGGTACCCCCAATACCTACTTCCCATGTCGGTTCAATAACAATAGATGAATTATTGTTTGACATTAAATAAAGTTTATCGTTTGCGCCAGTCCCTATATATCCAGCACCGTCTTGATAATTAACCAGCCTAAGAGACCCACCACTATTCTCAAGTTTTATTTCAGTGTCTACGCCAGTGGTTCTTTTTATACTAAGATCAACAGCAGGCGCATTATTTCTTATCCCAATTCTTTTATTCTCGGCATCAAATGTTATAAACTCGATATCATTAGTATCATAGAAGCTTAATTTGCCGCTACCAGCATCACCTGAATTTTTTAGATATACCGTTACATCGTCAGAATCATCATATAAAGTAATAGACCCTGCATCATGCATAGTCAGCGTACTAATATCATCATCTGCCCCTAAATCTAATGTTCCCGTAGTTGAAAGATTTTCATTTCCAAAAGCTATAGTTCCTGAGGAATCGGTAATAGAAGCAGAACCTAAAGATAAAGTTCCTATGGAAGTAGGGTTTGCAAGCCCCCCATTTGGGTCTGATACGTTTAGTTTATATGAATCTCCATCCTCATGCCTACTAAAAAGGTTGTTATTGGCATCCGCCCACAATTTAATTCCATCGTCAGAAGCGTCAGGGGCGGAAGCCTGTTCCCTTAGCCCCCACCACGGGCGAAAAGGAGAACTAAGGAATCCAAATAAAACAGGAATTAACAATATAATAATTAACCATTTATATTTATTTTTCATTTTACCACCCATACTCTACATCTAAAGTTGCATCTGTATTTGTTCTAATTGCTTTAAACTTTTTGATATTTTGAGTTCCTATAATATAAAATTCTCCATCTTCATATATTCGCCTTCCGACAGAAGCAGTAGGGTCAGTTCCATCAACCCTATATCTTATATCTGCACTTTCTGGAACACATCTGGCTATATTCGCACATATTCCTTTAAAATCCCCTGTGGTTGGCTTATAAGTTGCAGCAGTAAAACCAACAGCAGTGTTACTCACTGTTATCCTTTCTCTTGCTGCCCATCGATATTCTTGTGTTGAGTCTCTAATTATTGTCATTTTCTTTTCCTCTCCTCTAGGGTTCCCAGCATGATCAGGTTTTCCAGGTTTATCTGGTTTGCCTGGTGGCCCATCTGGTTTTGCCATTAATTACATTATTTACTAGATCTCTTTCTGGATCTTTTACCAGTTTTATAACTTTGTCCAGTTACGGCTTGAGCTATCGCATAAGGATTTTTCACATTTTTTTTTCTTTTTAGCTTTTTTACCAATCTGTGTACTTTTGTCCCTTTAGGCATTATCTGCCATGCTTTCTACCTATTAAACGCTGAGTACCTCTAACTATTCCATTCCCACCACCAGAGATACCTTTTGCACGCAACCAAGCAGATTTCCCTTTGGCTCCATAAGCTCTTTGGCCTGCCTTGCGACGAGCCTTTTGTACCCTATTCCATTGTTTTTCTATAGCAGCCTGTTTGCTCATTGACAAGTCAGACCACTCCTTCATTTTCTTATTAGCCATTTTTATCTCCTATACATATTTAATCCTTGGATATGCTGGCCTAATTCTTGGATTTCCCATTTTATGTCGATATCTATTGATCATATTTTGCTGCCTGCCCAATGCTTTAGTTTCCCATCTATCTCTATTTTCTTTTTGTTGCAAATATCCATAAATATCTGCAATTGTAAAATAAAATAAACAGTCCCTAAACTCTTCAGGAATTAATGGCTCATCTGCATTCTCTGACATATCTACAGCTTTTTTTACAATATCACAATTATACAAAATATTCCTATAAGGAGAAGGATCAAACAAAATTTTAAGAGTTCCACCGACATTACCTTCCGTATAGCCATTAGGCTCATTTACCGTTACTGTAGCACCAGATGTTGCCCCAGTTAAAGTTTCTCCATCTGTAAAAGTTCCATAAAGAATCTGAATGTAGAGATAACTTGATGCAACCTTCTTAATTATTCCATACGCGTTAGAAGTCCCGCCATCAACAGTTTCATCAACCTGAAATGTTCCAATAGCAGTATCAATATCAATCCTTGTAACATCCCTAGTTTCCAAATAAGAAAATTTGGTAGGATCAGAATCGTTAGGATAAGGGGCAGGACTTTCTTCTCTAATCTCCCTTAACTGAACAAATTCCAGATCTTTACCATTTCTCAAATCCTGAATATTTATAATATCTTTCCAATCTATAGGACAAAGATGTTCATTCTGGAAAATGGTATACGTGTCAGCAGTTACAGTATCACCATTATAGGTGTCAGCCAAAGTAATCCCTGTTGCGCTTGCCCATTGAGCTATTCTGTAAATTTCCTCAAACCCATCAAACTTAAATTTACGATCAGTCATGGCTTTAGTCCAAACTGTAGATGTTCCGGTTATAGAAGTAGTTAGCGTGGTACATGCAACAGTTCCGGTTGTATATTCCGCAATCATACGAATCGTTTGAGCACCCCTAAGCCAGGGCCATCTTGCCATAGAGCAAATTTCTTTATACCGCCAGTTAATCCAATCCTTTACATATCCAACTAAAGTTGTATCGGATGTATCCTGACCAGTTCTTTGAATTGCTCCGTTATAAATATCACTAAATGTTATAATTGCCATAATCTTTAAAATATGGGGAGGGATTCCCACCCTCCCCTTTTAATTAACCGCCAAGCAATGTTATTATCTCATTGCATTTACCAATAATAGTATTGCATTTATTTGTAACATTGCTCCCACCCGTTATTAACGTATCACATTTGCCGTCAATGCTATTGCACTTATTAAGAACATTGCTCCCACCAGAAATTAATGTATCACATTTCCCATCAATATCATCCAAGCCTGGATCTATAGTTGTTTTGCCATACAACAGATAACCAGTTGCATTGCATCCAGGCCAATTGCAAGGGATTGATGATCCACCTAGGCCATGAGACGATTGATGTTCCCCTGTGCCATTGCATTGAGGGCATTTGGCATATAATTCAAGTTCTTGTGCCATTATGTCATAACTGCCCCATTAAGATAACAATTATTATACTTGCTATCTCCATCACCAGAAGCAGGATCACAGGCAGTACATTGGAAATTGGTATTAAAAACATGAACCACACCCGTATTATCATCTAACCCTAATGCTAATGTGGCTCCCCCGCCGCCAATATTGCAACGATTTATAATGGTATTGGAAGGAGTGCAGTTAGCATCAAAATAAATACCAGTTTGATCCCCGCCCGTGATATGACAATCTTCAATCAAATCACCAGTAATCTGCTTTGAACTAGCGTTATCAGCCACTAAATAAATAGAATTGCGAATCTGCCTAAAATGACAATTTTTGACAAGTGTTCCAGTCATATCTTTAACTACTTCAAGTCCTCTGGTTGTGGTCGGCGATGCTCCAGGCAACCCCTGAAATACACAATCTATAATAACATTACGATTCAAATTGTCTGCCTGAAAAATAACACTCGTATCAGGTGCCTCAAAACAAATATTTTGAATCCTTGAATTAATTATAGAAGTACAATCAACAGGAGATCCACTGGCAGGTTTAATAGTAACTCCACGTTCACCATTTACATCCCAAGCATCTCCAAGGCCAATCAAATTGCAACCATAAGGCAATGCTGTTAAATTCTCAGCGTATAAGCCAGGAGCAATCCATATATTATGTCTAGGCCCCCAAGGAGAATTAGACCATGTAATTGCATTATTAGCCTTAGTAATAGCAGCCGCGATAGTTAAAAGCGGTGTTTCCCAACTTTCTCCATCATTGCTATCGCTTCCATTCCGATCACAAACAAACCAATTAATATTGGATTGGGATCTGTCTGACATCATATAAGCTAAATTCATAGTGTTCAGACCAGCATTAAAATAACTGCTTACTCCATTCGCTAAACTCATGATGTCACCTCCTTATGCGCCAGCCGAAGCCGTTAAACCTATCCAGTCAAAAGCCTGAATATCATAACGAACATCAACAATCATTTCATAAGTGCCCTTAGATTTGTCCTTATCCTCATTCTGCATCCTGATATTTCTAAATATCTTACCCTTAACCTCGTTAAGCTCTTTACCTGCACTAAGAACAAACATATCATCGTCTGTAATCTTAGGAGTGCAAATAATCTCAATGCCAGAATATGCCTGGTTTACAACATTGGTTGTAAGATTGACATCATGAGGTTTATAAATAGACCCTCCGGCCTGTGGAAAAATTTCCATAGCTTTCCACGCAAGCTCTACAGGCACCCATAACTGCTTTGTGGGAAGATTAAGATAATTATAGCCAGAATGATCTTTTCGCTTCTTAATAAGATTCATAAGAAGCTGAACATTAGCATAAGATAAATCAACTGCATTTGCAAGAATGTTATGCTGGCTTTCGCCCCTTGCAGTCAAATGATCCCTGTCAAATAAATACAAACCATCTCCGGTTGTAGTCGTATCAAATCCATTAACAATGGTATTCCAAAAATCAGTATCAATAAAATCAACTGCTCTTGTGCTAAGATTTTTAGCAGCCTTAGCTATAATTGCATCCTGATCATGCTCAAGCATCTCTTCAGAGTATTCATACATAAGAGCATAGGTTACATATGTCCAAGTTGTCTGAAACCCAGGATACAGTCTATCGGTTGCGGCTTCCTGATGCTCACCTTTTCGGGATAAATTCCCAAATCCGGTTACCATATCTTCTCGCTCAAACATTCCTTTATTAAGAGCAGGCTCCATACGAAAACATTTCTTATATAAAGGTTCTAAAGTCTGATAATTATCCATAAATATAGCTTTTAACTGAGCATCACGTTCGGAAAAAATTCTTGATAATTGAGTTGTATATTGCGCCATCTATCTCACCTCCCCCTCTTACACGTAACCAGTGCCAGCAGGAGTATACATATGCTCATAAAAGACGCCAATTATATCAACATTGGCCCCCCAAGCATTTTCTCCGATATCAGTATCCCCAGCACGTCTAATCATATGAAAATTTGCCGCACCCGCAGTGGCGGTATCACTATCAATCTCCATTGCAGATAACCCAGTTGTAGAACTTCCAGTGCCAACAACTATATCAGCATTATTTCCCATATAAGTAATGCCTGAAATATCTGATCCATCAGCTTGAGCAACAAATTCTTGCTGGGGATGGTCACAAACCATAATTATTCCAGCAGCAGCAGAGCTAGTTCTATAAACTTGAGATGTGCCAATAATATTAGTATCACCAGCAGCAGCCTGATCGGGATAACCATCACTTTCCATATTTAAGGCATCGTCAATAAACATAGTCGTAGTGGCATCTATATCGTAAGGGGTCACCCTCAAAATCTTAAGAGGACGAAACCCTATAGGTTGGTCTCTATTAGCCATTTTACCCTCCCTAGCAGAGGGCTATTCCTCTGCTATTTAATTTGAGCAGGAACAGACCAAACTTTCTTTGGATATTGAGTTTTCTTATCCATTTCAAGTCGTTCAGCATTCCTGCCTGTTGAAAATTTGCCATACATTCTAGTATCATTGCCAAGTTCTTCTTGAGCTTCCTCATGAGCTTGAACTAAATTCTTTTTCAATGAATCATTAGAAATTGTTTTGGCAAATCTTCTTCTTTCTTGAACTAATTCTATAGGAGCTAAAGCAAGAATAGAACTATTTAACTTAACAAGCTTAGAACTTCCACCAGTTAAGCGATTAAACTCTTCACCACCCAATGCTTCCTGGACTGCCTTGTTAGTTTTTGGATGATAATAAATTCCTTTCCCTGCCTGCTCTGTAGTTCCAACTTCCTGAGCAGTTAGAGGATGATCGGCAATCCTAATTCCAGATTCTACTGGAACAGGCTGATAATCTCTCCATCCCATCTTATCAATAACATCAGGGTCCATAAATCTTGCAACATAACCATGCTCTTCGGGCACCCAAGGCTTACCATTTCTGGTTAACTGGGTTGGATCAGCAGGAATATATTCACCGCCCCCATATATAGGAGTTCTGTCAGGGAATAACATCTCCTGCTTATTCTCTTGCTTAACTTCCATAGATTCAGTTTTAGTTTCAATCTTAGGTTCAACTTTCTTTACAGTTCTTCGTTTCCGTGGTCTTCCTGCTTTTTTTCTAACAGCCATATCTTTCTCCTAACTATATAAACGTCCAGAACTATCAATAAATGAATTATCATCAGTGCCAGAGTTTTTAGATGCCTCTCTAACCTTAACCAAAGATTCAGGTTTAATCCCAAATCTTTTGCTAAATTCAATATCATTTTCAGTAGGTTTTGCTCCATTTTGTACTACAGTCTGTTTGCCGCCAAAATTACTTGGAGGTAAATTAGATTGTTTTGGAACAATTTTAGGTTGCCTTTGTGCTTTGGCATTTATCCCAAGCCTAGAGGCCACCATTGGAGCAATTGACTCAAAAACATAAGGATCTTGCTCGTAAAGCTGCTGAGGCGTCATCCGCATTGTATGAGCCCTTCTATTAAGCTCAGACAATACTCCTTGAGCTAATTGAGATTGAGGATTCCCCAAATCAGGATAAACATTTTTAATTCTTGTCTCAGAGCTAAATCTTTCCGACTGGACAGAATTTAAATTACTTGACATTAGGGCATTCAACTCAAGCGTCCTTTTATTTTGAAATGTAAGCATCTCAAAAGGATCATTAAGGGTTCCACTCCTTATAGCTTCTCCATACTTCGCTCTAACTTCCTGATCAACAATCTTGGCAATTTCTTCCGGCGATCTAGGTATTGCCTGCTCAGATTGCCTTTGGTCTTGCTGAGATTGCTGCTGATAATCAGGTTGTTGATATGGCTGTTGAAATTGTTGAGGCTGAGGCTGATTAGATTTCAAAGTTGATATCTCTTCTATCAACTTATCCATTTTTCTTCTCATCTCTCCCAAAACATTTTCAGCAGATACACCACGATCGTCTTGATCAGGTAACACATCTTGTAACTGCTGATCTGTTAACTGACCAGTATCATCCTGTGAGGGGTCAGGATCATTACCCTCTAAGTTTTGTGACGGCTCAAGGGGATCTCCGTCATTCTGTAACCCTTGATTTTGTGCATCTTCTGGCATTATTTACCTTTCTTTTTCTTAGTTTCCTGTATAGCCTCTACTTCGCCAAGCGGCACCCTAATTAAACCAGTACCAGTTTCCAACAAAACAGTATCTTCTGTTTTTTTAGAACAGTCAATTCCCTTATCTAAATATTTCTGGGGAATATCGTCTATGCCTTTAGGCATTTTGCCTGGTTCCATAAAAGCCGATATAATTCCTGTAACTTTTGCTTTTTGTCCTGCGTATTTTACATTTTGACCAACCGAAAAACTCATGATTCCTCCTTACTTAATACGTTTAATTTCAAACTTATCTGCTACCTTCAGATTGCTTAAATCGTCCGACCAGCAAATATGGCTTAAACTTCCTGTTAGCCTTAACTCCAAAACAACCCCACAATGCTCACAAAATCTTGGAGTATATGTTTTTATCTTCATTATAGATCTTTCTCGCCCACATATAGGGCATACTAAAGCAAGTTTCTCTAATGGAACGCACTTATAATTTCTTTTGATCTCTAATGTTTTTTCTTTCCCTGTTTCCTTGTCTTTTACGACCTTCTTCACAGAGGACTCGATAACTGGCATTATACACTCCTTCCAACACACCACCATATATTTCTGCTTCTACTTTTTTATTTGCCTTTGTGGCAAGATGTAATTTTTGCAAAAGATCCACGGCAAAATAATTATAAATTTCATCCTGAATTTTTTGTAAAACTGTTGCTATCACAGTCCCACGATGTTCAAGTATTACATCCCATTCATCATCTGTAATATTTTTGAACATTGTAGTGTTCAAATTATGAGCAATAGCTTGATTAAGTCTTTGTGGATCTAATATTTTTCTAATGTCTGTGTTTAGCATGTTATCCCTGTATCGGTGCCCCCATCGCCTGTTTAGTATTAATACCTGGCGGATTTTGTCTCCCAGCAGCCTGAGCTTCCCCTATAGCCTGCATCGGCGACCTCCCGACATCCGGCTTCGCCATGAATTCATTCCCCTGGCCTCCTTGGCCTAATAATCCTTGCCCACTCTGTTGCATCATTGCAGCAGCTTGAGCATATTGCATCATTTGCTGTTGTTGTTGTAACATTTGTTGAGTTTCCACTATATGCTGAATGAATAATTGCTTATATTCAGGAGGAATTAAATGTCCATTCTGAACTAAATATGCCTGGTGTACCGCTAAATGTTCTTGAGCATTCTCTTGTGGATTAGGCCTCACATAATCACCCTGAGACATTCTCATAACCTCTTCCACAGGATCTTTTGGAGGGTCCATTGGTTCAGGCCTTACAATAAAATTATCTACATCCTCAATTTTAAATGCTTCATAAACTCTCTCAAGAAGATTCGCTACTTGTGGAGGTTGAACCAAACCCATCTGAATTGTTAACGGATTAGCTGTTATCTGCATTAATTGAGTCCACATTTCTCTTTGAAATACATCCGACGTATGCTCAAGATGAATATCAAAATTAATATCAGGCATTTCCATAAGGTCTCGCCTTGATATTGCTTTAAAATCATATTGATTAGCCATAGGATCAAATACTCTATACTTCATAGTCTCTGGCATATAAGCCATATGAAGCAAATAAAAATCTTTAAATATCTCGGCCCATCCCTGGCGGTATCTATTGAAATTTATTTGCTGCCCTTCCATGGCTTCGCCAAGAAGCTTGAGTGTAGCAGTAGCAGTCTGTCTTGCTTGCCCCTGCCTGCCATACAAACTTTCATTTACTTTTCCTCGTCTCTCAATATGAGAATAAACTTGTTGTAGCTCAGCAAAAGTAACAGGAAGATTATTTTGAAAAGATGGAAATCTTACATCATCAAGACTTCCTAGTGGATATCCTTCTCCCGGCCTTAATTTATAAACATCTCCTTCCATGTTGCCTGAAGCAAGATAAAAAAAGAAGGGAAGAGCAATAACAGCTCCATAATTAAGCAT
>JABAHS010093867.1_pt1 | contig 16569 bp, 12 predicted proteins | sample 7062111 | NCBI WGS metagenome assembly JABAHS01 (sample SAMN14534600, study PRJNA622989) | marine sediment metagenome | biome: marine biome [ENVO:00000428]; feature: marine pelagic biome [ENVO:01000023]; material: deep marine sediment [ENVO:00002113]; isolation source: pool of 4 deep marine... | reverse complement strand
GGCCACACCCGGGGATTTTAATAACGAAACGTATCCCCAGAAAACAATCGTGCGATGGGAGTTTGGCAAAAGGGGAGATTTACCGCCGGTTACGCTTACCTGGTACGATGGCGCCAACAGACCTCCGAGGCCCAAAGAGCTTGAACAAGGGCGGAATTTACCCGGCCAGGGCGGCGTCTACTATGGTGAAAAAGGCACTCTGGTTGCCCCGCACATGGGAACTCCAAGATTGATACCGGAATCGGAAATGAATGGCTTCAAGTTTCCAGAACCATCCCTGCCTCGCGGGGTCAACCATTACCAGGAATGGATCAGGGCGTGTAAGGTTGGTCCAAAGCCCTCGACAAACTTTGACTACTCCGGGCCGTTAACGGAAACTATTTTGTTGGGCAACATCGCAGCCCTTGCCGGGAAGAAATTACTCTGGGACGGGCCGAAACTGGAAGTTACTAATGATGCCAAGGCCAACCAATATCTGAAACGTAAATATCGTCAGGGATGGACCCTGTAAAATGGAATTCGGGTAGATGGAAACCTGAAAGTAAATTTTTAATTCACAGGAGAAGATGAAATGAATAAAGATGCAAAACTTGTTGTTGTGTTGTTTGTTGTTTGCTGTGTCTGTTGTTTACCGAAGCCGGATGCAGCATATGGCGGGCAGGAGAACTGGCGACTGGGGATGCAGGCCTATACCTTTAATCGTTTTACGTTTTATGAAGCGGTTGACAAGACCAGGGCGCTTGGTCTGAGATACATAGAGGCATATCCCGGCCAGCGGCTCAGCAAAGAGAAACCGGATATCCGGACTAATCACAATATGGGCGCCCAGGAGAAAAAGGAGATGCTGCAGAAACTTCATGAGGCAAGGGTGAAGCTGATAAACTACGGAGTGGTAGGATTGCCAAACAACGAAGCCGAGTGTCGAAAGGTCTTCGATTTTGCCAGTGAGATGGGGATTGAGACGATAGTGTCCGAGCCGCCGGAGGATGCATTTGATTTGATAGAGAGGCTGTGCGATGAATACAAGATTAACGTGGCCATCCACAATCATCCAAAGCCGTCACATTACTGGAATGTTGATACGGTACTTAAGGTCTGCAAAAATCGCAGTAAACGCATCGGTGCCTGTGCGGATACGGGGCATTGGTTCCGGTCCGGCCTGAATCCTGTTGAGCAAATAAAGAAGCTTGAAGGCCGTATTATCAGCCTGCATTTAAAGGACCTCGATCAGGGACACGATGTGATATGGGGGACAGGGAAGTGTGATATTAAGGCGGTTCTGACAGAGCTGAGCCGGCAAAACTATAAGGGTTCGTTCTCGATTGAGTATGAGCACAACTGGCTGAATTCCATGCCTGAAATCGCCGAATGCATTCCATACTTCGAGCGGACAACCGCTGAGCTGGGCCAGAGCGATTGGCAGTGGATATTCAACGGTAAGGACCTTACCGGTTGGGACGGCGATCCGCGCCTTTGGTCTGTCAAGGATGGAGTGATCCACGGCGAGACTACAAAGGAAAATCCGGCCAGGGGTAATACATTTCTGATCTGGCGCGGCGGCAAGTTAAAAGACTTCGCACTCAAGATTAAGTTCCGCATCCAGAACGGCAACTCAGGTATCCAGTATCGCAGCAAGGAGTTCGCCAAGTGGCGTATCGGCGGCTACCAGGCGGAAGTTGAAAATAATCCCGGTAAAGTCGGCTTTCTCTACCACGAGGCCGGACGGGGCTGGCTGGTCAACGTCGGTGATTCCATGTTGATAGATAAGGACGGAAACAAACACGTTATCGGTAAAGTCTCCAATGTTGAGGCCATCAAGAAGGCCGGTTACTATAAGATGAAGGACTGGAACGAATATACTATCATTGCCAAGGGTAATCACTTAAAACATTATCTCAATGGCTTTCCAACGATGGAGTTAGTTGATAACGACCGGGTGACCGACCCGGATGATCCAAAGGACCGCAAGGGTGCCGCCAGAGAAGGTAACCTTGCTCTGCAGATTCACGCGGGGCCGCCTATGGTAGTCGAGTTCAAGGACATAAGGATAAAATCCCTGAAGCCGAAATACGATGATACTGTCGTGCTTTTTAACGGCAAGGACTTAAATAACTGGATAGTCAAAGGCAACAAGGAAAAAAGCAAATGGGAAGTCGGCACTCCTGCGATGTCACCTGATAATCCGAAGTTGCTGGTCAATAAGGGTGGCGAAGGTGCGATGATCAACCTGGCCAGCCGACATGGCGACAGCCTGGATTTCTACTCCAAGGAAACATTCGGCGATTGTCGTATTGAAGTTGAAGTGATGGTGCCGCAGGGTTCCAATTCCGGCATATATGTTATGGGCGAATATGAGATACAGGTGTTGGATAGTTGGGGAAGGGACGATGCAAAGATGGGCAACGGCGATATGGGCGCTGTTTATGGTGCGTCTCCTCCGCCGGTCAATGCCTCCAAGAAGCCCGGCGAGTGGCAAAAGTACGTGATAGATTTTCTTGCTCCGAAATTCGATGCCAGTGGCAAAAAAAAGATAGCGAACGCCAAACTCCTGAAGGTGGAACTGAACGGGCTGCCGCTGCACAAAAACCTTGTAATGAAAAAACAGACGCCTGGTAGTGTTGCCGGCAGGGAAGCACCTGAAGGCCCGCTTATGTTCCAAGGCAATCACGGACCCGTAGCGTATCGGAATATCAAGATAAAGCCCCTGAAGTAGCTATAATCGAGGATTAGTGTGTTTTGGGAACGGTTCCGGGCAGGATAGGTCCGATAAACTTCTTGGGCTTTTGGGCGTTACGGTTGGCAAGATAAGGATATGTTCTCTTGACAATCGTCGAAAATGATGTGATAATACAGAAGTCAAATAAAAGATTAGTTTGTTAAATTTATGGAGTCAACAAGAGTACAATGAATGAACAGAGAAATAAGAAAAAAATCGACAGACGAAGTTTTCTGCATTCGGCGGCTGCGGCCGGGGCAGGATTAGTATTTTCCCCTATGGTTGTGGGTCGGGCTGGTGGCGCCACAAAGGCGGATGATGTAAATATTGCACTGCTCGGTTGTGGAGCGCAGGGACAGGTTTTGATGAATGCCTGCCGGAATATCCCCGGAATTCGCTTTAAGGCGGTCTGCGATATATGGACGGCTTATAATCAAAGACGAGTTTCGAGGTTGCTTAAAAGATACGGCCACGAGCACAATACTTATGTGGACTACCAGGAAATGTTAGCTAAAGAAAAGGACCTCGACGCAGTGATAGTTGCCACGCCCGACTTTTGGCATGCCGACCATACGGTTGCATCTCTTAAGGCCGGCCTGCATGTCTACTGCGAAAAAGAGATGTCCAATACGCTGGAGGGGGCTAAGCGGATGGTACAGGCCGCGAAGGAAACCGGCAAGCTCCTGCAGATTGGCCATCAGCGGCGAAGCAATCCCCGTTACATACACTGCTATGACAAGTATATCAAAGGGGCGAAGATATTGGGCCGAATAACGACAATAAACGGGCAGTGGAACCGCAGTAAGGCGGCGTGCGAGGACCTGGGCTGGCCGAAAAAATATCCGGTGGAGCAGGCAGCCCTGGAAAAGTACGGTTTTAAGTCCATGGAACAGTTCAGAAACTGGCGGTGGTATAAAGGACTCGGGGGCGGGCCCATCGTTGACCTCGGCTCGCACCAGATTGATATTTATAGCTGGTTCCTCGAGGCGAATCCGAAATCGGTTATGGCAAGCGGCGGTATCGACTATTGGAAGGGACACGAGTGGTATGACACTGTGATGGTCATATATGAGTACGAAACAAAAGAGGGGACTGTGAGGGCTTTTTACCAGACGATAACCACAAACAGCAGCCAGGGATATTATGAAAGCTTTATGGGTGATGAGGGCACTCTTTCCATATCGGAATCGGCATCGAGAGGCAGCGTTTACCGTGAGCCCGGAGCGCCTGATTGGGACAAGTGGGTCAAGATGGGTTATATAAGCGAACCACCCAAGAAGGAAGAGGCCGAAACTGAAGCGGTGCTGGATGTGCGCGAGACTGTTCCGGTAGCGGCGTACAATGTCCCGGTTACAATGGATAAGCCCTACCATCAGCCGCACCTTGAGAACTTTTTCGATGCCGTTCGCGGGAAAGGCAAACTGAATTGCCCTGCTGAAATCGGATATGAAACGGCTGTCACAGTACTGAAGGTCAATGAAGCGGTAGCTGCAGAAAAGAAGCTTGACTTCAAGGAAGATGAGTTTAAGGTTTAGAAGGTATTCGGAGACTCGTGAGTCCCGATACGAGCGATGTCTTGCAAACGATGAACCATATACTATGAATTTTAAGAAAAGGATTGAAGGTATCTTGAAAAAAGGAGTGATAATAGCAGCCGCTTGCAGCTTGTTGGTTTTGGCTTTGTCGACCGTTGCCGATGACGGCCGTAAAAGGATTGGGGACGTAAGTGACGGCAGCCTGGCCGTCCCCGTTCATGTTATTGGACTGCGAGACTGGGAAGGTGACAAGATTTCGCCCGATGACGACCCGATTCAGCCTTTTTCGACGCGCCAGACCTGCAGCGTCTGTCACAGCTACGAGACAATCGGTAAAGGCCGACATTTTAATGCGGCCGATGTAAATGCTGTTGCCGGGAGGAAGGGGCAAGCCTGGATTTTTGTAGATCCCGGCACATGCACGCAGATACCTCTGTCTTACCGTTCCTGGCCGGGAGCTTTCCATCCTGAGCAGATTGGTATGACAACTTTTAAGTTTACTCAGCATTTCGGCAGGCAAATGCCCGGCGGAGGAGTTGGGGAACTTGAAAGTGATGTGCCGGACGAACTGGTTCGTCAGGATGTATCGGGTATGCTGGAGAACAACTGTCTCGGCTGTCATAATGCTCACCCGGGCCAGGATCAGGCTGAATATGCCGGTCAGGTAGCGCGTCAGAATTTCCGGTGGGCTGCAGCCGCCGCCTGTGAATATGTTTCTGTTAAGGGTGCCGCGGTTACACAGCCCGACACTTACGATCCCTTAATGGACGATGCGATAGCTACAACGTATCGCGAAAATACATTCGACCACGAAAAAAAGGTATCCTTTAGCATTACCAGAAAGGTGCCTAACCAGCGGTGTTATTTCTGCCATTCCAACATAGAGGTTGGTGAGCACGGTTCGGAAGAGTGGGAGGCGGATGAGGATGTGCATTTAGCTGCCGGGCTGACCTGCGTCGATTGTCACCGTAACGGTCTGGACCATGATATTATTCGAGGATATGAAGGCGAGGATGCAGTGTCGCAAAATCCGTTAGCGGCTTCTACATCATGTAAAGGCTGCCATACCGAAGGGCGTTTAGGAGCTCCTGTTCCCGACCATCCCGGTATTCCGCCGGTGCATTTTGAGAAGCTGACGTGCACGGGGTGCCATTCGGGTCCCTGGCCTAAGAAACAGGCGCATCGCGGCAAGACCTCACGGGCTCACGCTCTGGGTACGCATGGCGTTAACAAGTCGGCAGATGCGCTGCCGCATATTTTTTATCCTGTCTTTGCTCAGCAGGAGGGCGGCAAGATTGCACCCCATAAGCTTATCTGGCCCGCCTTTTGGGGCAGTCTGAAAGAGGGGAAGGTAACGCCGGTCCCGCTTAACCTGGCCAAGCGGGCTGCCGGTCGAAGCATTGCCCGGGCCAAGCCTCGAAGCCTTGGTGACTGGCCGACTTTGACAGACGAACTAATTACCAAGGTTTTGACATCTTTAAAGAAGACAGTCGAAGGCGAACCGGTTTACATTTGCGGCGGAAAACTCTACCGCCTTGATGAGTCGGGCGAGCTTGGTGAACCTCAAGAGGATCCGGCTGCGCAGCCTTATCTTTGGCCGATTGCTCACAATGTCAGGCCGGCAGCTCAGTCGCTGGGCGTTCACTACTGCACGGATTGCCATGACACAGATGCGCCTTTCTTCTTCGGTGAAGTTGACGTCGACTCTCCTCTTGCTACTAAGCAAGCCGCCGCTAAGGAGATGATTGAATTCCAGGGAATTGATTCCTTCTACGCGTGGGCGTTTGCTTTTTCATTTGTGTTTAGACCGTTTCTAAAGATTGTCGCTCTTGGCTCTTGTGCACTTATTGGTGTGGTTTTGTTGTTGTATGGCCTTAGGGCCCTGGGCTGTGTTGTAAGGGCGCTGGCTCAGGGAAATTAGTAAACGTCATTGAGAGTATAATATGTTTCGGATAGTTTCAATAATCGGTTTTATTGCGTGTTTTGCAGGCATCGGATTATATTGTGTAGTACGTCCGTGCAAGGAATGTGGATGGGGAGTAGGCCAGATTATGGGAAGGCTGATGTATCTTTGCCTGTTGCCTTTCATAAAATGGCGTTTAAGCCTGCTGGGAATCTTTAAGAAACTCGTTTACTGGGTTGCTTTAATTTGCTTTGTAGTATTGGTAGTCACGGGATTTGCCCAGCGTTTGGTTTTGGATGAGGCCATTAGCGGTTATTGGCTGATGCTTCATGCAACTTGTGCGCCTGTCTTTGCAATTTGTCTTGCGCTGCTTGCCTTGATGTGGGCGCAGCGTTGTGTTTTCCGTTGGGGAGATTGGCCCTGGCTGGAGGGTTGGATTCGACGTGTTATTCGGCTGGAGGCAGATACCGAGGAACCTGCCTTTGAAGGTTTTAACCTTGGGCAAAAGATAACATTCTGGCTGATAATCGTACTTGCACTGCCGTTAATCCTGTCAATTGTTTCGAGCATGTTTCCGTTTTTCGGAACCCATTGTCAGGAGTTACTGCTGGATGCACATCGTTATACCGCGTTGGTGCTGGCACTTGCTGCGATTGTGCATACTTACCTGATGATCCGGACTCAAATGAAGGGATAATTGGTAAGTGAGCTGTTTTTGTACATTTATATGTACCGGACAGGGGGATTTTTTATAAATGGGAACCGGTAAAGACCGGAAAGGAGAGAAGCTATGGAAAAGGTAAAAGTAGCCGTAGTCGGGCTTGGTTTTGGTGCGGAATTTATCCCTATTTATCAAAGGCATCCTGATGCCGAATGTTACGCTATCTGCCAAAGAAGCGAAGACCACCTCAACGAGATAGGTGAGCAATTTGGAATCGAAAGACGGTTCACCAAGTTCGAGGACCTTTTAAGTATTGACGAGCTGGATGCCATCCACGTTGTTTCACCCATAGCCGACCATGCCTGGATGTCACTGGCCTCGTTGAACGCGGGCAAACATACCGCATGCACGGTTCCGATGGCTACAACTAAAGAAGACTGCCTTGAGATTGCAAAGGCACGGAAAAAGAGCGGAAAAGTGTATATGATGATGGAAACCGCGGTATACACACGGGAATTTCTCTATGCCAAGGAGCTGGTAGATACGGGCAAACTGGGCAAGATTCAGTTTTTAAGGGGTTCGCATCAGCAGAACATGGGCCTGCCTGGTTGGCCGGATTACTGGTACGGCTTCCCGCCGATGCACTATGCAACCCACGCAGTGAGCCCGCTGCTGTGCCTTGCGAAAAAATCGGTTGAGTCGGTTGTTTGTTATGGCTCAGGAAAAATTCAGGAAGACTATATCGAAAAATACAATTCGCCTTATGCGATTGAAACCGCAATCCTGAAACTGGCCGACTCCAACCTTGCCTGCGAGGTGACAAGGTCGCTTTTTAATACAATCCGACAATACAGAGAAAGCTTTGATGTTTACGGCACCGAACTTTCATTCGAATGGGAGCAGATTGCCGAAGAAGGCCCGGTTATTTACTCAGGCTATGAAGATGCGAAAAGAAAAGGGTAGAGGTTCCGGATTACGGGCACCTGCTGCCAAAAGAGATAGCTCCGTTCACGGGGCACGGCGTCTATGACGAAGAACACGAGCACACTTCTTTTATCCAGGGTGCCGGGCACGGCGGCTCGCATCCCCATATGACTCACGAATTTGTTCGGGCGATTGTTGAAGGCCGGGAATCTGCGGTTGATGCAAAGACGGCGGCAAACTGGACAATGGCCGGGATATGCGCACACGAATCGGCGATGAACGGCGGCAAGAGAATCGAAATTCCTCAGGCAGAATAATTTTTTATTAAATCGACATTTTATAAGGCGATGTTATACTGGATGGAAATCCGGCAAGGTGCCGGGCGCAGATAATTTACAGTGTTTAGTTAGGAGAATAAACTATGAGTAATGGAATGCTGCCAAGTTATTTGAGCATGGCCAAACCAAACCCGGCCGAGAATAGGGCTCCCTGGTACAAGGGAACCGCACCTGTGTATGCGGGCATTTTTCTCTGGGTTGTCTTCTATATGGAGATTGCCGCCGGCACGCTTTCCCAGGCCGGTCTGGGTCTGAGTCTGCTGGGGCTTGTCATTGCGGCCCTTATCTGTCACTTTCTCTTTTATCTCGTACCCGGTTTATATGGGATGAAGACGGGGTATCCCTTGTACGTCGTGGGTTCTTCGACCTATGGCACACAGGGCGGCTTTTTATTGCCAGGCCTTTTGATGGGGCTGCTGCAGTTCGGCTGGCTGGCCGTTAATACAGCCATCGCAACCGATTTCATCCTGCAAGCAACAGGTCGTGAATCGGCAGTGTCAATAGTAGACGGAGTTCTTGTGTTCAAAGGCAGTGCCGCTTTCTCTGTGGTTGCAATAATCTGGGCAGCGGTGGCCGTGTTCATGGCTATCAAGGGTATTCAGTATATCGGGAAAGTATCCACTTTCCTTCCGATTGTCCCACTGGTTATGATCATCATCGTTTTCTTCAGCAACGTCGGAACTGCCGGGGACTTTACGCGTGCAGAGGATGGCCAGCCTCTAATCGGATTCCTGACGATAATAGCAATTGTTGTTGGCTTTTTTGCTACGGCCGGTGCCGCGGGTGTGGACTTTGGGATGGGCAACCGAAACGCCAAAGACGTTCAGCTTGGCGGGCTCGTGGGAATTGCTTTGGCTATTATCGTTGCCGGCGGTTTGCCGCTAATTGCCATTGCCGGCGCGCATGGCGCCAATCCCGACCTGGAAAGTTTTAGATTTGACTCCGTTATCGAAATGCACTTTTTATCCAAGATTATGTTTATTTTGTTTGCTGTTGCGAGTTTCCCGGCAGCATGCTTTTGCTCGTTTATCGCCGGCAACAGTATCGGCACGATGTTCCCCAAGGCCAACAAGACAATTTTGGTAGCCATAGGGGCTGCTGTGGCCGTTATCCTGGCAATTACGGGTAAAGCTATGAACCTGATTGGAGTTTTCTCTATTATCGGCGCCTCTTTTGGCCCGATATGTGGCTCGATGGCCGCTGATTATTTGCTTAGCGGATGTAAGTGGTCGGGACCACGAAAAGGGATAAACCTGGCGGGCTATATTGCGTGGGCTGCAGGATTCATTGTTGCGATATTACCAATGGTCGGCATCCCATATCTGGTTGACGCTAAAAAGTTTAGCTTCATCACGCCGGCGCCGGTTATTGCTTTTGTGATTGGCTTTGTTCTGTATGCAGTTCTGGCCAAAGTTGGCCTGCAGCCGGAGGTAGTTGAAATGACCGCTGCACCAGCCGAGGCTCCATCGGCAGAGGCTCCGGCTGAAGAAGCTCCGACGGAAGAAGCTTCTTCGGAAGAGGGTGCTGAGGATTAAAGTTCCTGGAAAGCAGCTTAAGAACCAGATTTTGTAGAAAAGCGGGGATTCGACAATCCCGAATCCCTGCTTGTTTTTTTCATATCCGGGTTTAAAAGTGATGAAAAAATCTGTTATGGTTATTTTTTTGCTTATTCGGATCCTTTAGCGTGCCGGGTAACCAGCAAAGAAGTGCCGAAAAAATAGCTATCCGGTGGCTTGACAATCTTATCTAAATAATATAAAATCTTTATTTGTATTAAGTTAAGCAAACGATAGTTCGCTGAACAACAGAGTATTGTAAGTTATGTAAAATTTTGAGGTTATGAAGAAATGAGGAAAAAAGGTCTTAATTTGGTTGTGAACGTTTCTGTCTGTATTTTGATAGTGATGGCTTTGTTTGTCGTTGCTTCCTGTAAACAGTCCGAGGAGGAGGCAACAACACCGACTCAGCCGCAGAAAACCGACACTGTTGTGCCGGTGGAACCGATTAAAGAGACAGTTGTTAAAAGTGTTTCAGAAACCCCCGAAGATACGAAAGTGACCCCGCCGACAACCAAGGAAACTGTCGAACAACCTGAGAGCACAGATGCAAGCCCATCCAAGTGGGTGCCAATTCCAATTAAGCTTCCCAAGCCGATGTTTGTTGGCACGCCGCAGGATACGAAGGTTGAGAATCTTGAGAAACCGCTGGGAAAGCCGCGTCCTCCATTTTACGCACCACCGGGTGTGAAAAATGTTGCTTTCGAAAAACCGGTGTCCAGTACGGATGAAGAACCCATCATCGGCGAGATAGAAATGATAACCGACGGTGACAAGGAAGCGGCTGACGGCAGTTATGTTGAATTAGGCCCGCTAAAGCAAAGTGTCACTATCGACCTCGAAGCCGAATATGAGATATACGCTATTGTTGTCTGGCATTACCATAAGCAGGCGCGTGTTTATTTTGATGTGGTCGTGCAGGTTGCCTCTGATCCTGATTTTATAACGAATGTTACCACCCTTTTTAACAACGATATCGACAATTCCGCCGGTCAGGGGGTCGGTGAAGATAAACACTATACTGAAACTTCTGAAGGCAGGCTTATCGCTGGCAAGGGTGTTAAAGCACGTTATGTTCGCTTCTTCAGTCAGGGCAATAACAGCAATGACTTAAATCACTATATCGAAGTGGAAGTTTACGGCAAGCCGGCAGGATGAAATGGTCAATAATATTTGTTGTCCTGATTTTAGCCGCAACAATTTGTGCTGTTGCTCTGCGCCTGCCACAGTTGAAACAGCGTCCCATGCATGGTGATGAGGCCGTTCATGCCTTCAAATTCGGAGAGCTTCTGGAGGATGGTTTCTATGATTACGATCCTTATGAATATCACGGCCCCACGCTTAATTACCTTTCGCTGATTCCTGCCTGGGCCTGGCGCGCACAAAAATCCACGGACCTTAGCGAAACGACGTTGCGCATTGTGCCCGTTTTCTTCGGCGTCTTGCTTGTACTATTGATTTTGCTCATAGCCGACGGCCTGGGCCGGACGTCTGCGGTTTTTGCCGCCTTTTTGACCGCCATCTCACCGGCTATGGTTTATTACAGCCGATACTACATTCAGGAAATGCTCCTTGTCTGTTTTACCTTTGGGGTGATTGCCTGCGTCTACCGCTACACCAGAAGCAAAAGCATTATGTGGGCGATACCGGCCGGAATATTTCTGGGCCTGATGCAAGCGACGAAGGAAACATGTATAATTGCTTATGGTTCAATGGTGCCGGCTCTTTTGCTTACATTGTTGATGTCGGGCCGGCAAGGTGGTTCTATCTTAAGTATCCTGAAAACCATCAAAATCCGCCATCTTGTCGCATTTCTTATAGCTGCTGCAGTAGTCTCGGCGCTGTTTTTCTCGTCTTTTCTCTCGAATCCCACAGGAATTCTGGATTCGGTTCAAACGTATACGACCTATTTCGATCGGGCCGGCCAAAACCAATTGCATAATCACCCGTGGTATTTTTACCTGAAGTTGCTCCTCTTTTATAAATACGGTCCGGTGCCTTTCTGGAGCTTCTGTAGTGAGGCTTTGATTGTTATTTTAGCTGTGGTTGGTTTCATAATTGCAATCAGAGGAAAGGATCTGGGTGGTGTTAATTTTCACTTTCTTCGGTTTATTGCCTTTTACACTTTAGCAATGACCGTAGTGTATTCTGTCATCCCTTATAAAACTCCCTGGTGTCTGCTCGGATTCCTCCACGGTATGATTTTATTGGCTGGCGTGGGGGCCGTTGCGTTGATAAATCTGACGTCGAACAATTGGGTGAAAATGTTTATCAACATAGTGCTCATTGCCGCCGGAGCGCACCTGGCTTTGCAGGGGTATCTGAATAGTTACAAGTATCATTCCGACAGTCGCAATCCTTATGTCTATGCTCATCCGACTACGGATGTATTTACGATAACCGAGCGCGTGGAGGAACTGGCCAAAGTACATCCTGATGGCTATGGTATGCAGATTCAGGTTATCTGCCCCGGCGGAGACTACTGGCCTCTGCCGTGGTATTTCCGACACTTTGAGAAAGTATGGTGGTGGACCGATATTGATTGGAATGTAATGCCCGCTCCTGTCATTATTGCCTCAGCGAGTATGGAGCCGAAACTGCCGGACTATTTTTATCTGCCGCCGCCGGGCCAAAAGAATCTATACATTCCTCTTTTCGACACCTATTTGGAACTGCGTCCACAAATAGAGTTGCGCGGTTATGTAACCAAAGACTTGTCGGATAGTTACCACCGGTATCAGTCGGAGAAGGAATCGTCACAAGGCAAAGGTGAAAAATGAATCAGCCCCAGGGAGAACCTCAATTTGTCAAAAGCGATTGGGATTCAATCACCGGAATCCGGCATTTTTCTTATGAGGCCATGGCGACCACTTTCGAAGTTATTATTTTGCATGAAGATGCCCACTATGCCGAACAGGCGGCCTGGGCCGCTTTTGATAAACTAAAACAGCTCGAACAGGACTTGAGCAGATACATCGAAAACAGTGACATCTCCCGCATAAACAACCTTACTGCCGGTCAGTCTACACGTGTTTCCCTTGAGACGTTCGAATGCCTCGAGTTAAGCCGCAGTATTAACGCCGAAACCAACGGGGCTTTTGATGTTACCATCGGATATCTGCTGAACTGCTGGCGAAACCCGGACAAGACCCTGCGTATACCTTCCAAAGAGGAACTTAAAATTGCCCGTCAGCGCACCGGCATGGACCTTTTCAAATTGGACGAGTCCCAATACACGGTGGAGTTGTTAAGAGACAAAGTGCAAATCGACCTTGGCGGTATCGGCAAGGGCTACGCAATTGACAAGATGGCTGAATTGCTCGGTGACTGGAGCATCGATGTTGCTCTGATTCACGGGGGCTACAGTACGGCTTTGGGCATAGGTTCACCACAAGGAAAACAAGGTTGGCCCGTTACGTTAAGCAATCCGCATAATCTCAAGCAGACATTGGCCGGGCTTTATTTGCAGAACCAGGCCCTCAGCGGCTCAGGTTTGCAGAAGGGCCGGCATATCATCGACCCGCGTAGGCAGGAGCCTGTTGAAGGTAGTTCCGCTGCCTGGGCATGTGCACGTGATGCCGCAACAGCCGATGCTCTTTCGACGGCCTTTATGGTTCTGTCCCCTGACGAAATCAATCAATACTGCTCGCGCAATCCGGACGTGCTGGCTATGATAGTAGTACATGAGGAGAGCAAAAAAGAGCGGAAGGACAAGATTCTACATTTCGGGCAGTGGAAGAAAACAGACTTGCGCTGAGAAACGAGACTGTGGCAAACTCAATTATTCGCAGGAAGTCTAACGACATCTCGTTTGTGCGGTTGTTTTGAAGCGGACGAACCTGGATGAAATCTGGGGAGGGTAATTTTAGGCGTTCTTGCGATGTCTTTAAGTTCGGTTTGTTGAACACCAAAGCTGTTCATCGCAAAATTCTTAAATCCCAGCTTTATGGCCGGTGAGTTTTCTTTGACTCTGAAGTCTCCGTTTGCAGGATCAATAAACATCGGGTCACCGACGATTGAGTTCTCATCGCAGCCGTGGACGTCGAATTTTTTGCGGTCAGCATCATTGGTTGTAAAGAGGTTTCGGTCGACTTCCCTTCCCCACTTTCCCTTTGTCATACCGCCGGCAGGACGGTAGGGGCCCATCACTATATTACGCGTGAAGACATCATGGCTGTTGTCGTACCAGACGTGCGGATGAAAGCTGTTATTAATGATGATATTGTTATAGGCTTTGCGATGGAATCCTTCACGAAGTTTCAGGCCCCCGCTTAGGAGTAGATTGTTATATATCTCGTAATTACTTGAGCCGTCATCGAGGTCGATATCCCAGCCGTGATCACACCGCCAGCGGCTGTTGCGTATAATCGTTTTTTCTGCATCAAGCAATGCCAGTTGTGGTAGTTTCTCGGCGGGCGCATTTTTCAATCTCCAGAAACGGTCGCGTCCCCACGAGTTAAAACTGCCATGGTCACCCGTTTCAAGAACGGTATCAAATACATCGCAATACTCGATAAGGTGGCTACCAAAAGTACCTTCACTGATGTTAATACCGGCCCGGCCGACATCATAGATTGAACAATGCCGGATTGTGATACCTCTTGACATGGAAATCTGGACACCAGTCGCTTGCTTTTCAACCACACCGATTCGATGGATCAGGCAATCTTCGACAACACAATCGGCCGGGTAGTTTTCTGTCTTTGGTCCGGGAGTCTTGTCGATATCGGCATAGCTTTGGCGCTGGCCGTATTCGAACAGGGGATTCCTGACTGCGTGTGGGTCACCAACGAAAGCTACACCGCTTGCTCCTGCGCCGAAAATATGGCAGCCCTTTATTGTAATGCGCCTGTTATAATTATTTACAAAGACGCCGTTGCCTCCAACCTGGTCAAATGTAGAATTTTTAATTCCACAGTCTTCTGCGCCGTTGAAAAGAACCGCTCCGCCTCGATAGATTGTCCAGTCACTTCGCAACAGCGGTTCCCTGGTGTCCATGAAAGTACGTGCCGTATGACGGAACGTAAAATCCTCGAGCCTGATAAAGCGGACCGGTTTTTCCTGCGAACCCTGGAATTCAACAAGATGGCTCAATCGTACGATTTCGATAGTAGCATTTTCCAGGTCAGTGCCCTTTGGAGGATAATAATAGAGTGTCGAGGTTTTTGTATCGTGAAACCATTCCTCCGGAGCGTCCAACTCCTCGAAGATGTTTTCAACAAACCGGTGTTCGGAGTGCATACCCATTTTGCGGTTGTTCTGCCAGCCTCCTTCGTAGGTTATTGTATTGTCAGCTTTTTTGCCGGTGATGCGGTAGTGGTAACCACCCCAGCGATGTCGGTGCATTGCATGGATAAAGCCGCCGGCTGGGTCAGACCAGCGTGAGGCCCTTTCTTTGCTGAAAGCGTCCCGTGAATAGCCGTTGTAAACCGGGACCTTCGGATCATAATTTGGATAGCGGGCCATGTGCCGGCGTTTGCCGTTAACAAAGAGCTGATCAATCTGAAGGCCGACCGGTGTTTTGGCCTTCATGATGCCGTCCCGGTAGGGCTTCCAGTTCAGCGCCAGCTTCTGTCCTCCGCTGAGAACAACCGCTTGGCCATCGACAGCCCTGTAAACCACTGGAGCCTGTATGCTGCCCGAGTCTTCTGCGGTAAATACCAGCGGCTTCTTTAGGTAATAGGTGCCGCCGCTAAGGTAAACCGTGATGGGCTCTTTTGCGGTTTTCTTCATCTGACGTACAGCATCGCGGGCGTGGATGAGAGTGGTGAACGGCCGGTCTTTCGTGCCGGGATTGGCGTCGTGGCCGTCAGGGGACACGTATAACTCCAGAGCAAAAGATTGTAAGCAGAGACTCATCACAACGACAGCAATTAGTCCGGTTCTTTTCATTATCTGTTCCTCATATGAGCAATATAAATCAGCCGGGCCGGAAAACGATGTTTTTATTCACCGGCACCAGGAAAGGTTTCTATGGTTCAAGGATTTCTGTAAAATTCTTTAATGTGTTCGGGGCCCGTTGTTCAGAGCTCTCTTGATTGTTATCAGTTCCGAAAGCACCCGCCATGAACTTCGTGTCGGTGATAATCTACTGTCACGGTCACAGCTCCAGTCGATGGGGAATTCCTTTATATGGTAGCCCTCTTGTTGTGCCCGCAGTATGATTTCAATATCGAAAATAAATCCGTCGGTAATGCATTCGCCGTAAAGATGTCTGGCGGCATCACCTTTGTATATTTTGAAGCCGCATTGTGTATCGGTGAACTCAGGGGGGACTTTCATATAGTGAATCACAAACCAGTGGAACATTTTAGAGCAAATCTGCCGATATAAACTCTGGGTCTTCTCAATATGGCATCCCCGCATTTTTCTTGAGCCGTGCGCTATATCACAGTCGCCGTTTTTCAGTAACTTGAGCCCGTGCAAGACGTCTTCGTAAGGCACGCAGCAGCCGCTGTCGGCGAACATCACATATTCGGCGCTTGTTTGTTTTATCCCGGTTCGAACGGCGTACCCTTTTCCTCGGTGACGCTCGTAACGGATGACGTTTCGTTTTATTGCAGAGGGGATTTCAATATTTTTTGCGGTTTCTGCAGTATTGTCGTGGCTGCCGTCATCAACGACTATAATTTCCCCCGCCAGCTTGTTGTCCTCTAAAAACGCTGCCGCCTCCACCACATCCCGTCCAATCTTTTTACTTTCGTTAAGTGCCGGTATAACAATAGATAGGTCCATAAAGTTCATCTCTCGATGATATAACGACTCGGAAGCCTGTTGCCAAAAACGGTTTCAAAGAAGCCGGGTAAAATTCTTTTTTTCACTGGCGGCATATAAAGAATGACCATATTATAACGGGGATAGAAGAAAATGCAATAATACAATGGTTCTAATCAGCTGTTTTGTATAAATTTATGTGTGGGTGAGATGCAGGTTAAC
>JABAHS010069398.1_pt1 | contig 16572 bp, 6 predicted proteins | sample 7062111 | NCBI WGS metagenome assembly JABAHS01 (sample SAMN14534600, study PRJNA622989) | marine sediment metagenome | biome: marine biome [ENVO:00000428]; feature: marine pelagic biome [ENVO:01000023]; material: deep marine sediment [ENVO:00002113]; isolation source: pool of 4 deep marine... | reverse complement strand
TATTGTCTTTCTAAGAAGGCTATTACGAGTCTTTATAAGGACCAGTTGTGTTCTGAATTGCTTAACAGTGCTTAAGTCAAAAAAGGCCTTCTTCCAACAGAAGAAGGCCTTTTTATTTTGGTGATACTTATAAGAGCAGGAAAACGGAGATGCTACTTGAGTAAAGTCATGCGATTTGACTTCACAAAATCACCTGCCTTAATGACGTAAACGTATAGGCCACTTGACACTTTTGTACCAAAATTGTTTGTAGCGTCCCACTGCACCGTATATTGACCGGCCGGTTGGTTTTCATCCACCAACGTTTTCACTTCCTGGCCCATCATGTTGTAGATTTTCAAAGTAACGTCTGTGGATTTTGGCACATCGTATGCAATGTTGGTTGCAGGGTTGAATGGGTTGGGATAATTTTGGTGCAAAGCGAACTCCTCTGGCACGGATGGAACGTCACCTTCAACGCTCGTGATGACCAGAGAAACTTCCTCCGATAGTTCACCTTCATTGTTGTTAAAATCAGTCGCAAAAATTCGATAGAAGAAGGTTTCTCCGGTGGTGACGTTATCATCGATGAAGGTTGTTTCGGTCGTGGTTCCAAGTACCTCCGCTGCTTCTGGATCGAAACCGGATTCCGTTCCTCTTAGAACCGTGAAGAAGTTGAAGTCTGGGTCAGGTGATTCGTCCCAGGTGATTTGTGCAAAGAACACACCTTCTGCCGTTTGTCCTTCGGATGCAATAACATTGCTTGGGGCAGTCGGGATCAGATTGTCAACGCTAAACCCGCTTTCCGAAAAAGAGGCCCAATTGACAAGAGGATCGGCAGTGTGTGCGAAAACGATGAAGCTACTTAGTCCCGGGTCTTCGCTTCCTTCCACTCTGTCAACTAAAGTTGGGACTGTTAATGAGTATTCGGAATTCTGTATGGCTTTGGTGCTACCAACCTGTTCATACTCAGCCTGGTTGATTTCAATTATTTTACCCGTGCCTGTCCCTTCTAGACCGCTCTTGGCTAAACTCGGGTCTACCCTTCTCCAGACTGTGTACTCTGTTATCACAGCACCGGTCGTTGCTGAATTATCATCCTCCGCCCCTAACCAATCCACCCTTACTTGACGGCCATTGTCGTTAGGCACGTCGACAACATCGGTGATTTTGGGTTGGTTACCCGGGATTTTTTCCAGAACGGATATGGGCAGCACGGGTGGTCCTGAACCAAATGGGCGTGTTTCACCTGCAAAGAGAATCTCGTCTTCCGGGTCATCGTCCAGATTGGTCACAAATACCACATCGGCCTGGCTACCTTGAGGCGCAATGACATTTTGATCGATGACTGATGCTTCATAGTTCGCCGGATTCGTAATATCGCCACCCAGATACTCTACGCGAGCAATTGCATTCATATCACCGGGAGGCGTGTCAAAATCACGTGTACCGATAATATAGTCAATGTTACCGTCTGCGTCTACGTCACCAAAATCTGCTCCGTTGAGACGTCGGATGTCCGGAAAAGCACTGAAGTCGGCGATTTGTGTTCGACTCAAGGTGTCAGCATCCTGCTGCAATAGCCAGACTCGTTTTCCTTCGGCATTATCTAACCAGCTTGCGACCAAAATTTCTTCTGTTCCATCGTCATCTATGTCAACTGTCACGGCCGATTTCCAGGAACCATTGGGAACGACGCCGACCTGAGTTGTGCCAACACGAAAAGAATCTCCACTTGCGGAGTACGTAATCGGGGTCACATCGCCGCTCTGGGCAATCGCATAAATTGTGGAGTCAACGATGGTGAGATCCCAGTGTTGGGCTTCGCCGCCACCTGCAAATTCTCTGGTCCAGGTCTCTGACCCATCGCCGTTATCCGGGACATCATCTGTAGAATATACTTGAACGACCGGACTGCCTGATCGTATAATCGTGACAATTTCGTCAACGCCGTCACCATCGATATCATTAATGAACCACCGGAACGGACGAAGTTCTACGTCATCTTCTTCAACAATGGTCCACTGAGCATTTGGACTGTAGGTGCCATCGCCATTGTCGATCCCCATGATATCGCTGCCGTCACCCACGGTTTCGAATACCACGATTCGTTCCGGGTTGGGTTGTTGGCCACCAGCGAGGTTGTTAACCGGACCCCAGACGATTTCCTGCTTGCCATCTTGATCCAGATCGGCGGCGGCCATCGCAGGCCAGGTATTTTGGAAATCGAGTGCAAGTCGAGTCCACCAGACAATCTCCCATTGACCTTGGTCGTTCTTCTCATATTTGTAAACTCTCGGGACAAGGTCTTTTCCTACTTCGTCCTTCCAGTCGTTGTTGACCGCATAAATCTCTGTTTTCCCATCTCCGTCAAAATCCACTCCACCGACAACGTTACCAAATCCACCAACATCATCGGGCTGGGCAGGAATCTCTGCACTGCGGTCAAAGCGGTCTTGAGCAGAAAGAGCAGATGTTAGAAAAACAAAAGAAGAGACGACAGTAAGCGCTGTGACAATCGTTTTCATAACTCCCTCCTGAAATTATTAAACATAGTTAATTAGTTGAGAGACTTAGAGGGTTAAAAAGAAAATGAGTTGAAACAATAATGGGTACACCTAACGTCTCCGCTATCACCTCCTCTCTGCTTCAGATTGGACCGATTGAAATTAGATGAAAAGAAATACGAAGATATGTTATTGATGGTAAAAAAACTCACTATTAATGTCAAGAAAAAAATAGAGTTGGAAAAATAAAATCAATATCTGATTGCAAATGAGACAAACTTGACATCTTGCAGGCGACCAAAATCGGCCCAACCGAAATCGAATTTTAGATTTGTGCCGACGACATCATATCTTAATCCAACTCCAAATGTTGCCCCTTCTTCACTGTCGTCCAGAAATAATGTTTTATATCCACCGCGTAAGAACAAAATGTTTTTCAAACCTATCTCGAAGCCGCTATTAACAGACTGTGCGTTATCATTTGGGTTGGCACCATCCGCAGCCGCAACGATTGAGACCTCCTCACTGCGAACCACTTGCCACGCCAGCCCAAATCTGAGATTTAATGGCATATCAAAGCTTTCGGTGCGAAATTTGGCAGGAACTTGTTCAACTGACCCTTGGTCCGGTAATGGGTCTTCGTTAAAGAAGATATCTCGTCCGTCGAGCTCCATCTTGGTGCCAAAATTTGTGATCGATGCCCCCAAGGTGAGATTCTCAAAAGGCGTATTGTAAAGAACGCCGATATCGAACGCACCTCCTCGTGCGGTTTCATTAAAGATACTTTCTTGTACAAATTTGCCTGTAACTCCGACGGAGAATCGATCGGTCAGACTTTTTGCAAAGGTAATCCCGAACGAGATCGAGTTGGCGCTCCACACCTGTCCGGTGCCTTCTGGATTTCTTATGGTCCGGACGGGCTGTTCCGGGGTTCGAAAGGAGATCACCTGAAAACCAACTGATCCGATATTTCCCGCGTTTAAAGAAAATGCTGCAAAGTCATATTGCGTATCTGCCAGCCATTCTGCATGGTTGAAGGTTGCTTCTCCGGAACCTCCGACACGAGATAACCCGGCTGGATTCCAGTAGATGGACAGAATGTCCTCAGATAACGCCGTGTAGGCTGAACCCATGGCAATAGGTCTTGCTCCCGCACCTATTTTCAAAAATTGTGCTGCGGTCGTTCCAACCCGGTCGATGGACTCAACGTCTTGCGCGCCCTGTGAATAGACCAAATTTGAACTTAATATCATCCAGGCAAATATGAGACTTAGACAGTTGCTTAATCTTTTCATTTGGACTCACTCACTTTTTGAAGTTAAGAATCTGGTTCATCGTGGCTTAAACACACCGTTACGTCCAGGTCGATGAGTGATTTAATTACCTTTCTCACTTGGGTGAAGCAACAGTGTATTTTACTTTGAACTCTCCTTAAAAGCGAAAATGCGCTGTGCTGATTTTGCCTCCACTATTACACGATCTCATTTTATCAAAGCAAATCGGCCAATCTTCGTCCCAATTCCGTCCGCATCAACATGATAAATGTATACGCCATAGGCAACTTCTTGTGATTCAAAAGTCAGAATCCGCCACACAGCAAAATCACGTGTGTCATTTTTTTTGATGGTATCGACGAGCTCGCCTGTGATCGTATAAATTCTTATGGTGCATTTCTCTGGGAGATTCCTAAATTCAAGGCGAAGATCATCGCGCTGTTGTGGACGCGGAGCTGCAATTTCGGCAGCGCTGAATGCAACATACGGATTGGGAACAACAATCACATCATCTAAGGCATTGCGTGCTTTTTGATTGTCAAAAGACACGGCCTTGGTCCTAAATGAATATTTGTCTCCAGGTTCAAATGGTTTCTTTGAGAAGAGCAAAAATACGTCCCCTTCTCCCGGATAAATGGGATCATCAAAAACGACGAGAGAATCCTCTTCACCATCGGCCGTTTTAATGGTATCACTGGGTGGAAAGAAGTTAACTTGATAAGTAGTTTCGGTGATTTGATCGAAGTCCGGTTTGATCAAGACGATCGTTTCCTGCCAGTCCCAGCGCCCATTTCGAAATCCCGATACTTCGTTGATGAAGAAGTCCACCCGTTCTTCGGTAGCAGTATCAATGATCTTAAAATTGGTCTTAACCGGAGGGTTGCCAATGATGCTTGAATCTGCAGGATTCGTCAACCTCCCAGTGGAAGTTGTGTCGTAGTCAACAAATCGGATTTCAAAATCGGATGGAAAGGGATTCGGGTTGCCTACGCTCGCCAAACCAATCTCCGTATTCTTATCGCGAAAGTTGGTGTTGGTTTCGATGATCTTAAACCCGCTCCTGCCACCTTCGGTGCTAATTGGGTCAAGTGCGGTCTCTTCATTTTTGACAAACACCTTAATCCCATCGAAGACGGGATTATCATCTTCATTATTTACCGAGGTGCTGCTTGCAACAGGTTTAATTAGAAAGGTGATAGTAAATGTTTCACCTTCAGGTAATGACCCCGGTTCTGAGCTGCGTATTCTCCCTTGCACAAAGTCCACTTCGTATCTGCTCGGGTCCACGACAGAACCGGCTTGATCGGTGACAGTAACTGATCCCTCTACCAAGTTACAACAGGTTAATAAGTTTACAAAATTTGTGTCACGGGAAACAAATGTAGTTGTCTGTGGCTGGAGATCGACAACCGAATATCCGGTTGTACTTGTGAACGAATCAATCTGCACCTCATGAAAGTTGACATCGTATTCTTTGCCATCGACGACTTCAAATGGATCGAGGAACTGCACCCGTACCGTGCCCGTTGCGTTCCCTTCTTCTCGAATTGCCAGATTACCCTGGCCATTTTCTAAGTCCGGTCCGACAAAGCCAGAAGCCGGAGGACCGGGCACGACCATCGCCGTATTGAGGTCCAATGTAAACTCTCTGGTTACCGCATCTCTCTGGACGGTTCGCTGACTCTCTGATGGTGGTAGGATGGCATTTTCATCTCCGTGGTCGTAAGAAGTCACCGCGTAAAAGTAGGTCACGCCGTTTTGAACATTATTTGAATCCACGTAACTGTGAACCAATCCTGTATTTTGTCCCAAATCAAAGCGTACTCCACGGCCCTGAAATTCGATCTCGGAGAGGCCAGAGTACTCATTGATGAGATCAAACTGAGCGGGTACGCCGCTAGCGTTTCTTAACGGTACTGAGAGAAACGGCACACCACGAGAATCGGTAATGGTTTGAGTGTCGTTGAAACTAAAGTCGCGGCTCCGGTAGATTTTGTAGCCTTCAAAGTCAAATCCTTTATCTGGATCATCCGGATTTGCCCGCGCCACAAAGGGATCGAATGATTTTTCAGCATCGGTATCCCAGTAAAGCGTCACTTTTTTGTCACCAGGTACGGCCACCACCTTGGGTTTGTTTGGTGGTTTGGCAAATCGATAATCGGATTCGAATACTTGCTGAGATATCTGGGCATTTGAAAGTAAATCGTTTAAGTCTTTCCCTAATAATAATCCAATGGAAAATCGTTGACTTTCACCCGGCAACAGGCTAAACGGTCCGGAACCATAGATAAATACATTGTCGGCTTCTTGCTCAATTTCAGGGGGCGGATCTCCGGGGCGCTGATTGGGGGTGGACATGAGATCCCATATAAGCGGGTCATTGTTCGGGCGATTGTTGCCCCCAAATAAAATGGCATTAAAACTGGTTAACCCGAGTTGGTCAGATTCGGCGATATCCAAAAAGCCAAAATTAGGTTCACCGCCCAAAAATCGCATTCCAGGTTCTCGTCGTTCTGAGGTTGGCTCACCTGCATTCAATATGCCGTTCCCGTTCGAATCGAGAAAAAAGCGTTGGGATGGTTTACCATCCCCTTCGCCAAAATCACCGGTACCGGCAATGCCATCAACGCCAACATCGTCAAATTCGGGGTCCCAATCCCCATCTTCATCTCCGCTCCAGTGCAGCTTGGGATCGCCGAAGATTCCGATGGGGCCAAATGCGAACACGCCGGCATCGTTAAAGGCACTTTCATCAACCAAGCCATCGTTATCGTTATCAAATCCGTCATCATCGATGCCAGGGCTTTCAAGGAAGCGATAGCCAAAATAACCAGGGACTTTGCCTTGATCGCCAATTCCATCCTCATCAAAGGCAAAAAGCATGTTGCGAGTATCAAAAGGAAAAGCATTGTTGAATGCAGAGATAAAGTTGGCGAAATCATCAGCAAAGTCGTTTGGGCCACCCACATGAGGATCGCCAAACATGCCTAAAAAAACTTTATTTAATGGTTTGGGGCTGACATTGGTAATGGTGTAAACCAAAAATATGAGATCTTCAGCCAACGGGTTGTTGAATTGAAAAATTCTCACCCGTAATTCCAGTCCCATTCCTCTTTTGGTGGAATCATCGGGAAACGGGTAATAGTCGAACTCCGCGTTGTCGAAATCGTCCATTACGTAAAATACTTCTTCATCCGGGGTCGTGGCATCATCACCCAGAAACGCAGGCCACACATACCGGCCCAATGTTTGGTTAAACCATGCTTGTGGCCAACTGTCCGGCTTGCCGTCTAAATCTCTGTCCAGATCGGAAAACGTCGCAACCTCATTTGAATTTGGATCGGAAAAGCCCAGTTTTGGTTCCCAGCCCCATTTTTCAGTCGTGCCGGGTTCAAAATCACCGTCAGCTAAACGGATAAAGCCGTCATCAACCATTCGTAGGGTATCGCCATTTTCCTTTACCACTTCTGCACCGACCAAAGGCCCAAACTCAAACGCGTATCCCAATCCTTCCGGACCTTTAGGCCACACCAGGTCCGCATTGGCATTGTCTGCATCTGGCGTCGAGATCGAACCCTGGTTGGTGACAAGCACCCTTATTTGATTTCCAGTGATGATGGTTTGTTTGAGTCTGTCATGGCGAGGATCCTGCTGTAGAGATTTCGCAAGCCCGTCCATTTGTTGTTTCACAAGCGCATGGCGCTCAATGGCAGGCAATGTTTTGAAATTATTGTCATCTTTTTTTAATTGAGTAAAAGCGTTGCATAGGTTACTTAAGCAGAAAGCAATGATCAGTAAAAGTGTTAAGAACGGTTTCTTCATTTTTTCTTCCTCAGACATAGTTTTAAGGTTCTTGCTGACAACACAACTGCTCATTGTTCAAGAGGGATTTTGTTAAAACTGAAACGTCATCCCCCCACGAACTTCTCTTGGTGCTCCCAGGAAGTCTTCTCGTTGATAGAAATTATCCAAAAATTGCTCGGGGAAAAAGTTGCCCGGATTCTCTCTGATTTCCTCTCTTAGATTATCGAAAAGATTCGGATTGGTTGTTTCATCGAGTGAGACCAGAGAACGACCCGTATCGAAATGCACTCGTCTTTCGTTTCTGGTGTCCAGAACGTTGTCAATCTGCATAAATACCGAAAATCGTACACCCTGAACGGCAAAAAACTTCTCCAATTTCAAGTCCAGATTTGTGAGAATTGGACGACGTGAGCTGTTCTCTTCAAATTCGACTGCCTGCACCGATGAAGGCAAACTCGGCGAATAGGGAGTGCCTGTCTGGACGATTCCGATAGCACTAATGGCCCAATTTCTGCCTTTACTCAACATCAGGGTCGAGTTCAATGTATGGGTTCTGTCAAAATCAAGAGGAATGAATGCTTGCTCCGTTTCTCGCCCTGTACGGGTATCCACGGCAAGGTCTAACGGATCGGTGAATGTCCCTTCGCCAACCTGAAACGTATAATCAAGTGTGGCAGACAACAGGCCGCCAGGGGCTCGTCGTTTTAATAGAGAAAGTGTCAGTCCTTTTACATTCGCGGAACTGATATTGGTGACCACATTAAATTCTTTGTCGATGGCAACTTCACCGGCAATGACTCGGCGAGTCTGGATGAGGTTGTTGACGTCTTTATAAAACAGGGTCAAATCGGCCTTAAAGTCATCTGTGAACTGCTGTTGCAGTCCAATTTCATACTGGATGCTCTGTTCGGGATCGAGATTGGGATTTCCGAAAGTTGGCGTGGTTCTGAAGTCGAAATCTTCGAATCTGGGATTGCGGAAGATTTGTCTAAAGGTTGGATTCTGATAGAAAATCCCGTACGAAAATCGAATAATCCCTTGGTCGGTAATGGGAAAGCTTAAACTTATTCTGGGGGCAAAGCGATGTTTGGGAGACGCGCCCACTAAATTTTCATCCACGCCCGTATCCACCGTTCCTGCTAAATCGGGGTTATACAACGCGCGTGCGTCTAAAAATTCGTATCTCAACCCCACATTTAAAATAAACTGTTTTGAGAGCTCCATTTTGTCAAGCACATACAGAGATGCTTGAATGGGTTCGCGTCTGTACTCCTGAAAATTCGTAAACCCAGGATTAATTTCTGGTCTGGGGATGATAAATCTGCCCTGTTCTGGATCAAACAGCAACTCAAAGTCCAGGAGATCCAATCGATGATGTCTGAACTCGCCACCGAACTTGACTTCGTGGCTTGGCAGCACCTGGCTCACCACATCGACTTTAGCTAATAGAGACCGGGTTTCCTCTCGATTCCTGTTTAAGTCCGTTCCGCCAGCCAAATAATCAGTTGGTGGAATAAGATTATTGGTAATTTCGTTTTCGAAACTTCGAACATAACGCGGGTCAAACGGATCTTCAAAAACAAAGGTCCGAGAATCGGTGAAGTTGACGCCCAACTTTAGCGTGTAAAATGTGTTACTGCTGACGGCGTGTGTAAGGCCAATCGAGTAACTGGTGTTATTGGTAAACCGTTTCGGTCGACCATCCGGGTTGAATCGGAAGCGACGAAAAATATTCACTCCATTAGCAACTCGTGGGAAGCGCTCTCCGTCATCTAAAATAAGATCGTAAGTTAATTTAATTTTTTTGCTTGGCTTCCAGGTTAGTTTTCCAGTCAAGTTTAAATCCCGTCTGGTCACCATAGGAACAATTTCTCGATCACCATCTGCCTGTCCGGCCCTGCCAGAGGCACCCAGAGGATCGATAATAAAATCTTCGCCAGCAATGAAAAGAATTTCATCTCGATTGTACACGCGCATCCCGTAGAGGTGGCCATCGTCGTCTTGAAACACACCCGATGTAAAAAAGGTTAGTTTGTCGCCAAACAACGGCACCGGCCCGCTGAACGTCCATTCGAGACGAGCATTGTTGGACAGATCCTGTTCATTGATGTTAAAAAAGACATTATCCCGGCTGCTGAAGTGATCCCCGGTCCAGACTTTCAAGGTGCCATTGTAATCAGGGCCGCCATCTTTGGTGACAAAATTGATGACGCCACTGAGTGCATTGCCATATTCTGCGCTAAAGGTTCCTGCCGAAACGGACACTTCCTGCACGGCATTGGTCGCTAACCCAACCGCCTGTGTATTGCTGAAAGGATTGTTAATCGAAATCCCATTCACCTCATATGCAATCTCATTGGAGCGACCGCCGCGAATATGAAGGTCGCCTTCATTGTCTTCAACAATGCCTGCTTGCAGGGTGATGACATCCCGAATCTGCTCGATGGGCAAGGCATCGATCTGTTCTGCTGTGACGGCTACCAATGTATTGGTCAGATCTTCTCTGATGAGCGGATTTCGTTCGCCAACGACCTCGACGGCCGCCATTTCTACAGCACTGGGTTTGAGCGCTTGATCCACGCGTGTGGTCAAATCCACGTTGACTCTGACCTCACTGACCCGCACGTTTTGATAGCCAATAAAGGAAATGTTTACGGTATAAACCCCAGGAGGAACGTTTAAAATGGTATAATTGCCGTTAAGATCTGTTGCCGCACCCAGGGTCGTGCCTTCGAGTTGGACATTCGCCCCTGGCAGACCTTCACCCGTTTCCGCATCTGTAATTCGTCCAGCCACTTTACCTGTCGTACCGCCGTACAAGAAGGCAGCAGTAAACAGAATGAGTGTTAGGATACCTAGAAGTGCGCTGAGTACTTTTTTCTGCATTTTCTATCCTCGACTAAATGAAATAAGGTGAATTGTGTGAAGTAATTTTAACAATGCCGAAAAATTTAAAAGTTTAAATAAACTTGTCAAGGGAAATGTGAAAATTTTACACAAGCAAGCAGGACTTTCATTTTTTTAAATAGGTGTGATGGATGATTCCCTAATTTGGGATAGTCTTTAATCTTTTAAAGGAATTTAAAAAAAAACTTGACATTGTGGAGTATATTTGCTAATTAGTGTTGACCGAAAACGGCCTGAAGCGGTCAGTCCCGAATGCTCTAATCGGGAATCTTCTGGCTAATTCAAGGAGATTCCGGCCCCTGCCTTCGCAGGGACAAGCTTCACAGCATGCCGGGATGATATCCTCGGTTGAGTTTTTGGTCAGATCCAATTAGGATATGCTCTTTTCTTTGTTTATCTTCTTCTTACGTTTCAATTCTTCTTCAATTTGGCTGGAATAGGTTATGGAATTAAACCTTATGAATTATTTCCTCTCCTCCACGATTCATATCCTCTCATCCCTTGATTTATGACATGTTTCATCTAATGAATTTAACTAACTAACGATTCCAGAATGTTAAAAGGAGGGTTTGACATGGCAAGACGTTTCGGTAGAAGTTTCGGAGTGTTGATACTGTATTTTCTGTTTTCAGGACTGTATGCGCAGCAACCTGCGGATGGGGAGAATGAATATCGATTGGCAGAGGTAAACCCAAAGACTTTAGGGGCAGATACGCTTGACTCTAATGCTGGACGAGGTGTTTGGGTGGCCTATGATCCGGACTTGGATAACGACGGGAAACCGGAAATCTTAGTAACCAACTACTCAAAAGGGGGCCGAGTTTTCGTATTTGAGGTTATTGGGGACGATGTTCTGGAGTTTGTTTGGGCTTCTAAAGTGCTTGAGGAAGACGGAACAGGCGGCGGCCTGACGCCGAGGTCTATTACTACTGGTGACTTTGACAACAATGGCCGACAAGAAATCGTTTTTCAAATTGGGTTCAATCCCAATGATAGCACGGATGCAGCTAATCGCGGCATTTATTTCTATGAATGGACCGGCAATGACAACGATTATGGGACCGAACCCGCATTGAAATTAACGTTTGAGGAGGTGGACTCAAATTTTGCTCAGGTCTCTGTGGGACGAACAGAAAGCGGGATGCGAATCGAAGATATTGATGACGATGGCAAGAATGAATTTCTGTTTCCACCCCGTGCGTTCAATTTTAATGTTGCAAAACTCTACATTATGGAAGTTGAATCGGGAACATTTGAAAATGGTAACGCGGTGATCGAAAACGAATTTGTGTATGAAGAAATGGTTCAACCGCCATTTTTACAAGGAGATGGCTATGTGCCGGTTGGCACAGATATCGGAGATGTGGACGGCGATGATTTAGACGAAATCATTGTGGCTGGCTGGACGAACATCTCCACCGGAGCGGGAATCGGCTTTATTCAAATTGATGGTCCGGACAGCTACACACCTGGAAGTGTCGTCCCTATTGCTGATTTCAGTGCGTTCATCGTTAAAGCGAAACCCATGTTTACGACTGTGAATGGCGAACCCGTTATCTATTTGCATGGTACAGATGCTGGACTCGGTACAAGCCAGATGTGGATCGTAGAAGGGATTGTTGCCGACTCGTTTGTGGATGAATCGAATATAACAGAATTGTTTGCCGATGTTGGATTTTGGAGCGCCTGGGATTTAGGTGATCAGGATCATCCAACAACGGCTGCCGGTGATGGTTTGGACCTCTATCTGTATGGTGGCGGCGGGACTTTGTTGGACATCGAATATGATGGGGTTGGCCCCGTAACAGATACAGATAGTTATTCGGTAACACAAGTATTTGACTTAGTATCCTTTTATGATAATGTCGGTGGATTGTTTAATGATGTATTTACTTTCCCCGGGATGGACTTGGATAAGGATGGACTGAGAGATATCGCAACGAGTTACAAGGGCAGCTCAATCGACACACTGAATGGAGAAGAATTTATTGAAAACACCTTTAACGTTTTTGTGTTCGAATGGGGAGATTCGACGCAGGCCCTGGATTTGATTACTTCTGTACCTGAGTTGAAACCGGTTACTGTGATTACTCCGGACGATTACCAATTGCACCAAAATTATCCCAATCCGTTTAACCCGACCACGAATATTTCATTCGACTTACCTATTAACAAAACGGTTAGTTTGCGGATATACAACTCACTGGGACAGGAAGTGCGCACCTTGATCGATAATAAAGCATATCCTGAGGGCAGACACACGGTGCAGTGGGATGCAACAAACAACCAGGGTAACCGGGTCAGCAGTGGCGTCTATATTTATAAATTGATTTTTGGTAATTTCGCCAAATCAAAGACGATGACGTTGGTGCGTTAGACTTTGGCCTCCTGGGCCAAATCCAGGAACTGCTGATCGAAAACTTGATTCTTTATGTCATTGCGAGCGCTTCTCAGCGAAGCAATCTCCTCATTGGGCATGGCAGGAGATTGCTTCGGCAAAAAACGCCTCGCAATGACTACTACATTAAAGAGTTTTCGGTCAGCCATAATGTCGAAGCATTCAAAATTGAGGATTGTGAAGACGGTTTGATTCTTCGCGATCCTCAACCCTTTTAAATAATCCATTAATTCTAACCATTCTCTTTAGGAGGGGCAACATGCGAAAGTCGTTACTCTTTTTTGTTTCGCTCTTATTGAGCTTTCCATTCTTTGTTTTCGCTCAGAATGATTGGACGACCGAATATGTTACGTTTGATGATGCCGTTAATGGGACAGGGGATCAAACCCCAAGCGTGGCTGTCGTTGGCCCAGACAGGTTTGTGGCGCTTGTTACCATGACCCCGGAGTCGCCTGTTTCGGAAAACCTGTTCAATCCGCCCGGCAACTACCTTGTTGGTTACTGGGACGCAGATTCGGCCAATGGTCAGGTCAATTCGCCGATAGACAAAGAGGACACTCAACCACAGTACGATGTTGATGGGCAGTACACATATTGGACATCGGGCTTGGACGAGGTAAGATTGACGGGCGCGTGGCAACTCGCCAATGATCCAAATAACCGCATCTATGTTGCCAATAACGACGAGTTCCACAATATTCTAGTATTTCAATTGACCGAAGACGGAGTGGTGTCCACGGATTTCCGAATGGAGACCGGCTCCGAAAACATCTATGCGATTGAAGTGGACACCGCCGGGTACGTTTACATCGCCGATTTTCAAGGCAGCGATGCAAAGACCAATGAAGTCAAAGTGTTTGCGCCAATTGGAGCTCCTGGTACAACATGGGGAGATTTTGGCGGGCATAGTGATCCACCCACGACGACGATTGACCTCCCGCCCGGCAGGTACCAGGGTCTAACAGTGAGTAGTGACGGCACACAACTATTTTTAAGTGCGACGTCTGAAAGGAGCCTCTGGAAGTATGTAGGTGATCCTGAAAATGGATATACCCGGGACATGGATTTTGAACTCACCCTTTCGCCCAATGATACGGTGAGTCAAGGAACCGGGACCCCAAGTATTCTGGGATTAGGTTTTCTTGATGAACCTCCCACTGTCTTCGCTGCCGTTGATACATTTATTCATAGTGGCCTTTTTGGTGGATATCCTTACGGTAGAGTCTATCAGATCGATGCGAACACTGCAGTGAGCGAAGATACCATCGATGTCGCCGAATGGAATTTCCAGATAACGGGTTCATTTCAGTCTGGCTCAAACAATGGCCGAGCCGGCGGATTTACCTCTGTTGTCGATGTAGACGTGGAGCCCACAGAACAAGCCGTCTACAGCCAAACCTATTACGGTTGGGCCGTAGAAAAATGGGTGTTCAGTGGGGTGGTCAGCGTGGAACAGGTGCAGGAGACGATACCTTCGACCTTTTCTTTAAAACAGAATTACCCCAATCCGTTTAATCCGTCCACGACGATTGAGTTTGAATTGAAGCAATCGGAGCACGTCACCCTATCGATTTATAACTTAATTGGTCAAAAAGTCGCCACGCTGGTCAATGAACGTCTAAATCCGGGAGCCTACAAAACCGTGTTTGATGCAAGTGAGTTTCCTTCCGGCGTGTTCTTGTATACGTTGGAGGCGGGGGACTTTAAAGAGGTGAGAAAGATGGTCTTGACGAAGTAGTGCTGACAGAGCCCAAGGGTTCGCCATTCCAATCCTACAAGATAGGATAAAACGATTGGCAATAATATCTATAGTCTTAAGTTTTCTCACTCGATTAGGCAGGAGTGTAAAAATCAGTGAGCGCTAGCGAACGTATTTTTACAGGTAGCTTCCCAAATGCAAAAATACGCTTCGCTGATTTTTGCACTCCAAATTGAAGCGTAACTTTTGTTTCAACATACGATTCACAAGGTAGAAATGTTAACATAGCCTTTACATTCTGCTTCTCAGCGGCGTGGTTCTGAAGCCCGAGAAACTACTCTAACCAGTTAAAACCCACAAGTTAAAAACCCGAGGAGGGAGCTATGCAAACAATTGTTAGAATTCTGTTCTTCATTTTAAGTATTGGTTCTTGTCTGTTTTCGACTCACACGGCTCATGCAAATGTGTTTGCCTCTCAACTCAAAATATCCAACCCCGATGGATCGCCATTCGATGGCAATTTTTCCGATGGGTCCGGTGCGTTGCTTTCATTTGTGCTTAACGACACCGCAAGTGTGGTAACCGTGAATGTCATCGATGTTCAAAGTAGGTCGAGCGTTGCCCAGATCGATGCCGGCCCGATGAGTGCGGGAATGCAGTCCGTCGAATGGGATGGGACCGGTGGTGAGGCTAACACAGAATATGTGTTTGAAGTCTTCGCCGAGCAGCCCAATGCCTCTAATACCGATTGGACCGTCTATTTTGATTCAGGCGACATCGATATTTTTACCCGCGGTGTGGCTGTGGTGAACGACCAAAGCGATCCCGATTTTGGGTTGATCCTCACGTCGAACGATGGCGGCCCCCTGGGGACGGGCATTGGAATTTACAACGCGGACGGCTCTTTTCACGACCCCTTCCTGGTGGCTGCGGATCAATCAAGCGGTGGAACCATCGATTACGGCACCGATGCCCCTCTGTTCGCCACCTTAGATTATCAAAACCGCATCTATGTGACAAACAAAGATCTGGGTCAGGTCATGCGCATTAATCGCGACTACACAGCCGATGTGGTGATCGATGGCCTCACCTTCGCAAAGGGTCTTTACGTCGAGGGTCAGGGGGAGGATTTTACCATCTATGTGGCGGCCAACAACCAAATCTTTCGGGGCAACCTGGGAACGGCTAATTCGATGGACGCCAGCGAGTTGGAATTATTGGCAGAGTTTTCCGGCTTCTTTCCCCATCAAATCATCTTAGATGATGAAGGCTTTTTGTACGTCACCCTGCGCCAAAGCAACGATTTAGGATCATTCGGAAGGGGCATTCGAAAATATGACATCTCCGGAACGTTGCCAGTCACCGATGATGATGCCCTCTGGTTTCTAATGGAAGACAAGACATTTATCGCCAACGATATGGTGATTGACCGAGGGGCTGACCCGAACTCGGCTTCCGATGATCTTTTGTATTACGTAACCAGGGCAGGTTCGGGCAACGACCAGGATGGCATTTGGCGAGTGAATGATATCAATTCCGTTTTTCCGGATACAGTGCGCATTATTACCGAAGATGTTTTTTACGGGTTTGACAACAACGTCCAAACTCGCGCTACCATGGACTTCGATGCGGTGGGTAATCTTGTCTTCATGGAAAATGCCAACGAGCACGTCTTCCTGATTTCGCCTCCGGGAGAAGGGGAAACCAACAGCTTTACCACCACCAGTGCAGATACGTTAACGGTGCAAACCCCGGTCAGTGTAGAAAACAACGCCGACAGGTCCATTCCAAATTCGTATCGATTAGAAGCCAATTACCCCAACCCGTTTAATCCCAGTACGACGATTCGGTACACCTTGGCGCAACCCGGCCAAACAACCTTAAAAATCTACAATTTGCTGGGAGAACAAATCCGAACGTTAGTCGATGTGGAGCAACCGGCTGGGGAGCATTCCGTTCGCTGGGATGGCAAGGATGGATTGGGGAATCTGGCGCCAAGCGGTA